>OFRB01000008.1_pt1 | contig 62568 bp, 79 predicted proteins | sample 1543021 | NCBI WGS metagenome assembly OFRB01 (sample SAMN07774230, study PRJEB24372) | wastewater metagenome | isolation source: Exp Tend CN 0WW | collected 2016-02
CCCACCAGCTTGACGGTGGCATACAACAAGCTCACGTCAACTGATCTGCTGACGAACGTCGTGACCGACGTGTGGTCCGGCGAAGTGTTTGTGATCGTTGACGGCACGGTGCTGTGGCTCGACATCAGCGACACTGAGCAACAGCGCGAAGCATACATCTGGCGCTCTAAGATTTTTCAGGCTGGCCAAAAGAAGAACTTTCAGGCGGCCAAGATTTTCTTCACGGTGCTCCCCAACACGCCAGCGCTCAATCCGGTCGAGGTGGTTGGTCTGGTGCAGACGCTGCAGAGCGATCAGTACGGGCTATTCCGCGTGTACGCCGACGGCGAGCTCGTCATGTGCCGGGAGCTGCGGGTGAGCGGCGAGCAGTTCCGGCTACCGTCGGGTTTCAAATCAGACTTCTGGCAGTTCGAGATCGAGGCCCGCGTGCAGCTGGACAACATGCAGATGGCGACCAGTCCAACCGAACTTCAGGCGGCGTAACATGGCAGCAAGATACCCATCCGTCCCTTCGCCTCAGGCCGAAGTCGTAGCATTGCGCGCGTCATGCGAGGCGTTGAAAGAGACCGTTGAGATGTTGACGCTACAGCGCGGCAACCATCTCGACGGCGCGGTCACATGGCAGGACCTAATCGACCTAGGGCTATGCCTGCCGACGCAGGTGCCCCGTTGAGGATCGAGATCAATAATCTTGAGCACGGCGCGCAGATCGCCGCGGCGATCCCCCGACCCTACGACCCCGTCAACAGCATGGTCATCAGCCGCGTTACCTCGGAGGGTAACTGCTTGGGCGGGGTGATTTACGACGATTTCACAACGGGGTGCGTGTTCATGCACCAAGCCTCGTTCGGCCGAAACTGGCTGACCGGAAACATGATCTGGATGGTGTTCGACTACCCGTTCAACAAGCTGCACGTGCGGAAAGTGGCCGGCGTGGTGAATTCCTCGAACCATGAACTGCTTGCATTCAACCAGCGGCTGGGGTTTAAGGAGGAGGCGCGGATCAAGGGCGCTTATGCTGACGGCGACATGATCGTCCTCACCATGGAGCGAGCGGACTGCCGGTGGCTGAAAATCAAGCCGAAGGTTTACCAAAAGGACCCAACGGATGAGTGACGAGAAACCGGTCCCCAACGCCCCCGACTACAGCCCCTACATCCAGGCCTTTTCGCAGATCGCGCAGGCGGCGCAGCAGCACGGCTCCGATGCGCTGAAGTGGGCGCAGGATCAGGTCGCCAGCAACAAAGGCTTGCTGGATCAGGTCAACAAAGGCCTCCTCGATACGCAGACGTCGTTTGGCGACGCCGCCAAAACCCGGCTGGGACAGGCCGGCGATCTCATTGGCACTGGCATCCAGAACCTCAAGGACCAGTACGCGAAGTACACTGACCCCGCGCGCAAGGCGGCCTCAATGGGGGCGGCCGGCGCACAGGCGGCGCAGGCGACCGAAGCGGCTCGCAAGGCATCCATGGCGGAGCTGGAGAGCTACGGCGTCAACCCGGGCGCTGTGCGCTTCGGTGGGCTGGACGCGGCGCAGCGCCTTCAGAGCGCGGCTACGCGCGTCGGTGCGGAGAACATCGCCGGCCGGCAGGACGATGCGTTGGCCGATCAGACGAACCAGCAGATCATCAACGAGGGCAACCTTGTATCCGGACAGGCAGGCAGCGCCGCAGCCACGGGCTCAGGCGCGGGTACGGCCGCCGTGGGCGGGGCCAACTCTACCACGTCGACCGGTGGCGGCGTCCTCGGCACCGGGCTCCAGTGGACCGGCGCACAGACGCAGGCCAATCAGGGTGCGACGGGGGCACTCAACACTGGCTTCAATAACCAGCTGGAGAGCGCCAAAGCTGAGAACGCGCAGGACAGCGGCTGGGGCTCGCTACTCGGGCTCGGTGCCAGCATGCTGGGTAAGGGCGGGGCTCTTGGGTCTGGCGGCGCGTTGGCGTTCCTCGAAGAAGGCGGCGCAGTCGACGATATCGGTGGCGGCGCGGTACCGGTGGAGATGTCCCCCTCGGGCGGCGCGCAGACGGATGACGTCCCCGCGGTAGCGCCCGGCGGCCCGGCGCGTCTCAACGGCGGCGAATTCGTGCTCCCCAAAGACGTCGTCAGCTGGATGGGCGAGCAGCAGCTGCAGAAGCTTATCGAGAAGGCCCGTACACAGAAGAGCGGTGCCACCGCCAAGCCGCAGCAGGGCGGTCCCGCTGTAGGCGGGCCCGATCCCGCCGATCCCGCGTTCCAGCCGCGTCCGCAGGGCACGCGCGGAGCCCTACCCGTTTAAGGAGCAACCGCAGTGGGTTTTTCAGCTGAGATGAAGGCGTTCCTCGGTGCCTATAAGACTGGGCAGAGCATCAACGCGTCTCGCACCGATCAGGACTACAAGGAGCAGCGCACCGCTTCCGAGAAAGCGAAGATGGAGCGCGACAACGACCCGGAGACGCTGCAGACCGCCAAGGAGCTCCAGAACGCGACGTTGGCGCGGGCGAAGCAGAGCCTCACCCAAGGCGCGGCCACGCACGCCAGCGGCCTACAGACGGCGGCGACGCAGCGCGAACTGCTCAATCTGCGGATGGACATGGCGCGGCATCCGGAAAAATACGCCAACACCGGCGGCGCGGTACCGACGGGAACTGGACTTCTTCCGCAGGAAAACCCTGTCGGTGCGGACGGGCCTCTACCCCGCGGGCAGGGCGCGCTACCGATTGGGGGCTCGACCATGGCAACCCCGCAGGCGGCCCCGGCCGAAGTCGACCCGTTCCCGCCCGGGAGTGATTTCAATCCCACCGGAGGATATTTTTCTGAGGGCGGCTTCGTGGATGACGAGGAAGTCGGGGAAGACCCTTCAATTCCGGACGAAGCCGAGCCGACGCAGGGCGTCCTGCCGGCTTCCCCGATTGCTGCCCCGGCCAACGCGCCGACGGATGTGAGTGCGCGCCGTCGCGAGCAGGCTGTTCAGCCTGTCAAGGGCATCGAGGGCATCGTGGCCCCGGGTGTGGTGCGTGACGCGGTGAAGGCGGGCATGACGTTCGGTGCGCGCGAGAGCGGGCTGGCCAATGGCGGGGCCGTCGCGTCGCCCCGCACCATGGCGGTTGCCCGCCAGATCGCTGCCGGTGCCGGCGGGTTGTCCGAAGAGGAGATGGCGCAGGCGAAGAAGGCTGTCGACCCGGAGGGCCAGCTGACTGAGAGCCAGCGCAACATGGCCGCGCTGGGCAGCGTGTACCAATACTGGGCCAATCAGGGCGAGCCGAAGAAGGCCGAGAAGGTCGCGTTCCAGATGCTGCAGTACTACCGCAACGCCAGCCAGCGCTACGCTGCGATTGCGGCGAAGGCGGCTGAGGGCGGCAACATCGACCTTGCGACCAAGGCCGCCCTGAAGGCCTACCAGAATGTGCCCGACGGCAACGACATGCACATGGAGCGCAACGAGGACGGCACGCTCACCTATGTGATGACCGGGCCCAAGGGCGAAACCATCCGCCAAGGCATTGCGACGCCCCAACAGCTCGCTGCCAGCGCCATGGGTATGGCGAGCGGTGGCTTCGATAAGGCGCTCCTGAGCGCCGCCGGCGCGCACGAGGCGGCTCAGGGCGGCGGTGGAGCAGTCGGTGGGCGGGGTACCTCCGGAGGTAAGGCCCAGAGCGCCGGCGACCGCGCCAAGGAGGAAGAGACCGCCATGGGCGCAGTGAACGCGCTCAAAGAGAATTGGGCGAAGGACGAGAAGAACAAGGGCAAGGAGCCCGACGAGACGATGTGGGAGCAGATGGGCAACGTCGCGACCCACATCATGCAGGGCAACAAGGTTACCTCGAAGGAGGCCGCGCGCGCCGCGGACTTGCTGATCAATCCCGGCCGCACCGACAAAACCAAGGCAGACTTCAAGCTGTCGATGGGCGAAGACGGCGTGAACACGATCAAGTTCACCAACGGACTGAAGATCAATCTCGACGACGATCAGCTCGAGCAAATCCAGAACGCGCGCGCTGCGCGCATCAAAGCTGCTGCCGATAAGGAAGCCGCTGATAAAGCGGAAGCGAGCAAGCCGGGCCTTATGTCGAAGATCGGTACCGCCGGCAAGGAGATTGGCGGAGCGCTGGGCAGCATCGCCGGTGAAGCGGGTGACGCGCTGGGCGTGATGGGCCGTGCGGCCAAGGGTGTCGCGCGCGCCGCGGTGCCGGACGAGCTGTACGAGCGTGTCGGCGCAGAGGTCCCCAACATGGTGGATATGGCCAAACGCGCGGTGGGTAATACCGGCGCGATACCAGTGGACCCGAACGACCGACCGCTGTAGGGGTAGCTTATGGCTGACAACAACTACCTCGCAGGCGAATACGCATTCGATCCTGAAGCGAACAAGTCCATCGGTACCGTTGCGGACTTCGGCAAGATGCTGGGAGCCGGCACGGCTGACCTAGGGTCCAACATTGCCGCCGCCACGAGATATTTCTACGAGGCGGGCAAGAGTGAGCACGGCGCGCAGATCGCCAAGAGCCTGCAGGACATTTTCGGTGACAGCGCGGAAGCCATCCGCGACACGATGAACCCGGAGACGAAGAAGCTTGCCGCGTCCACGCTGACGTCGGAGGACTTCTGGGCGCACCCGGTACTGGGCGCTGCACTGAAGACCACGGGCATGATCCCGTCGCTTGCTGCCATTGCGATCCCGGGCGGGCTTCTCGCCGACGCTACCGCGGCCACGGTGTTCGCTGCCGGTGCCGGCGGTGCGCTGAACGCCAGCTCTGGTATCGACGAGTTCTACAAGAAGCTCGACGAGATGAAGGACGACGACCTTCAAGAGCAGTCGCCCAAATACCGCGCATTGCGCGAGATGATGGACGAGAAGGACGCTCGCGCCAAATTCAACCGCGATGCACAGGGCTGGGGCCCGGCCCTGAACGTGATCTTCGGTGCGGCGACGGGCATGATCGGGCCCGCCGGTATCGCGGCGCGCGGGCTCGCCGGTGGCGGTAAGGGTGCGGTGCTGGGCGCTGCCGAGAGTGGCGTGCTCAAGCGCACCGGGGTCGCAGCTGCTGAGGGCGTACTGACGAACGCCGCACAGGAAGGCGTGTCTGACCTCACGGTGCAGAATGCCGAGCACGAAGCCGACTTGCGACGCGAGTTCGATTACGCGCAAGCGGCGAATAAGGCGCTCGAAGGTGGCGCGCTTGGCGGTCTGGTGGGCGGCGCAATCGGCGCGGTCGCCGGCGGCAAGGCCAAACCCAAGAAGCTCCCGGATCAGGTGGCGTCCACCGACACGCCGGACGCTCAGGTGCAGAATGGCACCACCGGTGCCGCCGCGAAGCCGGCTGACTTTGAAGCCAACCCCCAGAACGCTCCGGCCACGACGCCGCGCGACAAGGGCAAGGGCAATACGAAGACCGCCGCGCCCGCGAAGCCTGTTGACCAGACGCAGCCGGTGGACCCGGCCGTTGCTGCTGCCGTAGCGGCGAACGACCCCGCTCCGACCGCGCAGCCGACTGAAGCCGCCGCGGCCGCCGCCGAGCCGCAGCCGATGGCGCAGCGCTCGCCGAACGAGACGCTGGACAAACTCGATCAGGAGGGCAAGCCGGCCCCGGTACCCCCGGAGGTAACCGCAACCCCTGCTGAGCCGGCCGTATCCGGACCAGCTGAGGCTGTGCCCTCGGAAAGCGCTGCGACCCCTTTAGATACGGGCCAGAACGTCCCCGAGGCCCCGCAGTCGATCCAAGAGCAGATCAAGCAGATCGGCACCGGCGACCGCAAGGCCGTCATGCTGCCGGTGGGCACCGCTGTGCCGAAGGGCATCACGGGCACCAAGACCGGTCTCAAGAAAATCTCCACCGGACGCGGAGTGTTCATCTATGACCCCAAGCTCGTCTCCGTCGCCGAGATCAATCGGCTATCTAAAGTGGGACGCGAAAACGAACTCCTCGGTCTGGGTCCCGTGTCCAAGCCCGAAGCCGTCGGCGCTGCGGAGGCTGGCGCAACGCCTGTGGCGGTCACTGAGCGCACCCCTGCAGGCACTGAGGTCAAGGCGGCGGCCGGAACAACTGAAACTGTTCCCGCTCAGGTCGCTTCCCTTGAGGCCCAGAAAACCCCCGGGAATGTCGTCGCTGTAGAGACGCCGGAAGCAGTCGTGGAGAAGCGCAACGCGCAGGGCGGCCGCATCATCGAGACGAACACCGAGAACATTACCAACCATCCGAAGTTCGCGGATAACGAAGCTCGTGCCGCGGCGGCCGACGAAGAGCGCCTTGCGCGCATCCGCAAGGCTGAAGCAGAAGAGGCAGGTGCCCCATCAGGACCCGGTACCAACTATCGCGGGCAGCGTGGCAGAGACCGCGACGCCGCAATCGCAACCGCGAAAGAAGCAGTCGAAGCGCACCCGCCGAACGAGGATAAGGAGAAGGGTGCACAGTCGCTCCCCGTACCCCGTGCTGCGCTGATCGAGCGTGCACGTGCGATGGTGGCGTACGCCGAGAAGAAGCTTGGCAAGCCGATCCAGTCGCAGATCAAGCTGAGCAAGGACGGTAAGTCCACCAGTGACAGCCCCGACGTTCTGACACTGCGCATCGCCAAGGACTTGGTGAAGCAGGCCGACCGGAAGTCTCCGTCGATCAACAAGATCGTCGCCGATTTCAAGGCCGACGAGTTCATGATCCGGAACGGCTACAAGGACGAGGTCATCAAGCGCCGGCTCGAAGAGGGCAACCGCGAGAAGCAGCAGCACGGCGGCGAGGAAGCTGTTGGTAAGATCAAGGCCGAGGAGGACCCGAAGGGTCTGGATGAAGAGGACTTCCCTCTTCCGGACGAGAAGACCGATGACGAAGCGCCGAGCCACGCCACCGGAGAAGTCACCAGTGTGGACGCAGATATCGCGGTCAACCCCACGGGCGATCTGTCCGAGCACGAGGCCGGCGAGATCACGCAGGGCCCGAGCGTTAAGCACATCAAAGATGTCGTGAATGAGAAGGCCAAGAGCAACCTCTCACCGCGCGAGGCCCGCAAGGCTGCGATGGCGGGCAAGGTGGTGGCCACCAAGGGCGCGCCTATCCGCCTGCCGACGAAGAACGAAGTGAAGGCCGCTGCGGACAAGTACGCTGCCGCGAAGGGTATCCGTGCTGAAGCACTGCGCGTCGACACCAACCCCACCCCGGCGCAGGCCAAGGCGGGCAACTACAAGAAGGGGCACAAAACCGTTGAAGGACTTCCATTCACCGTTGAGAACCCGGCGGGCTCTGTCCGTCGTGGCTTCGACGACGCCGGCAACGTCATCTGGAAATCCAAGATGCCCGCCGGGGTCGATTATGGATATTTCAAAGGTACTCGAGGTGCAGACGGCGATCATATTGATGGCTTCGACCTTCGTTCGGGACAGCGCATCTTTGTGGTGGATCAACTCGATGCCAACACCGGCCAGTTCGACGAGCACAAAGTCTTCACGCGGGCCAAGGACGAGGCCCACGTACTTGAGACTTATCGAGCGATGTTCTCCGACGGCCGAGCAGACGAGCGGCTAGGTAACCTCCACGAGGTAACCCGCGAAGAGCTGCACGAGTGGCTGGGCAAGACGCAGACCGAGCCGGTCACGAAGACGATGCTCGACCGCAATCCGAACAACGTAAACTTCGACGTGCCGGAAGGCCCGACGAAAGTGCACGTTACCGCAGACGGTGTCGAACTCAACCCGATCAAGAGCACTACCGGCGAGGCGATGCTCAACGAGATGGACCTGTCACAGGTGCCGGGCATCCATGGCGTGGTGTCGCGCTTCACGCAGAGCATGCTGAAGAAGCTGGCGAAGAATGTCGAAGTGCACCTCGTGTCGGAAGCTGACATGAAGAAGCTCTCCGGCCTCGATGCACTGGGGCTTCACGTCTACTACACGAACACCAATGCGCCGAGCACGGTGTACATCTCGACGAGTGCCAAGCCGACTGGCTACGGCGTCGGTACGCGCAACCACGCACTGCTGCATGAGCTCGTCCACGCGGTCACTTCGCGCGAGATCGAGAACGTCCCCGGTGCAGCGTCGCAGATTACCAAGCTGATGCAGCGGGTGATCGAGCACGCTGGTGAGACCGGCGAGCTGGAGAACATCCTTCTGAAGAAGGGTAACCTCCATTACGGGCTGACCAACGTCCATGAGTTCATGGCCGAGGCGCTGAGCAATCAGAAGTTCCAAGAGTTTTTGGCGACCGTACCGATTGACCGTCGGCTGGCGGGCGAGCTGGGCATCCACCCGCGGGGCCGCGCGCCCAACGCATGGGACATGGTCCGCCACTGGGTGAAGAAGGCAATCGAGCGCGTCACCGGTGTCATGCCGAACTTCGACAGCGCGCTGGACGGTATCCTCCGTGTCGGCGACGTACTGACGTCAAAGCACGTGCAGCAGCACCTGCGCGCCCAAGAGCAGGCACGTACGGCCCACGAGATGGTGCGCAAAGACGCGCTGAAGATGGTCGACGATGCGGCCGACTTCGTGAAGAACTTCGTGGCGCGACCGGAGAACAACACCGCAGAGCGCAGCGCCAAGCTACTCAGCTGGCGGACGCTGGAGAACATCGGGCAGCTGGGGAACAGCTACTTCCAAAACCACGTCATCCAACGGATCAGCAACGCTGTGGAGAAGCGCCGCGTGCGCGCCGAGCGGATCGCCGAGATGGCGGAGCCGAACATCATCGAGCACGCACGGCTCCGTGCGCTGAACCCCGAGAAATACGCTGATCTCACCACGCTGCGCTACGGCGCGACGATGGCGAACCTCCATGCCGACGTACCTCTCACGGATGCAAAGAACGCGCATCTCGCCGGTAACAAGGTGGTGGGCGGGTACGTGTGGCAGAAGGCGCAGCATGCCGAGTTGCACAAGCTCTACAACTCGCTCCCCGAGGAGTTCAAAGCGCTCTACCATGCTGACGGGAAGTACTTCCGCGAGCAGCAGCAGATGATGGCGAGCGGAATTCAGAACAACCAAATCCTCAAACTCTTTGGAGTGAAGGATGCGGCGATGGCTGAACGTATCCGCACGGATACTGTTACTGATGCTGATCGCGCATTGCTGGGCCGCAACTTGGAGGTCATCCAAGACGCGGCGAAGCTCAGCAAGATCGAAGGCTACTACGTCCCGCTGATGCGACATGGCGACCACGTCGTGCAGGCCGAGACCAAGGTTACCTTGCCGGGTAACGCGAGGGCCGTGAAGGACGGTGCGGGCAACGTCACCCCGAACGAGTTCGAGTTCGCCACCGACAAAGAGGCGATGGACTACGCGAAGGCGTCCCCCCTCGAGGCCACCATCGACAAGGTGTGGCTGGACCCAGCCACCGGCGAGCGGCTGGGTGCCGACGAGCTGGACGCTGTCGCCCGCTATCGAGTGGCGGTGCAGAACAAGCACGTCGAGTTCGTCGACGGTAAGCGCGCCGCGGAAGCGCGCCGGGCCGAGCTGGCGAAGGACGGGAGCCTCACGGTCCACGAAGTGGTCCCCCGCAAGTTCGAGCCCAACGCGCGGCAGGGCGCGGAGATCGCCACGGCGCTGGGCCGGCTCGTCAAGAAGTTGGAGCGCTCCGACGCCTACGAGGCTGCGTCCCCCACCGACCGGGCGGCGATGCGGCGCGCCATCGAGGAGGCGGCCCTCGCCTCGCACGGCTCGACGAGGATTTCTTCGAAGGCGCTGCCGCGGCGCAACGTGGCCGGTGCCAGCGCAAACGCCATCAAGGACATGCACACCTACGCGCAGAGCTCCTCGCGCTATATCGCCGGGCTGGAACACAACGCCGAGCTCGAAGCGGCGGTCAAGGAGATGAACGCCCAGCTGACGTCCGACCACTCGAAGGGTGGCCTCTACGCGCGGACGCAGATCGCCAACGAAGTCACCAAGCGGCTGGAGGGCGACAACGGCTACCAGCAGGGCGGTGCGCTGGCTCCGTGGATCAAGCGCGCCATGAGCGCCAGCTTCACGGATAAGCTGGGCTCACCTGCCTACAGCATCATCAACGCCATGCAGCCGGCGATGATTTCGATGCCGTATTTCGCAGCGAAGTACGGTGCCGGTCGCGCGTTCATGCACATGGGCAAGGCCTACGCCGACATCCAGTCGAAGAGCATTATCGGTCAGGGCGCTGCGGCGACCGTGCGCCAGTTCGCGAAGCGCGGCGGCAGCGGTGATTTGGTGGGGCTCGTGAAAGCGAACCTGTCCGCCGACGAGAAGGCAATGATCGACGCGCATCTGGAGATCGGCACGATTGATAAGTCGGCTGGCTTGGAGGTGGGCGACCTCGTCAAGGACTACACGGGTGCCGGCGGGAAGGTCGACGCGGCACTGGGTTACCTCGAAGGTATCACCCGGGAGATGCCGAAGGCGGTGGAAACCGTCAACCGTTCGGTCACCGCGCTGGCTGGGTATCGGATGGCGCGCGCCGCCGGCGAGACCCACGCGCAGGCCATCCAGAGCTCCATCGAGGCCGTCAACAACACGCAGTTCAACTACAGCCCGACGAACGCGCCACCGGTGTTCAACCACCCGCTGTTCAAGGTCGCGCTGCAGTTCAAGAAGTACGGCCAAGGAATGTACCAGTTGATCGGTACGCAGATCGGGCGCGCGATGCGCAACGAGAAGCCCGGCGACCGTGCGGAGGCCGTGAAGACATTGATCTACGTTGCGGGCACGCACATGGCGATGGCCGGCGCGCTGGGGCTCCCGACCGAGCCGTTCAAGTATCTACTGATGGGCGCGAGCGCCGCGGGGCTCCCGGTGGGGACGTGGAGCGACGTCGAGGACAAAATCCGCAAGGCCGCGGCCGGGACGCTGGGCGTGACTGGCGGTGAGGTGTTCAGCCGGGGCCTGCCGAGGCTTCTCGGGCTGGACCTGTCTCGCATGGGTCTCGACAGCGTGACGTCGTTCGGTGAGCCGCGTGGGAAAAAGGAGAGCGACGTCAAGAGCTGGCTCTTCGACAGCGTGTCTGGCCCGGTGGTCTCCCTAGGCGGAGACTACATAAAGGGGCTCCAGAGCGTGGCCAACGGCGACTTCGGGAAAGCAGCCGAGCAGATGATCCCGCTGAAAGCAGCGAGCGACAGTCTCAGGGCCTACCGTCAGGCGACCGAGGGCAAGAAGACTGCCGGCGGCACGGACAAGAGCGCGCCGTATACACCCAAGGAAACCGCACTGCGGGCGCTGGGCTTCGGCAACGCGCGCGAGGCGGAGGAAGGCGCGAAGACCTCGCAGTTCTATCGAGCGAGCTCGCAGGCCAAGGAGCAGCGGTCTGCGTTGGTGAGTAAGTGGGTGAGCGCGTCGCCGACCGAGAAGGCGAAGGCGTGGGCAGACATCACCAAGTGGAACCAGCAGGCCTCCCCCGAGCAGAAGATCAGCCCGAAAGAGTTGACTGATAAAGCGAAGCGTGATGCAAAAAACGCCAAGGATATGGTGCTGGGCATCAAGCCGAACAAGCGCGACAAGAGGTTCCTTGATGAAGGTCTCTACTACAACACTAGATGACCCGGGCGTGATGCCGCGGTATCACGTGTACCCGTTGAACGATCTGCGGGAGCACGAGACCAATGACCATACCGGTTGTTGGTGCAACCCGACGATGGATGAAGAAGGCGTCATCGTTCACCACAGCATGGACGGCCGGGAAAAGTTTGAGACTGGTGAAAGGAAAATGTCGTGACTAAAGGTGTTCGTGATCCCAGCTCACATCGTACGCCCGAGCAAATCAAGAAGATGGACCGCGGGTACAACGCCACGCCCGAGATGCGCAAGCGCCGCGGCATGCAGAACAAGGCGCGCGCCATCGTAGCGAAGGACCTCGGACACGCCGCTATCGCCGGCAAGGACGTTGACCATAAGGTCATGCTGGATCATGGTGGGGGCAACGACCGGTCGAACCTGCGCGTTCGTTCCCAGAAGCAGAACCGCGGATGGCGGCGTAACGGCCCCGCATAATCAGGAGCATCACATGCTGAAGTATTTTATAGCGGCTGCGGTTTTGTGCGGACTTTTTTCGGAGGCTCACGCGCGGCCGCAAGCGCGCCGAGCACACCCGGACTGCAACATCGTTTTCCCGTGCGAGGGTGTGACGACCTCCGCCCGCGGGCAGCGTGTCGTCAAGGCCATGGGCGGGTTCGGCACCGCTACGAAGACCTACCGGCCCCGGGTGGCTCGCGTAGAGGCCCCGCGTCGCCAGCGTCTGGCCCAGCGCGTTGCGAGCACCATTGCCCATACCACTGAGAACTACTCGCATGGCATCGTCGCACCTCTGGCTGCGAAGGTGGCTGAAATCCAAAGCTCATGTGGTTCAAGGGTGATCTCCGCGGTGCGCCATAGCTACATCGCCGGCACCCGGAAGATCAGTCTCCATGCGAGCGGCAAGGCCGTCGACATGGCGGGCAACCCTAGTTGCATCTATTCGCGCCTTGCCGGCTGGTCCGGCGGCTACAGCACGGACTATGGTCGTGTAGCGCACGTGCACATTTCATACGATGCGTCTGGTGGTCGTGAGATGGGAATTCGTTTCGCCCACGGCGGCGGTAGGCATCACACTCGTCGTGCACACCGGCACCAACATCGCCGGTACGCCGGGCGCTAGGGCCCCATCAGCTCTCTGAACATCCTGTCGACTTTTGTGTGGTGATCGATTATGCCGCGTTCATAGGCCCACGCCATAAGGCGCTCAATCTTTTCGAGTTCGTAGCGCTGCCGGGGCCACTCAAAGTCTATCGTGGGGTAGTTCGCCCAGCGAGGCTTCAGCTCGATCCTGTCCGGCTCGTCGTTGACGCCGCAGGCGGTGTGCCTTTTATAGTGAACGCGTTCAGAGTAGTCGGTGCATACGCGGTGGGGATTGTCATCGACGTAGTTCATTTCATGCCTATCCGGTTATCACCCATGATCGCTAACCCTAGAGTGTTCCCACTCGCCGCTGTAGAGTTCGTCATAGGTCGGGCTTTCGTTGCCTGCGCCGATGCCGAGCAGCGAGCGGAAGGCGTTGAACGGGTAGAACCGCCGGTTAAAGCGGAACGTGAACTCATTGAGGTAAGCTTGCAGATGTTGCGGGCTGACGCCGTGGTGGCATCCGGTCAGCCAGCTTTTCAGGTTCGAAAAGACAAGGTGGACGATGGGCAAGTATTCTTCCGCCACGTCCGGGTTGCCAGCTTCGACCACCGGCAGGTGTTCAAAACCCTTTTTGGTGAGGTTGGCGTAGCCGGGCGCTCCGTCCGTCACCACCATAGCGCCGGGAGCGACCGCCGCCTCAACGAAATTGACCATGGATTTTGCGGTGCGGTCCTCGATAACTTCCATCCGCAGGCGTCCTGCGTATCGACCGCCCCGGCGCATCGGCTTATCACCCTTCTTGGCCGGGCGAGTTCGGACCTCGACAGCGGCGATCACGAGGGTCTGGTTGGTGTTGACGCCCCTACCTTCGCCACGGGTAGCACTACCTACCCAAGTTTCGTCCACCTCAACATGATCCTTGATGCCGATAGCGCCGCCGATGCGGTCACGGTCGGGTCGCACCATTCCCGCGCGCAGTTTGTGCAGGATTTGGAAGGCGGTTTCGTATCGGGTGAGGCCAAGCTGCCTCTGAAATTGCATAGCCGAAAGGCCGGGGGTCATGCTCGCAACAAGGTAAGCACCCCAAAACCAGACCGTAAGCGGCGTTCGGGTCCTTTCCATCACAGTGCCAGCGGTCAGCGCCGTATCGTTTCTGCATGCCTTACAGCGCAACACACCGGGGCGCGCGGTGAAGCGGTAGGGTTCGCCCTTGGCCTCGCACAGCGGGCAGACGAAACCCTTTTCCCACCGCACGCGCTCCAAATAGGAGGCACAAGCCGCGTCATCCGGGAACAGCTTTTGGAAGCCGGGCAGGGATTTGGGGAACGGCAGGTGTTCCCATTTGAGCACGTCGGCATAGGGAGGCATGGCTCAGGCAACATTCAACAGCGACGAAACACCGGCTATGAGTTCTTGGGCTGCCAAGGCGTTGGCGCGGAGGCGCTCAATCTCGGCATTCAGTTCGCGAACGGCCTCGGCTGGCGTGGTTTCGCTATTTTGGATGCCGAGTTCGTTAACGACATCAATAAGGTCTTGCACCTCCGAAGCAGCCCACAAAACCTCGTTGCGATCATTCGGGTGGCGGCCCTCGTAATTCCCGCGCGCAGGTGGCGATGCCAGCCCGTTGAGCAACTCGCACACCATCTCAACAGTATCCTCAAAGGGCCACTCGCCGTCAGTGACGACATGCTTGCCGGTCACCCGGTCATGAATAACGCCATGGTCGATAAAGAAACGTGGTTCAGTCATTTTAACCTCCTTGGAGTTCCAACTTATGTCCTATTCTCTAGCACAAGTAGGTGTGGGCGCCAACCGGATAGGCATGGTTCATTTCACCACGTACTCCCTGCGGGCCTCGAGCGGTCGGCCGTCGAAGTTCACCAGCATCGCTGCGACAGGCTTCACGTACGCTTCGTGCTTCTCGGTCTTCGGATAGTGCCGTATGTGCGCGCGACGGATGTGGGGTCGCGGGCTTGCATGTGTGCCCGCGGGCCCAGCCTCTACCGCCTTGTTATAGACGGCGGTGTAGACCCGGGTGGTGTACGGGAGCAGAGGGCGGCCCTTTGCGGCGCGTGCCTTATTGGGCTTCGCCGGCGGAGCGCTGCGCTCCTTGAGTACGCCCTTGGTGTTGAGGATCATGGTGAGCCCCATCTGTAGAAGCCCGCCTTCCGTCAGCTGCCACTCCAGCCCGCCTTGGTCGTCGCCGAGGCGCGACCTCCAGTAGGCCACCTCCTCGTTTGGGATGTGAAGCTCGACAGCGTCGCCTTTCTGCTGCAGCTGCACGTTCATCTTGTTGTTGCTGCGCATCGCGAACAACATACCGTCGCGGGTCTTGATGATGCGGATGTTAGCGATTTCATCCGGCACGGGGCCGCTACCGTCGGTGAATGCCAGTAGCATGACCCCGACGTCGGCGTTGTCGTATTTGATCGTTGCACGATATATGCACGAGCGATGTGGTGTTACGAAGTGCTTATGCCGAATGAACTGGATGCCGTCCTGTTGTGCTTGGTGCACCACGTCGAGTGTTAGAGGTCCGAAGTTGAACTGCTGGCACTCTGGGTCGAGCAAGAACAACCCGCAGGCTTTTTTGGTGGTCTCGGCGGCGATGATGTTGTTCGTGCGCAATGCGTCGTGCAGATCGTCGATAGTTGGCGGCGTCTCGCATATATCAGCTGTGTGGTACACCGTCATCGGCACCCTCCTTGGGTTTTTTGGCTGTCCACGGGCCGGGTCTTCTACGGTTGAGGGTCGCCTCGTAGGGCACCTCAAGGGTCTTCCACCTGAACCTGCAGGACAGGCATTCGCGGACGCGAACTACGGACTTGGAGTGCTGGCGCTTGCCGCGCCACACGATCCTCGACGGTTTCTCCCGGGTCTCCACAACCCGGGAGCGGCCGTCCCCCTTACACAGGGGGCAGTACGTGCTCACGGACGCGGCAGGAATTTGCCGCGCTTCGGCCACTCGACGAAGTTGATGGACGCGACGTGGCGAAGGTCGATAGCACCATCGAACATGTCCGCCTCGATCTCGAATATACTGGGAGGCACGCGCGAGGACTTATCGAACGGTCCGCACCTGTCCCACGACGTGCGCAGCCTCCACGCCTTCACCGCGTCCTCGTAGACCTTGCGGGCCTTTTTGGCGTTGTTGAAGCGATACACCGGCGCAGGCGCTGCGAAGGTGTAATTGAACACGACCTGTGCGTTCTCGGTCGGGCGGTACTCTTCTGGGGCAGGCTGGTTCATGTGTTCTCTCGCTAGTTGGAGGATGTCCATCAGATTTCGTCCACGAAGTTCAAGTCGGGTGACGACGCTAGATCGATCTGGATAATGTTCTCCTTGGAGAAAGCCAGACCGGTCCCTCCCCCAAGGAAGCCAACTACAGTGGTCGTGGTCATGGAAGCTTTCAGTGCTTCCATCAGCAGGTGTCTTGATTTGCCGCTCTTCTTGAGCCACTCGCCGAACGTGCTTGAAGAAATACGCATGAGCTTATCGTCTATTCCGATCTGAACGGACACGCCGTTGATGCGCGAAACGTCAGATGGTTTGATGATCCTGACAGCGTTAGCACTGCCCGGTTTCGGGGGCTTGCCCACCGCCACGTGGATGCGATCCGTCCAGAGCACCTTGTTCTGCTGCTGCATGTCCTTCAGGAATGAAGACATGATCGACGATATGTTGATAGTCCTCGTGAGGTCGACCGTCTGCGACCCCCGTAACGCGCGCATAGTGTCCAACGAGCGCAGCATAAATACCTTCAGCGCGGGCTCGTCGAAGACCGCATACCCCAGTGCATTGGCGTAGCGCGCTCCGAGCAAGACGCACGCAATCAACGATATCCAAAACCGTTCCTCCTGATGGGACTTGGTCTCGATGTTCAGCTGCTTGCTGAGAGCCGCCATGTCGGCTTCGATGCTATGGAAGTTTGTACCGAGCCACTGCGCGTACTTTAGGCCCACACTCCCATAGTTTGTATTCAGCTTCGACAAGCGGATTGTAGCTTCCGAGGTGTCGATCAAGCCAGTCTGCGACGGCGAAGCTGGTACTACCGTGTATTCGAATATCCGGTACAGGCCTGCTAGTGTGGTTTGGGTCTGCTGGGTCACGTGGTCGATCAAACTATCGTTCGAGGCAGAAACGACTAACGTCTGCCAGTGCCCGGGCTCTTTCATCTGCGCGTGCTGATTGAGCCTCGACTTCTCCTTGCCCTGCGCGATCTGGAACGTCATGTTGACGAACTTCTTGGTGTCCTCGTCGGTCTTGAGCTCGTCCCAGTAAACCGGCAAGGAACGGACTTCGCCGATCTTTTTCATAACAGAATTCTGCGTATCCGATAGCGACTGCACTGCGCGAATGGGATCGCCCCAAACAGCCTGCGCGATCCTTAATGCAGTAGACTTGCCGATGCCGCTCTCTTTGCTGTATGCGCTCATGAGCATACCCAGATGGCCAGTGAACATCACAAGGGGTGCAGCGAAAGCCGAAGCCACTATTGCTTCCAAATCGGGTCTGCCTTGCGACGTGACTAGTTTTACTGCATCGATCCAGTATGTGTCGGAGCCTTTCGGCTTGTACTGTTGGTTGATTACAGGGTTGGCGGTAGCGCTCGGCGAGCTTCCATTTGGCGTCCAGAGCTGACCACCATATATAAAACCTTCCGTCTGGCCGTTTTTGTCGTGCCACCCAAAAGGAGCACTCGCCACGCTGTCTTTGATCTGCTGCAGTTTTTTCACCCATGACACGAAGAAATCTCCTGAGAATTTGTCGGTGGTGCCCAGCATGAACCCTTGGCTCTGCAGGACCTTGCGCATCTCGTTCGTCCCGATGTACTCGAGGTCGATGCTGATCTGACCAACCTTGTTGCGCTCCACCACGCTGTCGAAGTGGAGCATGTTCGGGTCCTTTTGCAGCCAAGCATTCATCATTGGATAGTCGCTGATCGGAATGCTGATCTGCTGCTGCGGGTTCGCAGGGTCGGTAGCCACCTTGCAGATGATGTTCGCCGCGGTGCGCAGGTAGCCCGCCGGCATGTCGGCGTTACCTCCGGAGGTTACAGGCCCGTGTAGCGCATGGCCAGCGACCGACGCTCCGCCAGTGGCGGGGCCGAACCCGCTCGTCTGAACGATTGGACTTGGAGCCGGTTGAGCTGCTGGAGCGCCTCCCGGCGAAGGCGGGACGCTTCCAACAACTCCTGACGTAGTTGCTCGCACCTCGAAGTTAAGCGGAGATTTTCCCTGTGCAAAGAGAGCGCAGCTTTTGCAAGCTGTAGCTCCCGTTGCCGAGATCGTCGCACAGCTGGGCCAGCCAAGACCGCGTTCGCTACGTTCACGATCCTTTCGATCAAAGAATTCGTCCGTGCTCTCTTTGGTATATGTCGCATGCTTGTCTCCCATGCGGTGAGCATCGGCGCGCCCACCCTTGGTGAAGGTTGAAATGAGCGTCGTGATGTTCCAGAGCGGGTTGTTTAGCCCGGCACCGCCACTGGCAACCGCATCACGTAGGAAGCCGCAGAGTGGAGTGACAAGATCAAGATCAGGAGAAGGCCACAACTGATCAAGACCAGCCTGTAGCTCAGAAGGTGGAGCGGTGACGGGCCGTAGCGGAAACAGGGATCGGTCAACAGCCAGCGAGCTTTGTGCCTGTGGTACTCTTCCAACATACGGAAGTAGAGGCCCAGCCACACGATCAAGGCTGTAATCGAAATCAATAGGCTGACCGATAAAGCGAACATGGCGCGCAGGCTCCTGCTTGCGGTTGAGGGTGTCGGGTATGCGCAGCACGCGGACGCTGTCCACGGTGCACTGGGTATCGCAAAGCAACTTGTGTGCCTTCGTCGCTTCGGCCAGCGAGAACGCGATGGGGAGCCATTCGTCGGGGCTGAGTGCGCGATCCACGCACCAGTAGAAGTGAAAGCCGCCGCCGGAGTGGACGATCATCGTTGGCTTCGGGAGCCCCACCGTCTTGATGAAGTCCATCGTCGCTTTGACCGCGTCGTCGGGCGTGGCGTAGGAGAGCTTAGTCACGACGCCGGTCGTCGGGTCGACCTTGTCAGGCTTCCCGTAATCGACGTCGATGAAAAAGCTCTTCAGCGCGATGGCATTCGTAGCGAGACGGATCGGCGCGTTGTAGGTGCGCGGGAACTTCCCCTTGGTGACCTTGGCCTCGGCCGCCAGCTGCGTTGACATGCAGGCGTAGACGTCGAGCGTGTTCGAGCCGGCCTTCAGCGCGAACTCGAGGGTCTTCCCCGCTTCGCCGGCGGACTGCACGGCGCGGCCGGTCCACGCGGGCTTGCCGTCGGGGCGTGGGTTGGTAGGCGGAAAGGTCCAGTGGATATTGACGAACCCGGGCTGACCGGGCTCTGGCCACGGCAGCACGCGGGCCAGATAAATTTTGGCGTTCTCGAACATGAAGTTTCCCCGACCACCTGAGGGGGGATAATCCCCCCTCAGTCACTTTTTATTTTTACTGGCCGGCGATCAGGGCGTTCAGTCGGTCGTCGATGGAGCCTTCGAAGGCTGTCACCACACCCGGGGTGACCGTGGGACCGGCCGGGACAGTGGCAGGAGCCGTTGCGGCGGCCGGTTGGGTGGCTTCCGGCTGCGTGGCCCCGAACCCCGTCATGGCGACGGCGGGCTTGGCGGGGGCTGCTGCAGCAGGCTGGACGGCAGGCTGAGCGACTGCAGTATTTGCTGGAGCGGCTGGTTGAGCAGTTGGTTGAGCAGCCGGCTGTTGCCCTGCAACGGGCCCGAAGCCAGTCGCTGCCGGAGCAGCACCTCCGCTGCCGACAGGTTGGGTCACCAGTACCGGGGCTGGTTGGGTGACGGCGGCGGGCTGGACGGGTTGAGCTGCAGCGGGCTGAGCGACAGGCTGAACTGCCACCTGTTGAGTGACCGGCTGCACCGCGGTCGGCGGGATGGGCTCGATGAACGCGCCGGCCGGCGACTGAGCGACCTGAGCCGGGGTCGGTGCGGCACCCTCGCTGATCACGCGAGCGACGTTGTCCGACCTCTGCATCTCGATCACGATGGCTGCTTCAGCCTCGGTGAGCGGCCGGATCGCGGCGAACTGGAACTTCGGGAAGCTCTCCGCCGGATCGAAGCTGATCTTGATCCCCATCGAAAAGTAGGGGTAGCCCATCTGATGATAGCGCTGATTGAACGCCGCCAAGTCCTGAAGCGACGCCGCAGGGCACCTGAGAAGCAGCGGCCCGCCGAAGCCTTCGTTGCGCAAATCGGCCAACGGTACGATGGCCATCCGGCGGTGGTCACCGCACGCCTTGCCCTTGCCGCCGTTGGCCGCCGAGCCCCATGCGTTGCGCGGGCACGTCGCGCAGACATTGGACTGCTTCTTCGGCACGCCCTGATCGGGAACGATGCCGTTCGCCGACGCACAGTCGGGCGAGGCGTTGGAGTTTTCGTCCCAACCATTCTCGTACCACGTCTTCGAGAGCTGGGCGTTCGCCTTGAGGATCACGATGTCGACCGAGCCGCGCGGCCCGTCGCCGTCGTCGCGCATGAGGTTGAGCGAGTTCCCCTGATACTGGATCGACCAGACCTTGCCGCGATATTTGAGGAGGCCGTAGCCGCCGGTGAGGCCGCCCGAGAGATCATCCGCTGCCTGCTGTCCTGCGAAGGCGGCGGCTACCGGAACCTTGAAGGTGTCCGGCACAACGATTGCATTCGACATATATGCTCCTGAGATACTAGGGGTTGTGGGTGTTGGTTTCGCTTCGACTATTTTGTGGCGCGCCGCACGCCAATATCTTGGAACGACGAGAAATTTACTCCCGGCGGCGCAACGCCGTGCTGTTCGACGTATTCGCGAATTGCGGTCACATTAGGTTTCTTGTCCAGCATGTCAAACGCCGCCTGCGTCACGACCCACGCCCAGAACATGTCGATGTCCGCGGCCGACGCGCTATACTTTGTGTTGAGCGAAACGGTGCCGCTGCCGGTCTTCATGTTGTCGGCGTTGACGGAGTTGAGCGCGACTTTAAGTTCGTCCTTGATCATCTCCATCGTGTCGTTGATGGGCTTCATCTCGGTATCGTGTTTCTCCTTCAGCGCTGCTTTCATGTCGCGCAGCATGACGAACTGCCCGACGCGCTTCTCGACGTCGATGCCTGCATTGGGTGTTGGTGTTTGGTCGCTCATGTTACCTCCGTGGGTTATTTATTCGAAGTGTTCCAGCCGTGGTGAAACATGAACGCGCAATACGCAGCCACGTCTAAAGGGTCGCCCTTAGCTACGTGGCGGTCTAACTCTGCACGACATTCATGCTCCCAATCGGGGCGCATCCAATTGTCTTTATAGCCGTGTTTGTGCTGAGCCTTTAACAGCTTCAAGGCTAAAGCGTGCGCAAAACGATCGACTAGTATCTGAGTGTTTGCGTGCAGCGGTTCGCTACCGTACTCAGCGAAGTATTTTTCATTTGCATCCATCACCACACCTCATTTGAGTCAGCGAACATTTTCAGGAATTTCTTCTGCACATCCTGCTTACCCTGCAAGAGCTTGTAGATGCGCCGCTCCACCGCAGTACTCTGCAGGTGGATGATCTGCTGCTTGTGCTTCTGGCCTACTCGCCGAATGCGGTGGTTGGCCTGATCGTAGATTTCGAGAGACGTGATCGGCCCAAACCAAACGACAGTGTCAGCCGCGGTGAGCGTGATGCCGTGCGCGAGACAGGCTGGGTGAGCCAGTAGCACTTTGAGCTTACTGGTGTTCTGGAACATATTAAAAATATTGTTGCGGTCTTTAGCCGGCGTAGCGCCCGAGACAGTCGCATAGTCGATTTTCTCCGCGGTGAGTGCGCTACCGATACCATCGAGCGCATGAATGAACGGCACGAACACCAGCACTTTGCGGTCCGTGCTTTCGATGGCGTCCACTAGGGCTTCAATACGTTTGATGTTGTCCAGTGGGATGGTCTTCGAATTACCAGCCTTGTCGGTCGTGTAGACCCACCCCATGCTGATCTGCATCAGCTTGCTCATGGCTGCGCCGGCGTTCGCTGCCGTCACCAACTCACCGTTCGTGAAGGCGCTCTGGCAGTGGGCCACTATATCCTTGTAGACCTTTTGTTGTATTTTACCCATCTCAACGTCGACGAAGCGCTCGATGCACTCGGGCAGCTCCTGCACCTCGTCGATGGTGAAGCGCACGCTCGGCTGCATGACGTCGTAGGACTGCTCGACGGCGTCCGCCTTCGGTACCCACTTGTTGAGGTTGCCCAGCGGGTACATCACCTTCGCGCGGAAGTGCCCGAAGTACCTCGGCACGCTGTCGGGGGTCACCACCTTGCACTGGTAGAACACATCCGTCGGCGCATTGGGCATCGGCGATCCTGTCATGCCCCAGACCCACGGCTTCTTCGCAGCCAGCCCCACCATGGCCTTGGTCCGGTCGCTCTTGTTGCGAAACGCCGCGAGCTCGTCGATGCAGATGACGTCGATGTCGGTACGCGCGAGGAGTTCCTGCTCGAGGACTTTAATGCCGTCGTGATTGATCACGTAGATGTCGGCGCTCGTGTCAGCCAGCGCCGCGCGACGCTTCTTCGCGTCACCATGCAGTACGATCACCTTGACGTTGGGATCGATCTCGAACGTCTCCCGCTGCCACACGAATTGCAACGTGCTCAGGGGCGCGATCACCAGCATCTTCGTCGCGCGTTTCTGCTGTTTCAGATAGAGGAAACTCCAGATCGCGCATTTCGTTTTGCCAGTGCCCATACCGTTCAGCACGTACGCTCGGCGCGCCATCGTCAGCAGCGCTGCGGTCTTTTTCTGTACCTCGAACGCGGGCTTACCCACTGTTTGCGGGAACGCGTACTGCGTGAGGATCGGCGCAGGCGCTTCGAACCCTAGCTTCCGCAGGAGATACACTTCGGTCTCGGCGTGCGGCACGAGTAGCCAGTCGCTGTCCATGAAGCGATGCGGCTTCCCGTTCGGGAACAGGTTCGTCACTGCGGGGTTGGCGGGTACACCAATTAGTTTGTGCTTGGCGCTAACGATTGTTTGCATAGGTCGCCTTCAACCAGTTCAAGTGTTGTTTTAGCAGAGCAAGGGTTTGCTCGCTATCTACAACGAATACTGTACCATGGGCTTCGCGCATTTCGTCCATGCAAAATTCTTGACGAGGGGTAGGTTTCTTTCCCGGGGCCTTCGTCTCGATGGCTATAAAGAACCCGAGGTAGCACACGATGCAGTCCAACGAGCTAGCCCCAAAGCCCGACGGCACCGGCCAATACCGATATATCGGTTTGTACTGATCAAGGAGAGCATTCACCTGCTTCTTGATTTTACCTTCGGGTGTACCAGCCATAGCGCTTCGCTTGTGTCATGCTCCACCTGTGACGAGGATGATCTTTGTCTTGAAATGGTCCGACGGAAAGTCGTCGTACGGCTCGTCGTGATAGAAGTGCCCGCCTTGGTAGGGGAGCACTTTCGCTCGTGCGATGATTTTACCAGTAGCGTTCTCGCGGAACGCCACCACACCCACCCGCACCTTGTCGGTCAGCTTCTGCTCGGACAGCCAGTCCCGCGCGCGCTGCGACACGGTTGTGTCGTGTACCATGCGGAGGATAGCATCCTCGTGTGTGCTGTTCGGTTTTACCTGCATCAGTGCGTCCTCTTGGAAGATCGCCATACGTGCTACGAGATGAGCAGGATTTTTGTCACGGTTAGATGGCTCACGAACGCGTGGGCCTTCTCCGTCACCGAGAAGACGCACTTGTCCTCCCGTACCGGGTTCTGCATGATGCCCTTGCGGTACACACTGAGAGTGATCTCCAGCTTGTCCACGTCCCATGACGTCTGATACTCCAAGTCCTTGGCGGGAATATGCTCGCGCAGCCAGCGCTCACCTTCATCGGCCCAGCGCGCCAGCGTGATACGCTTGAAGCTGGCTTCCCCGATGGCCATGCGCCCGGCCATCATCTCAGTCTGAGTTTTCAACGGGTACCTTTGCCATTGTGCGGGCATGTCGTCACCGCGCACCAGTTCCTGCACATCCCGCTCGGCGTTGGCGGATAGTTCGTGTGTGTGTGCGCCGTCTCCATCGCCTCGATCCGATGCCATATCGATCTCCACATTGCGGGCATGTCTTCTTTGTAGAATGTCTCGCTGCTCTCGCAGTCGTCCTTGAGCCACACGTAGGTGGATCGAACAGCTTTCACCTGCGGGAATTTTGAGAAGATCACCGCGGCGGTCAGCGCCAGCTGTACGCTATCCTCGAGAATTTTTCCGGTCTTCCAGTCCACTGCAAGCGCGACATCGCCGACGATGCGCATGAAGTCGCACTTGACCCGGAGCCAGACATTCGCATCGAAGTTACCCACCGAGGTAAACTCCTTGCTCATGGCAAGGCCCTCTTCCACGTAGACGTCGCCGCCGTTGCCGAGCACCTTTACCGCCCATGCTTCGGCGTAGGGCATGGCCGATACCAAGTCCTTCGGCAGTGGCGTGCCGTCCTTGCAGCGCTTGGCCAGCGCGTCATGCACGAAGTTGCCCCAGCGAAGCTGCTCGCCCTCCGGCTCCTTGAAGTTCTTCGCGAGATCGATCTCGTAGTGCCGCTTCGGGCACACCTCGAAATTCTTCATGCGGGAGAAGCTCCACGCGAAGGGCTTGATGCGGACTGCGCCTGCGCGCGTGGAGGTGACTACTGCCATTTATGCGGTCTCTCTTGCTGCCTTCTGCGCTGCATCGCGTTCTGAGATAGCGCGCTGAAGCTCTTCTTTAAGCCGGCCGACTGTACGCTGTTCGTCGCGCAGTTTGCCACTTAATTCGTGGGCGCTAACTGTCACTCTGGCGAGTGCTTCTTTGACGGTCGATAGCTCGCGCTCCAGCGGCCGGTCGAGCTTCACGGCTTCCCTCTGTCGCAGGTGCAGCCCCTGCACGATGTGGTCCGCCGCGGTCTCGTTGGTGCACAGCGCGATCTGCACCATGCGGTCCCGCGTACCGAGCCTGCGCTGGCAGATGGCGATCTTCTTCGTGCCCGGCGCGATCATAGTGAAGAATTCTTCTGGTTGCTCCGTCTTAGCCACTTCAGCCTCCCATCATTCGAATTTTAGTGATCAGTGTGTCGCTGGGGAAGAGCGCGTGGTCGTCCTCCAGCACGACGGACTGAGCGTCCTTGGTCAGGACCCACACGAACACTTTATCGCCAAGGCGGTGGTACTCAACGCATGCAAAAGCGTCCGAGTGCCTATCTGCCAAGTTGAAATCATCAGCCGTCACTTTGCGTCTCCGTACGTGGGTCCAGCTTTGGTGTCGCACGCCAGCGGCAAGTCCAGCGCCCAGTCAACTGGTCGGTTCATCTCTTCCTTCATGATGTTACGCACGGAGGTAACCAGTGCATCAGGCACCACGTAGGCCAGAGCATCGTGCACCTGTAGCGCGAGCTGGATGAACCCCCAGCCCTGCTGTTTCAGTCGCGTAGCGATCCGGGTGCTTGCGTCCATGACGATGCAACGTGCAAGGGCCTGCACGATATTTTCGAGTAGCGCCCCACCGTAAAGTCTTCGGGGTTTGCCAGCGTGATCGTAAAGCCATCCGTCTGCGGTCTGTCGGAGGTTGTGATAGTGCAGGAATAGGCCGTTCGGGAGGGAGATTTTTCCTTTGAAAAACACACAGGGGCCAATAGAAAAACTACCGGGACCGCCGGCCAGAATAGAGATCGCATTGTTCAGAGCCTTCCACATGGCCGGCACGCCGGTGTAGGTGCCGCGGTAAGTATTGACGATCAGCATGCTCTGCTGATCTTCGAGGACCAGCTCCTGCCCCTTGCCGCTGAGCTTCACAGCTTCCAACGACTTCACACGCACTTGGTGCTTGAACTTGATCCAGCCCAGCCCGAACCCCAGCCCCAGAATACTCGTCTTGCCCAAGAACCTCTGCTCCGCGGTCACCTGCGAAACGTCCACGTGGAACACCTTCGCAGCAAAAATCTTGTACGGGTCGAGCCCGCGCGCGAACTGGTCCAGCAAGTCCCGCTCGCCGCACAGCCACGCGACGATGCGGGCTTCGATCTGCGAGCTGTCCGTGTTGACCACCTGCCACCCAGCCCACGCCATGAGTGCGCGCTTCAGATGGTTGATGACACCACGGCTTGGAAAATTCTGTACGTTGAGTTGCCAGTCTCCGCCGAGCCGATGCGTATGCGCCGCGCCGTACCTGAGCGGCATCGGTGCGAGCTTCGTCCCCGGCTGCAGTCCACGCCATGCCAGATAGCTAGCTGGCCATTCGAGCAATGAGATGTCAACAAAGCGTTGAGTACGTGTTTCTTCTATGGTGCTTTTATGTCCAAGCCTCGCCGCGACAAGTGCCTGTACGTTGGCATCAGGGTGCTCTTCGAGGTCTGTGAACTCTTGGTCCGCTTTTGAGAAAGCCCATGTCTCTCGTCCAGTAGTAGGAGATGTCTTTCGCGGAGGATCAATTCCGTGAGCGACAAGCAGCGCGGCGAACTTGTCGTTGGACATGAGTTCAGGGCATTTTCCGTCCACATTATATGTAAGTCCAGAATTGGCAAGGAGCTGGGCTTTGTCACTGATGATGTCCTGTAAATGCTGCGCGAGCTCGACGCCGTTCAGATTGAACTGTGGATGTACCGCCATCATGAGCACGTTGTGCAACACGAGCAGCTCGCCCGGCGGAAAGCCCTGCCGCATGATCTCTTCGAAGATACCTTCGGCGAGCTCGCTGTCATCGCCGCAATATTTCTCGTACTCGTCCCAGAAGCCCAGCGCACGGATGTCGGCGGCGCGCAGCCCCATCATCTTGTGCACGGCCGTGCCCTTGTGCCGTCCGATGATGTGAGGGGCGGCTACCGCCAGCGCCACGCTGCGCAGCTCGTGCCCGTACCACGCTCGCACCATGCCCATGACGTCAACGATAAGCTTCGGCACGAAGTTGTAGCGCCACGCGCAGATGCACGCATCGAAGAGCGAATTGTAGGAGAGCATCACCGTGTCGTCGGGATTGAGCAGCGCGAAGAACTGCGCGATCTTGTCGCCCGACAGATTGATCACCGGCTTGCCCGGTCGCTTCACGGAGAGCATGATCACTTCGAAACGCGGATCGAGGATGTACTGCACCGGCGTCATCTTCCGGAGCGAGTAGTCCTTGTCGTAGAAAGGTCTCGAAATCTATGGTGAAACGTTCAGCCATGACTTCCCTCCTTTCGTAAATATGCAAGTGCTCGCATCAGTCCAGCCTCGTTATCTCCGAGGGCACCGAGCCCTCTGTTATGTTTGAAGCAAAGTAGCCCACGCACTGTATTGGTTTCGTGGCAATGATCGATCATTAACAGCCCAGTGTGTTCTTGTTCGGGCGTGCGATCACACAATGCACAGTGACCACCTTGTCTAGCAAGCAACGCTTCGTAGTCTTCTATAGAAATCCCAAAGCGGTGCTTCAATCCATACTGCCTTGTCGCTCGTGGGTCTGCTGCATGCTTGGCCCTAGCCTTAGCATTTTTAGCGTCCCCAGCGGGACCGTTCACGCTCTTTGATCTTCTACCGCCCATGGATAGTCTCGAAGTCGATTGTGAAGCGTTCGGCCATTTAGCGTTTCCCTGCGGTCGTCCGTAGAGCCCCGGTGTATTTGTCGGTACATTCAAATCTAAGTTTACCCACTCGCTCAGCCATGGTTGTTGCGGCCATAGCGATCCCCGCTGCGTTGCAAGCGTCAGCCGATTTATATTCCTGACTAGTCATAGCGCCCAGCCCTGTTCCGAACCAGAACAATGTTAATATGGTTTCGCTGCCCATTAGTCCTCCTCAAGGCTTACAGCGGGTCGACGAAGAATTACGACCTCGCTCATGGGCACCCACCGTAGCCGCAGTTCAGCACCCTCTCCATAGGCGATACAAGCTTTCGGGAAGTGCTCGTGAAAGCTCACGCTGTGGAGCCAGCATGACAGGCCATCGGCATGCGCGCCGTATCGGTCTCGATAGATCGCTTTTTGCATTAGCTCGATGCCCTCAGTTATCGAAGCCGAACACGACGCGGTACTCGTCATATCCTTCGGGTTCGTACATACCGAACCAATATTCCATGGGGTTGTCTACCGCCGGGTGCCCGCCGACCAACAACGCTGCCGGTGCGTCGTTCATGGACGACACCTTGGCTTCAAAGAATTCGCGTAGTGTACACCACGAGTGGGAATGTAGATCACCGGCGGCTTCGTCGTAGAGTGTCTTGGCCAGTTCGCTAGCATCTTCCGGCATGCCCTTCGGCTCCGGCCCCGGGCCGCGGACGCCTGCCAGCTTGGCGAATGCGTCGTAGTCTCGCTCTCGGGCTTTGTTCGGGATAAAGCCACGTTCCCATTTGCCTTCGTCGGACTTTGTCCACGTCGGCCTGTGCGCCTGCTCCTGCAGGCCTACCCACTGACCGTTGAACTTCTTTTCCAGCACAATCTGAATGTCGCAACCCATTTGACTTACCTCCTCGGGTAACATAAATCTGAAGCGCGCCGTCGAGGCGTCTCCTGTGGGTGGGAGCGGAGGCGGCAGGGTATGTCCACCACCCTGCCGCCTCTTTCGTTACATACGCTCGACGAAGCCCCCTTCGAACGTGAACCGCGGCACGGTCACCTTGATCGCCACCTCGCCCACCTCAGGCTCGGGGATGTCGTCCTCCAGTAGCGACAGCGTTGTCAACAATGCAGCTGCATCGCCCGTGGCCTTGCGCAGGGCAAGGCTCAATGCCGGCGCGTTCTTCACCGGCTTGTAGGCCCCGAACCGATCCAGCCACGTGTCCATGCGCGAAGATTTTCCTCGCACGCAAAGATGCGACACCGTCGGCATCAGGTAGGTCAGCTGCGAGCCGTGCGTGCAGAGCCGGTTGAGCTCGAACAGCACGTGCTTTACCATACCGAAACGGCGGCCGACAGCGTAGCGGTTCTCCAGCCACTCAACGACGCGCTCGACGCTTTCACGTGGCGCGTCCGCCTGCCACATAGGATTTCTCGGAGCCAGTGGCGGGTCTTTGTAGTTGCCAGTTGTCAGCGTGAATGTCACTTCAGGCATGGAGGGGTACTCGTCCACGAATACGGGCACAGTCGCCTTCACCTTCGCCTCGCTACTGGCCCAATAGCTAGCGATCTTTGAGGCTTCGAGCAGCAGCTCGACATGCTGCGCCGGAGCTACCAGCCTGAGGCATTCTTCGTGCGTCATGCTGAACGGTTTGAGCCGCAGCATGAGCTTGCATTTTCCCTCGAGGTTGCTGGCCATCAGGTCTCGGACTTCGTCGTGCATCGCTGGCATGGTCACTCCTTCCTAAAGGGCTTGCCGTCTTTGTCGACACGGACAGTGAGCCCGCCGGCAACGGTAGATAAGTACTGCACGCCGGTGGCGTGATCGGTGTAGACCATCAAGCCAGACCGCTCGGCGGGGGCATCTGTGTCGTCACGATTGCGCTTGTCGTAGATGTTGGCGAGATGAATGACGACCGCGAGGGTGGCGAGCACATAAAATATCGTAGCCATTGTTACCTCCGTGGGTAGTTGTATTGGACGGCAGGATTAGGAATTGCCGACACCTGCATCTTCGTCGTACCGCTGCAGCGGGTAGTTTCGAACCACGACCTGTGCTCTACCGTCTCTGTGTCAGGGGGTCTCCCGAGCGGCACCGCCGCTAAGCCCTTATGCACCTCTTGCAGTACCTTAGCCTGTTGAGCTACATCCAAACTTGTAGGGGCGGCAGGGTTTGAACCTGCATCGGCGGGTTTTTCGACCTTTCGGTTCGCGGGCCTTTCGCCATACCCGCGGTGCAGACGACCTGCAGTTGGCGGCATGACTACTCGGCTATGTACCGGCCTGCTCTACGCCTTTCAGCGCGTTTGCCTTTGAGCTACTCCCCAACTCGTCAGGCGGCTTTCGCCACCTGCTTCGGAATGTCCACGACATCACCCCAAGGGTACTTCGCACCCTTGTAGATGTTGCCCCAGATTACATGGTACTTCGGCTCCTTGTGCGGGAAGCTGCCCATGCCGTCGGTCAGATAGACCAGCGCTTCCGGCTCCAGACCAAGCCGGTCGATCTCGTCGAACACAGGGCAGAAGCTCGTACCGCCACCGCCCGGTGCGCCCTTCGCTCTGATCGTATTCAGGTCGGAGGCTTCCTCGGCGTAGTCGGTGCGGTGCAGCTTGGCGTCGCACCACATGATAACCAACTCCTTGGGCCGCACGTCTTCGAGGATGCCAGCCATCTCGGCCATGAACATGTCGAGTTCGGCCGCGCCAATCGATCCGGAGGTGTCCACGCCGACGACTACGACGCCGGCACCGAAGCCAGAGCGACCCGGCGCGTAGATGTTGCGCGTGATCAATGCACGGTTGGGGCGGTTCCAATCGTAGCTGCCGCTGCCGATCTTGCGAGCGAACAGCGCTTGGATTTTCTCGCGCCAGTCCACCTGAGCGTCGAGGATCGCGCTGAGTGCGCGGTCTATCTCGGCGGGGAGCTTACCCATCGCGCGCGCCGCGGACAGACCAGCTTGGAGCTCGGTGTCCCACTGCGCCTTGTTGCGACTGTTCGCCGCCGTCTGGGGGTCCTGCCCGGTCGTGGTGCCGGGAGCGAGATGCTCGTCGAAGCCCGGCTTGCCGCTACCGCCGGCCCCAGCGCCTGCCGCCCCCTCGCCTTTGCCCTTCCCGCCGTTTGGGTCCTTCTTGAATATTTTGCGGTATACGTCCAGCGAGTTACTTGCGGAGGTAGCGATGGACGCGTCGTAGAGCCCCAGTGGCTTGCCGTCCTTGTCGGTGGGGAACTGCCCGACTTTACTCTCAGTGAGGATCGCGTTGATGACGAAGTCCTCGGCCTCGTTCATCTGGCCGCCGTTGAACGGCAGCTCCGCGCCGTCGGAGAACATGACCTTGCCACGCATCCGCAAATTGGCACTGATGCCACAGTGATTGAGAATGCAGTGCAGGATTTCGTGCGCCACGATGAACAGCCGCTGGTTCAGGTTGAACCGGAAGAAGCCGTCGGGGCCGGTGTTGAAGGCCAGATTGCTACCGTCCGTAGCTGCGATGGGGATCGCGGCGCTGTCGGTGAAGATCGCGTCGGCCTTCTGGCCGGTGTTCTGCAGCATAGTGTAGAAGATGTGCGAGAACGCGGGACAGTGCCAGATCAGTGCAGCGCGGGTGTCAGCCCACAGCTTCTCCTGCTTCGCGTCCAGCTTAACCCTCGGGATTTGACTTTGCATCGTGCAGCTCCTTGATTTTTTCTTCGATCAAGCACTTGATCATGAGTAGATCGGTGGTGGGTGCAGTAACGAATGGGTACTTGGCGAACAGTTCGCCTTTGCTGGCCATGATCTGCGTCGCCCGGTTCGTGATGAACTCGGAGTACGCTTCATGGCCTGAGGGCAGCATGTTGTCGTCTCGGTGGATGTCAGGCTTTGACGGCCACGGGAAGAACTGGATCATGACCGTATCGCCCACCATGTAGGCAACGACGAAACCATGATCCTCGTCGGCACGAGCAGAGTAGTACTCGTTCACGATGGTACCTTCGGGGTACCCAAGGTGGATCAGGTTGTTAGTCTTCGTCGTCACCGAAGATAGCGACATCATTCGTCTCCGAGAAAAAGTCACCGTCGGTGATCATGATTGTGGGGGCACGCCGGTCCTGTATCATCATTGCCTTGGTGATGAGCTCCTTCGCCACCTGCCGCGCAGCTTTGAGTATGATCGGGTTCTTGATCCTGACGTTGGCCGTATCATGGTCAACGCGCAGCTCGATGGTGATCGTGTAGGCCATGGTTACCTCCGTGGGTATTTTGTAGAGGGGTGGGGACGGTAGGGATCGCTTCTGGTCAGTCTATCGCCATAGGGCTTACTCTACATCTCCGGCCGCGACGTGAGCCATCCGCCGGTGCTCTAGGTTTGAGCTACGTCCCCGTCTCGTTACGCTGCCTTGGACACCAGCGCGATGGCGGCCATCAGCGAAGAGTTCTTCCTCGCCCACGCGTCGAACGACTTGTTGGCAACCAGCATCGGCTGGCGCTTGCAGGCGGTCGTCGCGAACGTCACGCTGAACTCCGTCGGCAGTCGGGTCATGTACTCGACCACGGCGTCGGCGTCCTTCTCCTTGACCATGTGCGCCAGCTGGTAGCACACCAGCATGCACGCGTCCGGCTTCTGCGGGACCTTGACGCCCTTGGGGTCGCGGACGATCTCCTCGTACTTGGGCATTTCGCGCTCCAGCTTGACGAACGCCATGTACTGGGCAGCGCCGGCACCCATGATGCCGCTGATCTGCTCGGCAGTGATCGCGTCGTCGGGCAGTTCGCCGCCGTTGCGCTTCATCTTCACCTGCAGCAGCCGGTCGACCATGCACAGACTTCGGGGGGTCGTCCACGGACCCTGATTGTCCGGCACCTCGCCGCCGAACACGATGTTCGGGTTCTGCTTGGCGAATGTCAGCGTCGTCGGCATGATGCCGTGCTCGATGGCCCACGCCTCCCAGCTCGGGAAGTCCGGGTCGATGCTGAACTTGTTCTCGCGGTTGATGACGAAGTCGAACTCCTTCGTGACGCCAGAGCGATCTTCCTTGCGGTTGCCCGCGGAGATAACGCTGATGCCCCTGTGGAGCTTGTGCGGGCCAACTTCACCCTTCAGCTTCAGCTGGGCCGCAGCCTTCTTGGTGTCGCCGTCAGCCTGCGACCACTCGTCGAGGAAGACGACGCCGCGCTTGAACGTGTTGATGTGCCGGCCGTGCGGGTACTGCTCCGTCGGGCGGGTCATCATCCAGTTCGGCGTGGTAAACACGCTGGCCAGCGCGGTCGAGCCGTCGGGGTTGGTTACCTTGGTGGGTACCATGTACCCCATCAGGTCTGTCGGCTGGTAGGTCGCGAGGAAGCACGTCGCGAAGCCCCATTCTTCGTTGTCACGCTTGCTGAGATAGGCGACAAGCTCTTCGATGAAGTCGGACTTGCCCGTGCCGGGCGGGCTCTCGAGGTGGCTTGCAATGCCGGCGTCGATGTTGTCGATCAGCGGCTGCTTGAGATCAAGAAAACGCATGTGGGTGGTCTCCTGTTGGATGGTTCGATGGTTCGGTGGTTCGGTGGTTTAACTGGCCTTCTCTTGCTCCAAGATCACGGCCAGTGCGTCCTCGGCAGAGGACAGCATGATCTTATCCCAGATGACAGTCCACTTCTTGCTGTGCGCCGCGCTTGCTGCGGCATACGCCTTTTCGTCGCGCTTCCGGTGCGCGCTCGGCACGATGAACTCGAAGATGTCGTGCGCCAATGTGTTTTCAGTGACGTTGCGTGCGTGCTGCTTTTTGCGCTCGTACCCGCCGCCAAGGCTCTTCGAGCGGAGCTTGATCGAGCCGGCGGCGATGCCGTCGTAGAGCTGTTTGAAAGTGATCGGTGGGGTGGCGTCTTTGATAAAGAAACCCTCCTCGATCTTCTTACGCTGCGCATACTCAATAGCATGCAGCCGGCCGCGAGCATACCTAAGCTGCTCGCTGTTCAGTCCCTTGGCTTTCATGGCTGGCTCCTTCAGCGTGAACATGCTCCACTTCGACAGGCCGCGAGCATACCTAAGCTGCTCGCTGTTCAGTCCCTTGGCTTTCATGGCTGGCTCCTTCAGCGTGCGATGCGCGATGCCGCACGCTTGTAGCGGAGCACGTCGGGCATCTTGCCCTTCGGCCATGGCGACTTGCCGTCCAGATAGCGCTGGATCGCCGTCGCTGCGATGTTCGGCGTGTTGTAGTTCTCAGTATATGAGAAGGCATAGAACAGCTTCTGGAGGCGCTCATTGTCTTCGTGCAACTTCAAAAACAACTGCTGCACGATGCCGTGCTCTTGGCCTTCAACACCTTCGAAGCCGAGCAGGAAAATGCTCGCCCAACCGCCGATGCACGCGGCAGTGCCGCAGGCATGTGGGTCACAAATAATTTCCATGGTAATTTTCTTGCCGCCGCCGCCGCCGTTGATTTCATGGCGAAGCAGTTGATCTCGCACGCTCTCCAGCGTGCGGCGGATGGTCGCGCGGTCGAGCTTGATGGTATGGGAGAAAGTAAACGTCTTGGGCTCGGTCTTCATGTGAAGCTCCTATTGTGGGGGGTGGTGGGCTCAGTCTGCGTATTCGCGGTCGTTCTGAGTGCGCAGAACGATATGCTGGCTCATGGCCGGCAGCTTGTCGAACAGCACACGGTTAATGATCAGACAGTTCTCGTTCTTGTGGAGAACGGACACGATGTTGCCTTCAGTCATGGTGCGGTCGTCATCAACGAAGCGCCACAGTCGAGGAAGCCCGTTGTCGGGGCATAGTGCAAAAGCCATCTTCATCTCCTGTGAGGCTCCGTTGATGTAGGTGTGGGGACGTCCTAGATCAGGATCGCCGACAAGTCCCGGAGGAGCTTGCGAGCGCCGGCGTCGTCCAGACATTCCCGGTTCAGACTCCCGCCGTGACCGAAACAGGCGAACACGTTGTCGCCCTCCCGCACCGCGTAGACGACGCGCGGTTCACGAACGTAGACCATCGGTTTGTCACTGGCCAGCCCAACTACCGGCGGTGTCGGTGTCGGTGTCGGTGTCGGTGCATCCGCTGACTGCAGCTTGCGCAACTGCCACGACTTCTTGGCTGCAGCGCTGCGCTGTGCCTTCGTTCTCTTCTTTGCCATGTTACCTCGTGAAGTAAGCGCTGATGTTAATCCGGCAGCGCTATTCCGGCTCTCCATGGGCCACAAGCCCGTGAAACTTGGCTGTCTCTGGCGGGATGACCACCCACTCGCGGCCTCCGCCAATGCCGCTGCCCACTGGCATCCAATGGGGATACTGATCCTCAAGCCAAAGGGTGACACGTCACCTAGTCCGTACTTGCAGGGCATTTCTCACCCGGTCAGCGGCTACCCTTTTCGCCCGCTCATTCCCAAGGACTTCGCCCCCTTCAAAAAGGACTGCATATTCGCGCAGGTCATCCTTTCAGAATTGTGCGATGTAATCACAAAGCGGCCTTCACCATTGCCTGAAAAATTTCAGCAACCAATAACTCGTCGGAACCTTGCGGTTCTTCAACCGCACCGGACTGCCAAAGCACCGCAACCCCAGCGGAAACCATCTGTTCCGAAGCTATCGCCGGCACAGAAACTTGCGAAGGCAAGGAAGGACGCCCGCGAGCGGACGAAGAAGCCGCCTTCTTAGTTGAATGCCCGGGCGCGCCAGCCCCGGACGAATCGCCCGGAACAGGAACTATACTACCTATTGGGGCTTGCTTTGTCATGGTTATAATATGCCAGAAAGCCCTAATCGGCGTCGGCTTCAGCTCCAGCACCCCGTACGCTACCATCCTTACTGCTGACATGTTCAGCTCCGTATTTTTTGAGCAGCTCGTAGCGAATGCACAGCGACATCATCGGGTCCCAGTCTACGTCGAATAACATACTTTTTTCGATCACCGTTCTGTTGAATGGTTGGTCAGAGAATGGTGCAGTAGTAACGTAGAACCCGTGCTGCTTTCTACCTCGCCAACTTTCAGGCCGGCGAAACTCCGCCAGCCAAAACCCATTGGGTAGCTTTTCTTCGGAGAGCTCCCAAGCGCTACTCCACCGTACCCACTGGCTGTTACTCATGATCGTTGGTCTCCAGCAAAATCCACGCGCAGATTTTCCTCAGTGCGCCGTCGCCCGCGTACGCCTGCTTCTTCACCGCGCCGTCCGGCATGTTGCGATGGATAACGTAGTGCGGTTGGCTCTTTTTACCACCGATAACGAACCCGCAGCGGATGTCGTCCAGCTCCTTGCGGATTTTGCGCAAGAAATTCCTGCGCTGCTGGCGATCCATCGTGCCGTCGACGTCAACGACGCCCCAGCCTACCCAACGAATGTGGTTCATTTGCTGCGCTCCTTCGCGAGGTGAGTGCGCGCTACCTGTGCGCGCCACATGTACATCTTCACTTCGTCAGCGTCGAGATGCAGCGCCTTCAGCGACGCCTCCAGCACTGCTTCAGTGGCGTGACCAGCGACGAAGTCTTCGGACCGCGCCGCGATCTGCTCCATGGTCTCTTCATGACTTCGTCGCATCTGGCACTCCTGAATGCCTAAGGGCAGCGCGCGCTGCGTCTGTGTAGTTGATGAACCAACCTCCGCCTCCCGCGGGGGCAATGCATAGTACATATCCTGTAGATTGCTCTACGAAAGTGTACCCGAGGAGGATAGCTTTCGCGACGAGCACTTCTTCCTCAGGAGACATTGGGCACTCCTGAAATTTTTAATGCTTCTTTGGCTGCGCGCCATGCGCCCTTGAAAGTTTTTGGTAGACCATCTTCGAGCAGCCAGTCACCGTTAGGTAGTTGGAGGTTCCACCAGTCACCACCTTCAACTTCCATATGGTACCCGAGCAGGATCGCTTTAGTGACAAGCGCTGCTCGCGCCTTACGCTTCCGCTCTCCAGCCATGTTACCTCCGTGGGTATCTTATAGAGGTGTGGGGACGGCAGGGGTACGGTACTCGGAGATCAGGCGACGTACACCTATTCAGGATGTGCATCATAGGCCCTACGGCCGGCCCTATCCGAGAGCGACTGTACCTGCGTCTTCGGCCGCGACGTTAGCCGTCCGCCGGTGCTCTACTTGAGCTACGTCCCCGTCTCGTTACTTCAGATCGGCGCGGTCGCGCTCCGACATGGGCTCTTCGAGCGGCGGGAGGTACTCTTCGAGCATGTTGAAGTCCGCGTCGTCGATGGTCACGTAGTGCGTGTCATCGTTGCGCTTGATCATGCGATCCAACAGCTCCAGCACCTTGAGCGTCTGCTGCCCCGGATGCTGACCGGTCATGTGCTCGGCGTCGCGGTCGATCATCTCGCGCATCTCTTTGTCGCGCGCGTCGTCGACTTTCATGCCGTTGTGCTCGGCACCGCGGCGGAGGGCGGTGTAGGCTTCTTCCTTGAGGCGGTCAATGTCGGCGGTGAGGCGGGCTTTGTTCGCTTCGAGGGCTTTCCCGATAGCAATACTGCAATCTCGGGAGGATATTGAAATAAGCACTTCTTGGTCTCCTTCTTCTTGGGTGGTGGCTTCTTAGCCGTGGGGATAACCTCTCGGACGGTGACCGTCCCGTAGGGTGTGACGTAGGGCCACGGCATGTATGCATCGTAGACCTGCTTTGTGATGTATTTGGGCATTTTGTGTTTTACTTTCACCACTGGAGGCCGCCATCAAACTCCGCTGTCTCTAAATGTGCGGGCTGCATGACCGGTCATGTAGGGGGGTTTTACACGGCGATCATGCAGCCCTACCTCCGCGCAAACTGGGTAGAGTGAGGCGGAGGGTCTCTAACAGTTGTGGTCTACGTCTTCGGGGAGGCAGCACGCCTCCATGAACTTGTTGATGTCTAACGCAGGGTTGCCTGCGCGAAGGCGATTGGCGATACCAGTAGCCAGCCTGATGATCAAGCTCTTCTCGCGTGATGTCATCACCTTGTCTTTGTGGTGCGCGAAGGCACTGGCGATCAGTACATAGTCCTTCTTGCTCATAGCCATGGTTACCTCGCTAGGTTATCTGCGAGCGCCACGCGCTCGTTGGTATTAGCATCCCGGCGGGGGCGACTACCTCCCCGCATCTTTATTCGCCCTTCGGCTTTCGGCGCGTTCATGGCGCTTACTCCCGTCTGGGGCCGCTCTTTGGCGTGACCGCGTCGGACACAGAGACAAGGCGAGGGACTTTACTCCTGCCCTCCCCTGCATGTGAAAGACGGACACTTGCCCGCTTGCGCTCTGGATGAAAACAACACCAGCTGTCATTGAGCTACGGGATTAGTTTGCACGGTGAGGCTACACCTGATGGCCGTAGCTTTAATAAGACCTGCTTTCGTTTCCACCGGTACCACTTTCCGAGTGCTTGCTCGAGGGTAACTTACCGGCTTCACCTTGCTCCAGTCCGTAGGCACGGGCTCGCTGCCTTCTCACATAAACTGACTACGGGGGTCCATTCCATCAGCTGCTCTACGCTCCAGCAGACCATACCAAGCGTCATTGAGCTACGTGCAATCTGTTACCCCGGCAAGTTACCAGCTTGCATCTGCCTTTCGCGTCAACGTCGGCTGCTCTTGACCGGGTTAGACCGGGTCCGGCGCTTGAGCTACGGGGTATTGTATGGCGTCTGAGTGCGCATATTTCTTGCGCATCTCGTGCTCCAAGCACGAGAGCATGAGCGGGTCCTCGTAGCGAAGGGAATGATGTTCGAGTGTGCGTCGGCCCTTTGACCTCGAAGGTCTGTCAAGCACGTACACGTGCGCCCAATTTACTAAATGATCGCGGGTGTAAGGCGACCAGTCGTAACCATCCGGTCGCTTGCACACATATATCCACACCTTCGGTGCCAGCTGCTCTTCGAAGTTTACCCAGTCCAGACTATCGTTGCGCCATTCAGGCATCGTAACCTCCGGATGTACACCCGTGCGCTCGCGCACGGTCAGTACGGGAGCTGAAAAGTATCCGCTGCGCTCCTGCCGCTATTATAGCAGGTGCTTACCCGTTACCCCACTTTTGGCGGGTGTCCTTCGCCGGCGGCCGGCGTTGCTGGTAGAGCTGACCAGCGGCAGCACGGCACGTGCATCAGAGGGCGACCACCTTGAGCACGTGCCGGCGTATGGACCGACTTATCGAACGGTCCGCACCCACATGTTCCCGAGTAACCTAGTCGTCTGTTTGGGTGTCGAGCTGAGTGCGCAAAGCGGGGCGGTGAAGCGGGTAACAAACTATCCGCCTTCCCACCGCCCCTACCCTGCGCAGGGTTCAGTCGTTCTTGCGATCCACGATGGCCTCGGCCTGCGCCTTGGTGTAGCCGCGCTCCATCATGGTGTCGATCAGGTCGTTGCGGGTTTCGTCGCGCTTGTACTGCTTGAGCCGCTCCAAGCAGAGATCGCTGATTTTCAGCGCGACGTCGCTGGTATCCTTGAGACCGTGCGACGCTTCACCCGTAATGAGGCCCTCCACCCGCTTCTGGATGGCGGTCCATTCCTTTTCGAGCGTCTTGTCGGCCTTCGTCTTGGTGCAGATCGCTTCGATCTGCGCGTCGGTCAGCTCCGTGTCGCTGGCGATCTGCTCGCGAGCGGCGTCGACCAGTGCGGCGAACAGCGCCTTCGGCTTGAGGTCAGCGCCCTCCATCCGCTCCCGGATACTCACCACCCGGTCGCCGACGGCCACGGGATCGCTCAAGGTCGTCATGCAGCCCATCGCAATCACCTGCCGCAGCTTGCTGGCGTTGGCCTTGGCACCGCCGGCGGTGTGCTCAGCGTGCTTGCTGTCCATCGCCGTGTAGGCCTCGTATACCAGCGTGGCATCGTCCTTACCGCCACCCTGCGGCTTGGCCGTGGAGAGGACACCATCTGCCGCCGCACGGAGCGCGCGGAGACCGAGCCTGCCAAGAGCGCTCGCGCCCTCCCCACTGGCCTTGCCGAACTTGTTCACGTCCTTGAAGAAGTCGCGGCGCATCTCCGCGGGGTCGGCCGGCGCATTGTGCCCGATACCGGGAGCGTCGTCGTCGGCGTTACCTTTGGAGGTAGCTTCGTTCACCGCGGCAGCGTAGGCCGTACCCTCGGCACCTTCCGGGTCGATGGGCGCAGCGTATGAGTGCGCGGGCTGCTCCTGCGGAGCCAGCTGCTCCAGCACGTTATTGGCGTGCTCGTCACCGGGCAGATCGTGCGGGTCGGTCGTCTGCTCTTCGACGGCCAGCTCCACCTGCCCATCGTCCGCCACTTGCGTGGTGAACACCGGCGTCTCCTGCCGCTGCAGGAAGGTGGGGATACCGCCCTCCTCTTCGACATCGAGGTTCACGCCGGGCAGTCCCAGATCATTGCCTTCAGTCATTATCCACTCTCTCATAGTTGGCTGGTTTGACCACGTAGGTTCCCAGACCCATCACCGTGTCGAGCACGGAATTCCACTGGCGGAATAACCCGCCGCCAGTCGGGCAACTACTCTATACGCGGTAGCCGAAAGCGGGCCTTGCAACGGTCAGCGCCTTTACCGCCGATGGTTCTGCCATCGGTGCAGCCGGGTTTAACGTCGTCGGGTTGACGTGGATTACTCCAAGGTGGTTGCGGCTCTACCACTGCACGATGGCGATGGTGTGGCCTCGGACGTTGAAGGCGTCCGATGGTTGTATGGTTCGATGGTTTAACCGGCGTTGTAGGCGCGCATGGCAGTGCCTCGTTGTTCGGTTCGTTGTTGGAACCTAGGTGCCGCTACTTGCGTGGCACCCTCTCGCCGGACGTCGTTGTCCTCAGTTGTTGATCTCCTTCAAATGGTGCTCCAGCCACGCCACGATGTGCATATCGCACATGCGCGCCATGTAGAACGTCCGGATGTGGTCAGTCTGCATTGAGCCTCCTTTTGATCTGGTACCTCGACATGGGGACCACATCGTCGAGCAGCATGTCGAGCCCATATTGGAGGCACAGCCACGCCACCGGGATCAGCACGAAGTGTGCGAGTGCGTACGCTTCAATGGTCACAGTTCACCTCCATGGTAGCGCCGGTCGCGTTGAGTTCGGCCGCGCGGATTTTGAGTGCGCGATAGAGCGCATCCATGTCGACCGCACCTCTGTGCGTGGTGCAATCCATGCGCTGCACTTCCAAGATAGACTTGGGCCGCGATACCGAGAAGGACAAGTTGATCCTGCCCAACTTGACGAACCATATGCCACCCACCTTGCGGCGCGACACGTTGAAGATCGGCGGCATGTTACCTCCCTAATAGTGCGTATAGCGCCAGCACGAGCGCGACGACGGACAGAACAAGTGATAGATTGCTCATGTTACCTCCCGCGGTAATGCCGCTCGTTGAGGCAGCGCTTGCCTATGAGACGCGAGCACTTTTCGATGGTGAAGCGTTCGACGGTTAAGAGTTCCTTCCTAGTCATGCCGGTTCCGTCCAGCAGGACGGTAAATTTCCATGCCGACCTAGGCGCTATGGCCAGCTCTTGCCGCAACTTCTTGTCGGGGCGAAGCCGGACAATCTCATGCACTACTACATCACGCCATTGCATGAAGCGGCGGCGCATGTTGCCGGTCGCACCTATATAAATCGCACGCGTGTCTGAGTTATGGAGCGCGTAGATACCGGGTGATTGCGGCACGAGCACGCTGTCAGCCCATTTGAACACGCTTACCATAGTACCAGTCTCCGCCTTATGTTTCACTACTCTGCCACATTGACCACAGGTGTGGCGTAAGTTAGGCACTCTGGTATACCACGTTATACCAGTGGTATACCACGGCTGTTCATGTAGATGAACGAAACATTATTCCAAGTTATAGAATTAGGTGACGTAAGTCTTTGAAATTACTCAATTCTATATTCTATAGGTTTTAAAAACGACACAGCTAGAATTGGGGCGTTAGGGCGTTCGATGGTTTGACCGCCCGAAACCGTCTCACATCAACCGGCCGCCTTCCCTAGGCGGTGATTGATTTATAGAATTAGAATATAGAATTAGAATAGGGAGATGGTGAGGTTCCAGCTCCCTCTCGCTGCGTTGTTACACGAGGTGGACGCCCTTGCCGATGGCAGCGCGCTTCGCCGTGATGACAGCAAACTTCGCATCGTTGATACCGACAAGCTGATGCTTCGAGCGCTTGCCGCGACCGAACCCCGTCGGCTTGAAACCGAGCTTCACGGGCGCAAGGTACTCACGTACCTTCACTACCTGCTTACCTTCGGACCGTTCGATGGCCGCCTTGTAGACGGCGCGTTCGTAACGGCGCGTACCTTCGGGGGTAACCGCAAGATGGCTCGACGCGCGAACCGCATTGGAGTTAAACCGTTTCATGGTTGAACCTTTCAATGGTTGGATGACGTGAAAGCTACAGCGGCCACGTAATCGTGGCGGCACGTTGAGCGCATAAAGCCCTCGCGGTCGTAGCCTTCGCGTTATCCAACCGCCGGACCTTGTAAGGGTCCGACGATTAGATGGGCGGGGATCACTCCCACTTGCCGCCAGCCTCCCGTAAAAACGGGGAAGAGCGCCCTCGGCCAATCCATGTCCCCCTCGTTACCTTGGCAGGTAACCTCAATGCGTGAGGGTTTGAGCCGTCGTCTGCTGCGATCCTCCATGACCCTAAGGTCGGGGCGTTCAGCTTTCTGGTAGTCTGCCTCGTCCCCTAGTGGTAGGGACTTTCAACTCAGAGCCCGTGAAGAAAGCCCGAAGGCCGCGGCTCTTACACTCAAGCCGTGGGGACACGGTTACCCCCGGGGGTAAGTGGACAGGCCCCCCGCCCCGGGGGTCCGGCCTTTTATTGGGGCCCCAGCTCATACAGATGACCCAAAAATAATTTGACCCCCCGACCCAACCGATAAAAACATCAAATATTTTTCTTACCCCCGGGGGTAACTCTCATTTCCAAAAAATAAAAATCTCCAAAAAACTCGCCCCCTAAAATAACTCCCTTCACAATTATGTGATAGTATGGTGCTTGCGTTGTGAGGTTAGATGATATACACAAGGTATGGGACTTAGCTCAAACATAGAGCGCTTCCGTACCCACCGAGGGTGCGGCCGAGAGGTGCCGGGGATAGTGATCCGGCAGTCCCGTTGAATTCGAATTGGACGTAGCTCAAACCACACCCCTTGGCGGGCAGAGCGGGCCTTGGTGTTGAAAGCCATTGCATCGGTGCAGGGCTGCTGAGATGCCCTACCGTCCATATTACCCCCAGAGGTAACAAGTGCCCGCTTTAAGCGATCAACAAAAGTTCAAAGCCGCGCGTGCCATCTTGGGGTGGACCCAGAAGGACCTCGCTACGCGCGCTGAGATTGGGCAGAACACCGTCGTGGCGTTTGAGCTCGGTACCCGGGCCATGATGCCAAAAAATAAACAGGCGTGCTGGGAGATATTCCATAATGCGGGAGTACTCTTCACAGATTGGACTGTCGGATTTATCCCCACCCCAAAGGAAAACACCACCCATGATTGACAAAATCGCATACCCAACCGTAGGTAGAATTGTGTTGTTTCACGATCCGGAGCACGTGGAGCCGTTTGCCGGCCTAGTCGCGGTGGCGGAAGCGAACCGCTATACGATCAAACATCTGGCAGTTTTCCTCCACGACGGGCTGCGGATGGTCGAGGGCGTCAAGCACAAGGACTGCGTGAAGCTGGCCCGCGGTGAGGCGTATTGGGACTGGATGCCCTACCAGAAGGGGCAGGCGGCCAAAACCGAGGCGCTGCAGGCAGAGCTGAATGCACGGTCGCCAAAAATGGCGCAGGGGGGCGGCCGGGTGGACACCGAGCGGTTCAAGAACGAGGTCTCGACGCCGTCGCCCGTGGATGGTAAGCGATAGGCCCGTTCAACGATAGGACCATAGCATGATGCTACTTCCATTGACCGCATTTTTCGCCGCCGGCGTCTGGGTAGGGTTCACCTACAAGGACTGGATCGCCGAAAAGTTCGTCGGAACCAAGTAATGCTGGCCGTCCGCCTAGTCGGATACACGGAAGCCCAGCGCTCGTGGGTGGGGTCGGGCAACCCCGACATGCCGATGCTCATGCTGAACGAAATCTATGGCCAGATGGCGCGCGATCAGCCTGAGCTCCAGCCGTACGGCTCCCGCACCGAGATGGCATTCGACGGGGCGGGCGTCGAGCACTACACGCTCTACGTCGGCTTCGTGCCGCGGCGTGCGACCAAACCACCACTTGACCCCCGAAACATGAACGCGGCCCCCGCTCCCCGGATTGGCGATGCCAGTCCGGAGCTGGCGGTGCAGCCCGGCTGGAAGGAGCAGAATTTTGGACGATAATCAGAAGGACCGGGAACTTAGGAAGCTGGGCGCTGAGGTCGAAACGCAGTTCGTCTACCGGCCGCGCGAGACCAGCATGGTGACCGCGGAGGCGGCCGTGCGCGCGGACCAAGAGGCGATCTGCGGCTACAAGCTGATCATGCTGAAGCAGCGCTCACTCGAGCTTGCCGACGCGCAGGGACCTTACGTCGAGGTGTTCGTGACCTATGGGCCGTATCCGGAGTACGTCGAGACGGCGCTGCAGCCGGCCCCGGCGGCCCCGGAGCCGCAGCCCATCGACGGCGCGCAAATCTCGCCGGCATGAGAAAGTGATCACTTTATTGTGAAACATGCACCCTTCTCGTTGACACACACACGGGGAGGGTGCACTTATGTGTGAAACACCCACAAGGAGAATGCCCATGGGCACCGCTGAGCACCCCGCGATCAACGCGGCGCGCGAGATCAGACAGCTCCATCTCGACAACATAAAGATGATCGACGACGGGTTCGTCTTTCACGACAAGGACGGGAACAGCGTCAACGACACGATGCGCGCCGCGTGTCAGGAGCAGATCGCCCTGTGCGACAACATCATCGACGTGACGAAGTCGCTACCACCGGAGTTATTGGGCCCGGTCGAGTTGATGCTGGTCGACGTAAAAGCTAGCATCGCGACGGCGCTCGATGACGCCATCCTCCCGGAGATCGGCAACTATGACAACGACGAAGCTTAACGCGGTCCGTTTCATGATGATGGACGTCCACAAGCCTCTCTCCTCCGAAGAGATCAACTCGATCAATCCACAGGCGGCAGTGGACAAGAGCGCCGGCGTCGCCGACGACGAAGCTGGTAGCGACGAGGACGCAGGGGGGCCGCCGCCGCGTTGCGACGTCTGCTTCGCCCCCATGCCGTGCGCCGATCACGCCAACGTTGCCCAGATCGACGTCGTGACGTCGCTAGATATCGACCCGGTGGCGGTGCTCGCCGGCGCACACAACGTGGGCCTCTCCGAAGTGGTGATCGTCGGGTTCACAGACGACGGCAAGGAGTACTTTGCGTCGAGCATCTCGGATGCAGGGCAGTCGATGTATCACCTGCAGCGCGGCATCTACAGGCTGAACAAAACCATGGATCAGGAGCACGAGAGCCGTGACGGACCATCCGCAGCATAAGTACACTTTCGACCAGCACCTCGAAGTCGTCGAGGAGAAGCAAGCTACCTACGGACCCGTCGTGCAGGTGAAGGCGCTGCTCGATGGGACGGTCTGCGCGGAGCACGGACTGCCGTATTACGGCGTCGTGCGCGGCAACGACCACTACACCCTCTGCGAGGGAAGCCTTCGCCCGCTGTCACCCACAAACAAACGGAGAATGAATTGAGCAATCCACAGGCAGAGAAGGCCAACCTCGATCAGCTTGCACGCCTGCAGCAGATGAAGATCAACACGCGGCTGACCGCGTTGCAGTCGGCGCAGCAGTTGATGGCGACGCCCGGGTACACCGGCATCCCCGGTTCCGACAAGGTGACCAAGGAGCCGACGTGGATCAGGCAGCCCGGCGCGGTCGACCATCTGACGCTGCTCGCGATGGCACAGGACATTGAGGCTTACATCCTCGGCAACATCGAAAGCGAAACCATCCAAGCGATGGAAGCTGCCAAGAGAGCGGTCAGCGGCCCGAAGATCGTGAGGCCCTGATGTCAGGAACTGCGCGCCTCAAAGGTAGAGACCTTTACGAGATTATCGATCTCTACCGGTGGGGCGCGCGTGTTTCTGATCTGGAGATGCTCTATGGATTTCACTGCCAGACAATCAGGCGCGCCATGAAGGCCCGTGGAGTGAAGATGCGTGCGCCACATGCGCCACCACTGGTGAGCGTCAAGCCGCACACCGGAGACGATCCTATCAAGTCCACCCGGCCGCAGTTACCCGCCGGCGTTCTGGTCTGTGACGAGAGCCAAGCACCCGACCGATTACTCCGTTCATCTGCCCATGCGCAACGAGACAGGCGTACTGCAGAGCGTCAATCGGGTGCGAGTACTGGTTCTTGTCCGGAAGGGGCTTCCGAGTGCCGTTACGCGTTTTTGCGTAGCGGTAACCGCCTGCCAGACCTCGGATGATCGTCGGGCATAGCAGCCTGTCCAGAAGCATTGCACCTGCACCGCCCTGCTGCTTGAGCAGCCATGCTTCTACAGCTCTTAGTCTGGGGTCGAGATCGTTGGTGGGGGCCGGCAGCGCCTTGAAGCCCATGCGCTTGAGCACGTCGAACGTGCTCTCTTCGTAGATCGAGCTCTTCGAGACGCCCGACGGGTCGCCGATCATGATGATCGGGATGCCCATGTAGCAGGGCTTCATGAGCACCGGGCGGAGATTTTGCTCGATGTGCCCCTGCAAGCCTATGTCCTCGGCAATGACTTCTTCAAGCACGAGTAGTCGGCCGCGAGCATCCATTTGAGTGATAACAGAGCAAGGGTCTCTTCCGAAGTCCTGCCCGATGATAAGAGGAGCGAATGTATTCGGGATAAGCCCATCTGCAACATGGAAAGATGATTTGAAGCTTTCGCGGAAGACAGCAGTACCGGAAGGATCGTTCCCAAACTGCGCATGGACGTAGCGCTTGATCCAGTCAGGATTTGCGCTTCGTGCGAGGCGTTCATAGTAGACCCTCCCTTGTGCTAGTCGAACCGGGTCGTCGACGTCGAGCTTCATCGTTTCCGCGGTCTGCGTCAGCCATGCAAGGTTCTCGGCATACTCTTCGAGGCCACCGGGCTGGATGTAAATCTCCCAGTCCTTGGGCTGCTCGATGTCCATGAATTTGTGCCAGTCGGAGCCCTCCGACGGCATGTTCGTGTCGGCGATTATTCCGAACCACGACGGAGTACCACGAGCGCCAGACGGATAGCGACCACATCGACCGGCGATACCAGCGACGAGATTAACGTCCATTTCGATGCACTCAGACATCCATGCGCCTGTGAGCTGCATGGACAGAAGTCTTCGTTGGTCCTCAGCGTCTTCAAGTGGAAGCAATAGCCACTCGGACACAACGTCCGCGAATTCGATGATGACGACATTGTCCTGCACCTTATAGCGGGCGACGCCGCCGAGCCAGCTCATGATGTCCTTGAGGACGGTGTCCTTCAGCTGCTTTAGCGTCTGCCGGACAACGGCGAAGCGCGTGTAGCGGTAGCCGTCGGGCGCGCGGTCTTGCTCAAGGGCCTTCCGGAACAGCTCGAAGATACAGCCGGTGGTCTTGCCGGAGCCGACGGGGCCGGCGATCAAGCGCCCGAAGCTGGCGCTCTTCATGAAGGCTGCGACCGTGGGCGGCGCGTCGAACTTAATTGGCTGGAGAAGCATCGATGCTTTCTTCGAATGACTGCTGGAGGGGTGGGGCGTTGACCACTGCGGGCTCGTGCTCAATTACCTGCGGGGGTAACTGCTTGTCGTAGACCAGCTTGTTGTCAGCGCCAAGGTTGATGATCACTTGGACCCGGTCGCCGGGGTGCCCCTGCTGCGGGGCCTCGGTCTGGCCCAGCCGGGCCCACTTCGACGCCAATTCCAGCGCCTTCACCTTCCCCATCAAATTCTCTTCACGGTCGTTCAGACGGGCGTAAAGCTCAGGCAGGAACTCCTCGATCAGGGATGCGGACTTGACGCGGACCCGGTCTTCGGCGTTATCGATATTGGCCCACGAGCGCAGTTCGGCCTCGAGGATGCGGTTGAAATGGGGGAGCTTGGAAACCTCCTCGAACTCGCGCTGGGTGAGATCGTTGGCAAACAGGATGTCCGGGAGGTCCTTCATCCCCATTGCAATTCCGCGCGCGAGCTTTACAAGCTTCACGTCGTCGTACACACTGGACGGGATCGTCGGGTAGTCCGCAGGCATTGACATGTCGCCCATTGGGTGGGGCCTTTCAGTTGTAAGTTCGCTCTGAATAGCATATAGGCGAAGAATGGTCGATCCACTATCGCAAAACACAATGCTGCGGGTCATCCCCGGGGGCGCGCTCGACAAGATCGAAGCGCGGCAGCTGCAGGACAAGCGAAAGGCCGAGGAAGAGCTGAAGCTCTCTCAGGTCGCCACGACCAATCTCGCCGGCTACATTCGCACCCAGTTCGAGATGATGAAGAACCATCGGAACAGCCAAAGCGGCTGGTCTGAGCGGCTCTCAGAAGCGCTCCGCACCTTCAACGGCGTTTACAGTGCGGACAAGTTGGCCGAGATCAAGAGGTTCGGGGGCTCCGAAATTTACGCGCGCATCAGCGCCGCCAAATGCCGCGGTGCTTCGAGCCTCCTCCGCGACGTCTACCTCCAGTCCGACCGCCCGTGGGGCTTGGACCCGGGCCCCGACCCGACCATCCCGCCGAACATCATGCAGTCGATCCAGCAGCTGCTGAAGGTTGAAGTCGCCACTATGGAGCAGGGCGGCCAGCAGGTTGACCCGACCGCGATGCGGGACCGGCTGAACATGCTGATGACCGCCGCGCGACAGGCGGCGAAGAAGAAATCTGCGGCGCAGGCAAAGATCGCGGAGGACAAGATCGATGAATATTTGGTCGAAGGCGGCTTCTATAAAGCGCTGGCCGAGTTCATTGCGGACCTTCCCATCTTCCCCTTCGCTTGCATCAAAGGTCCAGTCGTCCGAATTGTTCCTTCTCTTAATTGGGAGAACGGAACTGCGATCAGCACTCCCCGTCCGCGGATGTTCTGGGAGCGCGTATCGCCCTTCGACATCTGGTGGACCCCGGGCGCAGGCGATATCGAGAATGCCTCGATCATCGAAAGAAGCCGTCTATCGCGTGCCGACCTGAATGATCTTCTCGACCTACCCGGCTACGATCAGGCCGAGATACGGGCGGTGCTCGACGAGTACGGCCGCGGCGGGCTGAGTGACAACTGGGACGCCACCGACAGCGAGCGCGCGGTAAACGAGAGCCGCGAAAACCCGCTGATGAACCATTCGGGCATGATCACGTGCCTCGAGTTCAACGGCAATGTGCAGGGCCGCATGCTGCTGGAACAGGGCATGGACGCGAAGTTCATTCCGGATGGGCTGCGCGACTACATGGTGCAGGCGTGGCTCATTGGGCAGCACGTCATCAAGGTCCAGCTTTCACCGTCGCCGCGGAAGCGTCACAACTATTTCATCACCAGCTTCGAGAAGATGCCGGGTACCCCCGTGGGTAACGGCTTGACCGATATCATCGCCGACCTCCAAGAGGGCGCGAACAGCACGCTGCGCGCGCTGATGAACAACATGGCCATTGCCTCAGGGCCTCAGGTCATGGTCAACGACAGCAAGCTGGCCGCCGGCGAGGACGCCGACGACATGTACCCGTGGAAGCGCTGGCATTTTGAGGACGATCCGATCAACGGGACGTCGCAGGTGCCGATCAGCTTCTTCCAGCCGAACAGCATCGCCCAAGAGCTGCTGGCCGTTTACGACAAGATCAACGGCATGGCCGACGACATGAGCGCGATCCCGCGGTACCTGCAGGGGCAGAGCGCCGGCGGCGCGGGGCGTACGTCCTCGGGCCTTGCCATGCTCATGGGCAACGCATCGAAAATCCTTCAGGCGGTCGCTGCCAACATTGACCGCGACGTGTTTGATCCGCTGCTGACGGCGCTCTACGATATCATCATGGTGACGGACAACAGCGGGCTCCTCACGGGCGAGGAGAGCGTGCGGGTCATGGGTGTGACGGTCGCGATCCAGCGCGAGACGCAGCGTAGCCGCCAGCTCGAGTTCTTGCAGATTACGGCGAACCCCATTGACACGGCCATCATGGGGCCGGAGGGGCGTGCGCAGGTCCTCAGGACTGTATCGGAAGGCATCGGCATGCCGGGGGCGGAGATCGTGCCGTCGGACGACGTGCTCAAGGAACGCCAGCAGGCGGCTCAGCAGCAGGCCGCGGCCGCAGCGGGGCAGGCTCAAGGCAATCAGGCACCGAAAGGTGGAAACGTCACTGGAGACGCGGGCCCGCGGGTCAACATCACCGGTGGTCCCCAATAACAGGAGAGAGCAAATATGTCAGGCAAGTCCAAGGTTATCAGCTCGAGCAAGCCGGCGTTCGCCAAGGGCGGCTCCGGCAAGATGTTCGGCAAGCAGAGCGTCGGCACCAAGACCCCGGGCGTTTCCGGGAAGGCTGACAAGGGCGGCGGGGCCAAGTTCATCAAGGGCGGCTCCGGCAAGATGTTCGGCAAGCAGACCGCCGGTACCCGCGTCCCCGGCAAGTCGGGCAAGTAAGGCGGGCGTCATGACGAAGAACCCGTTCAAAGGTAAGCAGGCCCCCGCCTTCGGTAAGGGCGGCAAAGGCGGCAAGGCGTCGGAGATGAAGAAATTTCCGGCCAAGAAGGGCGGCATGTCCGGCGACAAGCCCGGTGCCCGCAAGGCCTTGTCGAAGGACAAGTGCTGACATGGCAACCACGAAGTCGAAGTCCACATTGATGATCGGCGGCGGCAAGAAAATGCCGAAGGCCAAACTTGGGGCTTCGACTTCGGGGGCTAAATCGCCGCTGCTGAAAGGCGTAAAGCAGAACACAGGTAAGGGATCGCAGGTGGCTTTCGACGGCGCGATACCTAGTTTTGGGCAGACCGGCCTTACAGGTGAGACGTGAAGATTACGCACCACGCGGGCAAGGGCGGCCAACGAATTTTTCCGGGGCGCGGCGCGCTTAACGATCTCGTTAAGAAGCGACCCTCCATCAATAACTACGCCAAGGCTGCACCGAATGTCGTGCGGAACGGCCCGAACGTAGTGGGTAAGAAGCCGTGACAGTCACGCCTCCGAAACCCAAGGACGAGCTCCAAGCTGTTGCCGCCCGCTTGTCGAGGGCCGCGCCGGAAGCTTGGGCGGCGTTCATCAAGGCCTTCGAAGTGTACACGGACGAAGCTCGCGACGCCTGTGTACAAGCGCCGGCCGACAAGGTACTAAAAGCGCAGGGACGGGCACAGCAATGCGTTGACCTCTCCTCCCTGTTCACCACAGCAATCAAATAGCAATAGGAGACTTCAACTATGGGTACGAATAACCCCTACCTGCCGGACGGTGTTCGTTCGGACGAGGCTGCGATCCAGTACCTCGCGATGATGGTAAACGCCTTGCAGGGCGAAACCTATACGGCCAAGACCGGCGCAGGCCCAATCGCCCTCACCGCCACCGAAATGGTAGGCGGTGTGGTGGAGCATAGCGGCCAGACCGGTGCTGTGTCGTTCACCACCGCCACTGCCGCAGCGATCATCGCCCGCATGGTGGCGTTGAACGCCAACGCCGGCGTTGGTTCGAAGACGGACTTTGCCATCGTGAACAACAACACGTCGTCCGGTGCCATCACGCTGAGCACTGGCGACGGCGGCAACGTCACCGTCGTTGGCCCGGTAATCGCGATTGGCGCGGCGAACCGCTACCAGATCGAAATCCTGACCGCGACCACGGTGTCCGTCACCAAGATCGCTTAACGACTTGACACGAGGCGCATGCCTCTGTCTGATCGAAGTGCCCCAACGGGCGTTTCCTCCCTACTTACCCCGGGGCTCACACCCCGGGGTTTTTTCTAACCGCTGGCCTAACACCCAGCCGAACCGTCCGCACCGCCTAGCCGTGCCGACAAGGAGAATAGAATGGCCACCAAAGTATCCGACCTGAGAGGTAACAACCGCCCCGTCGATCCGGACGTCGTGATCCCCGAAGCAGTCAAGCGAGCAGCAGCCGCGGCCGAAGCCGCCCAGCGCGCAGCGTATCCCGATCAGGTGCAACCCGAGCCCAAGATGGCCTCGCCGACCACCAACAAAGACGGCATCACCATCGTTGATCCGCCGGTGACGCCGCCAGCAGAACCTCAGCCCCAACCCACTCCGCCGGCTACCCCGACGCCGCCGGTTACCCCCACGGGTAACGAGGACAGCACTTGGGAGCAGCGGTACCGGTCCGCGGAAGGACGACGCGTAAAGCTCGAGCAGCAGCTTGCTGCCGCGGTCGACCGCATGGGCGCTCTGGAGCAGATGCTTCAGGACATGAAGAACGCGCCGCCGCCTGTTGCCCCAGTAACACACTCGAAACTGATCACCTCGGAAGAGGAAGAGCAGTTCGGTACCGAGATGCTCGATGTCATGGGCCGGCGCGCGCGGGAGATCGTCTCCCCTGAAGTCGCCGAACTCAAGGCTACGGTGGCCCGGCTGGAAGGCATGCTCAACGGAACTGTGCGCCAAACCAAGCTGACCGCGCAGCAGGCGATGCACGCCAAGCTTACGGAGGCGGTGCCGAACTGGCAGGACATAAACCAGCTCGACGCATTCAAAGCGTGGTTGGCCTTGCCAGATCAATATTCTGGTGCTACTCGTCACAGCATGCTTTTGTCAGCGTACGCGGAGAACGACACTCCCCGTGTTCTGGCTTTCTTCCGAGGCTTCATTTCTGAATTGGCTGCTACGACCCCCGCCGACGAATTGGTCCCTGCACCGGCCGCTACTCAACAGCCGCCGAAACCGGGACTGGAAAGTCTAGCGGCACCGGGCAGAGCCAGAACTCCGGCGCAGACCAACGCCCCGGCTGAGAAGCAGATCATCACCCCCGACGACGTCAACGCTTTCTATGCCGCGAAGCGGCGTGGCGAGTACGCTGGTCGCGAAGAAGAGTTCAACGCCTTGGAGCAAGAACTTTTCAAAGCACAGCGCGAGGGACGTGTTCGGCCTCGATAAACTCAATCTCTCAGCACAAAGGGCTCAAGCGCTATGGCGTTTCCTGTCGCATCAGGGGTCACCACCCCTCCGATCTACCCCGCTGGTTCGGCGGGCAACGGCCTCTCCGGCACCGGCTACATCCCGGAAATCTGGAGCGGCAAGCTCATCGAGAAGTTCTACGCGTCCACTGTTCTGGCCGCGATCTCGAACACCGACTACGAAGGCGAAATCAAGGGTCACGGCGACAAGGTGAATATCCGCACCAAGCCGACCATCACGATCCGTGCCTACCTCGCCGACGCAGCGCTGGAGCTGGAGCGCCCGCAGGGCAACAAGGTCGTCCTGAACATCGATCAGGGCAACTACTTCAACACCATTCTCGACGACGTGATGAAGGTTCAGTCCGACATCTCGCTCATGTCGATGTGGTCCGAAGACGCCGCGGAGCAGATGAAGATCGTGATCGACCGGGCCGTTCTGCTCGGCATCAAGGATCAGGCTGCAGCCGCGAACCGTGGCCTGACCGCCGGCGCGATCACCGGCATGCTCAACCTCGGTGTCACCGGTACGCCGCTGTCCGTTGTCTCGTCCCTCACGGGTGCGGGCGCGGGCGACGTCGAAATCCTGACGGTCATGCTGCGTCTGGGTCAGGCCCTCGACGAGCAGAACATCCCGGAGAGCGGCCGCTGGATCATCATGCCGACGTGGGCCGCGACCATGGTCAAGCGTTCGGAGCTCCGTCAGGCCTATCTGTCGGGCGACGGCGTCTCGATGCTGCGCAACGGCCGGCTGGGTATGGTGGATCGTTTCACCCTGTACACCTCCAACCTGATCCCGTTCGGCACCGCTGCCGGGCTGGCTGCAGGCGAGTTCCTGATCTACGCCGGACAGAGCCACGCGCTCACGTTCGCGACGCAGATGACGGAAATGGAGACGCTGCGCTCCGAACTGACCTTCGGTCAGATCATGCGTGGCCTTCAGGTCTACGGCTACAAGGTGCTCGACGGCACCGCGCTGGCTCAGGCCGTGATCGTCAAGTCCGTGACCTCGGGTGCACAGACCGTCTAAGTGATCGGGGCCGGGTAACACCGGCCCCTTTCCCACCAACTTAGAGGGCACCATGGTGCTTGAGCTAGTCTCCGATTACGTCAGCTTCGTGCGTGAGCTCCTGCAGGACGAGAAGAACAGTCCATACAGGTACTCTGACGCGAGCATCTGCCGTGCCCTATCCATCGCAATTCCGGAAGCCAAGAAGCTCCGCCCCGACCTGTTCGCGGGTGTAACCACTCCCACGTTTTCCGCGGCCTCGCAGGCTGTAGTCGTTCCCATGGACGAGATGTACCGGCTGTCGCTGGCGTATTTTTGCGTGGGTATGATGCAGCTCCGCGACGATGAAGAAGTTCAGGATCAGCGCGCGGCCGCGTTCTTGCAGATGGCCACCGCTAAACTGTTGCAGGTGGCGTAATGGCAGCAGCTGACATCACCCGGCTCATGAACAACGCGCGCGATAGGCTCGCCGGCGCGACGGACCCGTTGATGCAGCGGGAGCTATTCAACGTCATGGACGAGTTCTTCAAGGGCTCGAACGTCTGGAATGAGGACATCGAACTCACCGTGCCCGGGATGGACCCGGCGAACACGATCTACCAAGTCACGTCCAGCAGCCCATCGCTGATCGACAAGCTGTTGTGGGTCTTCGACAAGCCGACGAGCACTTCGACCGGCCGCGGATCGCCTGTTGGGGCGGCCATGGCCACCCCCGGAGAGCTGACGCTGGCTTCGCAGCCCAGCAGCGACAAGGTGTACGTCGTGACGGTGGCGCTGACGGTGCAGGACCCGACGCTGCGCAACGGCTACGTGAGCTTCCCAGCGTGGGTGTTGGCGAAATACCGCGACGCTATTCTTGACGGCCTGCTCGGGAACATGATGTCGCAACCCAACAAGCCGTGGACAAATACGCAGCTCAGCGTCTTCCACATGCGTAAGTTCAAAAACAAAACCGCTTCTGCTCGGGTCGAGTGGACGCGCAACAATACGTATCGTAAGCAGGCTTGGGTGTTTCCCGGTTTCGCTCGCGGCTCTCAACGTGGGAGAAGCGGCTGGGGCGGCCCTATATAATTACCTCGAAAGGTAACAATGGTCAGTTTTGTAGACAACACGATTTTTACGGCAGCCGACGCCGGCACTGGAAGCTTTACTGTGGCTGCTGCTGCACAGGGGTATCAATCCCCTGCTGCGCGTGTTGTTGATGGGGAGCAGTACCGATACCGCGCGCAGAGTGCAAATCTTCTGCAGTGGGAGATTGGAACGGCGGTGGCTTCAAACGGAGGTACAGTATTTTATCGATCTGTGGCTGCATCGTCGACTGGGGCGTTGGTAGATTTTATTGCGCCTCCGAGTGTGATACTGACTTTTTCCGCTGCGGATTTTTTGCAACAAGCATCGATAGACAACAAGTTAGTGCCGGACTGGATCGACCCCTCCGTGGTCTTCATGCCGGGAAGAACTGCGCCAACTAGTACAATCGCAAAGATAGCTAATGCTATTAAAGATGTCGTTGTCCTAAACGGCGATCCGGCGGAAACCTATTTCATTGCCATCGTGTGCAATAAAGATGTGACGTTTAATAATCAAATATGGATCAACCGGCTTTCCGACGGCGCTAATGTTGCGATAGCTGATCCATTGGAGGTGGACCGCGTCGGCGTGACGGTGTTGGAGTTTGGAACTGCGCCGCGTGTTAAGTTGGCGATCAATTATTCAGAACTGCCGGCGACTGGGGTTATCTATAACGACGTCTTCTCACCACTATTGATCCGGTCGTTGCCGCAGAAATATGTTTCTAAGTATTTTGCTAGCGCGCTGGAGAAGTTCAAAGTCGCGTCTTTTAATCCAATGCGGAGCGAGTGGGTTACTTTTATTGGCGACAGTGAGACTTGGGGTGTCGGGGCCAGTGGTGCGTCAACTACAGCGCCGAACACTGGGCATCTCACTGACGCTAGAAACAATTTCGATGCGCCGAGTTTTGTTAATAGGTTCGCCAAATTAGTTGGGCAAAGATTTTGTAACGGCGAAGGATTTTCTACGCTCAATCCGGTCAGTGCGGCCTATCCGGCAGGCGCGCGGGAATACCGCAGAACTCTCAACGTCGATGTGTGTGAGGACCCGCAATTTGTTGTAGTCGACACCGCGACCGGAGTTCCGGTCGACAAAACTGTGACGGTAGAAGCAGGCGCTACACTGGGCCGCACGCTTGATATATTACCGGGGCAGGAACTGCAATTCCGCCATGTTGGTGATTGGTGGAAGTTGGTTGTCACTACGCAGAGTGAAACGTCGGATGCAAGTGTACGGCCAATAGTGACTACGCGGGGAAAGCTCCGGCCGGGTTCGCAGAATTTTGTGACTACCTACGAGGCAGTACCTAGCAATGGTAACCTAACAAATTTCTATGTCCTTTGGGATGATTGGCGTGTCACCATTGCCAACCCAATGCTCGGTGCAGTTCTGCGCATTGAGTGCATCGAAAATCACCGGGCCGTTGTTATCGATAATGTTGGGCTGAACGGTACATGGTCAGGGCAGTGGGCTCCGGGCACTAATAATTTCGACGTTGGAATTTCCACCAACACCACGACGCTGGTCTGCCAGCTCGGCAAGAATGACCGCATTCTCGGTAGTGTTGGAACAACTACCGGACCGGACAATCCGACGCGCACCCGCGAGGGCATCAAGAATATCGTCGTCGGAGTGTGGGGCGATAAGCTGCTCGCCGATATTGTATTGATGAGCGGAAGTAAGGCGCTTGGCACTACTGAAATCGACGGGTCACCGGCGGTCTACGGCTACTCTATGGCAGAAGTGTCGTCGGCGATCGGCGAAGTCGCCCTCGAGTGTGATGTGGCCTATATCGATAATTACGCGGTAAGCGCCGCCAACGGTGTCCCGGTTTATGTCAGCAATGGCACCACAGTGAGCGGTACCAAACCTGTCACTGGTATCACCTCGACCGCAACGCTGCGGGACGGCATGGCGGCTTTCGGCGCTGGCATTCCTCTAGGAACCACTATCCGAGTGACCGGCGCGACCACTATAGAGCTATCCGCGAATGCAACCGCAAGTGCGACGGTCTCGATCGAGTTTGGTGTCTCGCAAACCACAGATGGGCTACATTACAACGACAATGGGTATCAATTCCAGTATGGAGCAGTGGTCGACGCTTTCGGCGTGCATACCGGAAGTAAATACCTACCGGCGCAATACAACTATATGGATACAGGCTATCTGGACACTGACGTAACTTTGGCCGCGAACAGTGACACCAAGGTTGCGACACAAAAGGCGGTGAAGACAGCCATCGGCGCTAGAACACTACGAATAGGGCATGCGCATATTCCGTTCGTTCTAGTGTCGAGTGGAACTATGGGTAACAACGGAGCGCTGTCAGGCGTCACGGCTGTTCCAGACACCTATGACGGCTCCTATGTATATTTCCCGGCGAACGCAATTGCGGCTGGGGTTGCGGCTGGTTTTTACTGGACGGTGTGGAGTTCACCCACTGCAGCTACGGTTTACAATAACATCTATATCGCCTACCTCACATCCGGCACACCGGTAGCTCCTTCGTCTCCGACCGCATTCGTGACGACTGGACCCGGTGCCTATACTCAAACCACCGGAGCTTACATCGTTTGCTATACTCTCCCGATCCCGGGGAATACCATAGGTGTGAACGGAACGGTTAGAGCTAATGGGACGATCTCAGCGAACAATTCAGCCACTGCCAAGGCAGTGAGCTTGGTTTTTGCGGGGTCAATGGTTCTCGGCACAGCAAGCATGTCCAATACCCGAAATATGGGTTTTGTAGGTGGCTTTTCAAATAGGGGCGTGACGAACAAACAAATCCCATACTCTGCTGCGGGTCTGGCCCACACAGCAACTGCAACCGCGCTGGTATACGCCTCCATAGACACAACGGCCAGCCAAGATTTGACTGTAGGGCTTAACCTTTTAACAACTAATACTGACACGGTAATTTTAGAGGGCATAGACGTTGAGCTCATACCCGGGGTTACGTAGATGTTTTATATGGCTCCGTTCAACGTCCTAGCTATCCACCAGTTTCCCACGTTAATGGATGTGGGGGCACAGCTGGTTACGGACCCGGAAGTGGCGATTGTGCGGCAGGAACTGCGAGAAAGTATTATGTTGGTAGAGCCAAGATATGTACAACTACCCGGAGAGCCTCGCCGGCTTGAGATTTTGGAGATCGCTCGTGGGTTTAGTACTAACCCGCGAGAAAGGACAAGGTAATGCCACTCGCGAAGTACACCAAAACGCCCGTCGAGATTAAGCGCTATAGCGTGGACTATGACGACTGGCTGGATACTGGGGAACAGCTCTTGGGCGTAGACTTCGTGGCGCTGCCGGTTACGACGCCACCGCTAGCGGCGAGTGGGCTCGCGTTTGAAGTAGGTAGCCGCGCTATTCAGTTTCTGGTTTCCGGCGGTGTCGATGATGTGCAGTACGAGTTGTTGCTCACCGCTACGACTTCGAACGGACAGATAAAAGAAGCTGAACTATTGTACGTGGTGAGGGAACTGTAATGGCCATTTCAATTACACACCCATTTGTATCGCTTAAGGGAGATGGTGGCGACGCCACGCTGGTGCGGCCGTCGAACTGGAACGCCACCCACACCACGTCGATGGCGTCGGGGAACATCCTAGGGCGGACGACGGCGGGCGCGGGCTCGTTCGAAGAACTCCCTGCGACCGCATACATGATCGCAGCGTTGAACGCTGCCGATAAAGCAGCGTTGGTCGCAGCGTTGGGTATCGGCGTGTTTGAAACAGGCGACATCAAATTCTCGGCCGACGCCGCCGCCGCCGCGGGGTGGATCGCCTACAACGGCGAGGGCACGATCAGTAAAGCTGCTGCCGGTGGCACCGTGCGCGCAAACGCGGATTGTTTGGCACTGTTTGTAATTCTCTACGTAAATATCGCGGACGCGTTCTGCCCTGTGAGCGGCGGCCGCACTGGTTCGGATGCTACGTCTGCCACCAACGACTTCAACGCCGGAAAAACGATAGGGCTCCCGCGCTTCTCGGGGCGCGCGATCATCGGGGCGGGCACGGGGGCGACGCTGACGGCGCGCGCTGCAGGCGCGTACGGCGGCACGGAGACCCACACGCTCTCCACTGCGGAGTTGGCTTCACATCAGCACGATGTGTTCCTCAAAGACCCCGGGCATTTCCATACCTACCAAGCCAACCAGAACACGGGCCTATCAGGTCCGGTCTCACTGGCCGACCGCATGCCTCTCCAGACGTTCAACACGTCTACCGCGACGACTGGCATCACCATCGGATCAGTGAACGGTATCGCCAACGACAATAAAACGGCGGCTAACGCCGCCGGCGGAGGGGCGCACAACAACATGCAGCCGCACGTGGCAATGTGGGTGAAGGTGAAGCTATGAGGTCGTCCCGCGCAGCTGTAGACCTGATCGTCGAATTCGAGATCGGCAGCAAGCTCCAGTACGAGCACACCTACAAGCGGCCGGAATGGCCGGGCACCGCTTCGGGCGTCACTGTCGGCATCGGATACGATCTTGGCTACAACAGCGCGGACGTGATCCTGAACGACTGGGCCAATCTGCTGCCGCCGAACCAGATCAGGGCGATGCAGAAATACTCTGGCATCACCGGTGCACGAGCACGAGGTGTACTCGCGCAGGCCCGAGCAGACATTGGTGAGATAGCGTGGGAGCCGGCGATGGCTGTCTTTATGAAGACGAGCCTTCCGAAGTTCGAAGCGATCACGATGCGCGCGTGCCCCGGCGCGGATAGAATTCCGGCCGGCTGTTTCGGCGTGCTGACCAGCCTCAGCTACAACCGCGGTGCGAGCTACACGAAAGCGCGGACGGACAGCGACCACCAAGATCGATACCGCGAGATGCGCAACATCCGCGCGCTTGTAGCGAACGGAGGGCTCGAGCGGGTGCCCGCCGAAATCCGCTCGATGAAGCGCCTGTGGCCGAACGTGGCCGGGCTGCGCCGTCGCCGCGATGCGGAAGCGAAGCTGTGGGGAGTCAGCATGCAGCATGCGCCGGCCGCGGGTGCTGTGAGTGCGCGCGCTGATACTGGCGACGATAGGGAGCCGTTACCCTCCGAGGTAACGACGGACGACGTAGCGCCGGTATCGCAGGAGACTGCGATCAACGTTGTAACTTCGCACGCCAAGTATTCGCTCGAGGTGCAGCTGATCCAGAAGGCGCTTATCTCGATGAAGTACTTCGAGGTGGGCGACCCCGATGGGTTACTCGGGGGCAAGTTCGTCGCCGGCGTCGCTGCGTTCATGACCGACCGTGGCAAGGACCCGAACAAGGGGCAAATCACCGATGCTCTGAAAAACGAAATCAACGCTGCCATGTCGGAGAAGCTTCCTGACGGCACGCCGTGGTCCCGGCCCATCGCACCGGCGCGCGCCAACGCCACGGCCAATGACGTCGCCAAAACGGTTCCGTCCGTGAAGGTCAATTTCTGGCAGAAGATCATGGCGTTCATCCTCGGCATCCCCGCCGCAGCGACCGGTATGGTGAAGAGCTTTTTCGGGGATGCGGACACGCCTTCGGGCTATATCGCGTCGATAAAAGATTTCTTTGGTTCCGTCCCATCCGAGTTGTACTGGTTCATCATTGCTGCTATCGCCGTCGGCATATTCATCGCGGCTAAGAAGAGCACTGACAGCACCGTCAAGGACTACCAGCAAGGGAAGATCAACTGATGTGGCTCCTCGCGGTCCCCACCTTCTTGAAAGTCATCCCGACTTGGGCTTGGAAGTTCATCGCGGTGATCGTGGCGATCCTGTCGATCTACCTCTACGGCTACACCAAGGGGAAGCAGGTAGAGCGTGTGCGTTGCGAGACCGCGGCGCGCGCGGCGCAGAAAGCAGCTGATGCGCAGGATGTAAAGGCGGCCATAGAGCAGCGGGATCAGGCGACCTCCATAGCGGCCCAACTCCAAGATCAAAAGGCGAAAGATGACCTCACCATCGAACACCTCAAGACGACGCTCGCTGGCAAGCCGCTCAACGCTCCTTGCTATTATCCTGATGTCGCCCCTACTGGCCGGGTGCGCAACGTTCCAGCAAAGTCCCCCAAGGGAGCCGGTAACTAGGAACATTCCGGGCCCTCCGGACTATTTACAGCCAGAGCCCGTGCCGCCGACAGTTGATCGTTCTGGAAAAGGCAAGAGCCCGTTCGTCGTTGCGGAAGAACGCGGACAGGTCATCGTGCGCCAGAACGTGGTGATCACCGCCGCCCGCGGTGCGTGGAATACGATGAAGGATACGTACAGCAAAAGCCTCCTTAAGCGCAATTACTTCGGCCGATAAGGATACCCGCATGCCGCCCCATGAAGTTCAAACCGATGAAGAGCTATGGGCGCTCGCGATGTCGGACACCTCCGATCCGGAGACGCGCGCAAGATGGCTCGCGTTTCGGGTAGCTGCTCTAGCCCGCGAGAAAGAAGAGCTGGAAAAGCGCCTTGCTAAGATCGAAAACGCATACATGATGGGGAGAGGGATTTTTTGGGCGCTCCCTTTTTTAGGGATGGTACTGGGGGCGCTATTCGCAAATTGGGGGTGGATAGCTAAACCATGGTCAATTACGCGCCACAAGGTTGAGGAATGAAGAACCCAAATAAGATCGTCCGCCCGGGGCTCCACATGGACACCCTGTATCGGGCGATGAAGGACAGCTTGAAAAAGCCCTATATCGGGGTTACTCAAGGTGGATCGTCCCGCAAGAACAGCGGCGCGAGAGTTGCTGCAGTTACTTCCAAAGTGAAACAACCGAAAGGCACCTAGATGTCCGACCCCACCGCACCGGGAGCCCCGACCCCGGCTCCGACCCCGGCCCCGACCCCGGCCCCGACCCCGGCCCCGACCCCGGCTCCGAATACGAACCCCGTCGTTCAACGTCAGGCGGCTCCGAAAAGCGCGGCGAACAGCTCGCTGATCACCAACCCGGCACCCGCCAAGGAAGTCGAACCGGAGAAGGTCCCGGATAGCCTTCCGTCGACCACCATCGCCGAGATGGCGGCCGGTCGCGCTGCGCTCGAGAAGAACAAGCCGGTCGCCGAAGCACTCGAAGATGCGAACCGTCGGCGCGCCGCCGGCGAAACTGGCACCGCGAGCAACCCGGTCGACGCTACGTCGAAAGGGTAACGAATGGTATCCGTTCGAATTTCACCGTTCGGCGGAATGGTGCCAGCAGTCGACGATAGTCTGCTGGCACCAAACAATGCTGCTTTGGCCCAGAACACGTGGACCTATAGCGGTGCATGTGTAGGGCTGCCGGTCAAAAAGCTGGTGCACACGCTGACCAATTCCGCGGCCACCAAGGTCTACCGGCTGCCCAACAACTACACCGACAGCTTGCATATCAGCGACAGCGTGTGGATGGAGTTTGCGCACAGCGATACCGATGTGCTGCGGACGCAAGTCGTCAACGACACTTTCGACCGCTACTATTGGGCCTCGCCGCTCGACGTACCTCGATACATGACACAGGCGCAGGTGATCGCCGCAGCTCCAGCGCTCGCCGGTGCGTACATCCTAGGTATCCCGGCTCCCGGAGCGATCTCCGGCATTGTCGCGGGCGGTGCAAGCGCGACCCTCAAGAGCGTTGCCTACGTGCAGACGTTCGTCTCGGCGTACGGCGAGGAAGGCCCCCCGAGCGCACCGAAGACTTACACCGCGCAGAAAATCGATGCGACGTACACGATCACGTTCGCGCAGCCGTCTCCCACCGACGATGGAGACCCCGGCGACGACCGCAACATCACGAAGATGCGGCTCTACCGGACCATCACAGCGACGAACGGAACGACCACTTACTTCTTTGTCACCGAGGTCAACGTCGGTACGACGACTTATGCAGACAACTGCTCGACGAACACCGATGCCATCGTGGCGTTCAACGCCGAGCTCGAGAGCACGAACTGGCAGGGCCCGCCGAGCGATCTTCAGGGCTGGGTGAGCCTCTCCAACGGCATCGTTGCGGGCTTCCGCCAAAACGAAATCTGGTTCTGCGAACCGTTCCGCATGCATGCGTGGCCTGCGATCTACACGCTGGCGGTCGAGTACCCCATCGTAGGGCTGGGCGTTCAGAACAACTCGCTCGTGGTCTGCACCGACGGCTTCACCTACACGGTGTCCGGTGTGAACCCGGCGTCTATGTCGCTCGCGAAGATCGGCGGGCTCATGCCGTGCACCGCACGCGGCGGCATCGTCAGCACTACCGACGGCGTCTACTTCCCGACCCCCGCCGGCCTCGCGCTCGTCGGCCCCGGCGGGCTCGTGATAGCCACGAAAGAGCTCATCCGAAAGGACAAGTGGAACGCGCTCGTGCAGCTGACGACGCTGCGCGCGGCCATGCTGGGCTCCGCCTACTACGCGTTCGGCCAAAAAGTTCTGGGCGTGTTTCAGGCCGATGCGTTCCAAGCAGACATGGTGCAGGCGGACGACTTCGCCGGTGCCAACAACGGCATGCTGATCGACCCCACCAGCTTGACGGTGGCATACAACAAGCTCACGTCAACTGATCTGCTGACGAACGTCGTGACCGACGTGTGGTC
>OFRB01000009.1_pt1 | contig 59784 bp, 84 predicted proteins | sample 1543021 | NCBI WGS metagenome assembly OFRB01 (sample SAMN07774230, study PRJEB24372) | wastewater metagenome | isolation source: Exp Tend CN 0WW | collected 2016-02
TTAATAAGATTTTTCTAATCTTACATTTCAAATGCTCGTTGTGAAGGAGATTTTTATGGGGCTTTTTATTTTGATGCAGCGAAATAATCGTGTCTGAACATATCACTAAGTCTTGGTAGGCCTCTACGTCTTCTGCGATTTCTACGATTTTGTCTTTGACTGGGCTTTTTAGTCTACTTTGGAAGAGTCATTTATAGCGTTGAATCGATCATTATTTACTGGTATGCGTCTTTATATAATTGTAATTTGACATCATTGCCTTTGGCATTTTTTCTTAATATTTTATATAAATCTTCTTTTTTAAAATTCGGCTTAGTTAAAAATAACCAACTTATATATTCACCGTTAATTTCAGAATGAAATTTATAAATTAATTCCATACCTACGTTAATTGCGTCAGTACTTGCACCTAGATTGCATAAATAAGATTCTAATTCATCTGGAGTGTATATATTATCGTTTTTAACATCATTAATAAAATCATAAATAAAATCTGATTCTAAATTGCCAGGAGATTTTATTTTTTTTAAAAATTCTTTAAATTTCATTTTAATACTCCTCTAACTATCCCGGTAACCTTTTCAGTAAATTCACTAGTATAAGCAAGTTCTCCCATGCCTAGCATCCCAATACGATTTAACGCTGCTTCAAATTTATCTATTTTATATTTCAATATAGATATCTCGGCTCTATATTCTAATTCATTTTTTTGAAATTTTACTAATTCTTTAGCTGAAGTACTATCCAACAACTCATTATAACGTAGCTCCATTTCTTTGTAATACTCAAGTTCTTCAGATAGTTTAGCGCAAACATCAAACCATTCATCAACCGTTCTAAAATTTGGATTATTTGGATTCATGACACTATCACTCGTTTCTTATTTTCAAAAGGAACCGATACTCCATAATAAACCCCGTCTATCATATTATCAGGACTTTCCCAGTCTATTGTATCTAAAAATGCTTGTAGTTCTTTTTTAGAAGCAAAAGACATATTAGTTAGTTCGCAGCCAAGTGCCCCAATGAAATGGTAACTTTTGATGTCATCATTTGGTTTCTTCATTTGATTCCCTCCACAGGACCATAGTACATGATAGGATGCGTCTTGTCAACTGTATAAGTTTCCACTTGATTGGGTACGTGTACTTTTTGCCATCCATGTACTAAATTGAGAACTTCACCATGTTGCATATCGTGGTCAATATGAAGCTCAAACAATATCTTTTCCATATCCAGCATTATGTCGCCTACTCTGCGTAACTTTTTTTTAGAACTCATCGAAGTCTAGTTCCCATGCATCACTTTTAAGCCATTTAGTTAATAATCTACACGCTTCTCCGTTTGATTCGGTATCAGATATGAGCCAGACAACAAGAGACTTAGCGTCTTGGCATACCATTGGTATTTTAAACTGCTCGTTTTTAATCCGGCATTTATTCTTTCTAGCCAATTCAATTGCTTTACGTAGTTTCATTGTCTTTCTCCCATAAAAGTTTATTACCAAAACATTTTCTAATTTGAACGCTACCGTCCATAGCTATAACTATTTTACCTCGTAGCATACCTTTTCTACTTGACTGAGGACCAAATCTACCAACAATAGATTCAATCTCATCTAATGCTAGGTCTGTAATTTTACACGCTTTAGCTTCATTTTCATTTATGTAAAATGCTTCCATATTTACTTCTCCCTTGCTCTACGCTGTGCGTGGTATTCAGTCTTTGCTTGCTCTGGACCCATCTTACCGTGGCCCCATTCTAAACTAAATCCAAACTCATGTCTAAATAAAACTATAGCAAAATGCGCAGCTTTATAATACTCACCAGTAAATCCATGTCTATGTTGATTAGGTAGACGACCAAACACAAATGCTCTGGGATTATAAAATCCTTTCCAATCTAATATTGGGTACCGCTCTATAGTTTCTCCAATTATTACAGATGAATCAAAATGATGCCAGTCGAATTTCATTTTAAACTATTCCTAAATATTTAAAGTGGGCTTTGAATTGCTTAAGTGGAATTGGACTTATAATACCTCTGCCAGATTTCATATCTTGATACGTCCACACCATTGCTATTATTTTATTTTCACATGTCCATGCAAATTCAACTATCTGCAATTTTTCTTTGTGGTAATATATTCCTTGTCTCATTTTAGTGTATCCTTTACAAAGTTTGGCTCAAGTAGCGTAGCCGCTGCAAACCAAGACAAACCGCTATGGCAATTATCTGTTTGTATAATCTCTTCACCCATTTTATTAGTGAAGTACTTCTGTGCATGGTCATAACTAAATTCACCTTGATTTGTATCATTAAACTTAACTGGAAGCTCTTTTTCTACAGCTAGTTCTATACCTCTATCTCGACTATACGGAATTGGATTAGCTTCGTAAAGATAATTTATACATTGCTGTGTATGGTGTTTCAAAATGGGACGTAAATACGGGGCAATATCAAGAAGGAGCCCTGTAAAATATCCATTTCTCCATCTATAGCTAAGTAAGAACACGTATACCATAGGTATAGTCCAGAATATTTTACCGAGAGTGGTATCGGCAAGTTTTGCCAATACATATAATCCTGTAATGCAATTGTTGTCATTAAAGTATCCTCGCTTAGATTGCGTAAACGCTGTTGGAAATAAAGACAATAGTCCATAGCCATATCTATATAATAATCGATTGTAGGCCCGTTTAGGCACTAATGAACCACATTTCTTATCTGCAGCTCGTACTGCTGCCAGGATTGTTATAGCTTGTGCTCCTACTGTCTCAAGTCCCGGTTGCCACATACCTCTAGCAGATTTAATTTTGACCATATCTGCGGTATTTTTGTGACGACTAAGCTCCTCTAGATACAACTCACGTTCAACACCATCTTCCGGACACGTACCTTCTAAAAGAGCATAGTCGTTTTCAATAATATTAATAACTAATTCATCAAATTTATCTCGAAGCACGTCTCCTGAGCCTCCCTGAGAGATAAGGCCTTCCATGACCGCACCCTTGACATCAAGCATTGCTAGAGATGCGCCTACAAGCATATCTCCGCTCACAGTATTGGCATTCACTCTATCGTCAAAGGTGTACCCTCTAAATAAGTTTCCGTTTTTCATATGTTTAGACATGGCAATATCTTGAAATCCATTACGCTTGCCAATGCGAGACATAATAAATGTATATATACCATGCCACGCCGTTTGATGGTCTATATTCTGATTTAAACCATTAGGTTTAGTGTAATAAGGAACCCTAGACACATAGAGTTCCTCTGTAATACTTCTTACCACTGGAAGTTTTGCAAACAAACTACGCAAGAAAAATTGCTTTTTTTCTAGATTTTGTGATGAAATGTTTCTATTTGAAAAAAATAGAGTTTGGTAAATAATCTGATAAATACCGAGACTACCAATAAGTAGTAATTTAATTGGAATTGTAATCCAATGTAAAATTAATCTAACCGGAAACCACCATTTTGGTACATTTTCAATCTTTAGTATAAATCTAGTGTATTGGTCAATATATTTCTTCATTATAACCTCGGTTATATAAAAGATTATACCATATACAACCAAATGTCAATACTTTTTACCTTTTCTAATATTATCAGACGCCCATAATGGTTGCAAATTGGTATAATGACACAACCGCTCTATTTCTTCTTGTGTTTTTGCAGAAGCCAAAGGTATAATATGGTCAATGTGCCACTCTCCGTGATTCTCAAATGCCATACCAGGTTGAAATTTCTTTTGTAAATGGTCACGTAGTTCAGGTATAGTACATCCTAATAAAATAACAGTACTTGAGTTTTTATGAAAATTCTTAGTATTGCGTTTAAATGAATTACGAACTAAATTTCTAATGTTTTCGGATAATTTATATAATGGGTCAGATTTTAATTTTTCCTTACTATATTTTTTAGACCGTTCGATTATTTTACTAGCATTTGATTCATAATATTCTTTTCTTAGTTTTTTAATTTTATTAGCATTTATTTTATAGTATGCTTTTTTCTGTTTGCTTATTTTATCAGTGTTGTTTTTACCATACTCTTTTAGTTTCTCGGCAATCATTATTGCATTTTTAACACGGTATTCTTTAATACAAGACTTACACCCGCTCTTTAATCCGTTTTTTGAAGACTTATCTTTACTGAATTGGTTAAACTGTTTGGGTTGCTTACATCTAGAGCATACTTTCATTCTTTTATATTGACATGTATGTTATTATCTGTCAATTACATAATATACATAATTATTACGTATATTGTGTTGACATGTGTACAAATAGTTGATAGTCTTAGTTAACAAGTTCTAGTAAGACAGATATACTATATATCTATTTTAGACATACGAGGCAACGGACACTAAGTAATTTTGGATATAATCCATAAATAGGTCATCACGCCAGTAAATATTTCTAAAACGATACAAGGTATATCAGCCCATCTAATAAGGACGGCTTATGAAGAACTTTGATGTTAATCGACACTATGTGTCAATAGTATTATTATCGCTTTTACTCATTCGAGTAATAATTGTTGGCGCTTCTTTAGGAGACGCATTCTCAATACTGGCCCTAGCTGGCTTTGCTGGATACTCTTTATTCGTATCTAATAAAAATCGCGACCTAGAAGCTGAGCTTAAATCTCAATTAGAATATCAATCTAAGGCTTTAGACATACTAGAACAAAAGATAGAGGCAATGCAGAAGATACATTTAGAGATAAATGACCTTCGGCAACAAGTAGGTATAATGAAGATAGATAAAGCATTTGGACAAGTACAGGCTACATCTATGAATAACTTCAGACCTCAAACTCCACAACAAAGGGATTCCACTAATGTCGGCGTCAAAAAGAAAATCTTCTAAAGAAGAGGAGATTCTTGACGTTAAAGCATTAGCTCCCACACGTGAAGACATCCTCTTAGAAGAGAACAAGAAATTACAGTTAGAAATCAATAAGCTTAAAGAAGCAGCTCGACCAAAACCTATGTCTAAGCTAATATTAAGTGATGAAGAACTCATTGCTCAACTGCAATTGGAACGTATTAAGTTTAAAGCTCTAGAACAAGAGCTAACTCTAGAAGAAATCAAGAAATATGACCTATTAGTTAAGAACAAACGCCTTGCTGAAGGCAATGCCACTGTTGTAGCTGATTATAAAAAGCTACCCGAGAACGTATCTGAAGAAGAACTACTACAAATTGCTTCCGGTCAGATAAAAGAAGAAGCGTATGGCGAAGAAGAGTAAGCTTAACATTGACGTATCTTCTGATATAATTAAGCAAGCCCGAGAAAAGTTATGGAACAAGGGCAATCTAGAGTGGAAACTCTCAGTTACCCAAAAGCTTATCAATGACTATTTCAGGAATAATCGTAATAAAGTCATGGTACTATCTTGTACCCGTCGAGGCGGTAAATCGTTTCTATTAGTTACTTACGCTGTTCAAATGTGTCTATCTGGACCAAATAAGATTGTTAAGTACGTTCTGCCTGAGCAGAAAATGGCGCGTGGAACTATTAAACCCCTCATGCGCGAGATTTTAAAAGACTGCCCTGAAGACCTGCAGCCTAAATATAGCTCAATTGATGCCAAATACATATTCCCTAATGGCTCAGAAATTCAATTAGCCGGGTCTGATGCCGGTAATGCCGACAGACTTCGGGGAACTAATGCCGATTTATGTTTAGTGGATGAAGCTGGATTCTGTAGTGACTTAGATTACATCATTCGCTCAGTACTTACGCCGCTAACTTTACTTACTGGCGGTAAAATCATTCTATCTTCTACAGTTCCTCCTAATCCAAACCATCCATTTATTGATTACATGAATAATGCTGCTGAAAAAGCCGCCCTAATGATTAAAACCATCTATGACTTTAGAGATGATGATTTAGACAGTCCAAATCCTCGAATCACTAATCGAATGATAGAAGAAATACTAGAAGCTACTCCTGGAGGCATAGAGGCCCCATCATTTCAAAACGAGTACATGTGCCGGGTCACCTACAATTCTAATGAGATAGTCATTCCTGAGTTCACCCAAGAAGTTCAGGACCAATGTATTATGGATTGGCAAAAACCAGGATTCTGTCTTAAGTATTGTGGTATGGATATTGGGTTTAGCGATTTAACTGTATGTCTATTTGCTTATTATGACTTTGATAATGCAGTAGTTGTCATTCAGGATGAAGTAGTTATGTCTGGTCCATCTATGACAACAGATAAACTAGCGGAGCGGATAAAAGCCAAAGAAATTGAACTATGGACCAATCCTTATACAGGGGAACACGAGAAAGTATATAAACGAGTCTCAGATAATAACCTTATTGTTATAAACGATTTACACCGTATGCATAATCTATTGTTTCAGCCTACTCAGAAAGATAATAAGGAGATGGCTATTAATAATCTCCGCATGATGATAGCTGAAGGTCAGATAATTATCTCTCCTAAATGCAAAGTTCTTATTCATCACATAAAAAACACCGTATGGAATAAACAACGTACTGACTTTAGACGAACTTCTGATGGGTCTCACGGGGATGCATTAATGGCCCTGGTATATTTAGTCAGAAATTTGGATAAAGGTCTATCTCCATACCCTAAAGGCTATCAAAGGTCTAAGCAATTTGGCAAAAATGAGTACTTTGTGTCATTTGAAGAAGAAGAGGACAAGTTTAAGGGGTTTAAAGACATGTTTGAGGTACGTAAAATCCGACGCCGCTGATTAACAAGTTAAACTAGATACAACTAGGAGTCTCATGGCTGATTCTAAAAACAAATACTTTGCACAAAAACCCTCAGAGGACAAAGCACAAATCCTCATGGGTAAGGCTAGTTCCTGGTTTAACACTATGGAAACCAATGGCTACTTAGAAAAAGTACGTCAAACCTGGTCTTCTTATTATGGTATCTATTATTCGGGGTTCTCAGATAGTCACAAAATCTCATTTTCTGGCGAGCAATCTGAATTAGTCAATCTAGCAGTGAATCATTTACGTAATATTGGTGACCATATGATTAATATGATTACCTCTGTGCGACCTTCAATGGAAGCTAGAAGCGTAAACACTGATGCAAAGTCTGTTATCCAGACAAAACTAGCAAACGGCATCCTAGACTATTACGTTCGTGAGAAAAGATTAGAGAAATACCTAGAACGCGGAGTAGAATCTGCGGTTACATTAGCTGGTGGCTACATTAAACTTGAATGGAACGCAACTGCTGGTGAAATGGTTGACTTTTCTGAGGAATTAAACACTCCAATCTACGAAGGTGACATCCAGTTCACAAATTTAACACCATTTGACGTATATTATGACGGCAATAAAGAAGATGATGACGCTGATTGGTTAGTTTGTCGCTCATTTAAGAACAGATATGACTTAATTGCTAAATATCCAGAGCTTGAAGAAGAGATTTTGCGTCTACCGTCTAAGAATGACTATGAATATTTTGATAGCACTAGCCTTGTCATGGAAGATACTGACTTAGTTGCTGTATATGAGTTCTATCACAAGCGAACAGAAGCTATGCCAGATGGAAACTACATGCTTTATCTATCAGATAATGCTATATTAGTAGATACCGCACTTCCTTATCGTAAAATTCCTGTATATCGTATTGCTCCTAGCTTCATTTTAGGTACACCATACGGTTACACACCACTATTTGACTTATTACCTATTCAAGATGCCATAAACAGCCTGTATTCAACAATATTATCTAACCAGAATGCATTAGGCTTAGCAAATATCTTATCTCCTAGAAACACCGACATCGATTTTAGTGAACTTGGCTCAGGTCTTAACGTTATTGAGTATAACGCTCAGTTTGGTAAACCAGAAGCTATGAATTTGCTCAATACTCCTAAGGAAATCTTCGAATTTTTAAGGATGCTTGAAGGCGCTATGGAGACTATTTCAGGAATCAACTCTGTAACGCGAGGTAACCCCGAAACTTCACTTAAATCTGGTACGGCATTAGCTTTAGTTCAATCTATGGCGGTACAATTCATTTCTAGATTGCAACGCTCTTATGTTCAATTGATAGAAGACGTTGGAACGGGTATTATTGATATTCTTAAAGACTACGCTCAAACACCACGAATGGTAAACATTGTTGGTAAGTACAATAAGACATATGCTCGTGAATTTAGCGGAACTGATTTACAGGATATAACTCGCGTTATCGTAGATGTGTCTAATCCATTGTCAAGAACTACTGCCGGTAAAGTAAGTATGGCAGAACAGTTACTTCAAATGGGTATCATTACTAATGCTAAAGACTACTTCTCAGTAATTAATACGGGCGAGATTGAAACTCTTACAGATGACCCACAACGTCAGATTTTCTTAGCTCGTATTGAGAATGAAAAGATGATGAACATGCAGGAAGCTCTTGTTCTATTTACTGACGACCACGATTATCATATTAAAGAACATGCTAACTTAATGGCAGACCCAGATTTACGTTATGACACAAACATGATGGAATTAGTGTATGCTCACATTCAAGAACACGTTAATCTATTAAGAACTACTGACCCAGCGCTATTGACTATTATGGGGCAACAACCTTTAGGTCCTGAAGGCGGAAGTCCTGCTGGTCCACAAGAGCAACCTCAACCTAATCAAGACCAGTCAGCTAATTTACCTCCTACTGGTGAGCCTCCCCCACAAGAAATGGGAGCTATGCCTGAAGGTATACCAGCTCCTGCTCAACCCGCAGCCCCCTTTGAGCAACTTCCAACTGACCCGGCTTTAAACAACGTCCAATAAAGGAAATAGATGGCTCTACCTTATCCTAAATCTAATCTTGACGGAATGCGAGCTCTAAGCTACGGGTTTGACGATACGACTCAAACCTTTCGTACTACTGCGGCATTTAGCGGGACAATCAGTGTAGATTTAGACCCTACCACAGATGGGGTATTTATGATGGTGATACTGGCAGCACACGAACTCCTGTACAACTTATGAGGATGATATATGGCCCAATTTAAAGACTCACCTAAAGCTAAAGATTTTGTAGCTAAGAAGCCAGTAATGAAGCAATTGCAAGGCTTTGGTCATAAACTATACCCAGTTTTAACCGTAATAAATACTCTAATCCTGATATATATATTAATTAACAAGTAATTTTAGAGAGGTCTATCTAATACCTAGACGACCTAATAACGTGTCTACCCTATATGGGCGACAAGGAGTTAAAATGGACAATTCAGGCAATGCCTCTTCCCCTGCGGGAGAAGCAAACAGTATAGCAGACTCACTATCAAGTGGTATGCAAGATGACTCTAAAACCATACAGGTATCTTCTGATAATACAGAACCCGATGGTGAAGGTCAAGAACTTTCTTCTGAAAGCGAAGTTGATGCTGCAGTAAAGAAAGGTGAGATTACTAAAAAGCAAGCAACTGACCTTAAGAAGAAATTCCAGCTTAAAGTTGACGGTCAATCTGAAGAACTAGAGCTTGATTTAGGTAACGAAGAAGAAGTTAAGAAGTATTTACAAAAAGCACGAAGCTTTGATAAACGTTCAAAAGAGTATGCAGGATTTAAGTCTCAAGTTGATAGTTTTATTAACCAACTTAAGAGTTCACCTGACTCTATTTTAGAGCAACTTGGTATTAACGTTGATGAATTTGCTGAAAAGCGCATTCAACGTAAAATTGAAGAAATGAGCAAATCTCCTGAGCAGATTGAAGCTGAGAAGATGAGAGCTGAACTTGAACAACTTCGTAAAGAAAAAGACGAGGCTAAGAAGTCAGCGGAAAAGGCTGAACAAGAAGCTGTACTTAAAAAGACAGTTGCTGAGATTGAGTCTGGAATTATTAAAGCTCTAGATAGCACTTCATCTAAATTACCTAAGGGAAATCCTTTAGTAATCGGTGAAATAGCTAAAGCAATGAAAGAAGCTATGAACCGTGGTTACAACGAAGTAACTGTTGAAGATGTAGTTCCTATAGTTGAGAAAAAGTATATGCAAATGGTTAAGTCATTATTTGACGTACTTCCTGAAGAGTTAATTGAAAGCTACATGGGCCAAAATAATGTAGACAGACTAAAAAAGAAGAGAATGGCCAAAGCTGCTCCAATGACAGCTAATAGAATCGCCACTGATACTGGTGAATCTACTAAAGCGAGAGCCGTTGCTGAAGCAAAACCAGCAAAGAAAATGTCATACAGTGAGTTTTTTAAGAAATAAAGATTTGTCGCAAGACGTCGGAAGTAGTATCTGGCTAGATTGACCTCTATCTATTTAGACGAGGACATACCGAAGAAGAGAAAGAAGACTGATGGCGATGAGAAACAAACAACAATAACCAAATTTAAAAGGACAATACAATGACCGAATTTAGAGACAAAGCTGAGTTAAATCAGCATCTTTTAAAACAGGACGTTCTAGTTTTTGACGTAACAGTTAAAGCTAACGCTACTCCTGCTTCAAAATTGCACATTAGCGATATTCCTAATGTTGCAGCATTAAAAACTGAAGGCAAGTCTGCTGACGCTGACGCTATCGAAGTATACACTTCATCTCCTACTTTGGACGATGGAACTGGCGTTATCGAAGTTTTGATTGACGAAAAAGTAGAGAAAATCTACGATGCTAAAGTACTAGTAGCTTCTGCTGGAACTTGCACTATTTCTGCTATCAAATCTGCTGGAGAGAGAATCATCCTTAAACTTGATTCTAACCAAGACTTATCAACAACTGACCTTACACTAACTCTTGAAGTTAAGTGCAAGCTTAAGTAATTAACAAACATAAAGGATAATATATATGTCTAATTCTGCTAATACATTAGAATCTTTGAACGGTATGTTCAAGAAAGTTTACAATGACCAAGAAGTTAATTTGATTCCTGATGGCGTTAAGTTACTTCCAATGATTCCATTTTCTAAGAAAAACCAAATCGGTGAGCTTTTCTCCGTTCCTTTGGTTCTTAAATTAGAACATGGTGTTACTTTTGCAGTTTCTGGAGATGGCGCGTTTGCATTAAATGCTCCTATTTCTGGTGCTACTAAAGAAGCTCAAGTACAAGGTACACAAATGTTGCTTCGCTCTGCACTTAGCTACTCTGCGGTTTCTCGCTCAGTAGGTGCTGGTGAAAAAGCATTTAAAGAAGCTACTAAGTTCGTAGTTGAAAACATGCTACGTTCTATGACTAAGAAACTTGAAATCATGATGATTTACGGACAAGTTGGTTATGGAGTTGTTTCTGCTGCTGGTCTTAACGGTAACAGTGAATACCAAATCGACATTAACGAAAAAGAATGGGCTCCAGGAATCTGGGCTGGTGCTGAAGGCTTGCCTTTAGAAATCAGAACTTCTAACGGTGCTACTTCTCGTGGTGTTTCTAACGTTCTTAAAGTTGATTATGATAACCGCGCTATCGTTCTAGACACAGCTCTTTCTGGAGTTGTTGCTGGTGACGTTTTGTGGCATAAATCTGCTTACGGTAAAGAATTTGCTGGTATCCATAAAATCATCAGCAACACTGGAAGCTTATTCGGAATTTCGGCTGCTGAATACTCACTTTGGAAAGGTAACACACTAACTCTTCCTTCTTCTACTCCTCTGTCTTTCTCTAAATTGCAAGATGCAGTTGGATTAGCGGCTGGTAAAGGTTTGGATAAGAAAGTTGTTGTTCTAGTTAATCCAGATTCATGGGCTGACCTAATGAACCAAATGGATGCTTTACGTCACTATGATTCTTCTTATAGCAAGTCTATAATGGAGAACGGTGCTATGGGTATCAAGTTCTACGGACAGAACGGTGAAATGGAAATCCAATCTTCTATCTTTGTTAAACGTGGTTATGCTTATGGCATCTGCGCTGACGAATTTGAGCGAATTGGTTCTACAGACATCACTTTCAAACGTCCTGGAAAAGGCGACGATTTTTTCCGTGAACTTGAAAACAACGCGGGGTACGAATTACGTTCGTATTCGGACCAGTGCGTTTTCTCGTACAAACCCGGCATCAACTTTATGATTGCCAATATCTCAAATGGCTAATTTGAACTTATCATTTTGATACGTTTAGACCGAGACTAACCCTCTCGGTCTTTTTTTTCACTTTTTCCTTGACTTTGGTAATGTTCTCTACTACTCTAAATATATAGTAAGGAGTATCTATGGCTAGAACAGGAAGACCCAAAGGAACAAAACAAGCTAGAAATGAGTCTAAGTATTGGCTCCCAAGTGGTATTATATTAAAACCTGACCAAACTAATGATTATAATAAAGAAACTCGATTGTTGTTTATAGATTCTGAATATGGGGAGTTTACTTCTTATTTCAGGGCACTACAGGATGCTAATGCTTCTACTCATCCAATGTCAATATCTAGACGCAGAGCGATGACCAATTTAAGTAAATATGGAGTAGAGAACCCGGGAGCAAATAAAGAGATTAGACTTAAAGCTAAAAATACGATGGTTAAAAAATATGGAGTAGAGCACGCTTTGCAAAAAGAAGAGTTTCTTACTAAATCACGAGCAACGTTTGCTTTAAATTATGAAAAAGACGTTACCTCTCCTTTTGCATTAGAATCAATTCAAGAGAAGTCAAAACAGACGTTAATGAATAACTACGGTGTTACAAATCCTATGCAAAATTCTGAGATTAAACAAAGATTAGTTGATACATGTATGGAAAGATACAACTTAACTAATGGTGGCGGGACACCCCAATCAGTTATAGCTAGACATGAGACATTAATGGAACAAGGTGATGGTAATAGCTATGCGTCAAAAGAGGAACTTGAGCTACGCGATTATATTGAGTCCTTGGGATTTGTTACTGAAAAGAAATATGTAGGAGGAAGCAAGCCTTTTGAAATTGACGTATACATTCCAGAATTAAGAATAGGATTTGAATATAACGGGCTATGGGCGCATTGTGAGGCTAGACTTAAAGATTTTAAGACTAAACATAAATTTAAGACAGATATGTGTCAAGAACGGGGTATAAGGTTAATACATGTATTTGGGCATCACTGGGAAGATAATCAACATAAGATTAAGTCAATCATAAAATCAATACTTCGAAAAAATGAACACATTATCTACGCTAGGAATTGTGAAATTAAAGTTATAGACAAGCCAACATCTAATGCCTTTTTAAATAAGTATCATTTGCTTGGGGGTATAAATAGATTTGAAATGGGTCTAGGGTTATACTATAAAGACGAGTTGGTATCTATTGTGACAATTGGTAAACATCACCGCAATTCTAGTGAATTATTGTTGAATCGTTTTTGTGTAAAACCCGGCTACACGGTTACTGGAGGGTTATCGAGGCTTTCTTCTCACTTAACAAACTACTATCCTGAATTTTATACATTTATTGATAAAATGTATGCGTCTTCTTTAAATTGGATAAATACCGGGTGGGAATTTGTTTACGATTTAGACCCCGACTATTTCTATTTGGACTCTAAGACAGGTAGAGTAAAATCTAAACAATCACTAAAAAAGTCCAAGTCAAATAACTTCCATGATGGCGGAAGTGAACGAGAATATGCATTGTCTCATAAGATTTATAGGGTATATGACAGTGGTAAAATAAAGCTCAAATATACAAAGAAGTAGTCTAACGTTCCAGCTTGTATATATTAACAAGTTGGAATAGATGGGACTATTTGACAAATTAAAGCCAAAACAAGACGAGCAAATCAATCCAGAACCCGCTTCTGACCAAGCGACAATGGACGCACTTAATAAGTTCTCACAAGCCAATAAAACTAATATTGGACCAAATACATCATTAGGTGTACCTGATACATTTAAAGGTGCATATCAAGGTGCTCAGGACCTTAGAACTCAAGCTATAGATAAAATCATAGAGAATGCCAATATAGGTAAAAACGTACCAGAAGCCGATATGTCGTCTGCTAATGAATACGGCAAGATAGGCCTAGATATGGTATTACCTGATGTAACTGATTTAGTTCCTGCAGGTAAATTAGGTCATGTTGCAAACGCTGCATTTCCAATTTTAGGTATGGCAGCTAAAGAAGGCAAAGCCGTAGCTAAGGGAGCTAAGACTGCTGAAGAAATGATGCAGGGAGTTCGTAAAGCTGGTATAGAAGATATGAAACTTGGGTCACAATTAGCAGGTAAACAAGTATTTGACACAGCAGAGCAAAAAGCGGCTAAGAAATTTGGTGAAGTGTCTACTCCTGACATGGGAAACTCTGTTTCTCACAACGATATTATGGACCTATTAAAAGAAAGCCCGTCATATCAAAATCACATCTCTAATCGTGACTTATTTAAGACTAATCCTCAAGCCTACAACGATAAGAAAGACTATTTCATCAATAAGGCCCGCGAATACTTACAAAAGAAAGGTAAGTAGTAATGGCTATCTCGTTTAAAGAACTAATCAAAAACACCTCGTTAGCCGACATACCACATGCCCATCAAGTTTCTCTAGAAGAACTACTTAAACGTATCAACATTATTCGGGAAGCATACGGTAAACCTATGATAGTCTCAAGTGGTTATAGAAGTTTACAGGACCACAAACGAATATATTCAGAAAAAGGTATTACCGACCCTAATAAGATTCCAATGGGTTCAGCCCATCTTAGCGGTCAAGCCCTAGATGTTGCCGACCCTAAGCAAGAGCTACAATCCTGGATACTTGCTAATATAGACATCTTAGAAAAGGCAGGATTATACTGTGAAGATTTCAGTGCGAGTCCTACTTGGGTTCATTTTCAAATTAAACCCTTTAAATCATACAAGCCCGGCGGGACTAGGTTTTTTAAGCCCTAGACTACAGGATGTCTCAACTTGAGCCGATAGAGATATTGACAAATGTGCTTAGATAGTATACAGTTAAGAAAGGAGGATTGAAAATGTCCAACACAAGAATGACCGCTGCTGAAAAAAACATTGAGAAAATTCAAGACTCCGTACAGACCCTTGATAAAAATGCAGCGGTTCAAACCGAACAGATTTCTAGCATAAAAGACACATTAAATTTAATCAATACCAACATGACTCAAATGCAGTCTACGATGGTACAGATGCAATCAACAATGTCACAAATGCAGACGACACTTGCTGTAAACACCAAATCATTAGAAGAGCATATGCGTAGAACTGAGTTACTTGAAAATCGCATTGAACCACTGGAAAAAATGTATTGGAAGCTAATTGGAGCCGCCACAGTTATCAGTGTTTTGGCTGGGGTAATTAGTGCGATTGTTATGAAACATATATAAACGGGTGAATATTATGAAAAAAACAACAACTCAGACTACGAATTTTGTTCAACTCACAGAAGTTCAAAAACCTAATGTTACCTTTGCAAGTTCTAAGGTTGTTACCGCTATTTCTAAAGACGTAATGAAAAAACATTATGATGTATTAAAGAAATTAGCCGACTATGACAAACAAAAGTAATATTCAGTATATTTCAGTTTCCGATATTATTAGCATACATACACAAACTATTGAGAATTTTGGCGGTTTACCTGGAATCAAAAGGATTGACGGTATAGAATCTGCTGCTGCTCAACCGTATGCTGAATATGGCGGTACGGAGTTTTTTCCTGATTTGGCTTCAAAAGCAGCGGCGTATATGTATTTTATATCTGAGGCTCATGCGTTTAATGATGGAAATAAAAGAACTGCCCTACAGACTGCTATTATTTTTTTAAAGACAAATGGAGTTGATATTTCCATTAATACAGATACATTGTTTAATGCTGGAGTAATGGTAGCCTCAAAACAGATGTCCAAAGATGAATTAATCGGTGTATTTAAGCAAATTATTTGACCTAACATCCCTAGTTTTACCCTCAATTAAGCATGATAAGAATACTTCAAACCGTAAGGTAATGTAATTTAACAAGTTACAATAGCAGAGAGGTATTATAGTGCCCATTCGATTAGTGGTAAATGGAACAGAATATTTATATCCAGTATCAGGCGAAGACCCTGGTTTATATGGAGAAGAAGCTACAGGTTGGGCTGAAGAAGTCACTGCAGTTTTAGCTTCTATTGTTGGTGCAGGCGATATTCTTCAAACTAACTTTAACCTTGACAATAATAACACGGTGTCTTTTGCAAACATTACAGGATTTATCTTTGACTCATCTCAAGTAAAAGGTGTGTCATGCTCATACAGGATTGAACGCACAAATGGCGTTACTACTTTAGCGGAAAAGGGTCAACTAGAGATTGTGTATGACCCTCAATCAAGTTCATGGATAATTCAACGTGAACATATTGGTGATGGTGGAATTAGCATTGATGTTACTTCCGGCGGACAAGTTCAATATAAAATTAACACGCAACTACTTAGCCCTAGCCAAACTAGCGGCTTTATTAGATTTGAAACTTTATCAACTATAACGTAAAGGTGATATAAATGGCTATCGATTTTAAGAAATTTATCAAGGGTATTGTTCTCGGTAATGATGTAGACCCTAGTAAAAAACTACAAGTTGAAGTCACATCTTCAGCTACTACAGGAACCAAGACTACAGTACAAGCTAGTCAAACTGCAAATAGAACAATAATCCTACCTGACGCAAGCGATACTTTAGTTGGTAAAGCGACTACTGACACTCTAACTAACAAAACATTTGATGCCGATGGAACTGGCAATAGCATTACAAACATTGAAAATGCCGATATCAAATCTGGTGCAGCAATTGATGCTGCTAAATTAGCCAATGGTTCAGTTTCTAACGCTGAGTTTCAATATTTAGCTAACGTAACTTCTGATATCCAGACACAATTTAATAATACTAATACGGCTATCACAGACCACGTAAATGACACTACGGATGCACATGATGCTTCAGCTATATCTAACGTACCTTCGGGAAATCTTGCCGCTACAGACCAGCAGGCAGTTAATAACGAGCTTCAGTCAGATATCGACACCCGTTTACTTAAGGCTGGCGATACAATGTCCGGCAACCTTAATATGGGTTCTAACCTTATTACATCATTAGGTACTCCTGTTTCAGGAACTGATGCTGCCAATAAAAACTACGTTGACGGTATTTCTGCAGGTCTTGACCCTAAAGAGTCAGTACGTGTTGCTACTACAACTTCTGTTGGCGGTTCTTATGCATCTTCTCCTTCTAATGGAAGATTTACAGGCGCAGCTACTACAGTTGACGGAGTTGCGTTATCGGTTAGTGATAGAGTTTTGATTAAAGACCAAGTTGACCAAAAACAGAATGGTATATACATATACACAGCGTCTGGTGAATTTACCCGCTCTAGTGATATGGACGGAAGTCCCGCATCAGAAGTATCTGGTGGCAACTTTGTATTTGTTGCTCAAGGTACAACTAATGGAGCCAGTGGTTATGTTCTTATAGCTAACGGTATAGTTACACTTAATACTGATAACTTAGTATTTACACAGTTTTCTGGTGGAGCTAATTCCGCTAATAAAACTCTTTCTAACCTTGATAGTCCAACCGCAATCAATCAATCTTTACTTCCTGGAACAGATAATACCATAAACTTAGGTTCTGCCGCTAAACGATATACAACTGGTTATATGCAAGAACAACGAGATGCATCTAACAGTTTAGTTCAATCTATTACTGCCCGAACTTTGTATGATAGTTCGGGTTCAGCATCAATAGACCACTCTAGTACTTCAGTTATTGCGGTAAACTCTAAACGTATTAGTTCAATAGGCGATGCTGTTGACATAAATGACGCTATTAGTAAAACAGATTTGATGAACGCTCTTAAAAATTACATTACATTAGGTGATGCTGTCAGTACGGTAGTTGGAGCCAACGTTGATACTTACGGTTCGGGCACTACTAGACCTGCAGGTTCTTTAACTGGGGTAACTACTGGTGTTACTTTTACTCGAAGTACCTCTAGTCCGTTAACAGGTACGGGTTCATTTATTTTAAACAAAGATGCAACAAACCGACAAGGTCGAGTTGCATATTACGGATTTACATTACAAAATGCAGATAAAGCTAAAGTAATGCAAATAGAAATGGACTATATTGTTAACTCCGGTACGTTTGTTGCCGGGTCGTCTAGTACAGATAGCGATGTTATTATGTATATTCACGATGTGACAAATGACGTCTTTATTGAGCCCTCTAGCTTTAAGTTGTTAAGCAACTCAAGCACTATTGCCGATAAGTTTATTGCTAACTTCCAAACTAGCGCAACAGGTACCTCATATCGTCTATTGTTCTATATTTCCTCTACTAGCAGCGCTGCTTACAGTTTGAAGGTCGATAATATAGCGGTAAAACCATGCAACTACGTCTATGGAACACCAATTACTGACTGGAGAAGTTTCACATCAACCATTACCAATTTCACTGTATCTTCACAGCAATCTCTTTGGAGAAGAGTTGGCGATAGTATGCAGATTCGCTTTTTCTTTAATCTCAACAGTGCTGTTTCAAGTACTCTTCGATTTAATATGCCGTCGGGATATTCGATTGATGCTGTAAAAATGGACTACACTGCTAATGACGGGAACGTAGGTTATGCCACTGCAAATCGAACTGCTTCAAATAACTATATCGGACATGTTCAACCAGGAAATACGTCAGGTGGTTTTAGAATTATCACTAATGGTGGGAATGAATGGACAAGTGCAGTTCCCATAACTTGGCAGTCTGGTGATAGAATTTCAGCTTTTGTAGAAGTTCCAATAGTTGGATGGTCTTCATCTGTTCAAATGTCAGATAGCTATGACGGTAGATTAATAGCGGCATTCTATTCTAATACTCCATCAGGTACGTTAACCAATTCATTTAATACAATAACATTTCCAACAAAGTCTACAGATACAACAGCTTCATATAGTAGCGGTGTATATACTATTCCAAGTTCAGGATTTTATGATATTTCAGCTGGTATTCAAACTAATCAAAATTGGACAACTGGAAACAGATTAGGTATTGCGATTCGAATTAACGGTGCTGAGGTTGTTGCAAATTTCACTAGAGCACCACAAACAACAAACTATCCTTTAGAAGTTCAAACTTCAGCAAAATCGATATATTTAACGGCAGGTCAACTTGTAACTATTGCGTCTTATAGTGAAGGTTCAGGTGGAGCGTTCTCTCAATCCACTACCGGAGTAAACTTCTTTAGTATAGCGAAAGTTCAATCCTCTCAAACTATAAGTGCAACAGAAACTATTGCTGCCAGTTACACAACTACAAACGCACAATCAATAACAGCTGGTTCAACTACTATAGTGAATTATGAAGTTAAGCTATATGACTCTCATAATGCGGTTACAACTGGAACTGGTACTTGGAGATTTACAGCACCTGCACCTGGTTTTTATAAACTACAAGCTTCGACTAGTACTCAAGGAAAGAACTATGCAGCTGGTGATTTTTTAATTCTACTTATTTATAAAAATGGAACTGAATACGGATGGCTAGGTAATTGGTTAGCTCATACAAATTTAACCGGCTTTCCAACGTATATGGGTGATAGTCATTCTGTGTATTTAAACTCAGATGAATATATTGATGTCAGATTGAATCCAAATACAACAGTTAGTTTAGATAATAATTCGGGTAGGTCACATATTAATATTGAGAGGATTAAATAATGGCATTAGATTACCCACAAATTATACAACGAGTATTTGACGAAATAAACAACGCTCTTAAAGTTAATATTCAGAGCGTTGATATATCAATGGAGTTATCTCACGCCGATGGTGATAGCGTAAATACATATTCACCTCAAGTTGCTGGAACCGCTACTTCAGGAGTTGCCATAGATACAACTTTGTATAAGCGTATAGCTATTTATAGTGTATCTCCGGTAGGTTTAGTACTGTCCGGTAGCGCAGATAATACAACGTTTATCCAAATCGATACCTCTAACGCAACATACATACTAAAAGACATCGCTGCCGCTCAAGTTAAATTAACCTTCTCATCTGGTACTGTAAAGTACGTATTGCAGGCATAATAAATGGGTAAACTTAAGATTACTTCTAATTTTGACGTAGTGGCCCCTGAAGTACAGACACGTTCTGTTGTTATTCCTACGTTTAATTTTGGTGAGCCTAATCAACCCGTTGTAACTGTAGAAGTTCCTGTAATACAAAAAGTAACAGAAATAGAGTATAGAGACGTAGCTGTTCCTGTAGAAAAAATTGAATACATTGACCGCGTTGTAGAGAAATTCATTGAAGTTCCCGTTGAAAAAATTGTAGAGAAACTGGTCGAAGTTGAAAAGATAGTAAATGTTGAGATTGAAAAAATTGTAGAAGTTGAATCTAAAGAGCTTCAAGAATTAGTTCAATTGCAACACGTGCAACTTAAGAAATTAGAGGACCAAGTGTCTGTTAAATCTAGTGAAATATCTAAGCTTAAATACATAATGGCTGCGTTGGTCATAATTGCAATTATAGGAGTATTGATATAATGGCAAATTCAGAAAAAAACATGGCAGAAGTAGACGCAGAACAGGCTCTACGATTTGCTTTTGATAATAACACTAAAACTTTTGCTACTGGTAATTTTGTTGGCCTTAAAATTGGTCACAAAATTGAACAAGTTGCTGTGAATAGCTCAACTGATGACTTTAAATACTATGATGGAGCGACTTTGCTGCAAACTATACGAGTAACTTACACAACATCAACTAAAGATGTACTATCTAGTGTAGAAAGAATTGCATAATGGGATATGTTTGGAATCCGCTAACAGGTAACTTAGATATTGCTCTTAATAAGCTTGCTGCTGCTACCGCTTCACGGGCTTTAGAGTCTGATGCTTCAGGATTTATAGTTGCCTCTAGTGTGACCTCGACAGAATTGGGTTATCTTTCTGGCGTAACTTCCACTATTCAAACTCAATTAAATGACAAAGTTGACGATAGTGAAAAAGGAGCAAATAACGGGGTAGCCACTCTTGATGCTGGCGGTAAAATTCCTGTAGCGCAATTACCTTCTTCTGTAATGACATATGAAGGAACATTTGATGCTTCATCTACTCCAGCAAGCCCTTTACTTAACGGTGACGGAGCTGCTGACGCTGGTATGGTTTACTTAGCTTCAGTTGCCGGCACTTATGATTTTGGAGCAGGCGGTATAACTTTTGCTATTGGTGATTGGGCAGTTTACAACGGAACTATCTGGCAGAAGTCAGTTAATAGTAACTCTGTTGTATCTGTAAATGGTCAATCTGGTGTAGTATCTTTAGATAGCGATGATATTTCAGAAGGCGCAACAAACCTTTATTATACTGACGAACGTGCGCAAGATGCGGTTGGAACCATATTAGCTGATAGCTCGTCTATTGATTTTACCTATAGCGATGCTACTCCATCAATTACTGCGGTAGTATTACCTGCTGGTGTTGACCATGACGCATTACAAAACTTTGTAGCAAATGAACATATTGACCATACTTCAGTGCAAATTGCTACTGCGGCTGATTCAGGTTTAACTGGTGGCGGAGATATTACTGCTACGCGTAACTTAAGCGTTGACATCAATGGAACTACCGCAGAAACTTCTGCTGATAATGCAGATAAAATCCTGATATACGATAATTCGGCTACAGCACTTAAGTCAATGACTCGTGCTAACTTCTTATCTGGAATTCCAACTGGTTCTGCTGGCGATATTAACGAGACTTCATTTAGCGCCGCTAATAATCAAGCTGCTGCAGCCAACATTACAGGGCTAGCTTTTGCTAATGGCACAGTGCGTTCATTTAAAGCATTAGTAAGTGTTACAATTGATGCAACTGCTGATTTATTTGAATCGTTTGAACTACAGGGAATTCAAAAAGGTGCAGTTTGGGATATGTCGGTTAGTTCGGTTGGTGACGATTCAGGATTAGTGTTTAGTATTACAACTGGCGGGCAGGTACAATATACTTCGACAAATCTTTCGGGATTTGTTTCAAATACTGTTAAATTCAGGGCATACTCGCTTTCGGTGTAATTTAACTTGACAACTGACTAGAAATATGACACTCTGGTAATATGGACAACAAGAAACTAGAAGAATCAGTAAACCGGGTGTCAAATGCAATAAGACAAGTTCGAGGAACTTACGACGAACATGTAAAGTTGCAAGAAGATTTTAAGACGATAATAGATTATATAAACCATTTGATTGAGGAGAACAAAAATGGCAAAAATGAATCCAAAGGAAATTAAGGCTAAGATGCAAGCTCTAGAAGCTTTGCTTAGCGAAGCTGACGGTATGCACGGTGACGACCTTGAGAACGATTTTAAGGGCCTTAAGAAAGTTACAGTAGCTTCTGACAGTAAAGACGGACTTCACGAAGGTCTAGAGAAAGCATCTGAAATGATAGATGAAGACTCTAAACTTAAGGATAAGCTTGATGAAGACATGATGCAAATGTGCTCTTCTGAAAAAGAGATGTCACTTCCTGAAGAAAAACCGGCAATGGGAGATGAAGAAGAGAACTACATGAAACCTAAGAGTAACAAGAAGAAGCCTAAGCTTAACTTTTTTGAGTAAGTAGCGTCTTTTAACTTGTCACATCTAAAGGTGGTCTGTAGTGGCTGTACATTATTATACTGCTGATAAATTAATCAATTCTATACGACGTAGCGCACAGTTACCTGTGAACAATAATACGTTTAAGGAAGAAGATTACTTAGAATTAGCAGATGAAGAACTAAGTCTAAATATCGTGCCGTCTATAATTAGACAGCATGAAAACTATTTTTTGTACACCCTGCCCGTTCCAATGGAAATCGGTAAGTCTAGGTATAAAATCCCTTCACGAGCTACAGGAAATAAACTTAAGGACTTGACTCTTAAGGACAGTAACGGGTTAATTCGTGAAATGACCTTAATTCCGTTTGAACACATTAGCGATTATCAGGGCCGAACTTTTCACAGAGACACTAATCCTGTATATTACATTTTAAACGATGAAGTAGTCTTATTTCCCGAAGAAATAGTAAATAGCGATTATACTCTAATGTTTACGTTCTACATGAAGCCTAACAAACTGGTTAAGCTTAATCAAGTAGCAGTTATTACGGCAATTGATAGGACAGCTAAAACTATTACAGTAAGTAATTTACCTACAGCGTTTAACAGTACACAATTATACGATTTTGTAACGGTGCAATCTCCTCACGTTACATTAGGGTACGATGTGCCAATTGTTAATATTAATGCTGGGACTAAATTGATTCAATTTGATGCGGCTTATGTATTTCCTGAACGATTAGCCGTTGGTGACCATATGTGTATTCAGAATGAAACTGCCATTCCGCAGATTCCGTCAGATTTACATCCTATGCTTGCTAAGAAAGTTGCAATAGTTTGTCAACAAGCATTAGGTGATACCGAAGGCGTTCAAACATCAACTGCTTCTTACAACGAGATACAAACTAACGTATCCACTATTATAGATAATCGCGTGGAATCGGAACCTAAGAAGTTAGTTAATCGTAATTCATTTATGAGGCGTTCAGCATCTAATAGACGAGGTCGCTAATGGCTAGCAGCGAGATTAAGCTCAAGAGTCGCGGACTTTTTACCTTCAAGAATTACTATTCTGCTCCTGAAGGTAGCATGGCCAAAGCAACAAATGTTGTTATTGACCGAGATGACATCACTGAACCACGACGCGGATTAGCTCAATATGGTTCGGAATTTTCTAATACACTATACAGAGCCAAGCAACTATTTGATTACAAAAATCGTCTACTACGCCACGTATCTAACAACAAGATTCAGTATGACAGTACTGGTAACGGTACATTTGTTGATTTTTCAGGAACATATATTGAACCAGTTGCGGATATTCGAATCAAATCTATAGAGCAAAACGGTAACCTATTCTTCCTTACATCTGAAGGTGTAAAAAAGTTATCAGCTTCCAGTGCAACGGGATTAGCTTCTGCTAATATTATAACTGCCGGTGGAGTTAAAGCTTTATCTATTACAGCAACTACTGATTATACGTCTATTGGATATCTTGAACCACAAAAACAAGCTGCATACAAAATTGTATGGGGTTATAAAGATGAAAACGAGAATCTAATCCTGGGCGTTCCTTCTGGTCGAGTAATTGTACAGAATTTAAAGTTAGTTGACCCTTCTGGTAATAGCAACGCAAATGCCATATTGTCATTTAATATACCATCTCAAATCCTCGCGTACCCATCAGCTATTAAGGATAAATACTTCTACCAAATATATAGAACTATCCAAACTGGCGTTGATATTGACCCAGGTGAAGAGTTTAATTTGGTGTTTGAAGATTTCCCAACACCTTCCCAATTAACTGCAGGAATTGTCACGGGAGTTGTAGATATTACTCCTGACGATATTAGAGTATCAGGGGCTTTACTTTATACTAACCCTACATCAGGTGAAGGTATAGCTCAAGCTAACGAAGCTCCGCCATTTGCTAATGATATTACTTCATTTAAAGGTTACACGTTTTACGCTAATACATCTACTATTCAGCGACTATTCCTTGACTATTTATCAGTTGAAGGAATTGTTAACGGCGATGAAATTAAAGTAACTAACGGTGTATCAACTCGCACTTATTCTTATCAAGGTGAGCGTGAAACTTATACTATAAACTACAACGCTTGTGCTCATGGCGATTTTAAAAATCCTGGAGGAGTAGCTAGGTATTTACAATTAGATGCTGCTACTATTAAAGACACTGTGGCTGAGCGCAGTTATTATTTGTGGTTTTTTCACACTAATGAAACTGACCCAAACATTACGGGTAAAATTGGTCTAAAAGTAGACATTACGGCATTAAACGACCTTGACCTTATAGCTCAAAAAATTAAAGACACCCTTGAAGGTGTAAACGGTACTGTTGATTTTAATACTGACCCGGTAAATACAGTTGCAAACACTATTACTATTTACACTGCCAATAACGGATATGTTAATGATACGTCAATGTCCACTACTGTTGCAAATTTAGTTATAACTCAGAACGGATTGGGTCTAGGGGAAGATTTAACTACAGGTAAGATATTTCTGCCGTACAAACCTTCCGCTACTGATATTTTTGGTCCATCTACGTCTCAACAATTAGAGCAGGTCGCTCTTTCTACTATTGACGTTGTAAACTTTGATGCTACTGGATTTATCTATGGATTTTATCAATCAGGCCCTGAGACTACTCCAGGTAAAATACTATTTGAACAACGTAGTCCTACCGGAGCGGCTGTTACATTTTATACATTAGATTCTATTGAGGGGCAATTTAACCCTACGTTAGGGACAACGGCTACTTCAACTAACGCGGTGTCTACAAATGAAGTTCGAGCTAACCGTATCTATTATTCTAAATACCAACAACCTGAAGCAGTACCTTTAGTCAATTACATTGATATTGGTCCGCGAGATAAATCTATCCAGCGTATCTTGTCATTACGAGATGCATTGTTTGTGTTTAAAGAAGAAGGTATCTATCGCGTTACTGGTGATACAGCTCCTTTTACTATACAGGATTTTGATAACTCTGTTTATATCCGAAGTGTTGATAGCGCGACTGTATTAAACAATCAAATATACGCATTAACTTCTCAAGGCGTTGTTACTGTTACTGACACTGGCGTTGAAGTTATTTCTCGTAATATTGAGAATATCTTTAGTCAGATTACCCGTGAAGGTTATGCGTATCAAACTGCAACATTTGGAGTGGCTTATGAAACCGATAGAGCGTATCTTTTATTTACAGTCTTTAACAAAGAAGATACTACCGCGACCATTTGCTATAGATTCAATACTTTTACTAGAACTTGGACTGCGTGGGATATTAGTGAAACATGTGGTTTAGTTAAGTTTAGCGACTCTAAACTGTATTTAGGCGCAGCAGACATACCTCAAATCCTGCAAGAACGCAAGAATCTTGATATATCAGACTATGCCGATAGACAATACGAATTATCTATTGGAGCAAATGCTATTACTGGATTAGAGCTTCAAATATCGTCTACAGCACAAGCTGATAAAGGCGATGCTATATCTCAAATTCAATACTTAACTATTGCTCAGTTTAACAGAATACTTACTAAACTTGACAGCGATGTTGGTGTAAATGACAACAATTACGCTGCGCTATTAACCGCAATTAATGGGGACAACTTACGAAATAGTCTTACTGCTTTAGCGACCAAATTAGACGCAGACACAGGAGTAGCCGACAATGACTATTTTAACATTATCGACACTAAGACCGCAATTGGAGCTAGCGTTGCTGTCGGGAGTGGAACCGTCACAATTACGTCCGCTGCGCATGGACTACAAAACGGTCGATATGTTCTTCTTTCTGGTAGCACTACAACACCAAGCATAAATGGGTTATACCAAGTATCCGGTGTAACTACCAATACCTTTAATATTGCAGCTACAGTTACAGTTTTAGGTACGGTTAATTTTATTACAGCTAATGACGATTTTAAAGACATGCAGGCATGTTTTAACCTTATTACAACTAAACTTAATAACGACACTAGCGTGTTTTATAGTAACTATCCTGACAGTACAGGGACAATCGAATATAGAGCCCTTATAGACGTAGTTGTTAACTCTAGCACGGTTACGGTTATACAGGATAAAGCTTTCATTGTAGGCCCGGTTACGCTGTATAAAGCGATTTCTTGCACTATTCAGTATACTCCTATATTTGGCGGTGACCCTACGGTTCAAAAGCAATTTAGCGAGGGTACATTCAGATTAGAGGCTAATAACTATAGCCGTATTATGGTATCTTATGCTAGCGACTTATCTCCTTCATTTGAAGACCAGGAATTTACTGATATTGGAACTGGTGAATGGGGAGATTATTCTTGGGATAGTGCTAACTGGGGTGGAGTGGGTGCTCCAATTCCAATAAGAGCTTTTATTCCCACTCAAAAACAACGAGCTACATTTATAGTACCAAGGGTTACGCATCAAGTAGCAATACAGAAATTCTCATTAATGTATGTATCTTTAATGGTTCGACCATATTCAGGTCGAGCGTACAAAGGTAAATAGATATGAAGTTAAAACAACCTAATCGACTTAGAACTGAGGACGTACCTGAAGAATCTAGACCTTTAATGGAAAAGATAGCTCCCGGTATAAATGACCTTCAAGACGATTTGGTGCGCATTTTAAATGGTAATGTCGATTTTGAGAACTTAAATAGACAAAAAGTTCAGTTTGACATCCAAACAGATGGGTCAGGAAATATTATCGCTCCTGTTCCAATTAAGTTATCTCTTCGCAGTAAACCGTATGGTATAAACATCGTAAGGTTAGAAAATGTAAACAATCCAGGCACGTATCCTGGGTATTTACCATTAATTATTTTTGGGTTTAACGAATCAATACTAACCATCTCCGACATAAAAGGTCTCACTGCTAGCGCAAAGTATAGATTCTATCTCGAAATTATAGGCACCTAGATTAACAAGTTAGAATAAGGAAGGTATCCTAATGGCTTTTACTCAAAACGACGACAATCAAGAACAAACCCAGCAAAATGGGGCTTTAACTACTGGCGGTGGACAAGGTTCTGCTGTAGGTAATACTCCAGGTGCAGGTCCAGTTAGTACAGCTAATCCTAATAAACAGGGTAGCGGTCGTTTTACTAATTTATCAAAATACGTACAAGCAAATAAACAGGGTAGCGAAAATTTAGCTAATCGTATTGGTTCAGGAATACAGAATCAATTGTCAGCTAATGAAAAAGACGTGTCTGGTAAAACTTCTAAACTTGACACTGATATTAAATCTGGTGATGCCACTTTGCAAACAGCAGGAGCTGAAGAACAACGTCTTAAATCTATCGGTGACCAATTTAAAGCTAACCAAAACTTCAAAGTATTAGACGCTAATTCTCGCGGTCAGTTCGGTGATGCGCAAAATCAAATTAAACAGTTTGTTGCTAGTAATCCAAACTACAACACATTTAAAACTGCTCAGGCAGGTAGTGCAGTTGATGAAGCAGCTTTGAGTAATCAATTAAACGATACACGTCAAACTGCTAATCAGTACGAGAATCTGTTTAAACAACGTCAAGGACAAGTAGGAAACACTCAAGGCCGTGAACAAGCTTTACAGGAATTTGTTGGTGGAGCCAATCAAGCGGTACGTCCCACATATACTTCAGGTCAACGTAAACTTGACCAATTAATTCTGGGACAAAATGCTCAAAACCTTCAAGGCTTAATTAATAAAGTTGGAGCCAATCAGACTAATGTTAATCAAGCATTAAATACTGTCGGAAATTTAGATACTGGACTTAATACGTTAAAGACTAATGAGCAGAACTTAATGAAAGCGATTGGTGATACATCTAAAGGTGCCCAATCTGCATTCCAGTCGGCATTTAACCAAGATAAAATTAATGAAGTAAACGCTGCTCGTCAAAATGCATTTCAAACTGCAAGTGATGATTTATCTAGAGAAGAAATTGCCGGTGATTTATATGATAAAGCTGGATTGGGTAATTTACAATCTTTAGCTACGTTTAATGCTCTACAAGGTAAAGATTTTGGCGTTAACAATCGTCTAAGCAATGATTTCTTTCAACGTGATGCTGATGCTCAACGGGCTCAAGACATAGTAAATGCTGGTGACGTAGACACTGATAAGTTACTTGCTGACATTGCCGGTGGTGGACAAAAATTTACACAAGCTGGTAATTTAAATACTAGTGTTGGACTACGTACTGATGAAAGTGGGAATGCTTTATTGCGTAACGCTTTAACTAACGAACAACAACGTCAACAACAGCAAGCAGTTGATACTATGTTTGCCGGTGAAGGAAATCGCGGGTGGAGTAGAAGTGGGCCATTTGGAATTAAAACTGCCGGAGGAAACGAATCTGCTCGTGCTTCAGGAACGGTTGCTGATTTGCTTAGTGGTAGACAATATCTATCTGCACTAGGAACTGAAGGTATGGTTAATACCGGACGTAACGAATCTGCACCTAATACTGAATTTAACTCTAAAAGTTTTTTAGAGAATTCTGCATTATTAGGGTCCGGAGCCGGCCTGGCCAATTTAGCCGGTCAAGCTTTAGACGGGTCTTTAGGTAAAGCGGTAGGTATTGGTTCAGATAGAGGTAAAGCTGTTAATGAAGCTATACAAGATGCTAATAATCAGCTATACGGACAATTACAAAACTACGTTACACAAAATAGATATGGTTCTACATTGAGGAGAAAATAATGGGAAATGGAAAAAACTCCGCGGCTCTAAGTGGAGCAATGTCTGGCGCTAGTGCCGGAACAATGATAGCTCCTGGTATTGGAACTGCTATTGGTGCGGGTATTGGTGGGTTAGCAGGATATCTTGGTGGACAAGATGACGAATCTGGAAAATATTACGATGAGATGATGGGCAGACTTAATGCCATCAACGTTCCTGGAATCAATGAACTACAATTTACTCCTGAAGAACTTCAATACATGGGAGATTTTTCCCCTGAAGAATTACAGAACTACGTGCTACAAAAGTCTGAGATGGAAAACATCAATAGAGACCCACGTTTACGTCAAGAGCAAATGAAGGCTTTAGACCAAGTTTCTCAACTTGCGGATAAGGGTTTTTCAGATGAAGATATGATGGCATTTAATGTTGCCCGTCAGCAAGCCGCAGGTGAAGCCGAAGCTAAGCAACAACAAATACTACAAAACATGCAAGCTCGCGGTCAAGGTGGTTCAGGAAATGAACTTATCTCTAGACTTACTGCTGCTCAAAATTCGGCAAATCAATTATCGTTAGAACAACAGAAGCAAGCTATGGCTCAAGCTGAAGCTCGTAAACAGGCATTAACGATGTTAGCAAATCAATCAGGCTCACTTCGTTCACAAGACTTTGATGAAGAATCTTCTATTGCAAATGCTAAAGATATGGTTAATCGTATTAATCAACAAAATCAACAAGAAACTGCAAGATATAATACTGGCGCTAAAAACACTGCAGGATTGCGTAATCTTGAAACAAAACAAACGCAGGCAAATTCAAATGTCAACATCCGCAACACTGGAAAACAAAACAATATCGCAGCACTTAAAGACAAGTTTAATATGGATGTGGCCAAGGCTACAGGTCAAAATGCTGTTTCTTCTTCTATGGCTAACAGAGCCGCAAACTCAGCGGCTAGTAACGCTGCCGGTATTGGTCAAATTGGCCAAGGCGCTATTCAATTAGCTGGTGCTTACAATAAATCTCCTCAAGTTAAAACTCAAGACTGGAATCCTGGAGAAGACGAAGCTTTGGATGAATTAACTAAATAAGGTGTAATACACATGCAGCCAAAAGAAATGACATTTGAAGACATGCTAAAGCAACAAGACGAAGAAGCAATGAATGCCGATGCTAATTTAACGCAAGGTATTCCGGGACTTGATGCTGCCAGTATTAATACAATGACTCAAAACGCACAACCTCAAGTGCTAAACGCTGTATTACCTCAGCCATCGTTAGAAAATCGTAGCCCTCTAGCTATGCCTAATTTTGCAAATAAACAGCCTAGCGACGTTGTATTCATGAATAATCTATTTAAGGATACTCCGGCATTTGACCCACGGGTTCAACCTATGAATCCTGACCAATTAAATATGGACCAAATGGCAATTGAGTCTGAAGTTCCCAAAGCTCAGAAACTTAAGAATATGCTAGCTAAATCTCAAGCTTTACGTAAACCGGCGTCAGAAGCTATGCCTACACCAGAACCTAAAGCTGAAGAAGTTAAACCTGAACAACCAATGTTTGATAATATGCTTTTGGGTCAAGGTATGAGTAAAGTGCTTCAAGGTATTGCTCGTACTCAAGGTGGACAAATTGACGATAATGCTGACTTCTATAATAAGTACCGTCAATATCAAATGGATAAACCTCTTAGAGAATTAGAGTTAAAATCTAAACAAAAAGCACTTGAAGATAGTGCTAAGAAGTCTGACCCTAATAGTCAAGAGTCTAAGACTTTCAGGAAACTAGTTGAATCTACTATTCCTGGTATTGCAAACAAAATGAAGGCTAGCGGTATTGACTTTGATGCTATTACTGCTGCAGATAAAGATTCCATCTTAGATTTTGGTCGATTACGTGAAAACGTTGACGCTCGTATTGAGGCGGCTAGACTTAATTCTCAAAATAGAGAAGACGCTAGAGAAGAACGTAAGCTCCGTCAAGATGAAGCTCGGGCCTTTAAACAAGAAGAGTCTATTAATAAAGATATTCAGAAATTTCAGGACAAAACACAGGACACTCGTAATATCCTTGATGCATTAAATGACTTTGAGACTGTATCCGGTATACCTCTAGATAATACAAACGTTGATAAAAACGGCAATCTAATTGTTGCCGGTAAGAAAAAGGATTTACCTGGAGTATCTATCCCGGGTATTGGTCGAACATCGTTCTATGATAGCGATGCTCGTAAATTGAGGGATAGTGCTGCCAAGATATTCAACGTTGAGTTAAAATCTCGTTCCGGTGCAGCAGTTACTGATAATGAATTGTCGCGTTTACGTCAGGAATTTAGTGATGGTAAATTTAATACCGAGGCGGAATTAGTTGATGCGATTAAACGTTATAAGAAGTCAGCTAAGCGTATATTAAAAGACCAGGAAGCTGGTTACAAGCCTGAAGTTATTCAGACTTACAAAGAGCGTTATGACGCTAATAATATACTTGATACTAGCTCTGAAAAGCCTGTTGACAAAAAAGAATCTAAGAGTCAAAATAAGCCTAAGACGGTAACGCAAAACGGTCATACATATACTCTCAATGAAGAGACCGGAGAATACGAATAATTATGGCATCAAAACCTAAGTTCAATCCCGACCAACCTTTTCAAGTGGCCAAACCTAGTAAGCCTAAGTTTGACCCAAACGCAGATTTTACTCCTGTAGAGCAAGAGCCGAATACTTCTATGCTTGAAGCAGCTAAAACGTTTGGATTAGAAGGCGCGAGTTTTGGTTTGGATGACGAAATTAGTGGGATTTTAGAGAGCGCAGGTCAATTTGCTGGCGTTAAAGGCTTAGGTGCTCCTACTATCTCTGAAACTGAATTACAATCTCCAGTTGGATTTGACTACGAGAAATTGTTAAATGCATACCAAACTGCTCGTGACCGTAGACGTAATATAAAAGAACAACAACGTGCTGATAGACCTGGAACAGCGTTAGCTGCTAACATGGTTGGTGGAGTTGCTACAGGATTAAAGTTACCTATGAATCTTCCTAGTTTAGCAGCACAAGGTGCAGCTAGCTCTGCTGGTATGTCAGAAGCAGATTTAACTCAAGGTGACGTAGGGCAGTTCGCATTAGATACAGGTCTTGGTGCTGGTCTTGGCGTGGGCTTAGGTAAATTAGCTCCTATTGCTGGTTCTGCTCCATTAAAAACTGGTATTGCAGGCGCTGCTATAGGCGGCGGGTCCGCATTAATGGACGAAGATGCTACTGGTGAAGATATCGTAAATAGAACTCTATCTGGCGGATTAATTGGTGCCGGAGTGGGTTTAGTTGGCGCTCCATTACTTAAAGGTGCAAAGTCTGCAATAGGCGCTACTGCTAATAAACTTTTACCTACAGGAACTAAGGCTTTTAATATGGCTAACACTCCTGCAGGTCAGGAATCAGTTGACGTTACATCTCGTAAATTCCAAGATGAATTCATGAATGAAGCAAAGAATATTGCAGATGACGCCACTTCTGTTATTTCTGGTGTTAAGAATGACCAAGCTAAATCTGCACAAGCTGCAGAAGAATTATTCAATAAACATAAAGAAGATACACTTCAAACCTTCCAAAGTCAAATTGATGATATTATGCAAAAGCAGGCTCAATTTGAAGAAGCTGAAGGACTTAAATCTCAAGCTCTAAAAACAGAGTCTTACAATAAACTAGCTAATGCTCAGCGGGAACTTGCGGATGCTATTAATACTGACGTTAAGAACGTTGAAAAAGACGTAGTCAAAAATATTAATGAAGTCTACGACCTTGCCAACGAAAAAGGTTTAACGGTAAACACAGTCGATGTGGTAGAAAATTTAAAAGCTAGTATTCCTGAAAACATGCTATCTAAAAAAGTATCAGAACAGTTAGAAAGTTTTTCTGGCGATGTTGGTTTGGATAAAGCTAGGGAGCTTAAAAATCTATTATATAAAATAGGCGGTTCTAGCGATAAAAACGTATCTCAAGCTGCTAAGGAAGCTTATTGGCAGACATCTAATAATGTTATCACTCAACTAGCTGACCAAGGTGAAACTACATTAGCTGAGAACCTTAAGCTTAACAATCAGAAGTATAAGTTACTTCAGGATTTCAACAACGACTTTATTGGATACAAAGACAGTGAAGTTAAAGATGAAGCTATCAAATTACTTAAGGACTTTGTCACTAAAGATTCTGACGCTAAGACTATGGCTCAAGCTTCAACAAAAGCTGAAGCTGCTAGTAAACTTGAAAAGTTATTAGCTAAATTGCGCAAGATTAATCCTGAAATGGCTCAATCTGTAGAAATGGCGGGAGCGGAAATGGCTCAGTCAGCTAAACAAATTGAAGCTATCCCTACTAATATTAAAGCTCCTCCTAGTCAAGATGTTTCTCGTTTGCAACAGCTTATTGACCAAACCAAGAAAACCAAATTTGAAGCTCCTCCGGTTACTGATTCTAAATTCTCTCAATTTAAATCTGATGACCAGGATGAGATAGCCAAGAAATTCCTAGGATACATCGACCAGTCTTACAATAAAGATAATAACTTCCCAGCACAACAAGAGCTTAACCGTTTCTTTGCTGATGTTGAAAAAACCAAAGGACCTGAGTTTAAAGCGCAATTACAACAAAAAATGCAAGCCTTGGCTGAAAAACGTGAAGTGTATGCTCCCGACCTTAAGGTTCAAGATGTGTTCACTGTTCCTGGTATAGCCCGAACTGCGATTAAAGGACAAGCTACTGCAGGAGCTAAGCTGGGTAAATTAAACAAAGCATTAGTCACTGAGCCAACAGCTTTAATTACTGATAAAGTCGGCCAGATTACAGACGACTTAATAGCTCGTATTGACACTCAGGATAAGACTTTAGCTAGAATGCTAGATAATGTACGTAAGATGCCTCCGCAGCAACAGCAACGCTCTATGTTTGCTATAATGCAGAATCCTGTATGGCGTAATAAGATTAATCAAGACCAAGAGACTAAGAAATAATAAAGGGTACATATCATGGATGAGAAACGATTTACACGTTTGGATGATAAAATTGATAAGTTAGATGAAAAGGTTGACCAAGTTAATCTTACTCTAGCTAAAATAGAAATAACTTTAGGCGTAAATACTCAATCTTTGGTAGAGCATATTAAACGCACCAATTTGTTAGAAGAAAAGTTGGAACCTGTTGAGAAACACGTAACAAACGTTAATGTTATCGGCAAGTTTCTTATGGGGGCACTGGGCGTAATTGCTACTATAGCTGGTATATACGCGGTGTTTTTTAACTAGGGCTTTTTAATCCCATCCTCTTCGCTATTAAACTCGCAATTGTCCATAATGATTTCTAACTCCTTTTCATCGTACATGAGAAGGTCTTTGTTATCTAAATACTCAATCATGGCGTCTTCTGTTGCTGACGTATTTGTTTTGTTTCCAGGATGTATGTACTCAACTCCTTCTTGAAACTTATACACGGCATCTTTATCTAGTAATCCATTAGCATTAGTAACTCCGTATAGGTCATTATTTTGTTTGTTATTACGGTCAGTACAGTCTTTACGGCGTGCTTTAGATTTATGTAGATTTTTGCGCGGTTCTTTAAAATTTAGGTTAGCTCCGTAATACTCACCCAGGAACTTGTCCATGTATGCTCTTTCTTTGGGTGGTAGGTCTTTTAAATAATCAGAATCCACTAACTCTTTTCTAACCCGAGGCATATAGGTTCGATTAGTGTTATGGTTTTTTAGACCACCGGCTTTTTTGGTTGCCTTTTTTTTTGAGGTTTTCAATGTAGTTCCTTTTCTGTTGTTTCCACGTTCTGCGCATAGCGGTTTTATACACGGTGTTATTATATTTATGGTCATACTTTCTAAACATCAAATGGTTTCTAATCAGTGCGTAGTGCAAGTTTTTTAATGTTAATACGTTGAACTGACTCTTTACTTCTGTAATAAACATCTTATAGGATTGGACTAATAAAGAAGGGAAATCAGTCTTCATCCAATCTACATAGTGCATATACATTAATGTAAACGGCACTCTGTAAATCTTATCGTCATTCATTGTGTGCTGAAACCGATGCATCCGCATGTAATTACGTACACTAGTCTCAGCGTAGTCATAGTCAGTTTTACGTAACTTACGTGTCTCTTGGGCTAGCTGTAATAATTCCTCATCGGAGAGATTATTTACCGACATTGCTTGCAATTAATCCTGTAAGAAATGCTCCAGCCAAAAAGAACGCAACATTCGTATATACATTAAAGTCTGACCGCTTTTGTAAGAAATTTTCAAGCTCTAAATTTTGTGCATGAGCTAGTTGAACTCTTTGATTTAATACAGAGATAAGCTCATCTTGATTCTTGATAAGCTTCTCCATTGGTTCAAATTGGTCAAGTTTAATTCGCACCTCTTGCTCTTTTTCAGGAGAGAATAGATATCCCGAGCATTTTGTTATTTCGTTTTCTTTTAAATACGTTACTGCTTTGTTACATTCCGCAAAAGTTAATGAACTAAATAATAGCATAGATAGTATAAACTTAAACATGCGTCCACCTGGTCCGTTTTACAATATGAGAAATACCTTGACGACTCATTTTATATATTTCCATAAGTTCTCGGATTGAATGACTATTATTATCAAATTGGTTACGAATTTTAATAATGTCATTTTCTGTTAATTTGGTTCGGTTATGTTTAGAACCTACACGAGACATTAATTTTGTATCATACGCATGCTTGGTATTTTGAGATTGCGTACACCATTCTAAATTAGATAACACATCGTTTGATTTATTTCCATCTTTATGATTAACAACGGGTTTAACTTCGTCTAAAAATGTCATACACATTAATCGTGCAACTTTTACATGGTTAATTTTACCGTTTTTATAAAGATTAACATAATTATATCCACGGGTATCTCTCATTTTTTTTAAAATCTTATTTCTACCAAATTTCATAGTATATATATTTGATTCGGTATCTATTTCATAATCTGTAAAATTAGGTATCGGTAATCGTTTGCACATATTATTTCTTCTTGTTCCACTTATCCTCAATCTCTTGAGGAGTTAGGTCTTTAGCTTCACCTGCCGCTTTAATTTCAGCCTTAAGTTCTGTCTGTTTTACAATCAGCTCTTTCTCTTTAAATTCAAGAACGTTGTCTTTAGCTTTGAACTCAGCTTGGCTTGACTCTACTTTCTTATTAAGAAATTTGTTGTATAAGAAGGCAAGGACGGCTAGTAATCCTAGCCCTCCGCCTATGGACGTTAACCATTCCATTAGTATAGTCCTTTACGATATGATTGAGTGTTCAGGATTACTTCGCAGTGTTTTATAATAACTTGTTCAGTCGCATCTTCGCATTTTTCACTAACGTAATCAAAGTAGTCTTTACGAGTTTTTTGCTGCTCACCCTGTAGTTCAGCTAATACGTCAATTTCGTAGTTAATCTTAATGATGTTCTTTGGCTCGTTCTCTAGGAAATTAGACACGTACTCATAAGGAACAACATAAGCGTAACTTAATCCATCAGTACATAGTGTTCTTTTTATATCGTATTCTGTAATGCGCTTGTCGGTTTGACATTGTTTACACTTTTTTGTTGTCATCAGACCCTTCTATCGTAATAGATTTATCATCTAAATCAACTGAAAGTTTATCAATTTTTCGAACTCGATAAATTAAAAGCGCAATTGACCAAACTAATGTTGCAATTAGTGTTGGAGTCATATTGTTTGGATTGAAGTGTAGATATACCAATGACACCATTAAAGCGATAAATGATATGTACGCGAAGAATAAAGTCACTGAAGGTTTATCAGTGCCATCGTTGCCCATAGGGATATTCATTCCTATGGAGTTCCATTCTTTAAATTGTTCTTTTATAGTTTGTAGTATGCTCATATGACAAGGATGTCATACTTTTAGACAGGTGTCAACTATTTCTTCGTCTTTTTTTGAGACTTGGTACGTTTTTTGTTTTCTCGGTCAGTTTTAGCCTGATGACAGTTTCTGCACTTAGGTGAGAAATTAGAACTATCACATAACGCACCGTTTATATATGTGTTCCAGTCTACAAATCCATCTTCTGTATTTACTATAGGCTTGATATGGTCCATTTCAATTTCATCAAATAGACCTTTGCAGGATTCACATTCATATTTTATAACATATCGAGGGTTGCCGTTTTTATACGTACCGACTTCTATTTTACGCTTTGATTTATTTCGTGCCACGTTTTTATATGGCCAGTACATAGTAGCTTGACGTATACGATTGATTAGATGTTTACGCTGAAAGTACGTAAGGTTTTCAGGAGTTAGCTCTCTCTTCTTCCTAGCCATTACTTCAACCTTTTACGATGACCGCAATGACTGCAAGAGCCATACAATTTATCTAATATGTCCAATAAGTTTTCGTAATGTCCTTCATGGCATACGTCACATGGAACCTGGAGGTCTTTTTTAGTAGCAGCCTCTTCTTTTATGGCAACAAGTTCTTCTACTTCGTCTTTTATGTCATTGTAGAAGTGGTCTTGTTTTTGGTATTTAGTGAGTTTGCGTTCCTGTTGACGACATAGTTTAGTCAACTCTCTAACTTGTTTACGTAGATATTGCAGCTCGGTCTCGTGACTTTTGGACTTTGTTTTGCTCACAGTATAACTTGTTATTCTTCGTTATAACGACGTAATAGCTCCTTACGGGCGAGTTCGTTGATTACCGCAGCTTCGTCTTGCATTTCTTCAGATTGTGTAATAGGAAGCTTATAGCGGTCATCTAGTTCTGGGTGTCGTTGTAAAGTCTCATATAATGCAATACAATTCCAAGCGACATGTAAGATATGATTCAATCCTGATTCAATGTCGTTATCGGGTTTATGTGGACTTTCAAAATCGGTTAGATGCCGTTTTATGCTATCTAAAGTATCCGTTACAGGCAACCCTTTTAAATAATTTAAAGTGCCTGAGTCATTTTCGGTAGCATATTTTTTCTCTCCATATTCACCTACAGTGATTACTGGCTCAAGTAAGTACATAGGAATATTTCTCCAGCGACGTTTACCTTGATTGTATCTTCTTGCTTTAGACATAGCTACTCCTTTTCGTTCTTTAATGATTCTAATCCTGAAAACACCTTTGCTGCTAGCTCAGCTATTTTGTCCCAATTCCAGGATATAACTTCTGCGCACATTTCTTCGTTTTGCCTCGCCGATAAATCAGCAGTCTCAGTGTAAGTGTAATATATATATACATGAATTAATTCATGTAATACTATCTGCATTGTGGTTTTTCTAAAATATAGTTCTTTAGACTCAAAATCAGTTTCAGCATAATCTCCTTCTTCTAGGATATGATTATCTTCATCGGTAATTAAATATACATTCCATTTATCGCCATTTATTGTAACTTTGAAGTATTTGTCTTTAAGCTCTTTATCAGTACTCATACACCACTTTCTTCATTAAAACATCAGACAATAAATCTCTGGGAATCTTGTAACCCAACGTCGTATACCCTTCATTCTGCACTGAACAGAGTTTAAAGTCAACATCTAAGTTGAGTGTCTCAAGTTTAGCTAATAGCTTATCTATGTTAAAGAAGAATGCTGTATAGTTCTGAATAAAGAAATACACGTAGACATGACTACCAGATTGTTTAGCTTGCCATACGCCTCCAGGCTTACCCGGCTTAGACCAACGTTCAATGAAGAAGTTCTTTGTCTTAGTCATATCATACGTATCTGTTTTTAGCTCGTACTTGGTATTAGTCTTAGAGCTGACGAAGTCAGCTTTTAATCCAGATAAGCGCGTGATATTGGGGTTCAGCGCCAAAAAAACTGCTTCCCCATTTTGGCCAACCTTTAGACTGGATTTGAAATAGTGCTTCATAGACTTCTACTTTGGACATTAAAATCCGCTAAATGGTTTAATAATTGCATCTAGTGATTTATCCTCATCGTCTTTTTTAGACAGCTTAATAAACCTAACATCTCCAAATGGGTAGTCTTTAATTGACTCAAACAGGAACTGTCCACACACGTTTTCCATTAATCCAATTGATACAGCAAATTCATCGCTAGGAATCATTGCTCCATTAGTAAGTAATACCGCCCCATTAGCCATATGAACAAACGCTGGAGTATGTAAGTGACCAACTACAACAACGGAATATTCATCTGCATCAGGAAGAGTTGCGTTGATTTTATTAATCTGACCTTCTAGGTTCTTAGTATTAATTGATGACCCTGGATATCCCACTTTTAATACTGTATCACCGTGGCTGGCAAATAACTTCTTATTAAATAGATTTACTACAGCAAATGGGGTTTTGGGTATAGTAAATTCAACATTCTTACAATTGGCTAAAATCTTCTTAAGAGCAAAAGCAATCATAGTTTGATAGCTATCCCATTTAGATTGGACCGCTCTATTGGGATGACGCGATGTGATACGGTCGTGATTTCCAGTTATACTAACTACATTGATTTTAGGAAAATGTTGAGCAAGTTGTAATAGACCTTGTGAAAGTAAATCAATAGCTCTAGCTACTTGTTCAGCAAGTGGTGCCCCCTCTCGTAAATCATGACCTAAATTTCCGCAAATTAAATCGCCTAATAGTAATACATTCAATTGTGTCTGTTCTCGATACTGAGGTTTGTAATCAATAGTTTCCTGAATTAACTTAGCTAACCGTCGCGATTCTTCTATTCGGCCAAAATCTAAATGCCCGGTCTCTTCTTTTTTAACATCACTACCAATATGCAAATCGGATAATACTAATGTTACCATACGTTCTATTTTAGATTTAGCTTTACCTTTATACGATTTAATAGATACACTCTTTAAATTGTTGATAGCTTCAGCTAAGGCATCATTGGCCAATAAAGCATTACCAGCTTGTTTTTCCAATTTACTTATATAAGACGAAGTGCTCGCTAGTTTAACCTTAGAGCGTAGGTCCTTTTCCACATTAGGGAAGAAGTTCTTCTTAATCAAATTAAGGCCACCTAGATTCTCCATTACTTTACGTGTAGAATATCCAGCTTCTTCTATTACTCGAACTGTAATAGCTCCTATGTCCATTCCCTCAGCTAATAATGTTTCAATACCTTGAACTACCTGTTGTAATTGGTCACCGTTACTCATTCTAATTTTGCTCCCTGCTCCAAGCGTTTCTTGTAATATTCGTACTTTGCTTCCAAGTAAATACGATTTTCGTTAAGTCCCCATATTATGCTAACTACATCAATATAGCTTGTATAATTCTGCAACACATTTAGACATTTGTCAATGCTTTTTAAAATCACGGGAATTTCCTTGACTATTTTCTTAGCATGACGGTATTCATCTAAATGGTGGATGTTTGACATTACACTGCTCGTATCCGTACTATGTAGTTTGAAAAATCTATTGTATCTACAGAAGATAGTCGTGGCACAATAGTAAATGCTCGTTCAGTTCTAAATTCAAAATTAATTAATCCATATTTATTTACTGCTCTTTGGAGCGCAATACAGTGATGTTTATTACTTTTTAATTCACGTAAATGAGTTCGGCGTCGGTTTATAAAATTAACAGTGCTTCCTAAATAAAACTTATTGTTTATTTTATTTTGTATAATATAAATACATGTCATTTTAAAATTTCCAATAAAAGTTTAGAATTTTTACTTAAACTAAAATTGATAAATTGTTCAATTGGTATAACATTTTTGAATATTTTAATGGTATTATAAACACGTTTTAAGTAGTGTCCCTTGTCTTCTATGCCGGGAACCCAATGTTTTTGTAATTTTAGTGCTGTATTTGGTACCATCTTTGGTGTGCCATCTTTATAAAATTCAATTTGTCCTTTTGTTTTCTTATGTTTTTCACCGTCAATTACACTAAATAACCAAATTTTATCACCCTCAAATAAAGTTTCACCTTTAATCGCGTCAACAATTTTAGTCTCATTTGTTCGTTCTGAATGGTAAACATTATGTGTAATTGTTTTTTTAGTTACCCAACGTGAAATATCTTTTATGTTTTGTGACTCTTTTACGTACTTATAGTATATATCAATTAACGTATTTAAGCTGTTATTGTTAAGCATTTCATCGACCAGTTCTTCCATGAAATATTTTAAGGCTACTTCTTTTGAAGAAGTTTTAAAAGCTGACCCTTTTATTAATTTTTTTTTACCATTAAATAATACATAATTTTTAGCTTTTAATGCGACACAAGACTGGTAATATCCGTCGTCTTCCCATATTATATACTCGGGAGATATTTTGTTTATTTCAAATAATAAAGAATCAAGTTCTTGTTGTGTCATTTCAGACATATCTGGCTTACAAAAACTAATACTATCTGTGTCTGAAGGGCCAATAATAAAATTATGGTTATTCGTGTTCATCATCTTCCTCTAATTTACCTACTCGTTCTTTAAATAATCGCATCCAATAATCAACACCTTTACCACTAGCCCAATTTAAAGCCATATCAATAATTGCTCTAGATTCTGCTGTTATCTTAGCACCAATTGCTGGAGAATTAAAGTTTAAATAATTAGTTATGGTCAATCCATAGGCACTATTAATAAAAATTTTAGCTGTAGCGTCTCTATCTTTATAATATTTATCTCCTGTCTCTTTTAATAGACGTTTAAGTTCAAAGCGTTCTTCTGTAAAATATTTGACCATTTTGTAATAATTTGCTTCGGGGTCTTTTTTGTGGTCATATAGTTTAAATCTTAAAATTTGAGATGGGTAACAGGATTTTATGTCTATCTTATAGAGATTGCGGTAAATTCCTGGAACTGCAAAAGAAATACCGCCAGCTACATGTTCTGTAATTTTAGTAGATTGGGGAATAGAGCTTCCGAATTGGAGATACGACCTAATTAAAAAGTTATTAATCTGACTTCCAGTGTTTGTTATATTCAAAGACTGAAGCGTTTGAGGTATTGTCTGGTTTAAATAAAACAAAGACGGTAGCATTATATCTACCATTTTAAGTGGTCCATCGGCATCATCAATACTATACTTAGTAAACTCGTTCCATAATTCGGGATTGTTCAATGTCTTGTGTACAGGGTTTTTAGTAAAGTCCCATTCAATTCGGTTTTCATTTACAAGTCCTAGATATTTTTCAATAGATTTTAATCCGTAACTTGGAAATAGTCGAGCTGAGTCGTATTTTATGCTTAGCATCCATGTACAAATTACTTCTCTACCAAATACTAGCGCGTTTTTAAATTCGTATTGCTGTTGCGCGTCTTTTCTTATCTTTGAAATTTTTTCATCAAAAGTTAAAGGTGACCCATCCCTTCCTATGTTTAGTGTAGAAACTAGTGACATTATTCTTAAATCGTGGAGTATAATGTTATGTCCCAATACAACATCCGGATTTACATCTCGTACCCAATCACACCAAGCATTAACCATTTCAACTGAACTATTGTATTCCTTTATAGAAAACAACTTCTTAGTTATAACTCCAGTATTAGACCTAAATGTATTAGATATAAGAACAACTAGGTCTTTATGGTCAAAATTATTCTCATCTAGATTCTCAATGTCAAATGACAGATACGATATCTGGTTTAACTTAAGGCCTTTAAAATAAGTACAACCATGAAGCATCATATATCCTTCTTCGATGCTACGTGGAAGCCATAAGTCTTTGTTCCATTGCCCTTTAATGTCGTTATACTTGTCATCATTGACATGTGTAATGTACTTGTAGAATTGATTACCTTTAAGTTTTGAGCCCGCCTTGGTAGGCCCTGGACTCAATACAAAGGGTTTGTAGTCAGATACCGTACAACTACCATTTCGAAAGTATTTATATACCTTACCATCTTTGTATGAAATATTAGTAATCTCTTCAGTATTGTCTTTACCGAATACCAATACGTTATCGTATTTGTTTTCAGGTAGTTCTATGATTTGGTCGTTAGATAGATACTTACGTACATATCCAGATATAACTTCTTCTCTAATGAGAGCGCTAGGATTAGCCGCTAAGTAATCCTGGAATTGCTTTATCTCATCTTTAGATTGAAGTCTGATAGTTTCCATTAATAGTCACCATTAGTTAAATACATTAATAACCATACCAGAGTAATGACCAAAATACAAGCAATTATAAACTTGAATAGGAAATAGATGGCTATGCCAATTACTATTCCCCAAGTAAAGGCGGGTAATGGCGATAGATTCAATTTACATCCTCTTCTTTTTCTGGATGTAAGGTTCCCATCATTAATTCTTCATCTGAAGGTGAGATAGATATAACGGATACATCACTACGTTTAATTAAAGTCTGCCATAAATCATCTTCAGGATTTTCTCCCATATAAATAAATTCTTTGTCGTAGTGTTTTACCCAACCAATAAATGTATTGGTGTGTACTAATCCTTCTTTTATTACCGAAGGTATTCTAGCTGGACCACGCAATATAATCATTACGTGTTCCCCTATTAAAGATTTTAACGCACTTGGCGCTTTAGAAGGAGGCATTAGATATCTCCGGTATTTGCTATATATCCCCGTTCTCGCGCTTGAGCTTGGTTCATACGGCGTTCATTTATTGTATTCATATCATTGTCAAATCTTGTCTGCATGTCTGTTCCAACAATTTCTTCGTAGCTTCCTTTGGCCCCATTAAATACAAAGTCACTTTGGAATACATTACCCATATTATTTTTAACTACAGCAATAGACGCGTACTTATCTAAATCGTTATTTGCAGGATTAAAACCTGGTCTCCATACAGTTAACACTACTCGACAATCTTGTTCTAGTCGAGATGACCCTTTGATATTACGGTAACTTAATAGTGGCTCTGCTGGCGTTCCTGCCGACTTTTGAGGCTGAACTAATAACAAAATACATGTGTTATAATCTCGCGCCATATCAGACAATCGACCCGCTATGTATGCCGAATTTGCAGTGCTATCTGTGTATGGTCCGTTGATTTTCTCTAGGTAATCAATTACCACTAACTTTGGTGTTTGATTATTTAAAGCCATCATGTGTTTTAGTTGTTCTTCAATGTCGTCACATGTTGGTCCAGATTTGAAGTTGAACTTAACATTACGATATTCTTCTTGAACTTGATTCCACGCTTCTTTAAGTTTACCGTCAAAGTTGTTATTCTTAATTTCATCAATAATACCTTGAAAACTCATTGGCACATGACGTTGAATTAAACGAGATAGAATAAATGGAGTGTACATATCTAAAGAAAAGAATAATACCGACTGGTCATTCATAGATAGATTGCGCATAATATTTAGAGCTAGCGTTGTTTTTGAGCTAGACGCTGCCCCAAGAAGTGCAACCAACATTCCTGTGGTAATCATTACTTTATTATCAATACTAGGAATTCCTAGAGTTATTTTGTTTTGGTCAATGTTTGCAGCAAAGCTTAATGTTGCGTCTTTAACATTACCAATATCAATTGTTTTGTTACGGACTTCATCGCTGGTACTTAAGTTGTATCGCTTTTTAGTTTTAATTAGAAGAGGAGTCTCTTCTTCCGAGAATGTTCCGTTCTTCCAACTATCAGAATATACAGGATTTAATATTTGCTTCCAGATTTCATCTTTAGGTTTAGATAGACGTTTTACCCCGTTGGCCTCTGCTCGTTTAACATGAATGCGGTCAGTAGCTTTAATCATGTTATATGCAATATCTTTAGAGTAACCTAGGAATTTGTAGGTTGCAGCTAGAATCAAATAGGCTTCGTTACGTTCGCCTTCTTCAAAAAATCCTTCTTGCAATGCATATTTAGTATCAGTTAAGTGTCTTGGCTTTTGTGAAAAATCTGGTCCATCTTTAGTTAGAACAAGTCTTTCAAATTCAGTTAATTCAACTTTAGATTTGGTTTCAGTTACTGAGTTAGCAATTTTTAATAATTCAGCGGGAATCTGTACTTCTAGATTCCATTTAACCATAAGTTCTTCGTGTTCTGTAGTTATAGATTTGCCGCTTTCTCTTATAGTTTCGGGTTTTAATAAAAATAACGAATCTACGGTTAATGGCACTTTGTATAGTCCGCTCTTTTTATTTAATGAAAGTGGGCAGCGGAATATACGCTGTTCATCATAAATCTTACTATCTAATGTATCTAATCCTTTGCCCAGAAATCTTACTATGTTTGCAATTTGAGTTTTGTTAAAAGATTCAGCGGTAGATAAAAGAATGTGTATTCCCTTAGAGCCAGAAAAATATACTTGAATATCTTGCTCGGTAAAGTTATACAGTTTTAGACGTTTAGTTAATTCCTGAGCATCGGCAATAGCTAGCTCAAGTTGAGTGTGATGGTCAAAGTCAAAAGCAATGTATCTCGATTTCATTCCGGTAAATCCTGCAACCGATGTCTTTTTTAAAAACGTATCGTATTGAGACTTGTTGTATTCGTAAAGAGATGTGTAATGTTCTTTATTGCGAGTATTTAATACAAACTCGTATATATTAGTGTGAATTGGAACCATTTTCTGATTTTCAATTGGACTTGCGTATCTGATATAAGTTGTATCGTTCACTATATCCTCCCATGTTTAAACTATCATTGTTTCCCAATAGAGTCAAGTAATAAAAAGGCCACCTTACGATGGCCTAAAAAAGCTAGGGTATTGGGAGGACACTGCTTTTATATATTAATTATAATTTAAGACCTGAATCATTAGGTGGTACGCTTAACTCGTATATCACACCTTTCTCTTCAATAAAGCTAATTTGCTTATTGAAATCTTCTTGAGAGATGCTTCCACGCTCTAAACGTGTGTTAAGACCAAGCTGAGGCTTAATAAGTTTGATTTGTCGGTATTCACCTAAATCAACTTCTTTGCCAGTCTTAGTATCAACAACTTTGTATCGCTTATCTAAGATAATGTAAGATTGGTCTGCACCAGCTTTAGTCTTACGTTTTCTGATGGTACCAAGTTTGGCCCATGCTTTATTGTTCGTTTCCGTTGCCATTTAACACTCCTTGTGCTTGTTTTAGTTTATCTTCTTGTAGCGTTTTATTCGCCATTAATATATATTTAAGGTCAATCAACTGACCGAGAATTCCTGCCATTTGTGCTTCTGCTTCAGAATTAAGTTGGTGCATTTCACTTTCAGGGACTACTCCATTTTTAAGTGCTGCAGTGATAGCTCGCATGAATGCTTTCTGCTTTAGTCCTTTGGTATTGATATATTGATTTACTACCATAAGATGCGAGTAGAATTGCTTTTCATACATAGCCACTGCTTCTTTAGGAAATGGGTCTAATGAGATGTCGTCTTTAGATGTCGTCATTGCTCACCGTCGCTGCTTTGTTACGATTGATTTGAAATGGTGGAGGTTTGTTAGCTACTGGTGTAGATTTAGCTGCCACTACTACTTTAGTTTCTTCTTTAACTACTGGACTAGACAACACAACTTTAGTATCTCCACGGCCAACTGCAGTCTCAGAATCATCATCGGTAGCTTTTAGAACTACCAATGATTGTAGTCCATATCTTCGTGCATAGCTAATACCGCTTCCAACTTGCTGGGCATCTGTAGCCGATTTAACGACAATCTCTGTATACCCAGAAATAGATTCGCCTGAGTCGGCATGTATGAGTTTAGTTTCGACATACTGTTTTCCTTCTAATACTACCGTTGGTTGTAAAACGACAATTCCAGCATCGTTAAGAACACTAAGTGATGCATCAATTACCGAGTTTAGGTCGGCATAACGGCTCTTAAAGAACGGATTCTTGGCATCTTTAAGTGCGGCTCCCATGTTTTTCTGTGCTTTAAGTAAAGCTAGTGCTAAATTCTTCATTACTGTTCTCCTTTTCCTTTGCTTCGTATTTTACTCATATCTAATTTACCAGTTAACTTATTAGTAGCCACAATAAAATGGTCACCTACGTTTTCTGTCTTCTCAAACTCTGCATACTTTGTCTCATAATTAAACTTAATAGTGACAATTTCGTATCGTTTTGAGTCTCTATCATAGACTAGCCCATATGCTTCAAGATTGCAAGGACTTTTTTGTACATTTACCGTCACTTGGGAATCCTGACCAACATCACTTGATGATATCTGTTCTGATTCTGGTAATGGTTCAAACGTTGATGTGTTTACCACTCGTTTACTTTTGCTCATTTTTACGCTCCTCCGCGATAATATATTCACTAGTATCATTCGAATGACATCTATTGAAGTAGCTACATTTTCCAAAGTTCGAAATACACGAGTTGTAGTTCGGTAGAAATAACTCTGCAGCCACTGCTTTGTTAACATCATTAATTGTTTCAAGTATCGAGTCTTCATGTTGCTCCGTAATAGTATCTACTATAAATTGAGTCTCAAACGAGAATGATGTTACTGTAGTCCACTCTCCATTACATCGTTTACCCTCAATTACATTATCACAAGTCTTATGTGTTCCTAGCCCTTTATGACCACAGGATTGGCATGTTTTGTCTTTATTCTTTACTGGTCTCTTCTTTATAACTGCGTACCCACATTTATCTACTTTATACTTTATCTCACCTTTACGGTGCATATCATTTAGTATAAGTTGATAGATAGCAAGCTGTTGAGATAATCTTACACTGTCTGGTCCGTAGTCAACTGATGATGTCTTATTATCAATTAGAGCCACGCTGCCATCTTCTAATTCAGCAACTAAGTCAATGATTCCTTCAACTGTGTCACCACATCCGGAGTCAAGCTTGAGCTGTCTTTGAATCTCAAGTACTTTCTTAAACTTAGGTAATAGTTGAGCATTATACGCTTCCAGCATCATAATACCTTTATTACGTAGGCTTGTCCAATTGATTAAATTGTAATAGCTAATCATTGCAGGGTCCATAGAGTTTAAACCTTGAGCTTTTTTTATGTTCCTAAACTCATAGACAAAAGATAGAATGTTGGTGGGTCCATCCACCTGTACTACTGTCCTGTAGGCTTCTAACTCTTCTATGTCTTTTGTTGTTAATAACTCCATATCAAATTCAGAATCTGAATAAGTCACATACTGGTACTCTTTAAGTTGTACGATTTGGTTGCTATTGTCGTATCCTGTAGCCCATGACCCAATAAATACTTCTTTGGCTTTATCAAGTCCTTTACCCATTAAAAGTTCATTACACCCAAGGTCAAACGCTCCACCAAAATATAGAGCTGAACCTTTGAATTTACTGACTAGTCGTTCTTTGTAATGGAACTTATAGCTTCTAGGGCATTGAAGATACTTTGTGAGGGAGCTATTGCTTAATTTCATTTTTTATCTTCTTTCTTCGACTCGTCAGGAATAAATAAGTGCTGAGGTCCTTGACCTTCCATATAAGAGATGAATCTAATAACGTACCATCCGCCTAAAAATGAGATAGAATACATTAATAGTCCAGTTATGTTAAAAAACTGCATAGTTAAGTTAAGTAGGAATAGTAGTAGGAACATTTTAAAGAATAGTACATAGTTAAATTTCATATAGACTCCTGTATAGTTTTCTTACTGTAAATAGGTTCATTCTATCCGCTCCAGTTAAAATGTCGCCTACTGCGGCTTTATACACGCTTGCCTGTTGTACCGCACTTAATGAGCTTATCATATCTTTAATGATATTGGAAGCATCTATCGCTATTTCACTTAAATGTGTAACTAAAGTGGGACGTTTATTTAGTCCCACAAATTTAAAGTAGTGAACCGTCTTGTTGTATTCAAACCTATTGGGCTTGACGTGTAGAACTAAGTATTTCAGTCTAAGTCTTCCGTATATAGACGCAAAGTTAAGTTCGCGTTTCAGAATGAGAAGGTCTTCAATGACAGCAAAGACTATATCCTGCGCATCTTCTAAACACTTGATTAACTTGCCCGCCATCTTTACTAAGTTGTCGATATCTTTTTGAGTTAATGCCTTGGTACTCATCGGGCACCGCCCAACAATTCCTCGTTCTGATTTACCTTTAGTTTATCAGAAGTCTTCAGCACTTCATACCCGAAGTGGAGAATGTTTTTAGCAGCGTTAATATCACGCTGATGGGTTTGTCCACAACTCCCACAAGTCCATTCTCTTATAGCTAAGCCTTGTAACCCTGTTGGGCCAGTCTCTGCTAGACAATTATTACAAGTTTTTGTCGAATACGCCTCATTAACTTCAATTATAGTTCCACCAAGTCTACTGACTTTATATTTCAAAAGTGAAACCAATCCTCGAAATGAAGCGTCATTCGTTTGTTTATTATTCTTTAATTTTAAATCCCCAACTACAATAGTTGAATATGTATTTGATAATTTAGTTGATATCTTGTGTAAATTATCTAATCTAACTCTTTTAATCTTTCTATGTATTCTGGCTGTTTTCTTTTTATTATTAGAACGTTGAGACATTGCTAATCTATCAGCATATAGATTAGTTAGCTTTGGGTTAGTAAACGTTTGACCATCTGAAGTGGTTGCTATTGATTTTTGTCCTAAGTCTATACCAACGCTTAGATTATTAACTTTAATTTCTTCTGATAGTTTGTATACTAAACAGATATACCAATCACCACAAGAATCCTGAACAAATTCTCCGGTTCGTAACTCGCCAACTAATTCTCTTGATTTAAAGAATTTGTATGATTTCCCCATATATGTTGCCGTATCATTATTGACGCGAATTGAGTTAGATTTAAAAGGTATCCATCCTAAAGACTTACCATTTCTCCAATTAAGTTTAGATTTTTTATGTTGTTTCTTTGCTTTATAAACATGTTCACTAATTGATTGGATTGTGTTTGAATTCAGTTTTAATAATTTAGATGTTCCACTAGTTAAGTTATTCAAATCAAATCCAGAAAGATATTTTCTATCTTTTTTTATTGAATAATAACTAACTTGATTACAATAATTAAACACATAGTTAACTTTAGACGCCAATATATTTAGACTTCTAAATCCATTTTTAAGTTTAAATTTGTAAGTAGTTATATAATCCATATTATTATTGTGTCCTTTATTTTAATTTAAGTCAATGATTGATTGTTACCAATAGGTAAAGTAAACGTTGGGACTTTTACTTCTTTAACTACTTCAACCGTTTTGTACACATATTCAATTTTAGTATCAGGTCGAGCTTTCAATGCTTCTATCTCTTTCTTTAATTCATTGATAGTATTTGCGTAATGGAATTCTGCTTGTGCTACTTTAATAAATTCATCACGAGTCTTTACTCCATACTCTTTCAGGATGTTTGCTATGTGGTGTTGAACTCCACTATGCTTTAGTCCTAGTCTTTCAGCCATTGCTCTTTGAGAAAGACGTTCAAATAATAGAGCTTTGACTTCTGCATATTTTCCGCGACGATGATTGATTTTAAATTTAGGCATATATTTGTTCCTCTGAAAATGGTTCTTTATTCCATATTTCTATATATTTATTTCTAAACGCAACTAACGCTTGTTCTTTAGTTTTAAATGTACCTATATGCACTTCTTTTTTATTTATAGTTATTCTTGCTCTCCATGTATTATATTTACTTTTCCTTATTCCACGAAGCGCGTTGCTTTTTGGACCATTTATGTATTTATTTCCTAGTCTCTTCTTTTTACAATTTTCAGATAGTTCTATTATTTGAATATTATCTAGTGTGTAATTTAGACTAGAATCAATTCGGTCAACTGACGGTCTATTCAAACTTAGGATATGTTTTTCATTGAGAAGACACCATTCTTTATATTGTTTTTGATTAAACTCTAAATAAATTGATTTATAACATAAATTCTTAGCTTTAGAGTCTCGGTATTTTCCCACTCTTAAATTTATATTCACCCAACTTGTATGTATAAATTTGCCTATTGGCGTTCTTTTGTTACCCATTTGTACTTCCGAACCCGCCTCCTCTATCGTTGTTCATATCTAGTTCTTCAACTTCAATCGGGTTTAATGCTTTATATGGAACTATAACTAGCTGTCCTATGCGGTCACCAACTTCATAACTATACGACTCCATTCCTTTTGTTAATCTAAATTTAAACATAAACTCGTTTCTATATTTGCTGTCCAAAATTCCGCAAGAATTACTCAATATTAGGTCATATTTATATATGCTAGAGCGTGGTACACACATCCCAAAATACCCCTCTGGAATTTCTACTGCTAATCCTGTGCCATATGTAACAACGTCTCCATCAACTGTAACTGAAGTAGCAACAATATCGACTCCTGCATCATAAGGTGTGGCACGTTTGGGTATTACAGCTTCTGGATGTAGCTTTTTAAATTTAAGTGGTTGGTTCATTTTTATCCTCCAAATATATTCTATCTGCATCAGCGTCTACATTGTAGCCTTCAGCAATTAATGTATCTATAATATTCTGTCTGACTGCAAGCATATCAGCTTCAGTTAGTGTTTCTATTTTAAAATGCATAGCGCTGAATAGGTCTAGCTTTGTGTATTTCTTGTTGCTCTGTTTCTTTTTTGCTATTCGTGCTTTAGTCTCTTCCAGGATTGTTGCTGTCAGTACGTTCAAATCAACAGTGGTCATTTCTGATTATCTCCTTTGGTTTCATATGTTGGAATTCCTTCTGCATCTACTTCGTAAGTTAATACACCTTGTTGAACTAGGTCGTCAAGTATAGCGTATACATGGCACATAGTATTGAAGTACTCTGTGTTACGGGGGTCAGTTCTCATGTTTACATAGTTGGTATGAGCCTTTTGTTGTATCCGATAGAATAGGGGTTCTGTTAGTTTAATCTTCATAGTTACTCCACTCGTATTTGTTTGCCCCATGACACTGGGGGACTACCACTACCTATAGTTATCCAGCAAAATGGCATACCTTTAGGTTCAGTAGGAATATCTGCGCTGTCTCCATCACCTAGAAATACAATTACATCGGGCTTTAATCTTAACGCAAAATCTATACTTGGTTGGTAGTAAGTTCCTCCGCCACCGATGAAGTTTGTAAACTTGCGTTTATCAAACGGGTAGTGGCGCTTGACTTCACAGTCAGCTTCAACTACATGTATTTCGTATCCCATTTTGGTCATAGCCAACATTTCTGCTGCTACTTGCTCTAGAGGGTCACCGCTCATACTTCCTGATGTGTCAACACATAAAACAATACGTGGTGCAAACTTTTTACGAGTACCGGCAACATTGATGTCATCGATGCGACGATTGCGTCTATTGCGCGATGTTCGTTTATCTATATCAGAGTTTGACCCAATATATCGTCTAAGCACGGCTCTCCAATTGACTTTAGACTTATTAAGCTTGTTTAACGTAATCTCTGCAGCGTGAGGAACGTTACCTGCTCCTTCTTTGGTCTTGCGCATAGCGTTTTCTAAAATAGAACCCGTTAAACTGCGAGAGTAGTCCGCATCTACTTCTTCACCTTCTCCGTCCATAAACGAATGCTCATCTAGTGTCTCTAGTGCTTTCTTAATCTTTTCTTGCATCTCATCAGATGCTTGCTTCAAGAAGTTGTAATAATATTCACTAGTCTCGTTGGATAGTATGTTAGGATTCTTTAATTCTTTACGTAGCCGCTCAACAGTTACGACCATCTCACCTAAGCCTTTAGATGTTTTGATTCCTGTAACTATCTCATGAATGGCTGCGTCCATTGCGATGTTAGCTAGTTTCTTATCTGAGTTGGCGTAGTTCTCGCCTCGGTCATACAGATGACCTAATATGACATGAGCCATTTCATGTATAAGTAGTAAACATTGGTCGTTCATAGTGTGTGATGCCCAAAATGTAGGGTTCACTAACATGTGAACTCCACTTTTAGTAACCATAACTCCTGCAGTGGGCACTTTAGTCGATACACTAATGCGTAATTGCATTAGCACATGGGCAAAGAACTCAGTATTAGGGTCACTAATAAGCTTGATAATTGCATCTTCCATGTTAATAGTGGGCAAAGCAACATCCGTTGTTGCAACTGCTGGAGTTTGGTCAGACATGACTATTTTGCCTTTTCTTTAATTGATTCAATTTTGTTACGATACAGCTCGTTTAGCTTATCATCTTCACCGATGGTCTTATTGACGTCATCAAGGCCAAGCATGAACAACTGTCTAATAAAGTTATAACCTAATTCGATAGGAGTATCCTGCATGTATGAAGATAGAGCTTTAGCTTGTTTAGCTGATAAAGACTTAGTAGCTTTAATCTCACTAAGAATCTCATCGTTAAGTAAATTAAGCATATCAAGTGATGCAGTCTTTACAACGTCAGCCGTAGCTTTGTTATATCCTGATAGAACATCGTTAGCTTTAAGGCGCACACCTTTGATAGCTTTAAGGTGATTCATAAACTTCGTAGCAGGAGTAATACCTACCATACCTTTAATGACTTCAAACATTAACTCTTCAGGTGGATTAGTTTTGTAGAATCTATCTACATAATCTAACCATAGACGGCGACGAGGTTTAACAAAGTCTAGCTTGAATGACTCAGACTTATCTTCTAGCATTTCAGGATTCTCTCTCAGGAATGATAGTGTTGTATATGACATGTCAGTATCTCTGGCAAAGTCCAAGAATTCTTTCTTAGTTGGCTCAAGAACGATATGTGCTAATCGTGAAGTCAGCGCAGAGTCTGAAATGTCGTTAACAATATGGTCATCGCTAGGTGGATTAGCTGCCATGACTAGATAAGTATCCGCTGGCAATAAATGCATGTGGATGCGTTTTTCTAGAATAAATGGAAGCATGGCCTGAATAAGGTTCTTGTTCATACGATTGAATTCATCTAAGAAGATGATGTTCTTAGGTTGAGTAGGAAACCACTCAGGTCTTAAGTGAATAGTTGAAATTGGAGTACCATCAGCGTCAGTAACTCGCTCTTGTAATCCAACAATGTCACCTACGTCTTCAACGCTGGCTAATGTTAGATATATAAAGTTATAGCCGTGGTCTTTAGCAAGCTGTTTAACAACTTGCGTTTTACCAATACCAGGGGCTCCCCACACTAGGCAGGGAACATCAGCTTTTAATAAATGGCCGAAGGTTTGGCGAAAATTAGTAATATTCATAAATTGTCCTCCCGAGACTTTGAATATGTTTATACTATCTTTATACTATCATAGCTTCTGAAATACCGTTTTGGCAACAGTTGATTTGTATGGAGCTGTCTTTTTTGCCCATTCTTCTTGGTTGACAACTTCACCATTTAAACAATATACCTCAAAGTCGTTAAACTTGATAGCTGGCTCAAATAGATTATGGAACTTGTCATTCTCAACTGCAAATACTTTAGGTTTAACTGTAACGATTGCCATAAGGTCTAGTAACCAATAGTAGTTAGCTTGTAATGATAGGTCCATTGTAGGTTTAATTACAGGAATGTCTTTCTCTACAACTTCTCTATGGTTATCAATTAGATAGTCCCAGTAAACAAGCCAATAAGCGTCAAGCTGACCATAACCGTGGAAATCAACTTTAGTGGCTTTCTTAGTTTTAAACTCATCAGTAGCAACCCAGTCTAATACACGTTTAAGATTTCCCGCAGATTCCTTTTGCATAGCGTATTCTGCAATACGCACGCCATGAATAGGATTTTCAACAAATAAAATGTATGGAGCTGGTAGACCCTTGGCTTCATAGATTTCATTAATTGCTTTAGATGCGAGGTCTTTATCGGTTTCTTTAGTATCAACTGAGATTGCCTTCCACTTCTCTTTGTACTTTTCAGCAAGCGTTTCATCGATTGAAATTTTATCCTGACTCATTGAATTTCTCCTTGTTAATTAAAATTACACCATTTATCGTGTCGTGTCAATATTTATTTTATCGCTTTTTTCAAGATTTTCTTTAGCCCATAACGGCTGAAGATTAGTATAGTGGCACAATTTTTCTACTTCTTCTTGGGTAGTAGCGGAAGAAATTGGAATTCGATGGTCAACGTGCCAACCATAAAATCCATGATTTTCCCAGGTCATCCCCGGTTGAAATTGTCGTTCTAAATGGTCACGTAATTCAGGTATAGTACACCCCAATAATTCCGCCGTTTTTGACTGTTTATGATATTTTTTAGTTTGGTTTCTTGTAAATGATTTCTGTATTAAGGTTCTTATATTGCAAGAAAATCTATATAATGGGTCAGAATTACGCCGGTTTGTAGTGTATTTCGTTGATTTCTTTATCAGTCTTTCTCTATTTTTATTGTAATATTCTTTTCTTCGAGTTTTAATTCTATCGTTGTTTATTTCTTGATATTCTTTCTTTTTATCTGTATTTAATTTATAATATTCTCTGCGTTTTGCGTTAACTATATCTTTATTATCATTATGATATCGTTTACTATATTCTTTATATTTATCTGCGCGAGCAGATTGGTATTCTTTTATTCGTTGTTTAATTTCTTCAGCATTTTGATTAAGATACGTTTTTTTACACTTAATACATTGAGTTTGTAGTCCATTTTTAGTGGCTTTACTTTTATAAAAGAAACGCTCCAGTTTGTGTTCTTTACATTTTGTACAAAATACCATTTTAGAACTTTACATCATTTACGTAAATACCGCGCTCTTTAGCCAATGCGTTAATGATTAGCATTTCAGCATTACATAACTGCGTGAAGTACTTGACTAGAGACTTGTCTTCAATTTCAATCCACCCATCGTCTCCATTATTTAAAAAAATATCCATATCGCTTATAGAGAACGTGCCGTTGTATTCAACGCCAGTAACGTCCAAAGAGATGAACTGCTCCGCATCTTCGACCATTGTTAATCGGATATGGCTAAAATTATCTCGTGACCAGTCATATTGTAATTTTTCAGAAACCAGTTCTTTCTTGTTCATGTGTCCTCCTAAATATAAGAATACAGTATATGCTGGAGGATGTCAATAGCTATTTTTTGGGTTTGTATATTACAAGTTCTGCGTGGTTAGTAAATCTGGCTTTTAAACCAAGATTTTTTAGTATTATATTAAATATAGCTAAATTACATAACTTAGATGTTTCATAGTAATGGCCATATGAGAGTGGCCAAGCATCTGGACGTTTGAAGTGTGACTTCAGGTCTAAGACCCATTCAGGTTTATCTTTCAATACATCTTTAGCCAGACGTTTATGTATTTTAAACACTCGCTCTTTGAATTTAACTAGGTCGTGTTTCATTAAATCTCCCAATTTAAGGCTAAAGTTGTTATTGGTAATTCTTTTTTGAAAATATTAATAATATCAATTGCTATATCTTTGTGTTCTTTTTGAGTTCCGGGGTCAATTCCTCTTAATTTTAAATAATGTATCCATGAGCGTATATTTCCACTCATGTATAAACGAGTTGTGGTGCTTAGTGGTAATAGAAATCTCGCTTGTTCTTTTGCTATACCGCGTCGCAACGCCTCATTGTATTCAGCTAAACATTCAGTTTGTAACCGTTTTTGTTGATATTCAAACCATTCTTTATCTTCAATTGATACGTCATCGGTACTATTTTGTCGATTTTTATTATCTTGTTTCCTAGCTGGATAGGTAATAAATCCTTGGGCTTCTGCGTATCGCTGTGAAAATTCCTGAAATGAAAAGGATTTATGTCTTAATATTTGGGCGGATATAGCTCGACTAGTTTCTATTTCTACCGTCATATGTGCCATTTCAAATATAGACCAATGTCCATGTTTGATGCAATAGTTTATTAATTTAGTGTTTTCTGAATTTTGGTTTACAGGATTGCTTACCCTTGCCATATATAAAATATCTTGTTCGGCATTTGATGTAATATTAATTAGTTTAACCATAGTTTATTCCTAAATAAAAAGGGGGATTATACACCCCACTTAACTTTACTCTATTAACAGCCTTTCTTCTTGCTTGACTTCTTTGACGCTTTCTTTTTTGATGATGCTTTTTTTGCCATGTATGACCTCCTTTAAAATTCTAATCCCAGGAATCCTCTTACTACGCCGCGTGCATCTACTCCTGCCCCAGCATCGATGCGGCTATCGAATAACTTTCTGCGCATATAAGATAGGTCTAGCAATGCATTCTTGCGTTCAGAAATAGTAGCTGAATTTCCATTTTGTGAAGAGTCTAATCCTGCATAGTCTCTTCGTACACCAAGCATGATGACATTCTTTTGTTGGTCTGCATCTACTTCATAGATTTTAACAGTTTCAACAATCACTTCTTTAGGTTTTTCAGCTAGCTTTGCTTTAAGTCGTTTGATTTCAGAACGAGCTTCTTTAAGCTTCTCTTCGCAAGATTTAACTGGAGTGCAGCTATATTCTTGACCATCTTGTGTAACAGTTTTAGCTTGTGTGTATCCTGCCAATAATAAGATTAATAAGTAGTGCTTCATGTTATACTCCTAGTCGCAATCTTGACCGTTTAGTTGTTGATTGATAAGTTGACCACTGCTGTTGATTTGAAATGTGCAGTAGTTGTTGTTTGAATCTGTAGTACGATATTGAGTTCCAGGAACTAGTAATGCAAATCGGTCTAGGTTAGCTCCGCCATCATATAAGGCTAAGACTTTACCGTTAGACAACCGCAATAGAATTTCATCATGAGAACCGTTTATACCGCATGGATTTAAAAGCTCTGTGATATATATACCCGATGCGTTTTGACCATTAGTTCCGTTTACTCCATCATTTACTGATACAGTTGCGCTACCACATTTAATAGTAGATACGCTTCCTGATTTAGTAACTGTACATGAAGTACCTGCTGCTCCGGTAGCACCAACGCTACCTCGTTGACCATTGCAAGTTATATACTGAGATTGAATTGTGTCCGTTGAATCAAATAGTAAATTGTCATTAGTATCTACCGCAAGTAGCACTTCCGTTCCGCCTACTCCAGAACAAAATGAAGGATTAGTATTAGCCTGACTTACTATTGAATGACCGTTATTTCCTGACTGACCAACGCTACCATTTAATCCGGCTGCTCCAGAATCTCCTCGTTCTCCCTTTACAGTCACAACATCAGTGTTGGAACCACATGCAACTAAAAACAAAACCGCTGTTAGCACAATTGTCTTTTTCATTTTACCGCCTTAATTTTTGTAAATTTGTTTAGGTCCTCTTTATAATTTGTAGATTCACCAACAATAACCGTATTACCTTCTGCGCTTATATATTTTTGCGTGGAGTTTATTCTTTTATTTCTACTATTGTGTTGCATTCCAGTTAAGCGACAATTATTTGGGGTATAATGTCCATCCGGGTTTATACGGTCTAATTGAAAGTATCTAGAGTTTGCAACAAAGTCCTCTAAAGAGATACCAATTCTAGATAATTCAGATACTATCCAAACTCTAAATGTGTTGATATCTTTAATCCAAGTTTCACTAACTCTTACGTTTTTAGCTCCATAATTTTTATATGAGCGGTCAGATTCTCGATAGCATCGACCCATCATACCGTCGTATTTTTTTCCAGTTACGTAGTTAAAGTCTTTTTGTCTATTTCTAGCCACTTGTCTCTCCCTTTTGTGTGATTAGAATATCAGTGTGTTTGATATATGTCAATACCAAAAAGTTGATTGATGTACATATCTCGTGTTTTTGAGTTGTATGTCTTATAATGATATGTGCTCATAATTGAAGCTGGATAGTTTTGTCCTAGCATACGGTCATTGTGTTTAGCGTGAAATAAAGCGTGCGTCAATTCGTGATAAAGAAGTTGTTCTTGTCCATCGTAATCTAGGTCAAAAAAAGTGTCTTCGTTAATGACAATCATTCGGTCATGAAAATCCTGGTAGAAGTATCCCAGTTCTGTCTTGGTTCGACCTGGAGCAAACTTAATCTCTAATGTATAGATGTCATTGGCTAATGCGTGCTGATTAATTGTAGCAAACTTAGCTGCCTCTTTTTGGTACGATATAATGAACTGAGTGAAGTGTTCATCTTTGTAACCATATGTAGGTGTACGACTAGCACACCCGATGTTGGATGTGCTGAATAGTAAGCCTATTATTATAACTAGACTATTTAGGTGTAACCTTGGTAGCCATGATTGTATTGTAAAGCTCATTTCGAAATCCTCTATCTTGGTAGAACGCCGCTACAATCATTTCCTCAGTGATATCACTGCCATCTAAATGAGATGTAACTTTTACTTTCTCGCCAGATGAAACAGCTTGCGCTAAATCAGCTAGAGAAATGTAACGTTTAGTATTATATGCGTAAAGCTTCCGGTTGCCATATCGAACTACTTCCATGTTGTAATCTCCTCTTTAATTAAAGATAGCATTGTGTGTTAATAATGTCAAGTTTTATTACTTTTCTTAATATTATCTGCTGCCCAAAGCGGTTGCAAATTAGTGTAATGGCACAGTTTCTCAACTTCTTCTTGTGTTGTAGCTGATGCTAATGGTATCCGATGGTCAACATGCCATCCATGTAATCCGTGATTTTCCCATGTCATACCTGGTAAAAATTGTCGTTCTAAATGGTCACGTAATTGTGGTATAGTGCAACCAAGAAGGGTGACGGTATTTGACTGTTTATGAAAATTTTTACTATTACGTTTAAATGAGCCGACTATTAGTGTTCGAATATTACATGTAAATTTGTACAATGGGTTAGAATTTTTACGTTTAGTTTTGCGTTCATTTTCTTTAAGTTTATTTTGTTCTCGGTATTTTTTTTGTTG
>OFRB01000010.1_pt1 | contig 59094 bp, 59 predicted proteins | sample 1543021 | NCBI WGS metagenome assembly OFRB01 (sample SAMN07774230, study PRJEB24372) | wastewater metagenome | isolation source: Exp Tend CN 0WW | collected 2016-02
CTTCCGATCTTAAAAAAAGAAAATTAGCCAAAACAACTAATTTTCTTTTATGTTACTATGAGGATACCAAACACCATAGGAACACCTCCATGATAGCTGCTTTAAAGAATTTGACAAGTGCTAAAAATGTAATTATTACCGCATCACCAAACTACGATGTAGTAACCTCTGTAATTAAAATAACCCCTGATACTATCCAAAATGACTGTCCTGCTTGGACTAAAATGAGCGTAGGTAAATATATGTACGGGCATAGAGCAGGGTATCCTTACGAGGAGACTTTAATATCCTTAAAAGCTGATGAAGCTAAAACTTATAAATTTATTTTAGATAACTATGATTTTGACACAGGGTTATCTACTGTAAATACCCAACACTTTACAGCAACAGAAAAAGTATCGTTAAGTAACGGATACAGAGGTCTTTATGCGCGTAACTTAGTTAAGCGTGTCAGAAAATTCACTTACCTAATAAACCCCGATGCTCGATGGCATAAAAGCATGCACGACAATTTATTAAAGTTATGGCAATCCCTACCTTAAACCAAACAGTAAAAGTAACTTACACTACGAAGCATACAAGCGAGCGTAAGCGTAGCGCAGTAATGCGAGAGTGGTGTAAGTTACTTTTACATACTGAGTAAACCAATATGCCTAAAGAAAGACTTATGTACCGTGCAGTTGTGGATTACGACAACAATGGTTGCATTGTCAGTTGGAAACCTAAACCTTACCTAGTATTAACTGTAGGTAAGGCAACACAGCTTGCCACAGTAAAAGAACCAAATAATGAAAGTATTGGGTACATACACATTGATGACTTCTTTGAAACTGAAGAAGATTGTTGGGATGCTGTTAATTTAGACTTGGCTTCAGAAATCATGGATAAAGAAAGTGAGATTGAATCTCTACAAAGAGAACTTCAAGCACTTAAAGATTATCAATCTTCCCTACCTTAAAAGAGTAAACCAATATGTATGTATTAGCATGGCATTCTTTTGACACTAATGAGCCTTTTAATAAAGCTCTTAAAGGTGCAGTTGTAGCTTCATTTAGTAACCTTGATAAAGCAAAACAACGTATGCGTAAGGATTTCAAACAGCATACTGCAAACTACCTAAAAGAAGCAGATGTCACAGATCCAGTAGAAGAGTTACACAATCTATCCGCTACCTATAAAACAGATGATGGGTACATTCTTTCTTACTACATTGAAAGTGTTGAAGAATCCTAATCTACTTATTATTTAATCTACGTAACCTACCCACATTACAGCACTACTTCGCAAGCCTCGCTTCGCTACGTTTGCTCGTGTGCTTACATGTGGGTAGGTTACTTCTTTGCCCTTTACCTGAGTAAATAACATGAAAGAATTATTTGTATTGGCTTGGCATTCACATGCTGAGGTTGAAGCTGAATTAGAGGGTGCTGTAGTTGGTGTGTATGAAACATTACAACAAGCACAGGAAGCCATGAAAGAAGCAATAGAAGATTCTGCTTCTTACTATGATACTGAAAATGTTGAAGTAGTTATTCAAGATAGGGAAGCAACCATGCTTACCACAAACAGTTACTTCATTAAGTACTACATAGAAAGTAAGTTTATTTTATTGTCAGTTTGACGTAATGTTATGCGGATTTTAATAAATGAGAGGTGAATTATGCTGGATTGGATTGATGTGAATAGTAGTGTAAAGCCACCCGAAAACAGAGTATTGCTTTGCTACTGCCCTGAATGGAGCGAAACAGGCTATCAGGTTGCGCGGTGGAGCGAGGAAACAGGGTTTTACTACTACGAAGAACCCAACGAACAGTTTGGGGACTTAGTTGAAAAATGGGCTATCTTCTTAGAAGCGGATTAGACGCATAACACAGGCGTAAGGCGTGACCACTTATGCACTGATTTTTAACTTTATTAAGCGTCTGAGTGGGCATCGCACTTGATGTAATGTTAGGTTTGGAGACTGAAAATGGCTACTGATTATTATATGGGTAAAGGCATGATGATGAATTATGGCGAAACCTACGAAATGAAAAAAGAGGAGCTTGTTAAAGTGCTTGATGAGTATGTTGAAGCACTAAGACGAGTGGAAGCCGAGCGTGATGTGCTGCAAAAGGAAGTTTTGAGATTGAAGTACCCTGATGCTGACCCATTCGAGTTAGATTTACTAAATAAAACCTAACGGCAAAGCTAAAGGGCAATGCCCACAACAAAATATAAAGGTGAAATGACATGAGTAACACAGAAAATGCAGAATTAACGACTGGGGCATTGTCCCATTTGAGCGTAGAGTTAGGCACGTGGCAGAAAATTGCTACCGCACCAAAAGACGGAACTACGTTTTTGGCAAGATATGGGCAGGACGGAGTAAGTATTGCCCGATTTACCGACAATAAACCCGATTACCCATTGGAGTATATTGACTTTAACGATGATGGCTCACTTGTCGTTAACCACTCAAAAGTGGGCGAATACTGTATTGCCTCGCACTGGATGCCATTGCCGAAGTAGTGCCTAACTACTTCTAGACGTCCTAATTGACGTATTATTTTACGTCACTTTTGACGCATATCTGTATATATATCAAAAGTGACGCATAAACATGTTGGACACCTTGTTTAAAACCCTGCTAAACCAAGCCCTGCATTAACAGGTGCAATACTCATAGCTGCTCCAGGTAGTGTCAATGCTCCCCCCTCAAAAGGCCAGTTACCTATAGACCCTGCCGCAGAAGGTGCAAGTATGCCTTGTATATCTGTCAGGCTCTCTACAGCAATATGCTGTGCAAGTACGGTAGCTGCCTTCTTATCCAACAACTTAAATAATATTGCTTGAATCCTTAAGAAGAACTTAGTGAACATAAATAAACCAATATCATTCATATACTGCATACCTACCCCTTGAGGTACATCGTAGTTAATGAATGTCTGAGAGGCTTCACTAATAGCTGCTTTAAAATCCATACCCTTAGACTCTAAGTGTTTAGCCAATGTTACCTTAGCAACAAAGTCACTTAACTGTGTTGTAGTAGCTAAGAACTGGTAAGCCTTAGTGCTTGGACTAAACACAGCCCATGCACCTAAAGTCTTAACACTATCAGGCAACCATCCAGTCACATTATCAATCTTCTTCTTAAGCTCACTGTCATAACTATAATCACCCTGTTGAATAGTCACATCTTCAACAATAGAGGATAGTAACCCTGCGTTGATATATCTACTCATCGGATTGGCTTCTAATTGGCTCTCTATACGCTTAATTTGAGCCTCTGTTGCGCTATTCCCCTTACCTGCTAGGGTATTAGCCTTAAGCTGTATAAGCTCACTGTTGAGCGTCTGATAGGCTCTTACGTTAGTTGTAGCAAATGTCCACTCTTTACCTATAGTGATAGGGTTAATATTATGAGCCATGAGCATCAAACCATTAGCAATTACGTTATACCAAAGTACACTAATACTACGGATAACAATAAAGTCTTTGGCTTTGCTTACTGCCTCAGTCCATATATGCCCTGCTTTAGCTATCTTAGCTTTAGCAGTACCCTTCAATATATTATCCGCCATCGTAACAAACATAGTCTCCATAGGTGTTCTTTCACTTTCGGGCTTATTCCAAATGTTTGTTATAGACCACTTCTTGAAACCAAAGGCTAATAAGAATGCTTCATTGTTAATGACAATAGGTTCACCTTTGCCATACAACTCTGTTGCTCGCTGTCTAAAGTCTTTAGGTAACATTCTCCACATCTCTACAATACGAGGGTCAGAAGACTTACCACTTAGCTTGATATAGCTATTTGGATGCTTCTGATAATTCTGTTTGTAGTCTTCAAATAACGCATTAGCTACTACGACTGACTGGTTTCGTTTAGCAGGTTTATAGAACATAGCCCCTGCATAACTACCCATTAAATCAGCAAAGTTGTTATTACGTTCCATCTCCTTATCCCGTACCCAACTTGCCATCTCATAGTTAAATGCCATAGGTACACCATCAGTATCATACGTAGGGATTAAACCTGTCTCTTGTTTACTAGGGTCAAACTGTGTGTGAGGTATCGAAGCAATATGCGCTGAATAAGCTAAATTAGCTTTAACAGTACTCAAGTATTGTTTTGATTGTCTATTAACAATCTCAGTTCCTTTACGGTGTGAGTTCTGTAAATCAACTGCACCTGAAACCAATCTTTGATAACCAATGTCCGCATGTACCATAAGAAACTTACCATGTGGTTTAATCTCTTCTATAACTTTCCACCCTTCTTTAAGCATTTGGTCACGCTCATCAATACCACTGGCTGCACGTACTTCACGATAAGGGTTAACAATCTCAGGCATCCAACCTTTGATATAGTTAAGGGGGTTATCTTTAAACTCTGTCTCTGCATCAGCCATAAACCCTTTGTGCATATTCAACAATCCATGTAATGCTTCAGGGTTTTCTTTATACATTTCACCTAATACTTTACGGTCTTTAGCGGAGGTGTACTTCATAGCGAACAATGAAGCCAATACATCTAATTGACCTACTAATGCTTGGTCAACATCTTCTAAAGCTATTTGATAATTTGTACTTATACCTGCTGCAATAGCTGTCGGGTTTTTACTTAAACTCATGCCCCCTTTATTAGTCACCATGTAATACGCTAAACGCATTGCTTGGTTAATCATACTATTACCATTCTTGTATTGGCTTATGTTTTTAGTTACCAAGTCAATTTCATTCTTTAACTTGTTAGTATCTAAAAGCAAACCAATAGTCTTATCTAAACCAAAGGTAGTTAATAAAGACTGAGCATCTGTACGCAGTAGAGTATAAGTAATGGCTTTGTGCATCGCCTTACTAATGTGCTTACCATTGTCTTTAAACCAAGCCATGATGGCTTTTTTAACATTGTCATTTCTATCCTGACGGTCTTTAGCATTAAGGTTGGCTTGACGTATTAAAGCTTCCATTGACTTTCTAATTGCTGACATAGCAGTAGATTCCATCAAAGCAGTCATTGCTTCACCTAGCTTCTCATTAGGTCTTGCTTTGTCTCGCGCCTCTCTAATAAGTGCAGGAATAGTTTCACCTATAGCCTTAGCATCTAAAGAGGCAATAGAACCTAGTGTACGTAAAGGTAGGTACTTACTATTACGTAAGAAGTCACGATTGGTTGCATACTGTCTTAGCTTCTGTACTGCTGTATCTAAAGGCTGTGTTGCCTTACCTACAAGATTCCATGCTTTATCAAAGATTGATACAACAGCCTGACGATTACGTATATCTAAAGCAGTCAGATTATTCACTAACCCTTGTAGTTGTTTGTACGCAGGATCAAGTGGGGAAGTCTTAACTAACTTACCCCCAAGCCAAGAAGCTATATAACGTACCCAACCATTAAGAGTATCAAACCAACTCTTTTGCTTACTTGGTTTAGCGGTGACTGTATTGAAACCAAGTAAGTTATGTACTTCTTCAGTGGCTAAACCCATAGAGATAAATCTTGCTAAAGACTCTACACCTTTACCGCTACTATTCATTACATAGTTATATTTCTGCTGTGTAGCTGCCACCTCCTGCGCTGTTGCTTTACTCCAGTCACCATCATAGAAATCAGATACTTTGATATTCTTTTGAGCTTCTGCATATATCTTCCATAACTGACCTACATTTAAACCTCCTTTACTGGTTTCTAAGTAAGTCTGTAAAACAAGCTCTAAGCTGTGCTGTATTGCTGCTTCACGTTGAGATAGGTTAAACCCTGCCTTGATAGCAGGTAAGGCACGTATCGCTTGTATAACGTCAATCTCAGCCTTAGCAACCTCATCATTGTTATAGACTTGACTGATAACTTTTTCAGCTAGGTTATTCAAGTGTAAACCAAAGTCAGCATTACCTGTATGCGGTAAGGTTTGCATAACTTCGATTGAAGACATTTGGTTTACTTGGTCTTCTGCCTGTGTAGCTGTACTCTTACGGATTGTAGGTGTAGTAGATTCTGCACGGGGTACGTTAGATTCCCTAATAGCTTTAATTGTATTTGCTACGTCCATAGCAAAAGCAGATAAAGCATCTATGGTTTCACCTTTACCTATCTTAAGGATTCTACCTATGGCTTTAACAAAGATACCCCAGTAACCCCGTAAACCAGTAGCCTTACGTTCTGCTGTATTCTTAACTTGTACAACAGCTTCCATAATATCTTGTAAGTACTGCTCGGTTAAACCATAAGAAATAAACTCATGTATATCTATAAGTTGATTAACAACAGTTAATCCATTTATTTCTGTAGTACCGTTAATAGTAAACACTGTATTTTTCAATGTGTTATGTAACTTCAAGAATGCCTTAGCAGTCTTTACAGTAACTAACTCAGCAGATTCCTTATCTGTAACTATTGCATCTGCTTTTTTAAGCTCTAGGTTAATAGTTGCAATACCCTCCTTAGTTTTCTGCTGCTCTTGTTTAAGCTCATCTAAAGATTGCTGCTGTCTAAGCCATACAGCACTGTATTCTTCAGAACCAAACTTTAAACCTTTACGCTCTGCTTCAAACTCTGCATTAAGAGTCGTGTATCTGTTGTTTTGTTCTTTACGCTTCTGTAGGGCTTCTTTCAGTAATGTTTTAAGAGTCTCAATTCGTGTTAAAGCACCTTGATACTCCTTGTTATTCTTAAGAGACTCTTGAGCCTTCTTATAGGCTTCCCATCCACCTACATCTTTAAACGCAGCTTCAAGCTCAAAGTATTTACTCGCATCTACCCCTTCAACTAAGTTACTTAGTATTTCTTTACGTAGGGATTCTAATCTTTGTAAAGCAACCCGTGCATCTTGATACTCTTCACTATCTTTAGGTAGATTCTGTAAATACGTAATACGTGCAGCTAAACCTGAGTGCAATAACTCATGCAGTACAAGTTTGGCTGTTGGTGGGTACTTAGAGTTAGCACGTATAGTTATACGGTTAGTATCCTCGTTATAGAAACCTTGAACATAGTCATCTATACCTTCTTCTTCGTTATTAGCTACATCTTCATAGATGACTTTAACACCATCAAGTAATGGGGCTATTTCACGAATAATGGCTAACTGTTGTTGAAAGGTATCAGTACTACGCGCAAGGCTACTATCACCTTTTAAGATAGTTACAATGTCTTTAACATCTACTTCTTTACCTTTATTAGCATTCAAGAATGTTATCAAAGAGGTGTCTTTTGTACTTTTACCTGAAACCAAATCAAGGACTGTAACCTCTCTTTCAAGTTGTTGGAGGAGTGTTTTTTCCTTAACTTTTAATAGTGCTATTTGTGCATCAATACGTCTTAAGTGTTCTGCCTCACTTAAGTCACTGCCCTTACCTCCAATGATAAATGCACCACCCTCACCTGAGTATTGATGTACAGATTTTAAGTCTTTAAGGCTCTTTAACTTAGCCATATCTTGTTGTATGGCTTGTACTACTAAAGCCTGTAAAGCTTCAATAAGGTTTTCTTTTGGTAACAGACCAAAAGCTTCAAATGCTTTATTCAGTCCTTTGAATACACCTTTACGAATTTCCACATCATAACTACCACCACCTGCTTCGATATAAAGCCTAGTTTTAACAGTACCGTCAGGGTTTCTTTCAGCTACCCTGTTGAGAATGTTATCTTCCACTATTTCGACTTGTTTAATGAATTTAGCTTTAGCTATTTCATCTAAACCTAGACTATCCAGTGAAGCTATAAAGTCTTTTAAACCTAAATAACTACGCATTAAGGATTCAACACTTTCAGTGTTTAAGTGGTAATTAACCATTGCTTGTAGATATATTTCATTCTGATATTTAGTAGCTTCTACAAAATACTTCAAACCAAAGATACCTGCATCATGTACGTTCAGTGTAGGGAACTTAGCTTGTAGGTAAGCAGCTACGTAAGCATCAATACCTTGTACAGCCATAGCTAATGCTTTAATACCTGAAGTCATCTCAGCTTTAAAAGATAAACCTGAAGTATTGGTTCTTGGTTTCTTTGTGTACTTGTTAACGTAAGAAGTTGCTACTTGCTTATTATCACTTGCTTTAGCTACCTTATCTTCTGTAGTTGCCAGTGTAATACCTGCGTTTAAGTTATTGGTTTCTCTACTTAACGCACTGTGAAGTACAGGTGCAACAGGTTTTAAGATACTATCTATCTCTCTTAGTTCTTCTGTTGTTAACCCTAAGTACTCGAACTCTTTTACCAAATCTTTAATTGGGGTAGGTTCTTCCCATCTTGGGTCTGCTTTAGCTTTACGTACTGCGTCTTCACCTTGTTTTTTATACTCCTCAAGAATTGCAGCATTTGATGCGTTGATTTCTTTGTTACGCGCTTCAACTGTACCTAATGCTTCAGCTCTCTTACTGCGTAACTTAGCTTGAATGAGGTCAGTACGCATGTTCTCATAAAGCATGTATGTAGCAGTATGTGTTGTATTAAGTAAATCCCTTACTCTAGTATATTCAAACGCATAATCTTCAGTTGCTTGCCAAGCTGCTTGACCATGTAACGATGTGACTGCCTGTGTTAAAGAGTACACAATATCTTTAGATGTGCCTTTGTAGGCATCACCCTCAAATACCATTTTACCGTAGGACATCTGACCTACTTGAGCTTCATCAAAGTTATAGTCATTTAACTTTGTAAGGTCTTTAGGGAATTGGATTTTAAAAGCAGTTTTCCATACAGTACTACCATTTTTATCTTTACCCTCAGACCATCCCCTTTTTAGGATGTTATTGATATTCTCTTGTAGTGTGTTTGCTTTAAGACGTAAAGCAGCCATACCAACATCGTATATGTCTTTGGTTATTTCTTTATCATTTAAAGCTGCCTCTAAATCCAATGCTTCATTAGCTATCCCATTAATGTCACTATAAATACCTGACATAAACCCACGAGCTAAAGCACGTTGTAAAGACTTTTTACCTGCACCATAGTTGAAAGGGATACTCCAAGTTTTAGCAATCTTACGCATTTCAAGGCTGGCTTCTTGAATAGCTTTGTACAGTGGGAATAATGCTTGTACAGAATCACGCCATTGCTTATTTTTCTCTGTATCTGTATCTCTAAGTAAACCTAAGAATCTGCCCATTACTGCGCCAAAGCTAATGTAGTAGTCAGGCTTACCATGTGCGTACACTTCTTGCATATCTGCAAAAGGGGTAGGATCATTACTGGTAGGCTTTTTAGGTAACATACCTACCTGCTGTTTCATCTCACGGGTAATGACACCTGTTAGTATATTTGCAGATGCTACCCCATTATTAACACCATCAGAACCTAAACCCATAGTAGTAGTAAAAGAGGTTTGACCGCTATCTATAGCAATTTGTATTTCGGCCAATGCAATCAAAGACTGTAAAGATTGAATGCCCATACCACCTTTTTCTACAAATAAGGCAATTGCACTTTGTTCTGTATCTGTAGGTGTTTTACCTTCCAGTACCTCCACCATTGCATAAATAGCGTTGATACTTATATCACTATATAAATACTCCGTTAAGGATTCTACGTAGTTATCAGCAGATACTTTATCTACTGTAAAAAACTGCTGTAAACCTGCTTTCTTTTTAATACTATCTTGCAAATCCTTGTCAAGCTTTTCTAAACCTTCACCTACAGCTTGGTAGAATCTCTGTAAGTTTTTGTTAGCACTACTGATATCAGTTAAATCAATCTCTAATTTAAAAGCAGCTAACGAAGCCATTGCTCTATGGATTTGACTAGCCTGCATGTTGAATAGGTTAGCCAAATACTGCATACGCTCATTCTGAGTAACGTACTGAGCATCATAAAAGTCTGCATATTCATCATTACCTAATGAAGTGTAGTCTGCCCACTCCAAACCATTAGTTAAAGAACGCCATTCATTCTTGGCTTTAGATTCGAGTGATTCACGGTCTGTGATATGTGTACGTGCTATGATGTTATCATCAACCCAAATACCTAATAACTGCTTTAATAGCTTACTATCATCTGTCAATCCTTTTAGTGTCCGTAAGACATTGACAGTATTAGCACGAATAGAGAATGCAGTCTTTTGACCTTCCTCAACCAATTCTTTTTGAGTTTTTGAAATACTGTTGTTAGTCCCTTGTTTGGTTTTGGCATCTAATGCCTCAGGTTCAACCATTAACGGTTTGGTATAACCTACATCATTGTTGAATACTTTATCTAAGATACCTTTGGTTTCTTCACTGTTTTTAAGAATGTCACTTAAGTCATTGGGTGATGTTTTATTTAAGTCAGTACCCCAAACCAAAGGTTTAATAATAATCAAACCGTCTTTATTTCTAGCAGGTCTTAACACTTTTACAGGGTCAATATTCTCTGCTTTGTTTATGGCAATAACAGGTGCATTATCATCAACTCTATAATTGACACGAATAAAAGTTAATTTACCTAATGTCTCTAAAGCATGTAAGTTTTCAGTCCCCTCTAAACCATCATCAATACCTGATGCTTCATTGCCTGTGTACCCTGCATTACGCATTAAATAGCCAATAGCTTTATGGCTAACATCTGTGTGTACACTGACATACCCTACATCATTTAAAGCTGCGGTTGTTAAGTTACCAAATGCTTTCTCAAGTCTTGACTGCAAGTCAGCAGAGGCATCATCCAAAGCTTTTAAACCAAGTAACTTAGCAATCTCTTTACCTAAGTCTGCTTCAACATACGGAGCTTCTTGACCTGCATAACGTAGTAACTCCGCTACTTGTGGTGGGATAGCATCTTCTTTGGTTATACGTACAATGTCTCTGATACTATCGTCTGTGTTGTAAGGTTCGCTGTATCGAATGAGATAGCCATAAGCAGCTACAGCAATAGCTGTTAAGATATTCTCATCTAATACACCATCAATAGCTAAATCCCTTACTAAGTTGTTTTTAGGGTCTTTAGAGAACTCACCTTGAAATACTCTTGCAATAACAGGTGCAAGGTTTTTAGCAAACTTTTGGAAATGCTCTACCTGTGCTTTCTGTTTTGTATTTACTTTAGTATCAATACTTAAGTACTTACTTAAATCAGAAAGCACATTTAAGTTACGCATGAAATCCTTTACTAAAACCAAAGGACTGTTAGAAGCATCACCTTTCTTCTGTGTAAAGTAAGCCTTGATTAAGTTTCTAACACTGAAAGGCTTACTACGTTCTTCTTCACGTACAGCTTCAGTAACACCTTGAAGTACAGTTACCTTACCATCTTCAGTTGCTACTGGTTCTACTTGGCTTTCGGTACTGGTTTGCTCGACTTCAACATTTCCTGTTCCTGTTCCTCCGTCAGACTGGGTACTTTCTTGTGTGGTAGAGTTATTGTCGGCGATTGGTGTGCTTCCAACTCCTCCTTCAGTTGTTCCGTTGTCATCTCTGGTTCCTGTGTCTGTTGTTTTGACATTGTTTCTTTCCTCAATTTGAATGATGTTGCCATAGACAGCAAGTAAAGTGTCGTACACATTTTTAGGTGTATTACCATTTAACAGTGTTTGTGAAGTATCACTGATACCTTTATGGGTTTCCATACTCCAAACGTAAGGTGTAGCCTTAGCCCACTCAATGACATTTTTATGAGTTAAACCATAAGCCAATAACTCTTGAGCCTGTACTATAGGGTTTTCATGCCTCAAAATATTCTTGAGTGCTAGTACAGTTTTGTCTTGAGAATCAATAGGCTGGCTCTGAATATAAACACTTGCTGCGTCCAGCAGACTTAACAAGGTCTTATATTGAGTACCCTCAAAATTAGTATTTAAGTAACCTGCTGTAGCTGCGTGAATAAACTCATGTACCACAGTCCGATATAGGTCACTTATTACATTACCGTCTTTATCTACTTTACCCTTTTGGTTTATGAAAACATTTGCTTGTCTTGCATTATCAGGGTCAAATACTGTCTTACCGTAGGTAAACTTAGTAACACCCAATCTTGCAGGTATTTGTGAAACATCCTTAATAAACTGCACAAGAGTATCAGGGAATAGGTTGATACTTAGGTCTAGTAGAGTATCTAAAGTTCCTTTTGTCTCTGTGGATAGTAAACCTGAATGACTCTGTTTTAACTCAGCTACTACATCTTTAGCCTTACCACTGACAGGTGGAGTAGTATCAGAAGTCTTAACCTTTGTTTCATCAGATTTGGTTGTAACACCCTCTTTTGCAGTACCTACATAATCTTCAAGTATTTTAAATATCTGCTCTGCATTGTCAGTATTTTTCCCCCTCTTGGTTATTAAATCTAAAAGTGTATCTTTGTAGTTCTTTAACTTTTCTGCCGTTACACTATCTATATAAAGTTCAACGTTAAGTATTCCCTCAGTAGCAGTACGTACTTGCTCTAAGTAACGTTGTGCTTGCTCTCTTTTACTTAAAGGCAAACCTTTAATACGCAATGCTTCATTAAGTAAGTCTTCACCAAAAACCTGTGCAATATCCCCTAGCTCCTCATCAGTAATCTCATGGCCATAAGCCAATGATATAAGATTGTTTAATGCGTCTAACTCTAAAGTGTCTTCATCTTCCAAAGTAACACGCTTCTTAGCTTCGGTCTCTAAATCTTCTATTAAAGCCTCTGCATCATCTGATGTTTGTGTTTCTTTAGTGTTAGGTGCTTCACTTACATCGGTAGTATCCTCTGCTGTAGCAGCTTCTACAGGTGGGGTAGTATCTAACTGTGATTCATTACCAGTATTGAGGTTACTTTTTTCAGTTAGTTTTTTATACTCTTCATAGGGGTTTTTACCTTCTTTAGAAAGGATATACTCCAAACCCACAACAGGTATAAATCCGTTTTCTTTTAGTTTTTTTACAAAGCCTGCATACTGTTTACTCTTTAGTGATCTTTCATCAAATACTGCATATAGCAGTTTATCTGCTATTAAAGCATTTACTTTATCATTGTAATATTTAAGGTCATCAGCCCTTAAAACTTCTTTAGTATCTCCAAAAGTAACACTAGTTTGATTCCCATACTCCTGCAAAGTAATTGAGGGTTTCGCTTGCTCTTTGGGTTCAATACTAACTGCTTTTTTAGGTTTCCATATACCAGTATTACTTTCCTCTTCATACCCATTTTTAGTTAAATAGGCAGCTACTTCACGCTCACCGACATTAAAACTGCGCTCTCTGTCAGAGAGATTATCTGTAAGTATAGTAGCCCCTGCATCAACTGCTTTTTGAATCTCTGTAAAATTAGGTGCTTTACGATTTGCTCTAGCACCATTAACACTTATAAAAACTACATCATCTTTGGTGTACACGCCTGTATTAGCCCTGTTTCCTGCATCTTTTGCATACTGTGCCGTAGAGCTATTTACCGCACCTTCGCCAATAAACTTAGTAGCCTTGTCTGCTTTAAGTTGATCTTTAGCTGTGTATTGACCTGTTGGGGTTAGTTTAAAACCTGCTTCTGTAGCCTCTGTTTGAGTGCTTGCAGCAGGTGTAACTACTTCTTGGTTTGGTGTAGTTGTAGCTGCATTAGTTAAATACTGACGTAGGGTGTTAATGTCTTTACTAACCCCATCATACGTTTGTTGATTAACAGTACCTAACTCGAAATCAGTTGCTACTTTGGCTTCTATTTGATTAAGCATCTCAGGTGTAACACTATCCACAGTAACAGTTGTGTCTGCTTTATTACCCATAAAACCATTTAAGCGAGTAACAGCAGAAGTAATATCTGTTGTGTTTTGGGTAGATGTAGTAACTGGTTTATTAGCATCTTTCAAAGCCTCAATGCTTACTGGTGCTGTTACTGTAGGTTCAACTGCTTGTAAACCAAAGCTCAAACTAACTTGTGTTAAAGACTTTAGAGTATCTTGGATTAAGGTAGCTTCTTTAGTTACTGCATCAATACTTCCATTATTATTAGTATTTCTATGTACATTCCAACCACCTGTAGCTGTACGCTTAACATCATCCACAAACTTATTAGGGTCAGTAACAATACCCCATGTACCATTCTTAGGACGCAATACTTGTAAGTTGGGGAATTTACCTGATACAGCTAATTGGTGTGCTTCAACAAGTGCATTGGCTTTATCAGTATGGTCTTGGGCAAATCTACCTAAATCATTTAAAGCTACGTTAAGTAACTTCTCATCTTTAGTACTAATAGCTTTACTAATCATATCGCTATAGTTGTTAAGACCTCTATGGGACTCAGCAGCAGTCTTGCCTTTTAAACCATTAAGAATATGACGAGTCACTGTACCTGTATCAGCCATATCAGCTATAGCACGTTTAGTTTCAGAAAGGTAACGTAAACTATTACGTTGTTCTTCTGTTAAGTACGGACTCTTAGCTACAGTATCTAATTCATCTAAAGATAGCTTACTAAAGTGTTTAGTAACACGATCTACTGCTTCTTGTTGTGTAGTAGTGTCTTGTACTAACTCTGAGCTAGGTACAAAATTTTCACTAACATTGCCTGTAGCTGCATCTGTATAACTTACCTTTGTGTACTCTTGTCCTGCTTCATCTAACTGAGTTTCACCAAGCACTGAGACAGGTAAATCTGTATCTTGGTTACGCCATACTGCTGTTGTAGGTTGTTGGCTTAATATTTCAATATCTTGTTTGGCTTGTTCTTCGCTATACTGTGGTACACCTGCCTGTACTTCTTGGTTTTTAGCTAAAGTGAGTTTCTGTTCAAATAAATCCATTAACTGATTTTCAGCAGCAATAATACGAGCGTCTAAATCTTTAATTAAACTCTCTGCTTGTCCTTTAGCTTTAAGGTTCTTTGCTTGCTCTTCAGGAGGTAATGCAGCGATATTCTTTAGAATGCCCTGTGCAATGTCTTTCTCGTTAATTAAGTTACCTTTATGGGTTTCTAAATTACCAAATACACTTTCCATGTTAGCAAGTGCTTGCTCACGCTCTGCGTCATCTTGGCTGTTTATCTTAGGTACTTGGCTATTGAATGCTTTAGCAGGGTCATAGGCTTTGTTAGTAGGGTCATTAAGCTCTTCAAAGGTCTTAGCTGTAATAGCATCTTTACCTTTACCAACAGCTTCAGCTACTTTATTAAACCCTGCTTTTAAATCACTACCTGCACCTGATACTAAACTTCTAGCATTTGTTGTAGCACCCATGATGCTACCTGCCGCAGTGCCTAGTGCAAGCTCCTGTGCTAGCCCTTGTAATGGGTCTTTACCTTCAGCAATGTTAGGTATAATAGACTCACCAAAGCCTTGTAAGAACTCTTCAGCACCTTCTTGTCCTGTAGCTAATACAGGTCGAGTGACTGAGAAACCTTTTGCTTGTGTACCTAAACCAAGTGAATCAACATCATCAATACCAAATCTACTGCCTAGCTTATTAGATACACCACCAATTAAGCCTGTTAATGCACCCCCTGCAAAGCCTGCTGCTACCTTAGTACCATCAATAGTACCTGTTGCACTGTTACCACGCATTTGCTCATTCAAAGCCAATGCAGAAACTAAACCTTCACCTGTACCTGCTGCAACTGCTTTACCACCTGCTGTTGCTGCGAGTTTAGCCCCTTGTAATGCAGCTATACCGCGTGATACAGCAAGAGATGGTACTAAGTAGCCTGTAGATTCAATAGCTGCACCTGCACCTAATGAAGGGTTATCAAGTACCTTACCAAAGGCATGTCCAATAATATCTAAGTTCTCACCTAATGATTTATCCCAACTGGTTTGATATTTATCCATAAAAGTTGAATAAGCTTTTTTATAGTTATCATCAAACTTAGATTTAAATGCTTCCAACTCTAACTTATTAGCACCTCTATTAGCCAAGTCTTGATACTGAAGATAAAAGTCATTAGTCCATTGGTTTTTAAATGCTTCAATTTCTTTTTCGCTATAGCCTGTATGTAACTCTTCTTCCTGCTTCTTGCGAATATCACTGTAAGCAAGTTCACCTAATGTTTGCTTGGCTTTATTGATGTTGAAACCAAGATTATCGTCTAGTGCTTTAGTTACTTGACCATACTCAGGAAGTGAAACATCAGGGACAATACTAGGTGCAATGGTATTGCCTATGTTATATGCAGCAGTACCTACAGCACCCAAACCATAAACACCTAAATCTAAAGCACTAATACCTGTTTGAGCTAAGGTCATAGTAGCTTTAGTGGCATCTACAGCAGTATCACCTGCGTAATCATTAAGAGTTTTATTGACGTACTGAGGCTGTAGCTTAATATCTGCATACTCGGCAGCTAGGCTTGGAGTACCTGCCCTAAGATAGCTATAGTTTTCATCTTGTCTAGTTGCAGCTTCTACATACTTTAAAAAAGGATTCTTAGACATTAGTTGTTACCTAAGTAGTTTTATCAATAACTTAGTGTAACTATAAAATGGTAAGTATGTAAGTACTTACTTATTAGTTAAAAATAAAACACTTTTAATACACCTATAAGTTAAGGTAGGATTGCTTAAACCAAAGAGGATACTTGTATGAATAGAAAAGATAGAATTGCTGTAGTGGTAAGTATTTTTTTAATGCCAGTAGGGATTATTTGGTTTAAAGATGCTGAAGCAGCAGGGCTTATTATCCTAGCTCCTTTAAGTATTTACTGGTCTTATAGATTTATTAAGAATGACATTAGCTTTTTAAAAGTAAAGGACGAGTAACTAAGCATTACTCGTCCGTTGTATTAGCGAAGGTTAAGGCTTCCGCTATGTTTAGCAGTTTGGGGATATACTGCATTTGGGTCACTAAACAAACCTCTACCTTCTGCCTTAGCATTTGCCTCAACAGTTTCTAGTCCTGTAAAGTAGTTATTGTATTCTCGATACAGCCATGCCGCACCTGCACGTATAAGCTCAGTGGACACATTAGCACCTTCTACCTCAATCTGACATATATCTCTACCGTATAAACCAGGCTCGTTAGGGTCTCCATTAGCGGGTTTAACTATACGAATAGAGATTTCCTTATTCAATATCATTTGCTGTAGTTTCTTACCTGCCTCTTCCCCATAAGGTTGTCCTTTCTTATAAGGGGGGTGAGGTGTCTCAGGTGCATCAACACTGTCAACCCTACAAAGCACACTACCATTTGCTTTAGTACCTTTAGTAGCGTACTGCTTACTGGTAGCCTTGAAAGTATCCCCATCCCCTACAAAGGTAGCAACAGCTTTATATTGAGGTAACTTAGCAACCATAGGGTTCATAGTTACGACTTCAGCAGGCTTACCCCACGACACCTTAGGCATAGGTACGGGGTCTTTACTTGGTACACTCTTACCTGTGCTTAAGTTAATACTAAGATTATTGTCTCTACTTTTAAAAGCATTTTGAGACTCTACAGGCACTAAAGGGCTTGGTACAGGTTTAACCGCATTAGCAAGCTCCTTGAGAGGTGTAGTGGGGAATTGCTTCTGTACTTCAGCTTGCTTTTCTGTAAGCTTTGCGCCTGTTAACCTAACCAAAGCCTCTTGATTCATACGTTCAGCTTGCTGCTTCTCAGCAGGTGTAAGCTCTCTTGGTTTAGTTTCTTCAGGTTTAGCTGTTAGTGCAGGTGTTACAGGAGGCCGCCCATTTTGCTTTAGTGCTGCTGCTGTTAATCTTTCAAGGGCAGCAGCTTCCATACGTTGTTGCTGTTCTTGTAAAGAGTTAGATGTATTAGCAGTTACAGGTGGCGCATCTTTTTCTAGCTTTCTAAGCTCATTATTTAAAAAAGCAATTTGCATAGGGTCTTTTGTTTTCTTTAACTCTGAACCTAACATTGCCACCTTATCTTCATAAGAGCCTGTACCTAACGTATTTAAGACCGTGCGTGAAGACTGTGCAGGAACATTTGCTGCTTCTTGTTTTGGTTTAATTAAGTCATCAACTGGCTCTTTATTAACTGACCTATAAATAAACTTATCTACAAACTGGTCTTTAGGTAGTGTACTTCCGCTAGATTCATACAAGCTTTCAGCCATGCTTTGTAAAGGTGTACGTATGTTAGTACGATACATCTCATACTCGTCCATACCCACATTACGTGCAGCCTTTACTGGGTCACGAGTACCTGTCTGAATCATTTGCTGTCTCACAGCATCCCTGTATAAAGGTATTTTTTGTGAATACAGATAATCAGCGTCTCTAGTACTCATATCAGAGTATGCTTTTTTAACCGCCTCTTCTGCTTGTTTTCTATTACCCCCTGTAGATAAAATATTACGTCCCAGTGTATTTTCGTTTTTAATAGCTTGAAAACTTGTTTCAGCTAAAAACACTTTTTCCTTGCCACTCAATTTACTTGTTTTAGGATCTGTTTCGATAATGTTCTTAATATTATCAAGGTCAGTATCAGCTAAAGCCCAACTATTATTTTTGTTCCACCAATCTGTTAACGTATTTGCGGCATTAGGGTTATTATCAGGTTTAAGCTTTTCACTGTTGTACGTTTTATCAATTTTATCTATGCCTGATAATAATAACAAAGCGGGATTCTTTTCATTTTGCTTTGCTTTTCTGTCTGCTTCTGCCCTTGCTGCGGCTGCTTCAGCTTGTAGTTTGTTAGTTTGTGCATTTTGTCTAGCTACTTCTAAATTACCTAAAGCAGTGTCTATACCAGTCTGCTTAACTGTAGGGTCTAGTAACGCACTTGCAATAACAGAATCAGCAGTTTCCCTTTTAACTCTGTTATCAATAGTAGCATTAGCTAAGTTCAAAACATTTAATGGGATGCTTTGCGCTGCGTTAATATCTAAAGCACCTTCAGCAACTTGACGCTGCTCTTCTGCTTTATACGCTAATGGGTCATTTCTAAGTGCAAACAATTTAGCAGCATTTTCTGTTTTCTTAGCGGTTAATTGATCTTGGCTTAAACCAAACTCATTACGCTTCAAGGCTACAGCATCCCCTGCCCTTTTAGTCAGCTTATCAACCGCACTATCTCTGTAATCATTAACCTTAACAGCGTCATACTCATTAGCTAAAGTAGCCTGAAGATTCTTGAAGCCAGTATTGAATGCCTCAGACTGCAATTCTTCAGGGGTCTTAGCAGAGTTAATATAGTCCTGCAAAATAGCATGACTCTTATTACGGACTACCGTTTGGTAGTCCTTAGCAGTATCTTTCAAGCCAGTACCAGCATCTTTCAAGCTCTGTATGGCTTGAGTAAATAGACTGTTACTCTCACCCAAACTAGGTGCAGCAACATTGTTCCATGTAATTTGAGCCATGTTACTTCACTCCAAACTTAGCCATGTATTCAGAGACACTCATGGCATTTGTAGGGTCAGCACTAACCCGCACTCTCTGAGCATTCTCTAGCTGTGCATTGGTAGTACCTTTAGATGCTTCAAAGTTCTTGGCAAAGGATTCCTTCTGAAAGTTCAGATTATCCTTACCTAACTTAAGTGCTTTGTATGCACTGATTGCACCTAATGCTGAATTGAATACACCAACCCCTGCATTGATTTTATCGGTCAGGGGTATCCCACCAGTAGGCGTTACAGGTGCTTGCCAATTGAAAGGTTTGTTATCACCTACAAGATTCATACTGCCGTCAAACTGTACAGGGTTTGATGGAGCAAATGACTTTGGTTGATTAAGTGCAAAGCTCATGGTTTGGTTACTGGGAGTATAGCCACCTGTGTTTATTAACTTAGGCATAGCACCCATTAGGTACTGGTTAACGCTATTATATTGGGGCTGATTAGCATTAGGCACTAAATAGTCGGTCATCACTGTTACCTCTTTGAGATTTGTTTAAAAGTTGCTGTAAGCTTGGTGGTTGCATCATCATCTCAACGTAGTTGGAGACAAATCCCTGTAGTGTTTCAATGACATTCATTGAACCTTTTACCATGTAATCTTCAGGAGATTCTCCAAGTGTTACGAACACTTTACTTCGACTACCTGACAACAGCAACTCTAATTCCATAGGGATAATAGGGTCGCCTAGTAACTCTTTGGCTTGACGTAATGACGCTTCTTTCTGCTGTACTTCTAATGAGAATGCACTTGATTCTCTCTGTAAATGTTCCATGTCAAACTGTGTTGCTTTGGTACTCATTTGGAAGGCAATACAAGTTACAGTGAGTAACTGTATTGCAGTTAGGTTAAGTAGGTTTACATCTGTGTAACCATTAATCGCAGCAGCAATAAACGCTACTACTGCTAGAGCTGCTGCAAACTTACCACTAACTGCACCTGTCCTTACCAGTGCGGTAATAATGATATTAATCACAGCACCTATCGCTATGCTTGTAGCTAAGACAATCAGGTAAGCAGATAAAGGTGCACCCGTACCTACAGAGAACACAGCAATAACTATAGCCACAACAACCATGACTACTTTAAATACGCCCCTTTGGTACCACTTAGTTTTAATTACTTTGGTCAAATTAATGACTAGATAAAAACATTTACCAAAGAGTATCTCTCTCTCATTACTGGTTAAATTAGGCAGAGCTGTTTTATCAATCGGTATAACTAAGTTCTCTTCAGTACCTACAGCACTTGTTGAGTACCCTGAGAATGTGTGAGTACTAGACGCACCAAATACCTGAACCTCTTTATAGGTTGTTAAGGTATCTTGGTAACGGTAAACATGGTGTGCAGGTATTAGTGGGGAGCCTCCAAGAGAGTATGCTCCCCTACCTGTACTTGGAGCGTAGTGGGTTGATACATAAGCTCTACTCGCATTCACATACTCGGAGGTATATGTACCCACAGCCCCTATAGAGCCTGTTACGGTAACGACATTAACTGCACTGAAATTGATAGCGTTAGCGTACACCGTATCTTCAATTCTAAGGAGCTTACCAATCTTAGCTCCTGTACCTGCCAATGCCCCAGTTGTAACTGTAGTGGTCAAGTCACCGAACATCTTAAGCCAATAACGATACTGGTATTCAATAATGACTACATCACTGGTATTCATAGGTGCAGCAATGTTAAGGAATATCTGTCTTACATCAGCAATATCAGCAATGGATGAGTGCAATGTGGCACTCCAGTCTACCCAATCAATACCCATTAACTTAGCTAGTTTCTTACTGGACTTATACTCAGCAGAGCTAGTGCTCAATGTTGTAGGTAACTCTTGGCTACCTAATCTTGCATACAGTCTTGGGTAAAACTCACCTGTTGAGGCAGTCAACGTAAACAAGTCATCAAGGTCAGGCTCAGTACCAGAACCGTGCTCATAAGTTAAATAGGCTATGTGAGTTACTGCACCTACGACATACATGTAGCAAGCTTGGATGTAGTCATAGTCCTGCACAAAGGCATCACTACCAATAATAGTAATAGGAGGGTCATCTGCCTCAGAAGGAGGAGTCTCTACGGCACTTGTAATGTAATCCAAGAAGTCAAAGGTAAAAGACTTAGTGTGTACAATCTGAGTAATGGTTTTATCTGTACCCACTGTAGCAGGTGAACCATTGGTGTAAGGTACAGTCTTATTTAAACCAGTAGACGTGTTAGTTGCTGCGTCTATTACAATGGTTTTAACAGTATCACCTGTGGTTAAGGGAGCACCGAAGGTATAGGTGAAATACCCTGTACTACTCGCAGCGACAGTAGTTACCAACACTGTATTCACAAGTATCTGTACTGAACTATCTTTCTCAGCATACCCGTCAATACTCGTTGTACTTAGGTTATTCACTACTGCATCAGGAGGTGGAGTCACATCAGGAATGATTTCAACATACTGATAAGAAAGCTCTGCGTAAGCATCAGGAACATCGGTATCTACATCAGGAGTAACAGCAGCAGCACCTAAGTCTTGGCTTCGTGTAAGACACTCGCCACTCTCTGTAGAGTACCCGTACTGTTCACGGTCTGAGCCTGATTCTGTGCTCTGTACTGTTTCAGAACCAAAGACTAATTTCCCTGTTTGTAAGTAACAAGGAAAACCTTCAGTAGTGGTAAACGAACCGAGTTCATTGGTAGTAGGGTCATAACCATAAACATCTATGAGCTTTTGCCACATGAAGTGCTGGTAATTAGCATCCCCAATAGTGGCATACACCATCGTTACAGTATGTCCTGTTGTGGTATCAAGGAAGTCTTTGACAGCAGTTGAAAGGTCAATGCCTTGTACAGTGGCTTCCCCTGCGGTGGGTAAACCATAAGCATAGTGACCATTATCCGCATAGTTGTATGCTTGCTTGCAGCGATTGGGTAAAGCCTTCTGACTGTACTCCATTGAGTAATCAACCAAAGACTTGTCGTTTACTGAGACAGTGGGCTTATCAGCAGTAGCAGCAAGGTAATGTAGCAAGGCAACCTTAGATGAGAGGATGATGTCATCATCCCCAGACATACGCTGAATAGCTGTAAATGCTACAGTCTTACGTCTTCCTCCAAAGTAACTCATACTTAGATACCTGCAAGTAGCGCATCAACAGCAGTAGCAATGTAAGTATCCCCTAAATGGTTAGTAGTAACCACTTGCCCACCGTCCGTATTTTGACGTACAGCCCATGTCTCAATCATTATCTTAGCCGCTTTCTGTTCTGCATCTCGTAGGTACTGCAATCTCTGTTGTTCCATCAGGGCATTCTGCACACCCATGACTGATGTAGCAGCAGGAGTATTTGTAGTCTGAGCCAACTCAGTCACTTTCTTCTGAGCATACAAGTCAGTCTGCGCTGTAGTATTAGCTGTTTGGGCAGTAGTGTTAGTCACTTGTGCAGGTAGTAAGTTAGCGGTGGTATAAGTTACCTGTGCTGTCTGTGCAGTTACTTGAGCTACTTGTGCATCAGCGTTATCAGTCTGTGCTTGTGCAAGTAGTACCTGTTTAGGTAACAGATTAGCAGTCGTGTACGTCACTTGAGCAGTCTTAGCTGTTTCACCCGCTACCTGTGCAGGAATCAGGTTAGCAGTTGTGTATGTAACCTGAGCTGTCTGTGCGGTAGTTTGTGCAGTCTGAGCAGTAGCTTGGGCTATTTGTGCTGTAACAGAGGCTTGGTTACGTTTAATTAACTCAACGTCTTCAGGTAACTTGAGAGCAACTTCTGCATTTACTTGATTGGTTTGGGCTGTTACCTGGCAGGTTTGTGCATCTGTTAAATGCCCTTGTTTAATGGTAACAACTGTATCTGTAGCAATCTTATTATTCTGTGCAATTAACTGGTCTTGGTTTAGTTTAATTAACTGAACCTCTTCAGGCAATTTGTTAGTAATTTCATAAAGAATACGGTCAGTCTCAGTTTCAATCTGAACCTGTTGACTCACCAAGTTACTGGTTTGTTGTATAGTACCTAACTCTTGTTTACCGATGTGGCTTGTTTCTGCCTGTATCTGTGCTTTCTGTATTGGTTTAATATCTGTTAATTCATAGACTTTTAAATCCGTTTCAGCAGTAATACTTAAGGCTTGGTTATCGGCAACAATTTTCTGACTATCAACCAAAGCACCCTGTTTAACCATGTTAGCTTGTTCAGTCACAAGGTTGGCTGTTTGCTGTATGGTAGATAGTTCCTGCTTAGTCACATGACTGGTTTGTGCCACTACTTGCGCTACTTGAGCAGGTAACTGATAATCCGTGATGTAGTCTGTTTGTCTAATAGTTGCAGTAATTTGGTCTTGTTGTTTTTGGAGTAAAACAACCTGTTCTTGCATCTGTTGTAGTTCTAAAGCTAACTTGGCTTTACTTAAACAGAAACCAACAGACTGCTGTAAGACTGCGGTTAAGGCTTGTGAATACACTGTAGCGTAGGCTGTCCCTGTAATACGTCCACTGGTAAATTCCCTATCAAGGTGTAAGCGTAAAGTTTGGAGCAGTACATCAAATACACCTGTACCTGTAAGAGACGCGGTAGTTAATTCAGCTATGTTTAGTGCTGTATCAACATTAGTGTTTTCAATAGTAACTGTCATGTACTGCTCCTACTTATTAATCAATACTATTACGAGCTTGTTGTGCTTTAGCTAAATCTGCTAATTCTTTAGCAGTTAAAGGAGGCAACTCTTTAATACCAAAAGCAGGTACTAAACGAGACTCAGGTGCTTTGTCACGAGTCTCAGGGATTGTCATACGCATTTGACGTTCTTGAATTTGATTAAGCAATACCGCTTCTACGTGGGTAGGATAACCAAAAGGAACGAACCGCTTCACATTCATAATACGATTAGCGACTTGGAACACTTCACCGTGATAGTCACGTTTAGAAGTATCCATTGAAGTAATAATCACACGCTTTAAAGCTAAGGCTTCAGCACGAATTTGTTTGATTTTATCTGCTTTAGATAACACAGGAACTACCTGTTCAGTAGCAACACTTAAACCTTCATCAGCATTAAGTTGGTCTGCAATACGTTGTTGTAACGTAGCAGCAGAAATGTTAGGGCTATACTTAATACCCAAATCATCTGCCTGTTCTTTTAGCTGTTCTAAAGATACTGTCATTTATAAATCCTCGTTAATAAGTGCGTACCTACGTAAGTAGGTACGCACATAGTATTACATAATACCGACTGTTTTGATTAAGGCAATTCGCTCACCACGTAACAACATGAAGCCGTAGTACCACTCAATTGACATAAAGCCAGTTTTACCATAAGGATTATCTAAAGCGTATAACTCTTCAGGCTTCTTATGGACAGTTTTAAACTTACTGGATTTACCATCAGTATTGAAACCAATAGTAGTAAAGGATTCACTACCTACAACTAAGATAGGTAATACATCTAACTTACCGTTAGAGGCGTAGTGTGTACCTGAAGAATCAGCACCACCTTGACCTACAAACTTTACCATATCAGGTACAATAATAAAGCGGAAGTCACCAATACTACCACGCTCACCTGTCAACACTGTAGTACCTGCTGCATAGGACTCTACAGGCTTCCAGGCAGGATTACTGTGTAGGTCTTCCATTGCTTCAAGGGTAGGAATTAACTCCGAACCACAGTAAGCAATACGACAAGAAGGTACTACTTTAGTGTCAGTTAAACGTGTACCTGTAATGATTTTGGTTTCTTTAGGGCAACGGTTGTTATCCAAGTCAATGGATAATTGTTGCAAGTCTTTGTAAACCAAAGCATCAGCTTCATCTAACGTAGCATTGGAAGTTGCATTACCTGTGTAACGGATAACACCTGCATTGGTAATCAAGTCAACCATTAAGGCATCTTCAGTGATTTTCATAGCAGCACTAACAGTTTCACGGTTAAGGTGCATCATTAAATCAGCATCAGTATCAAAGTTTAAAGAATCAGTGGAGTAAGAACTATGGAAACCAAAGTTTTCAAAAGTACCTTCTAAGTCTTTACGCTTGAAGCCAACACGATTCACTTTACCTGCGGTTTCACTTAACAATGGTAACTTACTAGGGATATAGCCAATATCTTTCGATGAGCCATATAAGTTACCTGAACCTTGATAAGCTTGTGCGCCTAAGCCTAAAGCAATGGCGGTATCTTTCTTAGTAGAGTTAAGATACTTAGCAGTTAAAGAACCAACTAAAGTAAGTGTAGCAAAACCTGCACCTGCACTGTTATCTGCCCCTGCGGTAGCAACAAGCGTAGTACCTACGTTATCGTTGATAGCGGCAGCTTTAGCGGCTTTGGTAGCGTTAGTAGCAACCATAGAAGCACTTGGCCAACGTACATACCATTCAGTACTCGCAATGGTTACACCTGCGGCATCAATACCTTGATCGTTAATGTTTTGTGCATCAAGTAAAGGAATGTAATGGTACTTCTTAATGGTTTTACCCATGTTTTTAGGCATGGAAGTAACATCAGCTAATTGACCAAAGAACTGTTCACGTCTAGCTTCAATGAGAGCCTTACGGTCATAGTAATGGGTATTAAACTGAGTACCAATATCAGAGGCAGTACCAGGAGGTGCATTATAAGTCTGAGTCATTTTTCATATTCCTAAGCAAGCCCTTGTGCTGCGAGTTGTTTCAAAAACTCATCATCACTTAGGGCAGGAGAATTAATAGGGATTGGACGTGTACTTGCTGTTGTTTGACGGGGAGGTGCAGCACTTTTACGTGCATCTGCAACAGGTGCTTTGACTGGTGGAACTACAACAGGCACAGGAGGTTGAGCTACAGGGGCAGGTTGATTAGCTGCTACTAGTTTACGCTCAACTGCTGTGTATGCCTCTAAGTCTGATAAACCCGTTAATCTACCGAGTGTACGTTCATACTCCACAACCTGAGCAATCTTAGCGTATGTACCATTAGCTATTTGAGCATCAATAATACGAATCACTTCAGGGTGTTGTACAAGAACATTACGACTAGCTTCATCCCACTGATTACCTACCACTTGGATGGTCTGTGCAAAGGTAGGGGATGATACTTTTAAATCTTCAAGCACACTGTCTAACGCATCATTAGTAACAGGTACTTGAGGCTGTGTAGGTACATACTTATCAGCTTGTTCAACATCAAAACCATACAAGTCAATACCACTATCTTTAACAATCTTGGCAATGGCTTCAGGTTTCTTCTGTTTAATATCAATAAGAAGAGCTAAGTCTTCCTCACTAATACTATGCTGTGTCATTACCGCTTTTAACTGCTTGAGTGGTTTAAGCTCCTGCATCTTGCGGTTGTAGTCTGTACCCATTTGCATTAGCTTAATAGCATCATCAGGGTCAGTAATTTGAATCTCTCGACCATTGGCTTTAAAAGGCTTAGTCAGTTTTTCATAAAACTCTTGATGATTAACTGTTGAAGCTTCTGCTGCGGTAGTTACTTCTTCGTTGGGAGTACCAGGTGTACCTTTGGGTGCTTCAGTTGTAGTAACAGTAGTCGCTTCAGGTTCTTGAGTTTCTGTAATAACAGGCTGAGTTTCTACAACTTCAGGTGTTGCTACAGCTTCTTCAGGCTGAGACTCTACTGGTAAAGGTTCAATAGCATTAAGAAACTCATCATCAGACATTGCTGCTAATTCATTTTCTTGAATAGAGGTATCTGTTACTTGGGCTTCTACTGTCATAGTTATTCCTCGTCTTCTTCGTGTAAATAACTCTGAGCTTCAATAATATGTTGATTGGCTTCAGAGCCTTTTACGGCTAGGTCGTGTAAGTACTTCTTTAGATAACTAATTGCATTTAACTTATCTATCACTGCACTGTATTCAGTACTGGTTTTATCTAAAGCAGCTAACTGATAAACCAATGAAGAAACTTCATCAGTAAATAAGTGAACATCAAAAACCTTATGAAAAGCAGGTAGAACTTTTAACTGTTCTACCGCTTCCCCTAGTTGTGCCTCTTCACGGTGTTGAGCTAATAAGCTATATACAGTGTTACTCATTTAATTAAGTACTTACATATTTATTTAAGTAAGTAAATTAAATAGGGTTTTGGTTAGTTTGTCTAGTACCTTGAAGCTCTGCGTCAGCCATACTCTTTAATATACCTGCATTATGTTGAAATTTCTGTGATGCCATAGCTTGCTCACCCTTCACACTTTCTAGGTCTAAGGCACTTTGATTGATTAAAGTTTGCTTCTGTAAATCACGTACATGGCTTTCACCTGTCTCTTCATTAACAAACTTCTGTGTCTTCAAGTCTGCATCACCTTGTAGATTCTCTGCACGAGCTTGTTCAACAGCAACCTTAGCACCTTGTACTTGGGACTTAGCAGAAGCCTCTTGAGCTTCAGCATTAAGCTTGGCAATCTCTGCTTGTAACTTAGCAATCTCAAGTTGTTGTAACTGCTCTTGCATTGGGTCAGGTTGAGGTTTGTAGTTCTCAATCTTATGTGCTAAATCAGGCATCTTTTTAAGATGTGCAATCTCTGTAAGGATAATCTGCGTTAGCTCCATGCCCATCGTATTACCTAACGTCTGCAACATAAACCCTAAGTCCTGTGCTTTGGCTTGGTCATCTTCAGGGGTAGAGATAGACAGTGATAAGTCATAATCACCTGCTAAATCATCTGCGCGTACAGGCACAAAGGTATCATTAGTTAAACGTACAACTTCCTGCTCTGATAACCACACAGCATTCATAGCAAGCATCTTACGCCCTACTTGCATTAAGCCATGAGCAATACGTCTAAGAATACTCATTTCACGCTTACTGGCTGCATCTAGCGCACCACGTACACCTGTAGCACTATCACCTAAACCATTACCTGTAATACCTTGACTAGAGAATGCTTTAACACCTGATAATGATTCTGAGTCATTATTTACCATGTTAATTAAAGCCATAGCAGACTGGGGTATTTCAGGAAACTTATGTTGGTATATAGTCTGTGGATTACCTGTAGGATTGTATTCATAGTCCTGCCCTTTCTTGAATCGAATCAAGTTAGTAGCATCTAATAAATTCTTAGGCACACCTGTTTGACTGTTAGCAGACTTACCTAATAAATCAATCACACCACGAGTTACTGCACCAAGAATCTTTTGATTATCTTCTAGTAACTCCGCATCAGGGATACCCCGTACATCGTCATCTTCGGGGATATAAGGGATTAAAACAAAAGGAGGTTTCTTATCGGGGAAAGGGTTTTCTTCTAAGCGAATAAGTGTATTACCAATCCAACAAGCCAAGATAGGAGTAAGGGTATCATCACCTGTTACATCATAATAACCATAGTACTCATACACAGTAACTTTACGTCTTGCCACATCAGAGAACTGGAAAGACTTACCATCAACATACGTATGATAAGGTGAGCTTTCTTCGTACATGCCACGAGCAGCAATCTCTAAGTTCTTATATCTACCATCAGCTTTGAGGTCAGCCAAGCAAGATACAAAGCTGTAAATAATAAACTTAGCTTTATCAGTATCACCCTCACAGGTAGGGTCAACATACACGTTACGGCCGTTGCATACTTCAAGTGTTGGCTTATTAACTTTAGGCTGCATCTCTTTAACAACACGTGTACCTGCTTGAATAGCACGTATAGGTTGTTGCATTTGCATTGAAGCCCTTACACTCTCCTGCATATCAGGTGCAACCATATTAGCAAACGTATCAGGCTCACTCTGCATCATTTCAGCATATTGGTTTAAGTCTTCTACCATCTCAGGTGCAGATACATAAGACCATTGAGGTATCTCTTTTTCTACCTCAACCTCTTCAAGTAACCAACCAACACGAACAACCGCAGTACCTTCTTTAGCACACTTACGGATAAGTTTATCAATGAATGGTATTTTATTTATCTTACACTCAAATTGATAATTTAGGATTAACTCATTCTGCTTAGCTCTTTCAACATCTTCATGTGTCACTGGCTTTACTTTGAATAACTCTTTAGTTGCTAAGAAAGGCTCAGACAACGAAGCACAACGCCACTCATACTGCTTACGTACTAGCTTAGGGCTAATACGTGACTGTGCTTTCTTATCTTTATTCTCAGGTAAAGGCTTAATATTAAAGGCAGTTTCCCACTGGTCTAGTCTAGCAATATAAGCTGAATGGTCTGACTGACACTCTTCAAAATCTTTCTTTAAATCCAATACTGAAGGTTCTTTAGGCCACTCAGGCTGTAGCTTAAGTACTAAAGTTTCTGTTTGTTGTTCCATTAAATAAACCCTCTTTCAGAAAATAAGTCAGTATCTAAATCAGTACCTACATCTAAACCAAGCATCTCTAGTCTTTGGCATTCAGCCTCATACTGTTGTAAGTAGTTTATATCCATACTGCTTCTATTAGCATCAAAGCTAATACCAACAGGACTAGCAAACCTTGAACCAATAAACATAAGCAAAGCAGGTAGGTACATGTCAGTAAGTTCTACATCAATATCCGTATTATCAACGTAAACCAATTTAGTAGGTAAGGCAGAGTACTCAATCGTAAAGGTATCCACTTCTTCAGGTGCAGTCTTAAACTTAAACAGGTTAGTTTTAAGCAACACTACAACACCACTACCATCGAAGGAAACACTACAACCTGCCGAGTCTTTAATACTAAGAATCTCTATCACATCTCCTGTGAAATCTTCAGTTGTAATATAACCTGTAGGATTGCCTACACTAACTACGTTAGCAGTACTCAGCTCATAAGCTAAAGTACTTGGAGTAATACCTACATCAATAAAGCCTTTCTTTAATTTAAACCGTGTATATAACTTTGTTAAACCAAGATTGATAGCACCTACTATTTTAGGTATCTTGGCTTCAACAATGTCACCATTCTCCACAAAGTTTAGATTGGCTAACTCACTTGAAGCCAATGAATCAAGTATGTCGTCTAGTTTCATATATCACCTAACAAAAATAACTATCACTACTTTCAAAACTTGATTCATTGTGTAATGAACCCCAAATACCATCTTTACCTTGTTTCAAGTCAGTGTCACTACTAGGCAACCACACAGGCATAAGTGCTAACATAGACACCGTATCTAGCGCATCATCATGTTTAGATTTAAACCCACCTACAGTTGTCAGGCTTAATTCATCAAGTAATTCATCTAAAGCTATGCTGCCTTTCTCTTCAATAGGAAAGTACATTTCACCCATCTTAAAGTAAGGCACTACTACGTTAAACCTTTGTAGCTTAGAAGTGGTAGGTCTAATACCTGCCCTGCCATCATTACTGTCTGAAGCCATAGAGAAGTAGATATTTCGTCTCATCATCTCTTGCTCAATCCAACTAACAAAGCCACCCTGCTGCCCTGACACTTCAATACCGACAGACTGTGGACTGTATAACTGTACAAACTTAAACAAGTCATCCACATTCTTATCCATTGTCTGACGCTTACAAATACCATCAACCCAATACTTAAACCCTTTGTTATTAACTGCCCATACACTAATAAAACTATAATCACTAAACTGCTTTTCACTGGTAGCGAAGTCAGTTGTAATATAAAAATTAAAATTAGATTTCTTTTCCATGAGTACTTTCTTTGAGTACCATTTTAAGTCTGTTTCACTAATAAGACGGGTATCATCAGATAGAATTTGCAACATCATCTCTTGGTAAAAGGAAGCTGACGCACCTTGTAATTTTAAATCGTTATACATAGTATTAACGGATTCAAAATGAAAGCGGTCACTCCAAGCCCCTTGAAATTCTTCTTTGGTGCATGGAAATTTGTTACACACAGGGAAGACATTAACAACCCATGCACCTGACTCAACTGCCATGTACAAGGGATCAGACGCACTAAAGGGTGTACCATTCCAAATGATTTTACGTCTGTTGGGATGTAGCGCAGGGTATAGGGTGCTATTGACATTAGTTCTAATGTTCTCAATTTCAGTGGGACTTCTTGCGTCTGCATCGGATATTAAGTCATCAAGTAAAGCCAACACTGGGCGAGTGCCATTCTCAGTTGTACCTCGTATGCTGGTCTTGCCCCCATACCCTGTAATGATTAAAGACCTTCCGTCTTTACGAATAAGCTCCCACCTAGCCTCTGTCATTTTAATGGTCAGGTGTTCCTGAAGAAAGGGCGAGAACTTATAAGTATTCTCCAACGCATGACGCATTTTCTTAACCCCATTCTCCATAGTATCTGAGATGTAGAGCATATAAGGAACTTGACCCAAGTTAGGTAAATCCCCGTATAACGCAATTCTAAAAATAAGATAACGCATTAAAGATGTTTTAGCTGCCCCACGAAAACACAAGTTGATTGTGTTGCGCCCTTTTGTAATATAACTATCTAACATCTTTAAATGAATAACAGGAGTAATGTTCTCCGTCATTCCCCCATCAATTAACTTAATTAGATTGAGCATTTCCAAAGCAAAGGTACTTGGCACATAACTAGAGTTATCAGAGTAATCTACCTCTGCTAAATACTCAGTGACTTTCTTAGGTAGGGGTGCTGTCATGTTCAATCACCCTTACTAATTTTTGTTGAGTTATATCGGTAATCTGTGTAATACCTGCACCAATAAACTGTTGCTGCTTTAAAGCCAATTCAGTTAATGTATGCTTTAAATCCTCCATAGCTGAATCTTTCTTCAAACCAATATCTAATTCCACCTTAGTTACTTCAGGTGGTTTCAAATGGGTCAATATACTATTCGCTGCATCACTTCTTACTTTCTCAGAATTAGCAGTCATCATTAACTCAGCCTGCACATTCAACGCTTTCTGATATAAGTCTTGGTTTAGTACCCAAGAAGGAATCATTGATTGTTCAAGGATTAAATTAACTAATTTATTTTTATTATACGAAGTAACAAAGGAGGATATATCTTTAGCATTCTTCCCTGCATTAAGCATTGCTTGGTATCTATCAGGGAATGTCTTAACGAAAGCATCAACATTACTACCCCCCATAATCTTATGACTACAATACTTAATTGCATTGATGTAGTCCTCCATCTTGAACTTACCCTCTCGCATCACATGAGCATAACTCAATAGATTATCGCGGTAAGTCTCATACATGTCAGGGTCAGCTAATGTCTTGTTAATTTGGTCTATTAACTCTTGGCTTACCGAAGCCTTGAACTGACTAGGTACTACCTGTTTAAACTGTTCTGTTGTAAGTAAGGTCATACATACACCTATTTAAAATAACCCTATCATACTTACTTACTTAATTAAGTAAATATAATACTAAGAAAACCACTACCAAATAAAACTACACCAATTAAAACCAGTGTTGCAGCTCCACCTATGTCTTCATAATTACCTGTCAGTAATTTAATAAAACCAAGTAAGAAAATAACTAAACCAATGAAAGTACAAAGCATGTATCTATCCCCTTAAGCCAAAAGTGTTTAGGGTGTATATATCTTTTCATATACCACAGTCTTTGTCTTCTTTGGTTTGTTTAATGCTTGCCATACTATTATGTGTTCTTTGAAGTTATTAGTTATCAGTGCAGTTGGGTTAATCATGTAAGTATGCAACTTAACCTTACGCACTAACTGCCTTGCCAACAATAAACCATAAGCCTTATTAGCTACACGCTTCTCTGTTTCACTTAAATCACTGTAAGGAATACGCGCAGTATTAGATTCATTATTTAAGTGCTTAAATATCATCTTCATAAACCAAGCTTCAGGTTTACTTAAATCCAGTAGTGTGTCTATCAGTGGGTATGCTTGATACATTCTATTCTTCTCCCCATTACCTACCATACGAAAAGGAGGTTTATCATTAGCCTTCTTAGGTGGAGGAACTTCTACTAATACTCTAGCACCTGACGGAATGTTTAGTTGCTTATCATCAAACAAGTTCTCAATTAAACCTGTGACTGTTATACTCTGAGCCATAAAGAATCCTATGTTATGTGTACAAGTGTGGTAACTCTAAGCATAGCATAAGAAACCAAAAGGATTACATACACTAGGTATGTAATCCTTTTTTATTTTACATATAAAATATATGTGTTTATCAGTCGTAAGTTATTGATTTATATAAGAACACGTTTGCAGATATATCTATCTACTTAATTACCTACTTACTTATACGTGCTTCGCACCTGTGTGAACTTCTTATTTCTATAAGGTAGGTATAAACCCTACACCTGCTTCGCTTCACTACGTTACGCTCGCAGCTTACAGGTTTATACCTACCAATAAAAAACCCTAAGCAACATAAGCTACTTAGGGTTTACACATGTTTAAATATCTTGAGGATTTATCTACGTGTAAGTTAAGTTTAGTTTAACTAAACTAAATAAACAATAAACTTATAACTTAAAATTAGTGTGTAGTTAAAATTAAATAAAATAGTACGTAGCTAGGAAGAGCATAGTCGCAGGTTTTTAAAAAATTAAATAATTTAGTACGTAACTAGAGGTGAAAACTTTTTCGGATTTATTATAATTTAGTACACCATCAGGAATGGTCTAAACGCCCTGAAAGAGGGTATCAAAAACTTTTTTCATTTCTAATAAATTTAGTATGCAAGTAGGGTTCTGACTTTCTTTCTGTTTCAGTGAAGTACCCTCCCCCCATGTCTCATAGGAATAAGGATTCTTACTCATGTCTCTGTAAGCTTCATAGCTCCTCTCTGTGACCAGTACGCTGTGTACCTATACCTTTGTACTGCCACCATCCTTACTCGCTCTGTACGTCTTCCTCTCAAGCTCTTACAGCTATCGGACGATAGCTACGTCCCTTTCTTATTCATTCCTTGAGGATATATCCATGAAAGAAGTATTTGGTAAGCTAATGAAATCGTTAGCACGTCTATTCGATGCGTTCACAATGTTTGCTGATGCCACCAATGACATCGCCAAGTCTGTAAAGAATGCCACTGAAGGCATTGAAGTTAGCTCACGTTCGTTAATTCCCTCAGCAGAGGAAATCTCTGCTGAAGCATCAATCACTGCCTTGCAATCACAAATACGTTTAGTTGAGAAACTCAACGAATTGAGAGCGAAAGTAGGCAGTGACCCTATTGCTACTAAAGCCATTGACGATAAGATTGAGCAAATCAAAAAGGCAAATAAGCCTAAAGACCCACAATAACCCTTAATCAACTACCTGTCTTCGGGCAGGTAGTATCGGAGTATTAAAATGAATAAGTTCAAGTCGATAATTCAAAACCAAGACTATGCGTTTGGTTTAGCTGTGGGTATCGTGTTTTGTATACCTTTCTTAGCCTTACTTAAATAGGAGTCATGTAATGAATATCATCAAACAAATCCTAATGATTCAACTAGCAACCATCATCTTAGTAGTACTGATACCTTTCCTTCCATTAAGTAAACAACTACGTAACGAATGGTTAGGTGTAGCCCACAGAGTCCAGTGGGCAGGTGTACTTACAATACAAGCAATAAAGAACCAGTATCGTACATTAACGAATACATGGTAAACCAATACCCTAGTAGCTTCGGCTATTAGGGTTAATTCATTAAGCATCTAAAATCCTATAGCTATAGGACAATAATATCCTTCGGAGAATTACCATGTTAGATTTAGAACAAGAGTTGTTTAATGAAATAGCAACTGCTGAAGACGAGTTTGCTCAAGTAGCCCAAGAAGAGTTTGATGCAATTATCGCATCAGAAGCTTGGGAATACTTATAATAACTAACCCATAGCTCAGGCTATGGGTTAGTTCCTTCATCATTAAAAGCATTACACAAATCTCAAGCACCACTACCTACGTCATTAAACCAATACACATAAAAGCATTACACAATTACACAAGCTTAAGACAGTACGATTACTAAGAGAGGTATCCATGTCTTACCTACCCTTACTATTACCTTAGCTTTTAGCTATAACATTAACCCATTAATAGTTAAAATCTATTAAAATTTGATACTTAATTTATTTCTTTAATGTTACAACATAACGTATTTTTACCTTTATTCCCATATACTTCCCTTATAACTATCACTACTTATATCTTATATCTTTAGTCATACACCTGTGTCTTGGCTTACATTATCTCAAGCTTCCTTGTCCTTAATGTATGTCGTCCTTCCTACTCTGTGGCTTATGTCATCTCAAGCCCGTATAGCTATTGGCGAACTTGTAAAATGCAAGGTATCGTCATAACTTAAATCTATTGAGGTAATACATCATGGCACGTGAATATACTGCTGACCAAGCTACTGGTTCTAAAAATCAACCAACCCACAAAGTTGTGATTGAAACTGAATTTGGTAATTTAACGGTATCGTTATTTACCAAAAATAATGCCTTTCATGCTCAACTTGCTGAAGCATTTAATGGTGAAGATGTTGCTAACTTTATCCGTAATAAAATGACATCTGCTGTTGTTAGTAAAATCAATGATGTGGTTGAAATTAGTAGCACCACTGTTGATGCTTTCAAAGCTGCTAACAAAGCTTAGTAAACCAATAACCCTAATGCCGAAAGGTGTTAGGGTTTATTTTTTATTTATAAGATAAGTTTATTAGACAGTAATTTAGATAGTAATACATACACCTTAAGTAAGCTCGTACCTCGCTTCTTCTCCTCTCTCGCCATTCTTCCTTCGCTACTCCGTCACGTCATCTCAAGACACTACGGCTATTGGCATTCTTCCTGCCATTAACTAAATCTTGAGGTATCTACCATGTATCAAATCATCAGCAATGAGTTCCAAGTAATCACTATCTACGCATCTAACTTAAAAGATGCAATCACTGAAGCACATGAAGCAGGTATTAAAATCATTAGCATTACAGAGTTAAAGCAATGATTTATAAGACTACAACAATCATCTTATGGGTTTCATTAGCATGTTATTTCCCTACCCAGTGTAGTAAAGAACTACATAATGATGAAACCTACTCATCACCTAAATAAAGAGTAAATACCATGAAACTATCAGAACTAGGTTTTAGAGCACACCCATCTCTAGGGTATGACACCATAGCTACCCATACATTCCCTAATGGTTATGGTGCAAGCATTATTACGGGTCAGAATGCCTACTCAAGTGAAAATGCTCCCTATGAATTAGCTGTGCTTCACAACAATGAAATTACCTATGACACACCATTAACAGATGATGTATTGGGTTATCTCACTGAAGAAGAAGTCAATGAGTACTTACTCAAAATTGAAGCATTATAACTATGTAAAACAATAACCTGTGAAGTACACGAGCGAAGCTTTAGCGTAGCGAAGTGTACGTAGCAGGTTATTGTTTTACTTGTATAAGGAGAGATAAATGGTACAGCTAACTATTAAAACTCATCATGCTTTCAAAGACCAAAAGAAAGCAGACCAAGCCAATAAGTTTATAGGTATTGGTAGTCCTACATCATCGACAAACCAGTACCGCAAAGACTATGGAGACATGGCTAATTGTGGTGTGTATGACGAAGATGCAGACATTGTGTTCATCAGTGCAGAGGGTAATCGTGCAGGTAGATTAAACCCTGATTTTAGGGAGATAAATCTAGCTATACAAGCACGAGTAACCCTACTCACCGATAACCCATACAACCGTAATCGAAGCTATAACGTAGGAGAAAGACAAGTAGCTCAACACCTACAGAAGCAAGGTTATACCGAGACAATACATACCCATTGTAGTGCTTGGTATCCTTCTAAATAACCTATGTAAACCAAGTAACTAAATACTTGGTTTACTTTAAATAAGAGACAGTAACTATGCCTACTTACTGTATTAAAACTTCAGATATACCGAAAGAAGAGTTACCTAAATGGTACTCACTCAATGACCAATTAGACGGTAGCACTCACAGTGATACATGGTCTGAATACATATTCTCATACGATTATGTGTACCTAAAAACAGAGTATGAACCCTTACTCATAGGTTCATGCGTAAGTCCTATTAACCACCTACCTCTCACATTATCAATCCTTAAACAACTAGCTTATTTAAAGCTAACAGGAGACTGTAATGACAACAACACGTTATCGTTATCTTCTACAACAGAAGATTGAAGAGACATTCAGTAAGAAGTTCATCATACAGAAAGCTATAGATGACTTGCTTACATGTGAATCAATCGTCAATAAACTAAACAAGGGTGTAGAGATTCTTTACTCTTGGTTTAATGAGAATCATGGGATAGATAAGTCTTTAAGACTGTTGGCTTTACAGCAACTAGACATCAATGAATTGGTAGAACATACAGTTGCATTAGTTGCATTGCATTGCTCTAAACCAATGAAATTAGTATCCATAGCATCCATGTGTATTAGTCATTTAAAGATGGTTGATAAAGTAGATGCGATACAAACTATGGCTGAAGTCATTGCTATGTTATCTGATACTGATTTGTTTGATATACGTAGGAATAAAGACAATGAACGTGAAGTTATTTCTCGTATTGGTTTAGATGAAGAGGTACTTAGATACGCTTACAATGCGTTCTATCTTCCACCTATGATTATTAAACCAAGAACAGTACGTAGTAACCGTGATAGTGGTTATATCACTCAACGGGGTGAAAGCCTTATCTTAGGTTACTACGAGAACCATCACGATGATGATATATGCTTAGATGTGCTTAACATCTTGAATGCTAATGAATATGAATTGGATACTGATTTAATCAGTAACCTAAGTGAAGACCCTCTTGAAATTACCATTGAGAAATTACAGGAGAATGCAGCAGCTAAAGATAAATACCTATCACGCTTTGACGCTGAAAAGAAGTTAAAGCAAATACTGGATACGTGGGACGATTACCAAGAAGAGTGCTATAAGATACAGACACTTATGCTCTATCATGGTAATAAGTTCTACCTTCAAAACAAGGTAGATAAGCGAGGTAGAATCTATACCAGTGGTTATCATATCTCACCCCAAGGTTCTTCGTTCAAAAAGGCAATGATTAACTTAGCTAAGAAAGAAATAGTTACTGGTTTAGATACTTGGTAACTATGGGAGTACCAACATGACAAATGAAGCATTACTTATTGTATGTTTATACATAGCGGCAGGATTATTCGTATATGTTATTGGGGAGCTAATCATATACCTTGATTCTAATTACCTTACACCTAAGAGACTATACCGTAGGTCGAGTATTAGACTTTTGATTGAACGTATAGAAAAAGAAAGAAGTAGCTCACGCTAGGCTCTATACAAGCCTATAACCTCTTACCCTAACTTACCCTACACCCAATCCACTACACGCTCTTGTAATGCAATACAGAGCGTATGGTGAACTATTATCTTGAGGACTGTATTATGTTATACCCAGCACGTGTCAAAGTAGGTCATGGTAGCTATGACTATGCCATGCTTAGTTTAGAACAAGCTAATCAAAAGTTTGTAGTAATTGATGGCTGCTTAGTGGAGCAACGTGTAGAACCCATGCGAGCTTGTGATGTGGAAGAACGCTTAGCTTATGAAAAGGATACATTAGCATCTGCTAAAGATACCCTTAGCATTTGCCCACAAACATACACATGTATGTGGGACAAACTTCAAGCTGAAATCAAACAAGCAGAGAAAGACATTGCTATCTTAACCTTAGCTAAACAGCACTATATTGCTATTGAATTAGCAAAAGAAGCCTAAGCAAGCAACTAAATTCTTTCAATAAACCAAGCACTTAGCTTGGTTTTTTCATTTATGGGGTACTCATTATGTTCAAGCAATACACAGCTATTCAGTACATGGCTATTGATGTAGCTAATAATTACGGCCTAGATAAAATGGAGTTTGAAGACCGCATTCAATGGGTTAAGTCAAACCAAGAAGTATTAGAAGCTTTAGCTGATAAAGCCGAAGATAAACCTCTCTATGTCAAATCTGTTAATCACTTCCGTAAAGCACTCAAAGGCTTACCTACAGGCCACACTGTAGCACTAGATTCGTGTGCATCGGGTCTTCAGTTGATGAGTGTATTAACTGGTTGTGAATCAGGTGCTTACATGACGGGTTTAATAGACCCTAATAAGCGTATGGATGCTTATTCAAAGGTAACTGAGTATATGAATCAGTTACTTGATGAAGATATTGAAGTACCTAGAGCTGATGCGAAGCGGGCACTTATGACCTCTCTCTACGGCAGTATGGCTAAACCAATAGAAATATTTGGTAAAGATACACCTGCCTATAAAGCATTCTATGACGTGTTAAGTACTAAATGTAAAGGTGCTTATGCACTACTACGCATATTGCTCAGTGCTTGGGACAGCACTAAAGAATACAACCATTGGGTATTACCTGATGGTTTCAATGCTTATATCCCAGTCATGGAAAGTATTACTGATAGAGTTAAGATTGAGGAACTTAACTATACAATGAGTGTGCAGACTTGGGTAAATAAACCAATAGAGTTTGGTTTATCCCTCACCGCAAATTGCGTTCATTCGGTAGATAGCTTTGTGCTTCGCACTCTTGTAAGACGCTGTAACTACAATGTTAAACAAGTTAAGAAAGCTATTAACTCGATTAAAGAAGCGTTAGCTACTGAATATGTAGCACCTGAACACGTAGTTGAAGAAGCAGTCATGCCTATTCATCTGTATATCAAAACAGGACTAGCAGACATAGTGTGTATTCAACACATTGAAAAGGTAGTACACCAACTACCTCACGATATGTTGCGTAAGATGCTACTCACTTTAGAGACCATGCTACAGCATGAACCCTTTGAAGTGATTACTGTACATGACTCGTTTGCTACTCTAGCAGGCAACTGCAATAGACTTCGTTACTGGTACAAAGAAATCTTAAGCGAAATAGCTGAATCTACTTTGTTAAACCACCTATTAACTCAGATAATAGGAGAAGACTGTACCTTTAAGAAGATTAACCCTAATCTTGCATCACTGATTCGTAATAGTAATTACGGTATTTGTTAATCATTTAGAGGCTACCTTCGGGTAGTCTCTATTTTTTTTTATTGGTTTAATAAGTTACCTGCGCTTCGCGCTCCTGTGGTTGTCATTATTAACTACAGGAGATAAACCAATGAACTTGAATACGAAAGTATTAGCTAAAGTAGCAGGAATACCTATTGCTGACTTCCCATCTAAAACAAATAACTACATTCACTTGGGGACTATAGCCGTAGCAGAGGGCAGTGAGTACACAGAATTGCCTGATAACATTTGCAACAACATTGCTTTAGTTGATGCAGTAAAACAGAGAGACAGTCAAAAGATTGCTACTGAAATTCTTAAAGCAGTTTGGAGTGATTTTGGTTTAGAGCATGACGAAGCAATTGTTACTGCTTACGCTCTAAACCAAAGAATACTTCCCACTGAAATTATACAAAGGTCAACTTAAAATAGAGGAGATAAACCAATGGGACTAGATTCATATGCTTATGCTGCTAAAGAAGTGAAGCAGCACCCTGAAGATCCACATGCCATCATCTTAGGTGAAGAAGATGCAGATGGTGACTACAACACTTTCAGCGAAGTTATTGAATTGAACTACTGGCGTAAGTTCAATGCACTTCACGGTTGGATGGAAGAGCTTTACCGAAAGAAAGGAGGTACAGAAGAGTTTAACTGTAAAAAAATCCCACTTACTTTAGAAGATTTACAAGCCTTAGAAACCACATGCAAAAACCAAGAATTAAAACCAACAACAGGTTTCTTCTTTGGTTCTCAAGAACCTGTACATAAAGATGAATACGCTAGTGTACTTAACTTTATTAAAGAAGCTCGGCATTACATCAATGATGGCTACACAGTCTGTTATGACTCTTGGTGGTAACTAAAGTTAACTTTTCAACTTACCTCTTAATATCAAATAACCTAGATACATACACCTATAGTTTCTAGGTAAACCTCAAAACCTCTACACCTTAACCCTAAAAGCCATATTTTTTGACTTTTATACTATACCCAACCTTAACACTAAGCAGGTAAAAACCATGCCAAAACGTGAATTACTTAACCCTAACCAAAAACAAGAAATTGCTGATCTCTACCGTACTGGTGAGTACTCTCAGAGTGACTTAGGCGTAATGTACGCTGTAAGTACTACAACCATCAGACGGTCTCTTTATGAGTTTGGTTTATGTGAGTTCAGTACTGAAGTCACTCACAAAGAACGTAGCTTGCTTGACACAATCAAAGCCATGCACATAGACACTGTGCAGCAGTTACGTGATGTATTACGTAAGGGGTTGCAATGTTAAAGAACCTACTCTACCCCACACCATCCATTGATAAAGCCAAGAATCATCTCTTGGCTTTAATTCGTGTAGGTAATAAGAATGAAGCATTAGCTTTAATTTATACCTTACAAAATGCCATTATTCAGGAAGTGAAATCAAAATGAATAAGAAGCTGCTTAAACGTATTGAAGAAATCTTCAATGAAAAATTAAGTGCTAAAAACTCTTGGGGTAAAAATGAAGTTATCCATTTATATACCCAGGCTGTTAACGAAGCTTTATCCGAATTACTTGATTAAAGGTGTAAACCAAAATGATTCCTATGTCATATAAAGAATTAAGTGCTGTATTACCTTCGGTGCTTAAAGCAGGTGTAGTGCCTTACATTCGTGGTAGTCCTGCATTGGGTAAATCCTCCCTTGCACAAGAGATTGCTGATAAGTTTGGTTTACTATTGATTGATGTACGGTTAGCAGAGTGTGACCCTACTGAAATAGGTGGATTCCCTTACTTTGACCAAGCACTTGGTAAAGCTAAGTATTACCCTCTTACAACATTCCCCACAGAAGAAGACAAGATACCTGATGGGTACAAAGGGTTTTTACTTATGCTTGATGAGTTCTCATCAGCATCTATAGCAACCCAAAGTGCAAGTTATAAGCTAATCCTTGACCGTAAAGTAGGACAGCATAAGTTACACCCTAAAGTCATCATCATTGCAGCAGGCAATAAAGAAGATGATGGTGCTATTGTCAATCCAATGAGTACTGCACTCATCTCTCGATTCAGTATGTTTGAGCTTGAGCTAAGCCATAAAGATTGGATGGAATGGGCAGTAACAGAAGGTATTGATTACCGTATTACCTCATTCTTGAACTTCAAACCAAACTACTTATATCAGTTTAGAGCTGATGCAACTGACCCTTACAGCTCACCAAGAACTTGGCACATGCTAAGTAAAATCATCAAAGATAAACCAATGAAAGAAATACACTTAGCTGTATTGGCTTCATTAATTGGTGAAGGTGTTGCAAGAGAGTTTATGACTTTCTTGGAGTTAGAGTCTAAGTTACCTAAATTTGAAGCTATTGTAGCTAACCCTGAAGGTACAGTGATGCCTACAGAGTTAGGGGTACAGTGGGCTATCATGGGTATGGTTGCACATAACATTGCTACCACTAATGCAGGTCAAGTATGTAAATACTTAGACAGATTCACTGATGAGCTTAAAGTAGTCACTACACGTGAAATACGTATGCGTCACCCTAAGCTATTAGATGAGTCAAAAGACTTTAAAGCGTGGATAGTGAAAACAGCGATGAGTACTTTCTCATAGTTGACTTGTTATGTCGTACCTATATACTTAAGTACTTATCTACTTAGACAGGTACAGTAATGAGTAAATACAAAGGGATGGCATTAAGTGAAGCACTATTAAGTGAGCCTACTTTAAAGACTTCTGACTTAGAGGAAATCTTTAAAAGAAGTTCACGTAGCTTTAATAGATGGCAACAAGAAAAGGATTACCACAATCCAATGCCTAAACCCATTATGCACGGTACACAGTATCAGAACATGTACTGTGCATATCAACTCCACGCATGGTCATTGACCTTGCCATTGAAACCAAAGGTAAAAAAATGATACAACTAAAACTCTTCATTTATGGTTTGGTTATTGCCTCTATTATTTTGTTTTTTGTAGGGTGTGCAGGTCAACAACCTATGTTCTGTCCTGAAGTCTCATTTAAACTATGCCCTACTAGATAGTCTCTAGTTTTATTACCCCTCAAAGTCTTTAACACTTCCTCTAAGATGTTTGGCTTCGCCAAACACTCTTGCGCTTTCTTAGCATCAAAGAGAAATTAATCATGGCTAAACGTAAATTGCTCAATCGTGAGCGTGACATTATTTTGTCTAAATGTTTGAATAAAACATTCCACCCTGCATTGCAGAAAATTGATAAAGAGTATGAAGTTATTAATACCAAGTTTATTAACTGGTATACAAACTTTATTACTGTACTTACGGGCTTAGAATATGAAAAGTGCAAACAACTTTCAGATAAGTCACTTATTAGCTCAGTATGTAGCTTTAGCTTTCAAAAAAGTATATTAGTTAAAGATGATTACTTTTCTAACGATTCAGAGGCACATAATAAAACTACTTACACTGCTATAGCTAAAGTTCTTAAAGAGGCTTTTATCACTGCCAATATGAAGCAGCCCTCTAGTTATCTTACTTCTTTTGGCTATTACCATACTTACGTGGGTAAAAGGGAAGAGTTCCCAAATCAGCCGTATGCTCAATCAGTACTACTATCCACCTCACTTACAGCTTCTTTACCTTCTTTTAATACAGGGTGTTTTACACACATTGCCCGTGTGTTATCTATGCCTCAATTCAGTGAGGATGACAGAAGCAACTATCAAAGTATTATGGATGAGTATGCCCTACTACAGCAAAAGCTAAACCAAGTAATTAATGACATTACTGAGTTATATCATAAACTTAAAGCACAGTTACGGGCTATTCCTAATGCTGAAACATTAAAAGAACTGCTACCTGTTGCTTATGGTTTCTTACCTCCAATTGAAGAGCGTGTACCTACTACCCGTCAATTAGCTTCTAAAGCTGTAATGAGCTATGGAACTATTGCTCATTTGAATGGTTTATTATCTAAAGGTTATCAACTATGAAAGATTTACCTTTTTACATCTTTTTATCTGTATTAGCTATTGTAGGTTTTGGTGCAATACTCACTGAAAACACTGACCCTACCTTATCAGTAGTATGTTCTTTAAAACATGAAGCTTATACCTTTAACTTTGGTGAGCTTAAGCGTAATAAAGAACTTGATTTAGTGTGTCTCTGTAAAGGTAGTTAACATGAGTAATGCTCAATCAATAGTAAACCAAATAAAGTATCACCTATTACGTAATCCCAGTAATGCTCACTTATTTATTAGTGCAGCATCTAGTATTACTAATACTGAGGTAACTACCCCAACACCTTACATGGTACAAGCAGGTAATGCGATTATAGAAGCTTTACAGGTACACAGGTTTAACCTTAGACTTTATGGTTTAGGTGAAGCTAAAACCATCGAAGAATGGGTATCAGAAGAATTACCAAACCAAGATTTAATCATAGCCTTTCTTCAAGGTAAGATTGATACTCCTACTGCTATGTACTTGGCAATGGAGAGAGCTAGGGTAGCTCTTAAGTAAGTACGTACTTAATTATAGGACAGAACCAGTAATGCAGAAATTTAACGAACTTCAGCAGCTACATGCTTTAGTTACTCAATGGGGTAAAGACCGTAACTTCTTTAGTGCTAATGGTGCAACCTACACAGGTCAATGGGTTAAGCTATTTGAAGAAGCAGGTGAATTAGCAATGGGTATTGCTAAGAAGAAACGTGACATTATTAAAGATAGCATTGGTGATATGCTTGTAGTATGTATCATGCTTGAGAATATTGCTGACCGTGATAACACACTAACTAATCTAGTGTTTTACAACCTATTTGATAGTATTGCTGCGTATGCTGAGCATAAGCCACATACATGCCTATACTTCGTCTCTAATGAGCTGTGTTGGTTAAGTGGTGATAACACCTCTACTAACTACAAAGGCGGCTATTTAAAGCGTCTAGTAGATCACTTAAGCAGCATTGCAATCCAATTTGGTTTTACATTAGCAGAGTGCTTAGACTTTGCTTATTCAGAAATCAAAGACCGTAAGGGTCAAATGATTGATGGTGTGTTCATCAAACAATCAGACCTATAACCTCCCCTCTATTAAGTAAGTACTTTGTTATTGCTTAGTACTTACTTAAGTACTTAGGTAATAACAATGACTACAACAATGTCACCTTATCAACAGTTCATTCATCAAACTCGTTATGCTCGTTGGCTTGAAACAGAAAAGCGTAGAGAAACTTGGGAAGAAACTGTTGACCGTTATATTAACTTCTTTAAACAAGAACGTGCTAATACCCCTGAACTTCAAGCCTTATTAGATGAAGCCAAACAAGCTATTTTAGCTATGCAAGTCATGCCTTCAATGCGAGCATTAATGACCGCAGGTGAAGCATTAAAGCGTGAAAATATAGCTGGATTCAACTGTTCATACATTGCTATCAATAACAAAAGAGCATTTGCTGAAGCACTCTACATTCTTATGTGTGGTACAGGTGCTGGCTTCAGTTGTGAACGTCAAGAAGTTGCTAAACTTCCTGTAGTGCCTGAGTCCTTACAACCATCAGATGATGTGATTGTAGTGGGTGATTCTAAAGAAGGTTGGGCTAAAGCTTATGCAAAACTCTTATCAGCCCTATACACGGGCGACATTCCACAAATTGACTACTCTAAGCTACGCCCTCAAGGTGCAAGGCTTAAAACCTTTGGCGGTAGGGCTAGTGGTTCTAAACCCTTACAAAAGTTATTTGAATTTACCATTAATAAGTTTAAGCATTCATTAGGCAAAAAACTCACTTCTATTGATGTGCATGACATTATGTGTATGGTAGGTGAAATTGTAGTTGTAGGTGGTGTAAGACGCTCTGCATTGATTAGCCTATCCAACCTATCAGACCATCGTATGCGTGATGCTAAGAGTGGTCAATGGTGGCAAGATAACCCTCAACGTGGGTTAGCTAATAACAGTGTTGCCTATACTGAAAAGCCAAGTGCTGAAATCTTCATGGAAGAGTGGTTAGCATTAGTAAAATCTAAATCAGGTGAACGTGGTATTTTTAATCGTGTAGCTGCACAAAACCAAGCAGCTAAGTATGGCAGACGTGCTACTACGTTCTCCTATGGCACAAATCCCTGCTGCCTGTCAGGTGATACCCTTGTATTAACTGATTATGGTCACTTACCTATTATTGAGTTAGTTGGTAAAAATACTAATGTATGGAATGGTAATGAGTTTTCTACTGTAGTGCCTTTCTCTGTAGGTATTCACCCTACTTTAGAAATCACATTGTCAAATGGTGTCTCTTTAAAATGTACCCATAACCATAAGTTTGTATTACGTGACACAGAAAAGCACACACGTTTACCCAGTGAAAAGCGTGTAGAAGCCAAAGACTTAGTTATCGGTGACAAGCTGTTTAAGTACAGTATGCCTGTTATTACAGCAGGTGAAGAGTACTCTACCGATGCTTATAGTCAGGGTTTCTATAGTGGTGATGGTAATACAGACCTGAACTACTCATGGGTTTATGAGCCTAAGTATGTATGCAAATCACGCTTAGTAGGTACGTTTAGTGAAGACCATTCATCTGTATCTGTAGCACGTTGCACATGGAAGCATGGACAACTGTTGTCTAAATCTTTTGTGCCTGTTAATGGTACATTAACCTACCGCTTAAACTGGTTAGCAGGTTTATTAGATGCAGATGGTTGTGTTACTTCCGATAAGAATGGTAATGGTTTTCAAATCGCCTCAGTAGATAAAGATTTTCTTTTAAATCTTCGTCTAATGCTTACTACTTTAGGTGTTCAAGCCAAAGTAGTTAATGCACATGATGCTGAGAACCGTGCTATGCCTGATGGTAAAGGAGGTTCAAAAGAATATCCATGCCAAGCAGTACATCGGTTACTTATAGGTAATATGGATGTTTGGAGACTAGGGAAACTTGGTTTAAAAACTGAAAGATTAGAATGGCATACTGACCAACCACAGAGATGTGCAAGCCGATATATTACTGTTGCATCTGTAAAGTCTTTAGAGCCTGAAGAGCATTTCTGCTTTGATGAACCTAAAAATCATACAGGTACTTTTAATGGTATTGTCACAGGCCAATCTGAAATTATTTTACGTGATAAGCAATTTTGCAACCTTACTGAAGTGATTGTACGTGTAGATGACGACATTAACACCCTCTCTGAAAAAGTGCGTATTGCTACTATCTTAGGTACATTCCAAGCTTCATTAACTAAGTTCAACTTCCTATCAGAGACATGGACTAAGAACACAGAAGAAGAAGCATTATTAGGTGTATCTATGACAGGTATCATGGATAACCTCATTACATCAGGTCAATACCACACTGGGTATTTAGAACAAATGCTTGAGCATCTACGCTCTATTGCAGTTGAAGTAAACAAACAGGTAGCTGAATTGCTTGGTATTAAACCAAGTGCTGCAATTACCTGTGTTAAACCTAGTGGTACTGTATCTCAGTTATGTGATACAGCATCAGGTATTCATGCTCGTCATAATAGTCACTATATACGCACTGTACGCATCGACAAGAAAGACCCTGTATATGCCTTACTCAAGCATCAGGGTATTCCTATAGAAGATGATGTAATGCGTCCTGATAGTACTGCTGTGGTCTCATTCCCTCAAGTAGCACCTCAAGGTTGTGTCACCCGTAACGATATGACTGCCTTAGAGCAATTAGAGCTTTGGCTTGTCTATCAACGTAACTGGTGCGAACACAAACCAAGCGTAACTATTACAGTTAAAGAAGATGAATGGGTATCTGTGGGTGCATGGGTATATGAACACTTTGATGAAGTTAGTGGTATTAGCTTCTTACCTCACAGTGATCATACTTACCAACAAGCACCTTACCAAGACATGACTGAAGAATCTTTAAACCAATGGATTAAAGATAACCCTTCACCTGTCATTGATTGGTCAATGCTACCAATGTTTGAAAAGGAAGATGAAACAGTCTCCTCGCAAACATTAGCGTGTGTTGCAGGGCATTGTGAAATCTAAACCATAAACTTAATTAAGAGGGCTTAACTGCCCTCTTTTTATGAGGTAACTATGCGAGGTAGGAAACCTAAGTATGCTAAATCTTTAAGGGTGTTAGCAGAAACACATGGACTCACTATATCAGGGTTAGAGTACAGATTGCGTTTAGGGATACCCTTAGACAAAGCTCTTAAAATACCTGTAAGAAACCAAGAAATAAGTAAGGAAACTCTTGAGAAGTACACACACCTTACTTTTAAAGAAGTATGTGACACTCTCTGTATCGACTCTAGGAAACTCATAAGATTAGCTAATCTTTATGGTTTGTACTTTAGGCGTACATCTTATACCCAAGAACATGAAAGCAGGGTCATTATGTGGTGTGCATTACATAGCCCTAAACTTACCTTAAAAGCTATTGCACGGTTTTTAACTAAAGAGCTTGGCTTTGATGTAAATGAAAACCAAGTACGTTATAGGTTTGATTTGTTTGGGCATACCTTACGTGAAATACGTAAAGATGTTGAAACATATAAAACTAAAGCACTGCAACTACTCTGGAGTACTGATAATGCCTCAATCTCACCTTGAACAGTACGTTGAAGAAAACCAAAGATTAACACTTGACCTTGAACAAGCCATGAGAACTATCCATGACTTAAATAGAAAACTAACCAATGCTAATGCTGAAAATGAAAAGCTTAAAGCACTACTTAATAACTCAACTGCTTATGCAGTTGGTGAACGTGGTCATGCTTGTATGAGCATTGATGGTGGTAATTTATAACATTAGGAAACCAAAATGACAAAATACCAAACTGAAATACCTGATGGATTGCTAATACCTGAAGGTACACATCTGATGGTAAATACTAAAGATGAAAATTATTTATTCTTCCAAGAAAGGAATAATAAAGTTTATAGCTATGTAAATTATGATTTCGGGTTTATAGCTATTACTAACTGGCATACCTTAAAAGATGTGATTGACTACTACCATAAAGTATGGGTTAACCCTACCAGTACCAAACCAAAAGAAATAGGTACTAAGCACGATACAGGTAAAGTACGTTATTCACTACTCCCTAAAGGTGTGCTTGAAAAAGTACTTAGCATCTTAGAGTTTGGTGCAAACAAGTACAGTAAAGACAACTGGCAGCAAGTACCTAATGCTCGTGATAGATATTACGATGCAGCTATGCGTCATATACAGGCTTGGTACTATGGTGAAACCAAAGACCCTGAAACTGGTGAATCTCACTTAGCACATGCCCTATGCTGCTTAATGTTTCTTCTTTGGCTTGATATTAAATAACAATAATAAGCACTTACTTAAACAAGTAAGTGCTTTGGTTTATAAAAATGTTATGTGTTATTAAATGCTTAAATGAGCATGTTCATTATTTTAATGAAATGGGTTTAAAGTGTAATAAAACATATAAGTACCATTCAGAAGTTATTATGTCAGCTCCTTATAACTTTACGGTACTTTCACTAATACGTTTAAAAATACCTCTAAGTGTTAAATACTATAACACAGATAATCCTGTGCTTATTTTATACAATAAAGACAATGTACTAGATAACCCTAAAAGCTTACTTCTACCTAAACCAATAAACTGGAAGTTACAGTTTCAAAGACACCAAGTAAGTAAATTACTTAAAATAACAGGTTAGTTATTATGTTCATACTGCAATTATTAACATCCCATAAGGATTTAATAATAAATAAATGGCTTAGTAATAACGTAAGTATTGATAGTACTTTTGGTATAAGTAGCACTAATGGGTGGACTTACATAACCTGTTTAAAAGGATTTAGTTCTTTTAACAACAGAGAATTAAATTTAGTTAATATCCCTATTGAAGAGTTTCTAAGACTTACTGATACACCTGTAGTGTGGGGAAGAGATACAGGGTTTAGCTGTCTTTATTACACCCCTGAGTATGTGCATAAGCATCAATTCTTTTCTAATACTCAAGTAGATCAGTTGAGTATCTCCTTTAATTTATCAGAGCAACTTGAACGCTACCGCGTTGCTCTGCTTCTTAAAGTTACTGAGTAATTACCATGTTTACTTTAGAGTGCTTACACGAGCATGTACCTGTATTTCTTAAATTAGTAAGACAACGTAACTCAGGATTACTAGACCAACTGACAGTCATAGACCATGACTACCACTCTGAAGTAACTTGGAATGTGCCTGAAGACTTACTAAAAGGTGCACAAGGATTTCAAGGCATAGATATGCACGACATACTTGTAAATCTAAAATGCACCAAAAGAGTCTACTCACTCAGAGTACGCTTAATAGATTACCTCAATTGTACAAATCATTACGCTAAATACTTAGAGCAGAACTTAGACACTACAACTTATGTGAGCGATACCGCCAAACACCTACCTCCATTTAATTGGAAAGAACAACAAGAACTTAACCGTATTAAACTTCTTTTAGACATAACAGGATAACCTTTATGACTTCATCAGTTACACCTCAAATCACCATTGAGAAAGCACTGTCTAAAGCCAAGATTGGAATGATGATGCTACCTGATACAGTATTCTTCTCTACCCTATGCACTAGCTTAGAGGTAGTTATTACTAACCAAGTGCCAACAGCAGGTACAGATGGTAGAAAGCTATTTATTAATAAAGATTTCTTCTTTGGTTTAACCGAAGCAGAACGTATCTTTTTATTAGCCCATGAGACACTTCATATTGCTTACCTACACCCTATCCGTAAAGGTAGTAGAGACCACGACCTATTCAATATTGCTTGTGATTACGTCATTAACTATGAGTTAAAACAACGTAACTTTACATTTATTAAGGGTGTTTTATATGACCCTCAGTACGCAGGACAGTCTGCTGAAGAAGTCTATGAAAAGCTCTTACAACAACCACAAAAACCTAAATGCAGTATGCCTGATTTACTCTCCCCTACAGGCGATAAAGGTGAAGGTACTAATGGAGGTAATCCATCTAAAAGCTTCACTGAAGAGCAGATTAAAGCCATAGAACAGGAAGTAATGTCTAAGGTAGCTACAGCAGCTATGATGGCTGAAATGAGTAAGCAATCAGGCTCTATTCCTTCACATATCAAACGTACTTTGGAAGAGTTATCTAAACCAAAAGTAAATTGGAAAGCTGTATTAGCAAGATTCTTCTCTGATGTTAATAAAGCTAATTACTCATGGACTAAACCAAACAGGAAATACTTACCCAACTATTTACCTAAGCTTCATTCAGTTAATTTAGGTAGAGTGGATTTTGCTATTGATACATCAGGATCAATCACAGTAGCACAGTTTAATCAATTCGTGTCCGAAGTACATGGTGTACTTAGGATACTAAATCCAACTGAAATTGGCGTATATCAATTTGACCATGCGTTACAAGGCAGTAATGTTGTACGGAATGTACGTGACATTATCAAACTACCCTTTAAAGGTGGTGGTGGTACATCGCCCGAATATGCTATTCAAGAGTTTATCAAAAACAAAGCTCAAGCTCTCATTGTCCTTACCGATGGTTATTTTAATTCCCGTATCTTAACTAAACCTAAACAACCTGTTGTATGGGTTATCTACGACAATGAAAGCTTTAAAGCACCTTTTGGTACAGTTGTTCATATTAAATTTACTTAAGTAAATAGGTACTTAAATGCTTACCCAAGACCAAGAGAAAGCCAAGCAGGAATTGCTTGGCTTTTTAATCTCCAGTGAAAAATACTTTGTCCTATCAGGCTTTGCAGGGGTAGGTAAAACATTCCTGATTCAACATGTACAGTATGCCTACCATCAGTACATCTCTCAGATGAACAAAGTAACAGGAGGCAGTAAGCCACATCAATGGATATACACCGCTACGACAAACAAAGCAGTACAAAGCCTAAGATGTGCAGTACAAGGCGAAGATGTACGCACCCTCCATTCATTACTTGGTTTAAGAGTACGTAGTGATTATAAGACAGGTGCTACATTTACTGTTCAAGATAAATCAGCAGATGTTATTGAACAGTCTATTGTAGTTATTGATGAAGCTAACTTTGTTGATTATCAAATGCTTGGTTTCATTGAAAAAAGCATTATCAATAATTCTAAAGTTATATTCATGGGAGACCCTACACAGTTAACACCTGTAGGGTTAAACCACTCACCTGTCTTTAAGCAAACACAATACAGCTCTTATGCTTTAACTGAAACAGTAAGACAAGCTAAAGAGCATCCCCTCACAGCATTACTCAATGAGTTTAGAGCATACATCTCAGGTGCTACACCTAAATTCCCTAAAGTAGCTACCTGTAACTTTATTCAGTTGGTAGATGCCAACACCTTTGAGCAGATGCTCCTTAAAGAGTTCAACTCTTCATGGCACACAGGTATGTCTAAGGTATTGGCTTGGAGAAATAAGACTGTAGGTAAATACAACAGCCTTATCTTTCAAAGCATAAACCAAAGAACTGAATTTGCTACAGGTGACATTGTTACTAATAACCATGCCGTTGGTTTACACCTTAAAACAGATGCCGAAGTAGAAATAATCGCAGTAAACACAGCTAACTCACTTGGATATGCAGGTCATGTTTACATGGTACAGATAGCTTCAGGTGCGCGTGTTCATGTTTTCGTACCTAATAAAATATCCGACTACACCCGTGCTAAGAATAAGGCTATTAAAGAAGGTCAAACCAAAGATGTTCAAACAATCATGGACGAATGGGCAGACCTCAGGGCTACCTATGCTTCTACTGTCAATAAAGCGCAAGGCTCTACCTATGACAAGGTATTCATTGACTTAACAGACTTTAAACCAATGGTACATAAAGACCCTATACAACTTGCAAGGTTACTTTATGTAGCAATGTCTAGGGCTAAGTACCAAGTGATATTCACAGGTGACTTATGTTAGATAAAATCAGCTTTTTAAATACCCTTAAACTATACCTTTTTGGGGAGTTACAAGAACAACTAGCAAAAGCTTTAGCTGTTATTTATGAAGACCAAGCTAAATTAAGACCCGCCTCTGAAGTAGGATTCTATTTTAGAGGCACAGGCTACATACGCTATACAGCAGTAGAGCCTAAGTTTAAGCATAGGGTTAAACCTTTACATAGTTCTCTATATGAACCTATGCAGTCTTACTTAGACACTACAACAAAGTACCTAGAAGATTGGGGTTACATCTCTAGTTATATTCGTTGCTTGCTAAACCAATGCAGTACAGCCTCTCAGTTGTACTTTGCTTTACCTACAGGCTTACATGGGTTCTTAAACCAACAAGGTATTACAGGTTCAGTAAAAGAGCCTAGCTACAGTATTGATATTGGTAATAACCATATAGGCAAAGAGATTCTTATTACACGCTTAATGCTTAACATGACAGGTGGTTAATAGATGCGTATTCATATCTTTGATGCTGAACAGTCAGCATACGATGTAGCTATTCTCATTAAAGAAAGTCATTTTGATAAATCTAAAATGGATGAGTACTACATTAGACCATTGGTTTCACAAGGTATGGAAGCTAAGCAAGTTATTGCTTTTGACTTGCCTTATGACAAGAAGAAAGTCAGTAGCCAGTGTATTAAGTCTTACTTAAAGCAACTATTACCAGTACTTCAAAAGTATGGCATTAAATACATTTACTGTGCTGATGCGGAGTACTTTAAAGTATTAGCTAAACAAGCTAAAGCTACCAGTCATATTGGCTATACCTTTAACTGTGGTGTTGTTGGTTTTGAGTACATGCAAGTTATGCTTGGAATAAATCATGGGGTACTAATGTATGACCCAAACCAAGCACCTAAACTTGATTTAAGCTTACATACCTTAACCAGTGTTATGGCTAATAACTACAAGGCATTAGGCACAGGCATCATTCAATATGCTTGTTATCCTCAAACCAATGAACAAATACAAGCATTCCTTAATGGGTTACATAAACACCCTACCCTTACTTGTGACATAGAAGCATTTAGCTTAAACCTCTTTAAAGCAGGTTTAGGTTCTATTGCTTTTGCATGGAATAAAAATGAAGGTGGTTCATTCTTAATTGATTATTTGGATATTCAACGTGTTACTGGCACACCTAATCCAAATTACTACGGGGTACAGAAGCCAAACCAAACAATCAAAAGAATGCTTAGACAGTTCTTTATTAAGTATCAAGGTAAACTGATATTTCACAATGCTACCTATGATATTAAGGTACAAATCCTTAATCTATTCATGGAACATGCTACTGATTACAAGGGTATGTTGTATGGCTTAGAAATAATGACACGTCATTTTGACGATACTAAAGTTATTGCATTCTTAGCTTTAAATACCACTGTCGATATTAGTCTAAGCCTTAAAGACTTAGCGCATGAGTATGCAGGTAACTATGCCAAAGAAGATATTAAAGATATACGTTTAATACCTAGCGCAGAACTACTTGAGTACAACTTAGTTGACTGTCTCAGTACTTGGTATGTGTATGATAAGTACTACCCTCAAATGCTCAGGGATAATCAAAAAGAAATCTATGACACCATTATGAAGCCAAGTTTAAAAATCTTGATTCAAATGGAATTAGTAGGTATGCCTATTGATTTGAGCAGAGTTAATGAAGTTGAAACTGAATTACTTGGCTTACAATCTAAGTACTTAAACCAATTAAGTAATGCTTCATGTGTACAAGCCTGTGAAAAGACTATCAAGTACAAAGCATTAACTGCTATCAATGCCAAGCTTAAAACTAAGCAACATGGTATGGATAAAGTAGCTGATATAGTGTTTAACCCTAACAGTGGTAATCATCTTATTGAGCTACTGTACACAGTTATGGCTTTACCTGTGATTGATTACACAGCCACTAAACAACCTGCTACTGGTGTAGATAGCTTAGAGAAACTTATTAACCACACTACAAACCAAGAGTACAAAGGTGTAATCACTGCACTCATTGGTTTAAGTAAGGTAGATAAGATTCTTACATCATTCATACCAAGCTTTAAAGAAGCTACTGTTAAAGGCGATATGGCATGGTTACATGCTAACTTTAACTTGAATGGTACTATGTCAGGCAGGCTGTCATGCACTAAGCCAAACCTACAACAAATACCTTCAGGTAGTGAGTTTGGTAAGTTAATCAAGTCATGTTTTAAAGCACCTAAAGGGATGTTATTTGCAGGTGCAGATTTTTCGAGCTTGGAAGATAAAATTAACACACTTCTCACTAAAGATAAAAACAAAGTAAAAGTATATTCAGATGGTTATGACGGCCATGCGCTAAGAACTTATGCTTACTTTAAAGATAAATTACCTGACATTAAACAGGTGTCAGATAATACACAGTGTTTTACTGTAACCATTCAAGGGGTTACTACCTACTTTACAGAGCATGACACTATTATCTACCAAAATATCAAATATACAGGAGCAACTTTTTATGAGTTTTGTACCAATCAAAAACTATGAAGGATTGTATGAAATAAATCCTCAAGGTGTGGTTAGATCAGTAGATCGTGTACTAAAGGTAAAAAACCAATGTGATAGATTGTTTAAAGGTAGATTATTGGCAATTACCACTAATACTCAAACAGGTTATTTAACAGTATCCCTTTGGAAAAATAATACAGGAAAAACTCTTCATGTTCACAGACTCGTTGCTGAAGCTTTTATACCAAACCCTTTAAACAAACCTGAAGTTAACCACATTGATGCAGATAGGACTAATGCTAAAGTACACAATCTTGAGTGGTGTACACGTGAAGAAAACATACAACATGCCTATAACATAGGCACAATGACCCAAGTACATCGCAAAAACTTAACAGACTTAGAGTTAGAGCAGATGTTGCAAGAGTTTTTAAATGGTTTATCTTTAACTCAACTAGCATCGGAGTTAGCTATTGGTTTGAGCAGGCTCTCAATAAATATACGTAGAAGAGCCATAGAAGTTGGTTTAAGTGTTGAGTATGAACAAGAGCTTTCAAACCAAAAGAAATTAAGAAACTCTATCGCTACTCAACCTAAGACTACACAAATTCTTCAATACAGTAAGGAGGGTATTTTTATAGCCAGTCATACATCATTAAACAAAGCAGGTAAAGCTACAGGCACAAGTGCAGGAAATATTTGTAATGTGCTTGCAGGTCGTACTAAAACAGCAGGAGGATTTCTATGGAAATTGCCTTAGTAGGTCAAATAGACCACTTTAACAAAATTACAGCTAATGAGTACAATGTTGCTCAAATCAATTCAATCACATCTAAACATAAGGAGTTAAGAAGTAAGAGCAAAGCCCCCACCTTTGCTCTTACTTGAGTAAACTTATGCAGGTACATGGACAACATTAGTTAAAAACTGCGGTTTCAGTGAAACTCAAGCCAAACAGATTGAAGCTAATTACCATGAGCTTTATAAGGAGTCTGATGATTGGGCTAAACAAAAATTAAACCTCTGTTGTAAGCAGGGTTACATTGATGTTGCCTTTGGTTTACGTATTAGAACACCTTTACTGGCTAAGTCTGTGCTTGGTAACTCAAAGACTCTACGAGAGGCTCAAGCAGAGGCTAGAAGCGTGGGTAATGCTATCAGTGGTCAAAGCTATGGCTTACTCAATAACCGTGCTGCTATTGCATTTATGAACCGTGTGTGGGCATCTGAGTTTAAGTATGACATCTTCTTAGTGTCTCTAATTCACGATGCGATTTATCTCATTATGAGGGACAATGTACGTGTAGTTGAGTGGGTTAATAGGGTATTAACAGGGGAGATGGCATGGCAAGAATTACCTGAAATCCAACACCCACAGGTCAAACTAGGTGCTGAACTGGACATATTCTACAAGGGTTGGCATCAACCTATTACCCTGCCTAACAATGCAACCGCTACAGAAATCAAAGCAATTTGTAGATCTGAAGCATCTAAATACAGTGAGAATCCAAAATGAAACACTTATACAGATTTAACCAACAATTTGGTTATGGTTATACAGACCTACAGGGAACTTTTTTAGCTACACCTGAAGAAGTTGAAGCCATAATTGATAAAGAAATCTCTTTTGGGGATTTGTTCGATAATTGGGGAAGTGTTGACATAACTGTATATGCTGAGGATATTACCTTACTCACTACTGATGAGCAGTTTATAAACCAAGCAGTAGAGTTAGGTTTAGTACCTTCAGGATTAAACCCGCTAACAGCATATATACGCCCTGATTGACAAAAGTACTTACATACTTACATAAGTATAATATACTCATTTATAACCCATCCTAGCTCTTAAGTAGAGGTTATAAATGAGTAAAAAATGGTATCACTCTAAAACCATTTGGTTTAATGCTATGGCAGCTTCATTGCTGCTCATAGAACAGAACCTACCAATCCTCCAACCACTTATCCCTCTCAACATCTACACCGTAGCTACAGTGGTTATCCCCCTTGTAAATGTATGGCTTCGTACCATCACTACTAAGGGGGTTAAATAATGACTATTCTCTTAGAACCCTACCAATTATTTATGATTGCAGTCACTTTATTGGCTGCATTCTTTGGCTTAGGTAAATTACTTGCTCGTCAAGTACTCGATAACATTGACACTAAGCTCAGTAGTTTTAAGGATATTAAAGTAGAGCTTAAAGAACTCTCTATTATTGCCAATAATACTGAACGTGACTTACTCCGTATCAAAGGAGACATAGCTCAACAGTATGTTAGACGTGATGACTTCGTTAGATTAGAAGCTGCCATATCTGCCAAGCTGGATTCTCTTGCAGATAAGATAGACCATCTCCGTGAACGGAGTAATCCATAATGTCACAGTTACCTGAACTGAAATGGATTGCTGAAGCACGTAAACACATTGGCTTGAAAGAAATCAAAGGAAGCAGGCACAACCCTATTATTCTATCTTGGCTTAAGAAATTGAAGGCATGGTGGAATGAAGATGAAAGTGCATGGTGCGGATTGTATGTAGCGTACTGCTTACAGGAAGCCAATGTACCCATCCCTAAACACTGGTATAGAGCTTTAGACTACCTCAGCTATGGTACCCGTCTAGTCAAGCCTGCATACGGCTGTGTAGCGGTTAAAGCTCGTCAAGGTGGTGGCCATGTCTGCTTTGTAGTAGGTCAAACCAAAGAAGGTAAATTAGTGTGTTTAGGTGGTAATCAGAATGATATGGTTTGCTATGCACTGTACGACAGAAAAGACTTTGAAGCTTTTATGTGGTACGGAAAGACAAGCAGACCTGCACAAGAGAGATACAACTTGCCTATTCTTTCAGATATTACAGCTACATCGGTATCGGAATCTTGAACCAAAACAAATAAGCCAGGTAGTTCACTTGGCTTATTTGTTTATTTAGTTTACGTATCAGCAACAACAGTTGGTGTATCTGTAAATGCACTCATTGAACAGGTAATGCTGTTTTCAGCATAAACTGAAGTCTGTGTTTTTTATTCATACCTACCCTTACTAAATGCTTCTGCTCAACAGTAGCCAGCACATACTCAGTAAGAAACCTATCCCTCTGCTGTCTATAACAAAGTTGATCACCTTTTAAGTATGCAAATATAATATCTGAAATACTTGAGGATTGCGGCCTATTATCATCTAAAGTTAAGCAAGGACTATAAATACCTTCAAATGTTACTTGAGTAAAGTCATTAAGACTTGTATCGTAATAATAAAGTACACAAGTCTCAAGACCTGATTGCCAAGCGTACATAGGTCTCATATTGCTATCAAAAGCTAGAGCTGTCCTAGATATTCCTTGACCTATAGTTAATTGTAGAGTTGCTGTATCACCTACTTTACCTAAGTACAAACCTCCTGATATATACTCAAGCTTCCATAAGAAAGCATCATGTCCTTGAGTAGCGTCTGTAAGGGCTACACCACCCCATTCGTATGATACAGTAGCTGAGTTTGTGAGGGGATAAGCATACTTCCACTCACTAAACTGCTGTACTGAAGCTAAAGTATTATCAGGCAGCATTACACCCGTCCCCA
>OFRB01000011.1_pt1 | contig 58497 bp, 79 predicted proteins | sample 1543021 | NCBI WGS metagenome assembly OFRB01 (sample SAMN07774230, study PRJEB24372) | wastewater metagenome | isolation source: Exp Tend CN 0WW | collected 2016-02
CCCGGCCCCCCCTGGTTGACGCCGTTCTATATATGAGGGGACTGACAACCCCCTCACCCAGCGAGTCCAGCGACTCACCGGCCAAGCCAAGGGCTTCCCACGGGAAACCCGCGCAACTCCCACGGGACGAGCAAGGCACAGATTGGCCTGTGTAATGGCGCGGCTTGTTGCGGCTTGCTCTTTAAAAATTTGCTTGGGATGTGTGACTGACGCCATTGGGCTATGTCACACCGCGAACGACAAAACGCGGCAATCCGACGTCCCCGGCTGGGTGAAGCGCCGGGTGAAAAACCAGGATCAAGAAGCATTGCGGTTCCTCCGTAGGCGAAACCACGCCACGCGAACCACGACACCAGGGAAACCGGGTCGTTTCTTCCCATCGAGGGCGCATAGGCGTGACCCTCGGATTCTGGCGCCAATCCCCCCGGCACATAACGGAAAAGGGGGGACAAACCTAAGCGTATCCATCCGGGTACGCTTGGCTTTGTCATTCACTCACTGAAAGGTAACACCATGTCTAACGTCGCCATGCAAAACGAAGTCGCCACCGAAGTCTGCGAAGTGTCGCAAAACGTCATCGTCCGTCTGGAGGGTGACACCTTGTCTGCCCGCCGTGAATTCGCCGCCAGTCATGCCAACTCGTCCGCCAAGCAAGCTCTGTCCGGCGAAAAGGGCAAAGTGGGCGCTGCTGCCCGTGCTGGCTCTGCTCTGGAGGGCTTGACCAAGCTGGCTCTGGAGGCTTCGCACAACAATTTTCACGGTGTCGGCGCATACTTCGCCGCCCTGACTGGCAAGGATCTGACCATCTCTGGCCGCGCCGGTTTCGTGGCCTTGCCTGATCGCTTTCATGACAAGGTGCTGGAGCTGCAAGGCAAGGCCGACAAGGGTCTGAAGGCCGACGGCACGCCTAAGCCCGCCTTGGCTCTGGCGCTGCGCTGCTACAACGAAGCTCACGCCCTGATCAGCGCGGCCACCAAGCTGCACAACGAGCGCAAGGAACAAGCCAAGCTCGGCATCTGATCCAACCCCCTCCCCGCTTGCCCGGCCACTGTGCCGGGCTTTTTTATTCCCTGCTCACTCGGAGTGCGCCATGTCCCAAGCCCTTTTCATCGCTGAGTCAAAGTCGCTGCCGTGGCGCTACAACAATCGGGTTGAGATCCATGCGGGTCAGTGGGAGGCACTGACAGACGAGCCCTTCGACGTGGAAACTGTGCGCCTGTTCTTCGCAGACTGCTGCGATGACGCCCACTTCCTGAACCGGGTGCGCCACGTCGCCTCGGGCACGACATTCGACGCTGCGAGCTTTGCGCGGCACTATCCCATCAAGTAACTAGGATTCCTACCATGCCCGAATCGACCCTGATCCGTCACGTCCGAAAGGCCCGCTTCATCAAACGCACCCTCGGCGCTCGCTTTGCAGCCGGGTATCTGCGCAATCGTGGCTTTGACGTGGACATTGCCCGCTTGGTGCTGGCACGACAACTTGCCTGACCCGCACCGGCAAAAAGGAACGGTACAAGTCCGCCCACCACACCAACCTAGGAATCCTAGTATGCACGACCGCTGCACATTCATCGCCCAAGAGATCACCACGGCTTTCATTGACGACTTCATGGCGCTGCCCGCCGAGCCGATCATCGGCAACGTGTATCAGGGCTTGCCCGCTGCCGAGCAGCGCCACGCCGACGCGTTCTATCTGACGCACTAAGTGACCAAACCCCGTGGCTCTGAATGCTAGGAATCCTAGCTTTTGGGGCTATCGGTTTGCTCATTGCTCGGTGTAAGAATCCTAGCAATCCTAGCTTTGTAGGAATCCTAGCAATCCTAGCAATCCCAGCTTTCTAGCTATCCTAGCAATCCTAGCAATCCCAGCTTTCTAGCTATCCTAGCAATCCTAGCAATCCTATAGGTAGGGTTTGCGAGGGGCCGCCGAAATGCGGTTTTGGCCGAGCTGACTTCGCGGTCGCAGCGAGTCCGGCACTCATGAGGGGCAGCAGCCCCGATTCTAGGAATCCCAGCTTTGCGTGTAGGAATCCTATGTGCCCACCTAGGATAGCTAGAACCGCAAACGAACGTGAACCACCAGAAATGCACATGAATGCACAGGAATCTGGGGCTCTTTTTTTATATATGTATTGTAAGAATCCTATCTATCCTAGCAATCCATGCACATTTTAGCAAAGCAGGATGTTTGGAGGCACCCTCTGTTAAGTTAAATACTTAACTTCACCCGCTCCCATACATTGACCTTTGCTGAAAACCCATAGGATACCTAGGATGCCTAGGATTCTTAGGCGAATAAACGCAAACCAACAGAAATAAACAGCGTTTCTAGCTGTCCCACATGGGATTCCTAGAAACCCCGCCGACTCACCACTCATTCAATGGAGCACACCATGAACACCACCCTCCCCTGGAAGAACGCCGCCGTGCTGGCCCTGCTGGCCGACGCCCCGTTTAGCTGGATTCACACCCAGCGCGAAGCCAGCATTGCTGGCATGGAACTGGAGCCCGCATGAGTGCCGCAACCACCCATCTGCCCCTCGCTGTTGTGCTGCGTTACCTCGCCGCGCTAACCCTGCTGGCCCAGAGCCACGGCTTTGCCCGTGCCATACAGAACGAGCTGGCCGACTGCGAAGCCCCCGTGGCGGACTACATCGAGCCGATCTGGCAAGTGCCGATGGGCACGCTAACACCCGACGAGCAACTGTGGCGACGTTGTGCCGAGCGCATCACATCACCCACCCCCACTCTGGAGTCACCGTGAACCACAAGCACTTCCTCCCCGACAACTTCTTCATGTACTTGGTCGTGGTGCAGGCTCTGCGCGGCGCATGGCAGGTCGGCATGGCCAAGGCTTTCCGGGAGCCCACCAACGAGACTGTCGGTTTCGTCATGGAGTCCCTGCACAACCTCAACGAGTGCATGGGCGACGCCGCCCAGCTCCTGGGCATGGAGGCCAGCGATGAGACCTACGAGGCCATCGAAGACACAATCGCCGAGCTGATGGCCCGCCACGTGCGGGTCTATGGCCCCGACGACCCGCCCCCTGACCCCGCGCTGGCAGCCCTGCTGGCAACACCAACCAACGTCGCACACTGACAACGAGGCGCTGCAGTGCGCCGGAAAAGGAACGGTACGAATGCGCCACCTGATCAACACCATCAAGCCCCGCCTCATGAATCTGCTGTTCGTGCTGGTCTACGTCGCGGGGTTCGCCGTCACCGCCCTGGACCTGTACGTGTGGCGCCCCTGACCAGCGCAGCACCCCACGTGTTAGATACTTGACACGGCAAGCGCAGTGTTAGACACTGCGCAAACTAACTGAATTACGAAGGAACTGAAATGACGCTGCATTACGAGCTGGTCCCGGAAGACCAGATCACCCACGATGGCTGCACCCTCACCCGCATCAGGGCTACGGTGGACCTGCCCGAGCACGGTGTGTTCATCGGGCGCTTCGGGGGGTATGTGGGGAGCACAAACAACCTGTTCGGCAACGCCTGGGTGTTCGAGAACGCCCGAGTGTCGGGCAACGCCCGAGTGTTCGGCAGCGCCCGAGTGTTCGACAACGCATGGGTGCATGGCGACGCCGAGGTGGCAGGTAGAGCCTGGGTGCATGGCAACGCCGAGGTGTTCGGCAACGCCTTTCTGGGAGGCAACGCCCGAGCGTCGGGCCACGCCCACGTGTCCGGTGACACCCACGTGGCAGGCAACGCCTGGGTGTTCGCGAACGCCCGAGTGTCCGGTGACGCGGTCGTGTCCGGGAACGCTGCGGTGGCCGGGAACGCCGACTGGCTGCTCGTCGGCCCCGCCAAGAGCAGCGGACGAGTCACGACCGCGTACCGCACCGCCACAGGGGTGCAGGTCAACTGCGGGTGCTTCTCCGGGACGCCAGCGGAGTTTCTGAGTGCAATCGAAGAAACCCACAAGTACTCGCCGCAGTACCTGGCCCAGTACCGGGCGTTCCATGCGCTGATCCTGGCGAACTTTTCGTAACCCCTCCCAGAGCAGTGTTAGACACTGCGCAATCTAACTTAATCAAACATCATGAAAGACCCCGCCGACAACAAGACCCAGGAGCTGCCGCTCCCCACCCCTCAACCCAACCAGTAAGGAGAACCAGTGGACAAGTTCACTATCCCGCCCGGCTATCCGGGCAAATGCACGCCGGACAAGCTGCGCCGCATGGCGAGCACGCTCGCCGCAGACCAGAAGTTCTTGGACGGATTCAAATCCGCCACGAAGCGATTCGACCAGCGCAACGTCATCAACCAACACGTGAGCCAAGTCAAGGCGGCAGACCGCGAGCAACTGCGCCGTTACTTCTGCGACCTGCTACACATCGACACCCCTCCGGGCATCGGCGACCAGGTCGCCGAGGACAAGACCCTGCTGTTCATGGAGAACCCGCCACGCTGGGCCGACACCCCGCAAGCAAAGAAGGTGGTGATCAACAAGGTGCCCTCGCTCAAGGAGCTGATCGAGGGCAAGCTCGGCCCGTATGAGCCCGACCCGATGCAGGAGCTGCGCGACATTTGGCTCTCCGAGATCCGTGCGTCTTTCGGCGGCAGCACGACCAGTGCAGCGTCGAACACAGTCAGCGAGGCTTAACGACTCGCTGACGTCGAGCGGTTCTCCACTTACATGGATGAAGTCGCGCCCATCCCGACACGTGACTGGTTCCTGCTCGACACACCCCTCATCCGTGGTGAGTTCGGTCGCCTCGATGGCGTCCACTTCCTCAACGCTTCCCCCTCCCATCAATCCCTCAAGAAGGAAACCCCCGTGAACACCAAGCCCATCGTCATCACCACCAAGACCTTCACCTACGTCAACGGCGTGGACGTGAACAACTACGGCGACAACGCGCTGTACGACATGATCGCCCGCGAGGAGTCCAAGATCCGCGCACTGGAAGCCATCGACCACAAGCCGGTGATGCTCCAGCAAGAGATCGCCCGCCGCAAGGATGGCATCGCTGCACTGGTGGCCCACCTGGACGCGGTCACTGTTGTGGCGACGCCTGCCCCCGTTGTCACCGACACCGACGTGTCCAACGCACTGGCTACCGGCCTGTGATCCCCGGCGAGGAACGGTACGAAGCCCGCGCACTTGTCGCGGGTCAGAAGGCCCGCCCTCGCCACCCAGCCAGCAGCGCACCACGCTGCCCGCTTCGCTCTTTTGTCCTTTCCTAACCACCTAACCAATTCAAGGTGAAACATATGGCCTACGCCAAACTCTCCCCCGCCATCGCATCCGCCATCAACCTCGCCCGCCAGCACGCTGGTGACGACGACCGCAAGGCCGTCAAGCGCGAGATGTTCGCCGCCGTCAAGGCCCAGTTCGGCATCCCCGCCGACGTCAAGGTCAAGTGCGAGACCTCAAACACGGCCAGCCCGGACTACCTGGTCCTCAAGCGCAGCGCAGACGGCCAGCCCTTCACGCTGGGCGACGACGGCCTGTGGGTTGGTGCCCAGGCCCCCCAGGTCCAGGTACAGCCCCGCGTCACCCGCTGGTTCAAGGTTGACCACGACGACCTGATCGACGCGGCGAAGGACGTCGTGGTCAACGTGAACTGCGACGACTGGGATGACAGCTACAGCCGCATGGCGGACGCAGCGGACGCAGCGGACGAAGTGACCCCCGGCCTGCGCAAGAGCAACGACGGCACCTTCTACGTCGAGATGACCGAGGACGAGCTGATCTAAGCATCCACCCCACAGCCCCCGTCAAGCCCAACGACGGGGGCATTTTCTTGCATGATTCGTACCCAACTCACTAACTTGTTAGAGGCACAACATGAGCACAGAGAACAAGACACCCGAACGTGAACTGACTGAAGTGCAGAAGCTGCTGGACCAGCCCATCACCAGCCGCGACAAGCTCAAGGAAGTCATGTCTACACTGGAGCGCGTGCACGGTATCTGCAGTGAAACGCCGGACCTGACGCTGCACCAGATCAACTACAACAAGAGCGATGCGACCCGCTTCAGTCGGATACGCGACATTGGCTACCTCGCCGACGACACCAACTACTGCACAGGCGATGCGTGGTTCGTGCTGCGTGAGTGGATACGCGAGAAGGTCGGCCTGTACCCAGAGGCCACCTCGGTCCTCTGCTACCTGCGCGGTGTGCAGGGCCTGGCCGGGCACTACTGGCCGCACATCAGCAAGTCGGACCCCGCAATGGTGGCGTTCACCCCGGACCACACAGCGGGCGTCAACGACCGGCAGGTCAAGACGACGATCGGTAAGGTGCTGCGCCGATTCCTCCCCTTGCTCAGTGACGAGCAAGTCTCGCTGCTCGAAGCGCAGCACCGCGCCGAGCTGGTCGATGAGTTCCTGGTGGCCGAGACCATCGAGGAAGTCGAGCGCATCTACACCACGATGGCTGGCGACTCCGGCTGTATGCGGTACAAGAAGAACAACTGGGACTTCAGGGACTACCACCCCTCGGCAGTCTATGCCCGCCCCCAGGACGGCGTGCGCGTGGCCTACCTGGAGAACGCCAGCGGCCTGCCCATCGCCCGCACGGTGATCTACGACAACCCCGACGACCCGACCGACAAGCGTTACGTGCGCCTGTACGGTGCCCACACCCGCCTGGAAGCAATCCTCAAGCGCAAGGGCTACAAGGTTGGGGGCCTGCTGGGTGCCAAGCTCAACGCCCTCACCGACAGCCGGTTCGACGGCCACACCACAGACCTGTGGGGCTACTACGTGCTGCCATACCTGGACAGCCCAGCCGGTGGGACGTCTAACGCCTTCAAGGGAGTTGATGTCTACAAGCAGGAGGGCGAGGACTTCCTGCGCGTCATCGACCGCAGCAAGACCCTCAAGCTGGACACCATCGGCGAAAACTTGTGGGGCGACTGCAGCGCTGTCTGGGCTGGCGGTCAGAGCACGGTCGGCTACGTCTGCCTGCGTGACATCCCCACCAAGGGGCACACGTTCACCTGTGCCATCTCCGGCACGGAGTACAGCGCGATGGATGTGGCCCGCCTTCAGTGGTTCAGCGACGAGGGCAAGATCGTCCACGTCGCAACGACGAACGTGCCGACGGTCACCAAGCGCGTCAAGGCGCTGGCCGAGGACGGTAGCCCGGTGACCGTCCAGACAACCCAGGAAAACCCGAGCACCATCTACACTGGCGCGTTCGGCTGGCTCCACAACACCCCCGAGGTCTTCCAAGCCTACGGGGTCCACATGCTCTCGACCAAGCACTACCCCGACTATTACCGGGACGGCGTGCCGTCGGAGTATGCGTACACCACGGCGAGCCGGGTCCGTGAGACCCTGGAAGGCGAGACCATCATGCGAGCTGATGCTGTTGAGCTGTTCGACGTCACTGAAGACGGCGACGAGGTCACGACCTACGTCCACAGCAGCGAGGTTCGTAAGCTGGGCAAGCGCGGCTTCGTGTCAACCCCGATCAAGGGTGGCGAGCGCAAGTGGATCAAGAAGGGCCACAGCCTGCACGTGGTCACCAGCCGTGGCCGCGACGCCATCAAGGGCGTGCATGAGCTGGCGAGACTGTCCAACGGCAAGTGGGAGTTCGCTCGCAACGTCGAGATGTTCCAGGTCAGCTTGCTCGCGTTCAGCTACGACAAGGAGACCCCGGCCTTCGACATGGAGTTCGACGCCACCATGCTGCACAGCATGTTCGATGTGGTCGTGGCCCACAACCTGCGCAGCTCCCCAGCCGACAGCGGCAGGGCACGGAATCACGAAGAAGTCCTGGCCTTATCACTGATGCCGAACCTGCGCATCGGGTCTCGCTGGTCCGTGGCCGTGAGCCTGAGCGACGATGGAACCCTGGTGGCCCTGACCCGGTACGGGCAAGTCACAGCCGAGCTGTACCGCCGCACGGTAGCTGCTGCCCGCTTGGTCCTGGCAAGCGACGCGGCCCGCCTCACCGAGCTGGGCTTCGAGACCGCAGCGACGCAAGGCGGCCTGCGCCTGTGGTCTCGCATGGTCATCGCCGCCGACACCGCTGCCCGCGAGATCATCGCGGACGTGGAACGGTCAGAAGCCGAGGCCCGTGCGCGTGTCCTGGCTGCTGCCGAGACGGTTCTTGTCCCGGTCACCCGCGACGACCAGTTCGCCGCCGCAGCATGACGAACCCCGTCAACCCCCAGGCCGGGGGTCAAACCGGCCAGCCTCCCATCTCTCACTCAATCGAACGAGGAATCACCATGTCCGTCACCGAACTCAAGCCCACCGCCGCACCCGCCAAGCCCGCAACGACGATGGCACCGACCGCGACACACAAGGCCACGCCGCCCACCAAGCCCCTGGCGACGGCCCCCGTGCCAAGCAAGGAGTCGGTGATCGGCACCCAGCTCACCATCCCTGAGACCGTGGACCCACTGCTGGTCACCATCCTGTCCTGGCCCCGCACCCACGGCTCACTGTCCGAGCTGGCGTTCTGCGAGTGGCTGACCAAGTCCATCTGCGACCTGGACTACGTCGTCACCAAGTGGGAGGAAGGCTCCATGTTCGTGGACGTCCTGGCCGAGGGCGGGCGCAAGGGCACCACACTGTTCTCATGCCACGTGGACACCGTGGACGGGTTCGTCAAGGCGGGCGACCCTGCCGACCCCACCAAGATCCTCCGCAAGAGCCTGAACTACGATCCGAACTTCGGCCACATCACCCTGGACAAGGGCAGCATTGGCGCCTGCCTGGGTGCCGACGACGGGGCGGGTGTGTGGGCACTGCTCAACATGATCGCAGCAGGTGTCCCCGGCGGCTACCTGTTCCACCGTGGTGAGGAGTGCGGCGGCGTGAGCGCCAAGGCCAACGCCTCCAAGCGAGCCCACCTCCTCAAGCGTTTCGACGCGGCTGTGGCCTTCGACCGCCCCCGCACCAACGAGATCATCACCCACCAAGGCGGTGCGGAGTGCGCGTCCAACAAGTACGCCCTGGCCCTGGCCGCAGCCCTGAACAAGCACGGCTTCGAGTTCAAGCCCAGCACGGGGGGCACGTACACCGACACCAAGGAGTACCGCAAGGTCATCGCTGAGTGCATCAACATCGGTGTGGGCTACGAGCGGCAGCACGGACGCGGCGAGTTCCAGGACTACGCCCACCTCAAGGCCCTCGTTGAAGCGGCTTGCACCATCGACTGGGAAGCCCTGCCGGTGGACCGTGACCCGGCCAAGCCCGACCCGGTGGGCGACTACGCGAGCCGAAGCGGCTCTGCTCCCAGGCAGAGCCGAGCCTGGGGTTTCCAGGACGACTGGCTCGGGGCGGAAGGTGCCACACCGGCACAGGACAAGACCAAGGGCAGCAAGTTCGCCAAGGAATTTGCCAAGAGCGTGGCCAAGGGCAAGGCCGTCGAGCCCGCCATGTCCCCCCTGGACGACCTGGACCTGCTGGTGCGAGACAGCGGCGTGCAGAACATCCACTGGCTGGTGGAGGAGGAGCCTGACAACGCGGTCGCCACCATCATCGCCCTGATGCGTGAGCGTGCCCGCCTCAAGGCTGACGTCGCTGTCCTGGAAGACCTGCTCGGTGGGGACTTCACATGATCGCCTACAACTGGACACCAGAGAAGCTCGCCCGGTTCAAGGAAGCGTATGCGGCAGCCGACAAGCGGCGCCGCGACGAGTTCAAGTTCGACGGCTACAGCTTCTACACCGGGTACGCCAAGTACCTCATCGAGTATCTGGAGCAGGAGTTCCAGATGCGGGCTGACGAAAAGAAAGGAACTACGCCATGACCTGGACCCGCAAAGACTTCCAACAACTGGCGGGGGTGCTCCACCGCACCCGCAACACTGTCCGGGACAGCGGCAGCCAAGCCAACCTGGATGGCTTCGACCGCACGGTGCTGCCCGCCATCGTTCACCAGCTTGCCAGCACCAACACCCGCTTTGACCCAATGCGGTTTACCCAGGCCGTTGTGACTGGGAAGGAGACGACATGAAAATCAAAACCAGCGAACTGATCGACACTGCCCTGGACTGGGCAGTGGGATACGCACGCTGCCTTACGGCCACTAACGGAAAACCAATCCTGGCCCGCGATCTGATGGACGCAGCCGTGCGCAATGGCATGTCCAGCCCCTCCACCAACTGGGCACAAGGCGGGCCGATCATTGAGCGGGAGGAAATCTGCATCAAACGCCAAGCACCGGCTTCTGTCGGCTACGAGTGGAACGCGTGGATATGGACGAAGCATATGGCCAAAGGTGGCTCCAGTGCGGGAGGTTCCGGCCCCACACCACTGGTCGCAGCCATGCGCTGCTACGTCGCCAGCAAGCTGGGGGATGAGGTGGACGTACCTGAGGAGCTGCTGTGACCATCCCCAACTACCCCCACCCAGAGGTCAAGGCTTTCGGTGAGCGCGTCAACGAGGCGATGTACGACGCGTCGATTCGCCACTCGATGGGAGGCTTGGGAGGCTGCCGGGACTTCCGGATCGAGGACTTCGACGAGGACGTGCGCCCGTACATCTTGGCCTACCTGGAGGGCGACCTCGACAGCGTGGCGATCACCTATGCCGCCATGCGAACCAAGGAACTGGAACTGACATGAAAACCGAGAGCATACCAACCGACTGGCTCAACGAGATCACCGGGCGAACGGTAGCACACGCCATCGCCTACTTGAGCACCCTGCCACCCGACAACGAGCTGAACTACTGGCAGAGCGGCGGCGATGACCACGGATGCGAGATCCGCTCGGAACTACTTTGTCGGCGCCCGCACACAGAGCAGGAGCTGGTCGAGCTTGCCGCCGTGCGCAAGGCCAAGAAGATCGAGGGCATCGAGCGGTCCATCGCGTACTACGAGAAGCAGGCGGCGTACTGGGAGCGTGCGGGCAAGGCACACGCGGCCACTTCGTATCGACAATACGCCGAGCGTTTCCGGCGACAACTCAAGGAACTGACATGAACACCGACAAGTTCAAAGCCGCGTACAACGAGTCACGCAACGGAGCCAATGGCTTCTACAACCACGCCCTCAACAAGCTGTTCATGTACTCCGACGGGGTGCAGGAGTGCGCCGAGGCTGGGTGCTACTGGTTCCTGGACATCCTGGCAACCGAGCTGCCCGCCGCGTTCAAGGAGCACCAGGGCGAGTACCTGTGCGTGGTGACCCTGCACGTCAAGGACGGCAAGGCCGTGATTCGGGGGATGTTCAGCGACGACGACCAAGCCCCCTACAAGCGGATCGTGGACTACACCGACATGCCGGACGGCGACTGGAACTTCTACGTCCAGCACGAGCCCGGCAACGGCCTGGTCATGATCCTGCCAACCGAGTATTAACCCTAGGATAACGACATGAGAACCACCCTTAGCAACCTGCTCGGGCCGCGCCCGACGCCACCGCTGCCAGCCCCGGCACCCCCCGCCCCAACGGACCCCGCACTGATGGCGATGCTGGAGGACATCCGCCGCCGCATCGTCCGCATCGAGACCCGGCAGGCACGCTGGATGACCCACTGCAATGTCGATCTGGGCAACACCCCCCGTTGACAGACCGGCAGTAAATATTCAAACTCACTAACCTGTTAGCCGAACTTAATCATGAACTCGATGACACAAGCATTCACTCAAGCCGTTGCCAAGACCGCCGCCGCAAACGGGGTTCCGGTCAAGATGCCCACCCGCATGGAGGTCATCTGGCGATGGGTCAAGGACCACCCCAACCGCACGTCCAGCGAGGTCGCCAAGGCCGTCCACGTGGACACCCAGCAGGTCTACGCACTGATCTGGCAGATGCACCAGCGCAAGATGCTGGCCCGCCAGCGGGGCTCCCGCATGGGCGCAGGTGTATGGGAATACACCGCTGTGGGCAAGGAGTACGAGCTGCTGCCCAGCCCGTTCAAGACCCCCAAGCGCAAGAGCCAGGCCCCCACGCCGCCCGCAGCCGCCGAGACCCTGCACTTCGCACTGGACGAGGCCGCAGCCCTGGACAAGATGCTGGACATCCCGCCAGCTCCCCCGAAGTTCGACATCGAGGTCTACACCCTCGGTGAGCTGCGTGCCATCCACGCCCAACTCAAGGCCCTGTTCGGCTGACCACAGTGCTCGCCCTTCGGGGCGGGTCGAACGGTAAGGAACCACCATGAATACGACGCGACTCAAGCAGGCCCGGCGCCTGTTCGACTTCCCCGGCGTGCCCCGCCACATCGTGCGCCACAACATGCGCTCCTGGGTTCGCCAGGTCCGCCAGCTCGGCGACAAGTGGGTGCTGGCCCAGCCGGTGACCCGCAAGATGCCCGCCGCCCCGGTCAACCTCCCATCGTTTTTGTGCAAGCGGGAGGCTGCGTAATGGCCGGCAACCCCTACCCAGCACGCCGCGTCCGCATTGACTTGGACGACGGCAAGATCACTCACCGTCTGACGGGCGACTCCGCAGCCCCAGCCCGCGTCGTCCTCTCCCTTCGCCCTGTGCAGGTTCCGATGACGGATGAGCAGATCCGATCCATGTGCAAACAGGGATGGGTTTTTGAAACCGTCAGACAATGGGTGCACGTCATTGAAGCCCACCACGGCATCACTGCCCAGGCCAAGAAAGAGGGTGCCTGATGGTAGGAGGGACAAAACCCGTCCTCCGGGACGCGATCACCGCCGCACTCCAGGAGCATGGGCCCATGTCCATGCAGGAGTTGGCTGACCTTCTGAACCTGCCACGGGGCCGAATCAAGGGGGTCATCTGCGCCGCCAGATTCGACCACGGGAGACGATTCTTCCGCATCACCGGGTATGTCTCTGGCACGGCATCGCTTGTTCCGCTGTACGGCGTCGGGGGAGAGACCTTGCGGGACGCCCCGCGCCCGAGCTCTGCGGATCTGGAGAAGGCCCGGCAGGCCCGCCATTGGAGAAAAAACGGCGCGATCAAACGCGCCCGAACTTTGGGGACTCCCGCGTCCCCTTGGGAGCAACTGATGAGAGGTACGACAGCATGTACTCGCTGATCGATGAGCTGATGGCGAGCCCATCAGCACCACTGGGCGCAACCGCCCGGCACCACACGGAGATGCGCGTGCTTTCGGCGCTCGGGGCGTTCAGAACAGACCCCGCCCCGAACTACCAGCACTGGAAAGCGTTGGCAGATATGGTCACGGTGATGCACCTCCTGCACTGTGCGGGAGAGATTGCCGATGGTGACGGGCTGATCCAGGAAGCGATGGATCACGTCGTGAGCCTGCGGGACACGATGAGGTTCACCGGCCCTGCGCTCAGGGTTCTGAGCGCCTTGGCGCAGGACTACGGGCAGGTGCTTGATGAACTGCCAGCCAGAGCCCTAATCAGGGCACACAGGAAAGCCACCAAGCGGCTGAGCGCCGTGCAGAAAGGAAAAACATGAACGCATTCAGCAAGGACTTCAAGCCCGCACTGAAGACGGACGACCTGGCAAAGACCGCGCACCAGCGCACAGTGCAGAAGGCCAAACGCAAAGAGCGTATGCAGTCAACCGACCCCCTGACGAAAGCCCAGGCGACTGGGTCGATCATGGGGCTCAAGCCGAAGGAGAAGCCATGAAAAAGACTCCGTGGTTCCCTTTCACGACGAAACCTGTCCATGTCGGCGTATATGAGGTCGATTGGTGTGACGCAGACAGGACGCCGTTCTACTCCTACTGGGATGGCAGCACGTTCAATGGCGGTTGGTTGGATACTGCCCTCGCTGCTCGTATGGCGTGTTTCGGTAAGTCTGCAAGCGGGCACCCTGTCAGATGGCGGGGTGCCATTAAAGTCAAGAAGGGAACACCATGAGCATCGAAGCAATGAAGCAAGCGCTTGCAGCACTGGAAACGTGCCGCATCGGGTCTGTGTCGGAGTGGTCGGTCGAAGACATTACGCCAAAGAACGTAACGGCGGCAATCGCAGCACTCCGCACCGCCATCCAGCAGGCAGAGGCCCAGCAGCCAGCCAAGGGTGAGCCGGTGCTGGTGCAACACCGAAAGCCCGTCGAAGGCTGGAGTGGCGAAACCATTGGCTACACAGCCTGGAGGGACGGTAAAGGGTTGGATTGGTGGCCGCATCGGGAGCTGTACGACCACCCAGCGCCGAGTGCGCCCGCTGACGTGGTGCGGGATGCGGAGCGGTATCGGTGGCTGCGTGACCATGACCATTGGCCAGCACCATTTTCGTCAAGCCAGGAGCCGGAACCAGTACGTGGCCACGACCTCGACGCAGCCATCGACGCCGCCATGCTCGCAGCCAAGGATGCGTCCGCTTGAGCGCCCGGTTAGGCCTGGCGGCAGATGCCCAGGGCCTGACCAACACACAAGGCGAGCCGACAGGCTGGCCGCTGACAACTGAGGCTTGCGAAGCAGGCCGGATAGGAGCGAGATGCACACGACACCACAGCACACGATGACCAACACCGAGCTTCAGGAAGCCATCACGATGGCAAATGCGATGGTGAAGTCCGCCGCACCGGACAGCCCGAATTTCAAGGATCTGCAAAACCACCTCGCCACCCTGCTCAAACTGCAGCAGATGCGGGCGGAAAGGTGAGAGATGAGCAATACCACGCACGAGCAAATCAATGAACAGCTTGAAGCGCTTCAGGAGCATAACGCCAAACTTGTCGCTGCAATCGAGGCGCTGCTGGATGACCCGCGCGTGATCGAGGCAGCCCAGGCTGTAGACATCGGGCGAGCCCTGTGCGCAATCTGGGGCATGTGAGGGCCTAACCCCCCAGCTAAGCGGCGCTCTGCGTCCGGTTGAGCGAACGGTTAGGCGGCTGGTGGTTTGGCGCGCTTGATGACCGCACGCAACCACTCTAGGCCGTTCGCGTCGATCTTGGCCCAAAGGTCAGGCGGCAGGCGGATAGAGCGCTGCACCAGCCTTTCGGCGTCAGGTTTCGGCGGTCGCCCGCCCTTGTGTTTTGTCTGTTCCATGCGACAAGTATACGTGATTCAAAAAATACTTGCACACCCCTAGTTTTTGTGATTCAATAACACACATCGACACACCAACCGGAGCACACCATGTACACACTCGCTGGATTCACCGTCAACACCGCCGAACAGGCCCGCACCATTCTGCTGATGGCAATGCTCAAGCAAGACCAGCCGCTGGCCGCAAAGGCGCATTGGGTGCTGAAGAAATTGGGGGGTGCGTAATGTTCAGGCGGCTTCTATGCCGCTTGGGTATTCATGGCCCCGAGTGGGGCGGCCACGGCCTGCAAAACGCCAGCACGGCCAACTCAATTGTTGGTCCTGGGCATCGCCGATGCACCCACTGCGGCGCGGAGTGGATGGCATACGAGGCCGTCACCAACCGCCCGTATCGCGTGCTGGCCTGGGAACAGACAAAGCTGGCTAACCAATAAGTTAACCGGCGCCCGAATGGGCGTCCGAGTTGAACTGGCGGTTAGGCGTTACGGACCAAACAGAAAGGATGCACATGAGCATCGAAGCAATGAAACGCATCAAGTCGTTGCTGCAAGACACGAAGACGATCGATTCGCACACCATATCAGCCGTGGTTGCTGAGTGTGATATGGCCATCCTGGCCAAGCAGCCCGACCAATCAGTTAACGAAAAGCATTTCGGTGACTTTGAGTTGCTCGTTGTGACTACGGCATACGAACAAGGATTTGGTCATGCGTTCAGAACTGAGCTGAGTAATCCATACGCACCCGCCACAAACGCCTATAAAGCCTGGGACATGGGCCGAAGTGCTGGCAAGCGAAATGGGCAACCCCAGCAGCCCGCCACGGGAGTGCCGGTGACGCAGTGGCAAAAACGACACCCAATCCGCACTGCAGGCCGTTGGATCAGCACCGACGAACACGACGCTAAGAGGTGGAGCAAATACTCAAGAGGGTGGGAGGTGCGCCCCCTCTACGACCGCCCAGCGCCGAGCGTGCAGGCTATGGACAACCTGGACGCAGTCATGACCGAAAAACTCGACTCCACCCGCACCGCCCTGGTTAACCCCAAGACGTACTGGGTGCCCATCACGGACAAGACGCCCCGAGGCGTTAAGTGTTTCCTCGCCAACCGCAGTGCCAAGTCGGCCACCACTGGCACCGTCGCCACCGAGGAAAAGTTCTTCACGCACTACTTCCCCATGCCTGTTTTTGACCCCAGCGAGGAGTAACTCAATGCCCACGCAACGCAACACGACCCCCTGGCTCAACGCCAACCTGAAGTCCAACCGCCCTGTCCGCCCCGGCTGGTACGAAGTGCGGCTCACGTTCTCCAAGGACGAGCGCATCCGCCGCCGCTACTGGGACGGCACCAAGTTCAGCGCCCCGGTGCGCGTCGGTGAGTCCGCCGCCGAGCAAGCCCGCTGCAAGGCCATCCCCTGCCCTCACGCTCCGAGCAAGATCCGCTGGCGCGGCCTGACTGCCCCCGCAACGCGATGAAAAAGCGGACGAAGAAATACCGGGACACCCCCGACCGCCAGGCGTATCGAGCTGGCGGCATTCGCCCAGGCCACATCCAACTGGCGATCCTGGGCAGCTCCGTGCTGTCCAAGGAGGACCAGATCATCCGCCTGTCCATCGTCAAGCCCGCGTTCGAGGCCATCACACGCGGCGACTACACCAAGGACCAGGGCAAGGAAGTGCTCACGGTCCACAACGTGATCGTGGCCCTGGCAGCCAAGCCCGGCACCCTCAAGGGCGACGTGCGGGAGTTCCTGCACATCTCCAGCGAGACCCTGGCGGGCATCGCCCGGCGCCACTACCAGGACGGCGACCACGCACTGACCATCGACGAGCACGAGGTCATCTGGGCACTCTACGACCTGTTCGTGGAAGTCCTGGCAAGCGTGCCCCTGCGTGACATCGAGCGGGCCGAGCACACCGTCAACCACCGCGTGGCGCACAAGCAAAACGTGCGCAACCTGGACGAGTTCAAGAGAGCATCATGAGCACACACCCCTTCTCCCCGGACTACAAGTCCCAGATCGAACTCAAGGACATCGTCCGCGACGGGCGCATCTCGCAGATCCGCACACAGCAGCGCCGTGAGGGCTTGGCCTCGGACGACCCCGAGCGCCGCCGCACGGCCAGCGGGACCATCGAAGGCATGGGCGCCACCAAGGAAGACAAACCCAAGAAAGGCAAGAAGAAATGAAACAGTACCTTGACCTCGTCGCCCGCACCATCCGAGAAGGTGAGCCCCGCGACGACCGCACGGGTGTCGGCACCCTGGCCGTTTTCGGCGCCACCCTGGAGTTCGACCTGCGCGAACGCTTCCCCCTGGTGACGGCCAAGGAGACCCGCTGGAAGGTGGCGTTCCTGGAAATGCTGTGGTTCCTGCGCGGGGGCGGCAGCATCAAGTGGCTCAACGAGCACGGCAGCAAGCTGTGGGACGCCTGGGCAAACAGGCACGGCAACCTTGGCCCGATCTACGGAGTGCAGTGGCGCGACTGGAACGGCAACGGCATCGACCAGGTGCATGAGTTGATCCACAGCCTGCGCACCGCACCCGACGGGCGCCGCCACCTGGTCACAGCCTGGAACGTGGGCGAGCTGCCCGAGATGGCCCTGCCACCCTGCCACTGGGCACACCAGTGCTACGTGTCCAACGACGGGCACCTGGACCTCAAGCTGTTCCTGCGCTCCTCGGACGTGGCCCTGGGCCTGCCGTTCAACATCGCCCAGTACGCACTGCTCACCCATCTCTATGCTCGGGCTGCGGACCTCAAGCCGCGCCGCCTGCTGGTGGACATCGGTGACGCGCACCTGTACAGCAACCACGTCAAGGCCATGCTCCCGGTGCTGGACGACGGCCCGGTGGACGACAACGCCCGCCTGGTGATCCGCACCGACAACACGGACATCGACGGCTACAAGCCCGAGGACTTCCACATCGAGGGGTACAACCCGCGCCCGTTCGTCAAGCTGGAGGTGGCGGTGTGAACACGAGCGTCGAAGACAGCCTGACGGGCCGCACTCGCTACCGAGTCGAGAACCGCCTTTTTCGCAAGACCCTGGTCGTTCTGCAAGTGGAGGCCCGCTGCGACGGCTGGCGCCCTAGTGACTTTCAGCCCGGCACTGGCGCCGACAGAACCTACTGGCGCGACGCCCGCCCGGAAGACTTCGCCTTCGCTGACCGCGCCCCCGGCCTGCTCATCGCGTAAGCGCCCAAACCAACCAAGGACCGTAACGTGTTACCTATCTGGACCATCGACTTCGAGTCGTTCTGGAGCCGCCTGTACAGCCTGTCCAAGATGTCCCCCCTGGAGTACGTCAAGGGCAAGGAGTTCCAGCTCATCAGTTGCTCCGTCAAGCTCAACGACTACCCCACGGATGTCCTGTTCGGCGAGAAGGAGATCCGCCACGCCTTCTCCAAGATCGACTGGAGCAAGGCCGGGATGTGCGCCCACAACATGAGCGGCTTCGATGCCTACATCGTGGCGTACTACCTGGGCATCCGCCCCCGCATGTGGTTCTGCACGGCGGCGATGGCCCGGCCCATCCACGGCAAGACCACCGGGGTCAGCCTGGCGAAGCTGGTCCAGCACTACGCCCCCGAGCTGGTGGCTATGGGCATCAAGCCACGCAAGGACAACACCATCTTGCTCAACACCCAGGGCAAGCGCCTGGAGGACTTCACCGAGGCCGAACTCAAGGACATGGCCGTCTACAACAAGGACGACACCGAGCAGTGCCGTGGCCTGTTCAAGATCCTGTCCAAGCACTACAGCCCCTCCGAGCTGTGGCAGATCGACGCCATCACCCGCATGAGGACCGAGCCCCAGTTCGAGCTGGATGCCCCCCTGCTGGAGACCGCAGCGTCCATCGAGCGTGACCGCAAGCTCAAGAGCCTGCTGGACCTCGCCAAGATGCTGCGCAGCGAAGTCGAGATGCCCGAGGTCAACTGGTCTGACCCGGACACCGTCGCCGAGGCTGTGCGCTCGGAGCTGGCAAGCGCCCCCAAGTTCTCGACCCTGCTGGAGAGCCTGGGCGTCGAGGTGCCCATGAAGCCCTCGCCCACCAACCCGGACAAGGAAGTGCCCGCGCTGTCCAAGACGGACGAGGCGTTCGTCGCCCTGCAAGAGCACCCCAACGACCTTGTTGCCGCCGCTGCACGGGCTCGCCTGGATGTGAAGTCCACCCTGCTGGAGACGAGGATCGGTAAGTTTCTGACGGCGGGCTCCCTGGCCGGTGGGCGGCTGCCCATCCCCCTCCGCTACTGCGGTGCGGACACCACGGGGCGCGACTCTGGTGAGGAGTACAACCCCCAGAATCAGCCGCGCATCGACCCGGACAAGCCCAAGACGTCGGACTGCCTGCGCAAGAGCCAGCGAGCCCCCAAGGGCAAGGTCGTCATCGTGGCCGACCAGTCCGGCATCGAACTGCGGGTCAACCACTTCCTGTGGAAGGTGCCCTCCAGCATGGCGCTGTACCAGGCCAGCCCCGACAAGGCCGACCTGTACCGGGCGTTCGCTGCGGACAACCTGTACTACACCGAGCCCGGCCTCATCACCAAGCCGCAGCGCCAGATCGGAAAATTGAGTCAGCTCGGCCTTGGATTCGGCTCGGGGGCACAGACCTTCCGTCGCATCGCCAAGACAATGGGCGGGGTGGACATGCCGGTTGAGTCCGACGACCCCGACGTCCTGGACTGCGTGACGGTCGTGAATTCGTGGCGCTCGGCCTACGCACCCATCGTGGAGGGTTGGGCGAAGTGTGGCAAGTCGCTGTTCGACGTCCGTGCGGGCCTGGAGAACGCCATCGACCCGTGGGGCCTGACCCACACGTGCCCCGAGGGCATCGTGCTCCCGTCGGGACGCATCATCCGCTACCCAGACCTGCGCCTCGTGACCGAGGGGGAATGGCCGGACGGGCGCCCCAAGAAGCAGTGGATGTACGCCCACGGTCGCCACAAGGCGTTCCTCACTGGCCCGAAGGTGGACGAGAACATCGTGCAAGCCCTGGCTAGAGACTCGGTGTTCGACTGCTCGGTGGACTTCTACAAGTCAACCGGCCTGCGCCCAGCACTTCGTGTCCACGACGAACTGGTGTACGTGGTGGACGAGGCACCAGCGGCGGACCTCCTGGCGGAACTCCAGCGCATCATGCGGACACCCCCAAAGTGGTGGCCCGAGCTGGTTGTGTGGTCCGAGGGAGACATGGCGGGCACATACGGCGACGCGAAATAAGCATCTGACCCACACCCTCGGGCTTTTTTGTTCTAACATCAGTGTTAGACAGTTTAGGTTATACACAATGAACGCAAACACACAGATGTCTAACGGACAACCGGGTAATCCAGAGTACACGGGCGGCTCCGTGGGCTACTACACGGTCCACGTCGCGCACCCGACCACCTACGACCGCGCACCCTACGACGCGGAGTGCAACGACATCATCGAGGCGCTCGGCATGAACTACGCGGAGGGCAACGCCTTCAAGGCCATCTGGCGTTCGTGCGCGGCCCGCAATCTGGGCCTGGCCAAAAAGGGCTACACCGACGGCCTGTACGACGCCGAGAAAGTCGAGTTCTTCGGGGCTCGCATGGCGGTTCAGGCTTTGGCCCGCACCGAGAAAGGGCAACCATGAAACTCGGTAACGTCCTCCCGTGGAGCTACTCCACGCTGCAAGCGTTCGAGACCTGCCCACGCCGCTTCTACCTGACCCGCATCTCCAAGCAGGTCAGCGAGCCGCAGCACGCTGCAAGCATGTGGGGCAACGAGGTCCACAAGGCCCTGGAGAAGGCTGTCAAGGGTGAGGAGCCCCTGCCGACCCGCTTCAAGGAGTACGCATACATCGTGACCCGCGTGCGACAGACCCCCGGCAAGAAGCTGTGCGAGCAGAAGTTCGGCATCACCGCCAGCTTCCGCCCCACGGACTTCTTCGCCAAGGACGTGTGGTTCCGTGGGGTCATCGACCTCAACGTCATCGGCACCAAGAAAGCCGCGACGCTGGACTACAAGACCGGCAAGATCAAGACGGACGGGGACCAGCTCAAGCTGTTCGCCGCCGCCACGTTCACCCACTTCCCCTACCTGGAGGAAGTGACCACGGGCTACCTGTGGCTCAAGGACGACAAGCTGACGCCCGCCTCGTTCACCAAGGACGACGTCCCGGTGATCTGGCAGGAGTTCCTGCCCCGCGTGAACCGCATGGAGCAGGCTCAGAAGAACGACGTGTGGATGCCGCGCCCCTCCGGCCTGTGCCGCGAGTATTGCCCGGTCGGTAAGAAGTTGTGTGACTTTTGTGGGAAAGACTGATGTTAGACACCAAGAGCAATGACGAGCTGATTGACCACGTGACGTCTAACCTGATCGCCAGTCCAGACGAACTCTTGCTGGCCGAGCGCCTGCAAGCGGCACTCGAAGAACTGGACGCGACGCAGGCTCGACTCAAAGCAGCGGAGGGCACCGATGGCGCAGACACCTGAAGGCCGGGTCAAGGCCGACATCAAGAAGTTCCTCAAGGCCCACGGTGTGTGGTTCTTCATGACCACCACCGGGGGCTTCGGCAAGAGCGGAGTCCCTGACTTCGTCTGCTGCTGGAAGGGCAACTTCGTCGGCATCGAGGCCAAGGCACCTGGCAAGCGCAACAACACCACCGTACTGCAAGACGACGAAATCATGGCGATTCACCAAGCCGGTGGCGCTGCCATCGTGGTGGACAACGTAGATCAACTTTTACCCCTGCTGGAACGCTATGGATGAGAAGTACCTAGAGATGGCCGAGGCGCAGGAGCAGATGCAGCGTGACCGTGCTCTGCACGAAGCGCAGCAGCGTGCCGCACCCGAGACCCACCCCGACTTCGACGGCAAGCACTGCATCGTGTGCGACGTCGAGATTCACCCCGGTCGCCTGGCCCTCAAGAAGGTCAAGTGCATCGACTGCCAGGAAGCAACGGAGAAGCGCAATGCCCACACCCGCAAATAAGCGTGACTACAAGGCCGAGGCCGCACGCGAGACCCCGGCCCGCAAGCAGGCCCGGCGTGACCGCATGAACGCCCGCTACGACTTCGAGAAGAAGCACGGCGACCTGCCCACCAACGTCCACGTGGACCACAAGAAGCCCATCAGTCAGGGTGGCACCAACGACCCCAAGAACCTGCGGGCCATCCCCAAGGAGCGCAATGAGTCGTTCCGCCGTGACGGCCCTGGGGGCAAGCAGAAAGGCAAGGCATGAGCAACTTCCGCGAACTCGAAGACCTGGTGATCGAGTGGTCCAAGGCCCGCAAGATCATCCCCCATAGCACCCCGTGCGCCCAGTCCCGCAAGAACCTGGAGGAAGCTGGTGAGCTGCTGGAGGCCACGGCAGCCCTCAAGGCCCTGCGCGACGTCATGGCGATGACACCATCCCTCGCCAACAACCAGGCGTTCTTCACGTACTACGCCGCTACGCTGGACGCCGTGATGGATGCGCTGGGCGACAACCTGGTGACCCTCATCAACGTGGCGGCACTGGCCGACCTGGACCTCGTCAAGGCGCTGCAAAGCGCCTACAACGTCATCAAGGATCGCAAGGGCACCCTGCGAGCCGACGGCGTTTTCGTCAAGGAGTCCTGACATGACACCCACCGAGTTCCAACTGTTCGTGGCCCATCGTGACACGGTGATCCCGGTGGACAGCATCTGCGAGAAGTACCTGAACCTGACGCCCCCAGAGGCGCGTCGCCGGGCACTGCTCAACAAGCTGCCCTTCCCCACCTTCCGCGTGGTCGAGAGTCAGAAGGCCCCCATGATGGTCAAGCTGACCGACCTGGCAGCCCACATCGACAGCAAGCACAAGCAGGCCGAGCAAAGCTGGGAGCACTCCCAGGTCTGACACGCCGGGTGCGTCAGGAATCTTGAAAAAGAGATCGAGGGTGTGTCACTGGTGTGGCGCACCTTTCTTTTTGCTAGGGAGCGTGGAAACGCTCGCGGAGAAGCTCAATGCTGGTATCAACAAAGCACCGAAAGCTGGTGCTGAACCTACGAGATCCGAGCCGCGTTACAGCGGTGATCCCGACAGCCAAGACAGTTGAGTACAAGGGCCGCACCCTGGTTGCGGTGCCCCACGGACTTGACGAAGTGCGGGTGCTGCGCAACCTGGGGCTCGACGCCCCGGCGCCCATCGAGCACTACTACGACTGGCCTGGCCGGTTCACGCCGTACCTCCACCAGAAGATCACGGCCTCGTTCCTGACGACCAACCCACGGGCCTACTGCCTGAACGGCATGGGCAGCGGCAAGACGGTCAGCGTGCTGTGGGCGTTCGACTACCTCAAGAAGCTGGGCCTGGTCAAGCGGATGCTGGTGGTCGGCCCCCTGTCCTCGATGGAACGAGCCTGGGCAGACGAAGTGTTCCGCCACTTCCCGCACCTGAACTGCGCGGTGCTGTACGGCACCCGTGAGCGGCGCCACAAGCTGCTGGCCCAGGACTTCGACATCTTCATCATCAACCACGACGGCGCCAAGAACAAAGAGACCATGCGCCTGCTTGCCGAGCGCGAGGGCCTGGACGTGATCGTGGTGGACGAGATCGACACCGCCCGCAACGCCTCCACGGATATGTGGAAGGCCCTGAACGTCATCATCAACGGCAACAAGAAGGGCGACCTCAAGCGCAAGGAGTGGGTCTGGGGCCTGACCGGCACCCCGGTGCCCAACTACCCGACCGACGCCTGGGCGCAGTGCAAGCTGGTCACTCCGGGCACGGTCTCCCCCTATTTCGGGGGGTTCCGCGACAGGGTCATGCGCCAGATCACCCAGTTCAAGTGGGTGCCACGCGACAACGCGATGGAAGTGATCCACGAGGTCATGCAGCCCGCCGTGCGCTTTGCCCGTGAGGACTGCATCGACCTGCCGCCCACCACGTACCAGACGGTGCAGGTCGAACTCACCGACGAGCAGCGCAAGGCGTATGACGAGATGCTGCGCCAGCTCAAGACCGAGTGCGAGGGCGGCACGATCAAGGCCATCAACGAGGCCGTCAAGCTCAACAAGCTGCTCCAGATTTGCCTGGGCACCGCGTACAGCGAGGACGGCTGCGTCTCCATCCCGGCGCGGCCCCGCGTCGAGCTGGTGCGCGAGCTGATCCACCGCGCCGAGGGCAAGGTGCTGGTCTTCGCCCCCCTGACCGGCGCACTGCTGGCCCTGGCCGAGGAGCTGCGCAAGGACTTCTCGGTGGAGGTCGTCTACGGCGACGTGCCCAAGGCCAAGCGAGATCAGATTTTCCAGGACTTCCAGACGAGCCCGCACCCCCGCGTGATCGTCGCCAACCCCAAGACCATGTCCCACTCACTCACCTTGACGGAGGCTAACACCATCATCTGGTACGGACCCACCCACTCCAACGGCACCTACGAACAAGCTAACGCCCGAGTCACCCGGCCAGGGCAGCGGCGCAACACGCTGATCGTCAACATCGAGGCGACAGCAATCGAACGTAGGGTTTTCCAGGTACTACGCGACCGTGGCCAGATGCAGGGCCTCCTGCTGGACATGGTCCGCGACGCTTGACAGGCTAACGTGTTAGATATATTATTTGTCAGAAGGAGCAAATCATGAGCGAAGAAGTGATCGACCAAACCGCTGCCGCCGCAGCCCCATCCCACACCATCGAGGACGTCGTGGCCCGCTACGTCGCACTGCGCGACAAGAAGGCAGCCCTCAAGGTCGAGCTGGACAAGGCCACCGAGAAGATCGACGAGGGCATGGTGCGCCTGGAGCGTTTCATGCTGGACTACCTGAACAAGACGGGCCTGAGTTCCGTCGGCACCGGGGAGTTCACGGCGTACAAGGCCAGCGTCACCAGCGTCACAACCGGCGACAAGCAGGCGTTCCTGGACTACGTCAAGGAGCAAGAAGCCTGGGGCCTGCTGGACGTGCGCCCATCCAAAACAGCCGTCGTCGAGTTCCGCACGGAGAACGACGACCTGCCTCCCGGCATCAACTGGCGGGAAGAAAACGTAGTGCGCATCCGCCGCGCTTGATCTAACATCAACCCCTTGCCTGAAAAGGAATCCATACCATGTCCGCAATCGTCCCCCTGAACGCTGGTGCCAAGCTGCCCGCATACCTCGCCAACCGCACCGCAGCCCGCACTGGCATCAACGCCGACGTCGCAATGGGCGGGGGCTACCCCACCCTGTCCATCAAGGGTAAGGTCTTCACCCTGGTCAAAGACGGTGAGCGCAAAGTGCTGACTCGCCCGGACGATCCCGATGAAGTCCTGCAAAACCTGACCCTGGCTGTGGCCCGCGCCAACACCAAGAGCCGCGTCTTCTACTCCAAGGAGTTCGAGGAAGGCTCGGAAGGCGAAGCCGCCAAGCCCGACTGCCACTCGTCTGACAGCGTCTCCCCGATGCCTGACAGCCGCAACCCCCAGGCCAAGAAGTGCCAGCTCTGCCCGCACGCTGTGTGGGGCTCTGGCAAGCAAGGCAAGGGCACTGCCTGCTCGGTCAACACCCGCCTGGCCGTGGTGGACCCCGAGCAAGCTGCCAAGACGGACGAGGTCGAGCCGTACCTGATCCGCGTCCCCGCTGGCTCGCGTGCCAACTTCGCCGAGGTGGTCAAGGCCGCTGACGCCCGTGGCATCGACTACAACATGCTGGTCCTCAAGGTCGGCTTCGACAAGGAAGCCCCGGCACCCAAGCTGACCTTCAAGCTGATCGGCCTGCTGGACGAGGCTGTGTACGAGAAGGTCAACGCCCTGTACAGCGAAGACACCGTGCTGGACATGATGGGCCTCAAGCCCGTCGCGGCCCGCCCGGCACTGGACGGTCAGGACGCGGCCCCGGCCAAGTCCACCGTGGACCAGGAACTCGAAGCCATCCTGGCTACCAAAGCCGCCGCCGATGCGGCCAAGGCCAGCGCCAAGGAAGTCGCCGAGACCAGCGCCAAGGAAGTCGCCGAGGCCGTCAAACCTGCCCGCAAGCCCGCCGCCAAGAAGACCGTGGTGGAAGACGCTGACGATGTGGCCGAGGCCGTTGAAGCCGTCGCGCCTGCCCCGGTGAAGGCCGCAGCCACTGCCGACGTGGGCAGCCTGCTGGGCGACCTGGATGCCCTGCTGGGCAGCCTGGACGACTGATGAGATGGAGGGGCCGCGTGCCCCTCCCCCCACCACATTAACCCAACAACAGTCGGAGCCAAGATGGACTTCACCGTAGTAAGTAAAGCGGGACTGACCCAAGGCGAGTTCGCATCCCTGTGTGGTGTTTCCCGCGTGAGCGTGAACCTCTGGGTGAACGGCAAGATGCGCCCATGTCGCTACGTGGCAAAGCACGTGACGGACACACTGGACGCCGTCAAGCACGCTGTGGAGAACCAGCGTCTGCCCCTGGCAGCGAAGACCCCCCGCAAGACCCGCATTGATCTGATCCTCCTGGCCCTCACGAAGTAAGGGGGCCACATGCTGCAAAAATTCCTGGGGGACATCCTCCCCCCTGAAGGCTATTACTGCCTCACTCTCCTGCCCGAAGGCCGTCACCTTTGGGCAGATTCGCTTGATGAACTACAAGTCCTGGTCGAGCGCCACGCTGGCCGCGAGGGTGTCTACTACGGCACCGCTGCATTCCAAAGCCACGCCAACCGCAAGCAGGCTAACGTGTTATCGCTCCAGGCCCTGCGCCTGGACATCGACGCTGGCCCCGAGAAGCTGGCAAAGCACGGCGAAGACGCCGTGTACGCCACCCAGAAACAAGCCGTCGTCGCGGCTGCTGAGTTCTTCAAGGCCACCGAGCTGGTGCCGACCTACCTGGTCTCCAGCGGTGCGGGCCTGCACATCTACTACTGCCTGGACGAGGCCATCGACCCGGAAGCGTGGCTCTCGCTCGCCAAGGGCCTGAGCCGCCTGGGCGCCAAGCACGGCCTGAAGATCGACGCCTCGGTTACCGAGGACTCAGCCCGCATCCTTCGCCCCATCGGCGCCCTGCACGGGAACGGTAAGAGGGTCGCGGTGCTCAAGGACTTCGGTGTCAAGCACAGCGTGGCACATCTGCGCTCGCTGCTGCCCGTGGAAGACGTCCTGCCCAAGTCCACCCGTGCCCGCACGGGCATCAACGACGACCTGGACCTGACCCCCTCTGGCCCGCCGTCGAGCGCGTTCAAGATCGTCGCTCACTGCGGCGCCCTGCGAGAGGTAGCTCTCACCCGTGGCGACGTGCCAGAGCCCTTCTGGCGTGCCATGCTGGGCCTGGTCAAGCGCACCACCGAGGGCATTGAGGTCGCCCACGAGTGGAGCAGCGGCTACGAGGGCTACGACCCAGACCAGGTCGAGCGCAAGTTCGACGCCTGGGCTACCGGGCCAACAACCTGCACCGAGTTCGCCAAGCACAGCAAAGCGTGCGGTAGCTGCGAGTTCAACGGCAAGGTCAAGTCCCCCATCAGCTTGGGCCTTCTGACCACCGCCGAGGTCGAGTCCCTGCCCGAGGAGCAACGCCCGGCTGCCCCCAGCCTGCCAGACGAGATCAAACCCAAGGGTATGCCCTGGGAAGGCTCGATCCCACCGGGCTTTGACGTCATCACCGACAAGCACAACCGCCTGACCCTGGTCGCCACGATCACGGTGGAAGTCGAGTCGGACACGGGCGAGAAGGTGCCGACGGTCCTTCACGTGCCGGTCACCCACAACATCTTCTGGTTCAGCCAGTGGGCCGAAGCCTCGGGCTCCGAGGACAGCGCACAGGTCACCATGAATCTGTGGGCCGACGGCTACGTCATGACCTACATGATGGACCAGTCCCTGGTCGCCAGTCAGTCCAAGCTGCTGGAGTTCCTGGCGGGCAAGGCCATCCACACAACCTCCCACAACCGAGCAACGAAGTGTATGCAAGACTACGCCAAGGCCAACATCCTGCGCATGGGTGCCATCGGCAAGCGCCCCAAGGTCAATGACCACCTTGGCCTGCGCATCCTGCCTGACGGCACGATGGTGTGCGCCCACGGTGCCCACCTGATCTACCCCGACGGCAGTGTCCAGGCAGCCCAGATCGGCCCGACCATCGGCTCGGTCGCCAACCAGTTCCCTGTGCCGCTGCCCAAGAGCGTCGATGGCACCTGGGAGCCGTCCGTGTTCGACGACCACATCCTGCCGCGTGCCCGCAAGCACGTTGAGTTCCTGCGTCGCCACTACGGCGGCGAGGGCATGGAGAAGTTCCAGCTCGCCATCATGCTGGGCCTGGCTTCTCCGTTCATGCCCTTCGTCAAGGGTGAGTTCGTGGCTGGCACCACCCTGCCCCGCCAAAGCTCACTGTCTGTCTCGTTGTACTCGCGCCAGTCGGCACGGGGCAAGACGACCGCCGTGGCAAGCGCCCTGCTGGCCTACGGTCGCCCGGCTGACCTGGTCAACGACGCGGGCCGCTTCGGCTCCACCGACAACGCCCGCTACTCCCGCCTGTCCGTCCACGGCACCATGCCCAACATCATGGATGAAATGGGCGGGGCCACGGCAGCGAGCGTCGCCACGGCGGTCAGCCAGGTCGCCAACGGCGGTGCCAAGGAACGCTCGGGGCGCGGCGGTGAACTGCGCAGCTCGGCACCGTGGGCGCTCATCAACCTGATGACGACCAACACCTCGCAGCGCGACATGATCTCGGCCATCCAGTCCAACAGCGGCGCCATCCAGTACCGCCTGCTGGAGATCAACGTCGAGGACATGCCGACGTACAACGAGGACCAGCGTGACGAGTTCACCCGTGACTGGGCCGAACTCAACCAGGACTGCATCGGTGCGCTGGGTGCCGTGATCCACCGCGAAATCTGCGCACTGGGCGTGCTGGGGGCCAACAAGCTGGTCACCGAGTGCGCGGCCAAGGCGGCACGCGCCATCGAGGCTGACCAGAACGCCCGCTTCCAATACTGGGGCCTGGGCGCAGTGTTCGCCTTGCAGTTCGTGCTGACCCGCCTGGACCTGGCGCCGTTTGACATCGTCAAGATCAAGGACGGCTTCAAGACTTGCTACGACGAGGGCCAGAAGTACGTGGACGACAACGTCACCTCCACGGACGGCCTGGAGCTGATGCGCCAGTTCCTCGTTGACATGGCCCCGAACACCCTGGTGACCGAGAACGAGACGATGATCAACCGCCACTCAACCCGGTTCGACGAGCCCCTCAACAGCCGGGTGCCGGACAAGATCCTGGCGCGGCACATCCGCTCCACCAAGCGCACGTATGTGTCTGCGGAGGCGCTGCGTGCCTGGGCGGTGGACAAGGGGTTCAGCGACAAGGACGTGACACGCGCCTGTCGTGCTCACGGTGTGCTCCGCGTCCACGAAACGCCCCAAGGGCCGACCGGGCAAAAGCACAAGGTCGCTCTCTCAGCCGAGTATTACAACCTCACCAAGGGGCTGCGCGGTAACATGAACCTGCGGATGCGCTGCGTCACCATCGACACCCGGCGCCTGTACATGGCGCTCGGTGCCCCCGAGGGGGACTTCGACGACACGGACGAGGCTGCGGAAGCGGCGACAGCGTAAAGAAGGGGGCCTCGGCCCCCTTTCTCATTCCATCAGGTTCCTGACGAACCCTTGGGTTTCCTTGTCGGCTGCCACCCCGCCGACGGCCATGCGGTCCCGCTTCACCCGCTCACGCGGGGCCTTGATGAGCTGGCTCAAGGGCTGCACCGTCAGGCCAAGTCGCTTGCGCGTTGCCTGCATGTCCAGCCATTCCTGGCGAGCCTCGGCCATCGCGTCGGTGTCGTTGTCCTGGAAGGCTTCGACGTAGTCCTTCTTGACCTGGGACACCTTCTCGTCGAAGAACTTGCTGGCCTTGTACTCGGCACCGGAGCGGAAGTTGCGGTCGGTGATCGTGCTGGTCGGCAGGCCGACAGCTTGGAACAGCCCGTCCACCCAGGTGATCTCGTCAGCGGACATCGCCTGGACGCCACGGGTCGTGGTGACCCCGTCCACCGCGAAGCGGGTGCCCTTGATGGCGTTGCCGATGGCGCCAGGCAAGACCTTTTCCAGCGCCTTGTAGTAGTCCCCTTGCTTGGCGGTGCCGACTGCGTCAGCCCACTTGGGCATCAGGCCCCCAACGAACGGGCCAGCCGCCGCTGCCAGCAGGTTCTGGTAGCCGCTGCGGCTCTCGATGTCCCAGTCGGCGTAGGGGAACAGACTGAGCATGTTGCCCGAGCCCACCTTGCTGGAGAGGTCAACCCCGAGCATGTTCGGCACGCCACGGGTTAGGGCGTCGGTCAGCGGGCCGTTGCCCATGACGCGGCGCAGCGTGGCTTCTGCGTCGTCCGGCTCATCGTCGTCGCCGAAGATCGAGCCCAGCACCATGCTGAACAACTGGAAGCCCGGCAGGCCCATCGCCCCGCCCAGCACGGCCATGTGGCCCATGTTGTAGGCCAGCACCCGTCGCGCCACTGCACGCTCGGTGGGGCTTGCGCCCTTGAGTGCGTCCGAGACCAGCTTGGTGTACATGGTGATCTGGATGAGCTGGAACTTGCGGAACTGCGTCGCCATGCGGCCCAGGGGGGTTCGCATCAGGCGCGGCGCGTTGAAGGCGTTGTAGTCGCCGTGCGTGCCGATGATGACCCGGTCAGCGTAGTCCGTGGCGTTCTTGGCGTTGCCGACACCTTCCAGGCGGGCCGCAGCGATGCCGGTCGCCAGGCGGTTGAGCATTTCCAGGCGGGAGTTGACACCGCGCAGACCCTTGGTTACCCAGGTGAACGCCCGGTTGTACGCCTTGTCGTCCACGTTGGAGTTCCACTGACCCAGGTCGTGCTCCAGGGTGATCTCGATGCGGCCACGGGCAGCCAGATCCTTGACGATGGCCCGCACGTCGGCTGGCAGTGCGTCGTAGTCGCCCTTGGTGAACGCGCCGTCCTTGATGAGCGGACCCAGGTCTCGGTAGGCCCGCGCCAGGGCGCTCCAGGACTTGCCGTAGCCGTGCTTGCCCGCCAGCATCGGCAGGGACATGACCCACGGCTGCATGACGTTTTGCAGGTAGTAGGCCGGGTTGAACAGGAGCTGCCAGAACGAGGAGGTTGCCATGACCTTGTCCACCACGGGCGTGGACTGGAAGTCCATCTGCATGGTGTGGCGGGCCAGGATCTCGTTGAAATACTCCCGGCGCAGCTCGCGGGTGCCGCCGTTGGGGCCTTCGTCGGCCTCCTTCTTCATCTTGAGCAGGTCTTCCTGCACCTGACCACCAAAGCGCAGGGATGCGATGAAGTGCGCGTCGGCACGCCCCTTGGTGGCGAAGGCCCGCATCATGTCACGGTCGGCACCGGCAGTGTTCTTGCGGTTGCGCTCGGCCTGACGTGCGCTGCGCTCACCCAGCAGGGAGAGGTACAGGTCGTTCATCAGCTTGTTGATGGTGGCGTCGGCGGGTTCCGACAGGCTGGCGCCCCCGGTCTCGTTGACCAGGCCACGCAGGCGGCGGAAGGCGTTGAACACGTCGCGCCCACCGTAGAGCTGCTCGTTGGCGTTGCCCTTGTTGAAGTTCTCCACCTCACCGCCAGCGTACTTGCCGGTGGCCTGCATGTCGGCGACCTTCTTGCGGGCGTCGCCACGGCTCTCGAAGAACTCCACGTAGTAGTGGTTCTCGTCGGCTTCCAGCGCCTTGATCTGGGCCTTGTCGTCCGCCAGCTCGGCGGCGCGGTACGCAGCGGACTTCGCCACGACCACGTGGTCACCGAAGCGGCGCAGCGGGGCGTAGGGCCAGTTGCCGTTCATCTCCAGCATCGAGCTGAACTCGGTCAGGGCCTTGGCCTTGCGAGCCTCGGCCTTGGTAGCTTCGCCCATGTTGCCCGCGTCGCGGAAGCCCTTGATGAGCACGTCGAACTCGGAGTTGACGTTGTCCTTGACGGCCTTTTGCATGGCTGCCAGGGTGTCGTGCCCGTGACGGAAGACGTCCTGGATCACGCCGCGCTGGACGGGTGTCAGGGCGCGGAAGGCCCGTGCGACGTCCGAGTTCTCGTTGTACTTGGCGTTGGGGAGCCAGTCTGGTTTGAATGCCCACTCCTTGGACATCGTGGAGGTGCGGATCACCTCGTTGACGCGGGTGCGCTCATGGGTGTTCAGGGTGGCGAAACGCTCCAGCACGGCATCGACTTGCTGCTCCATGCGGGTGCGGTCGGTCGCCACGGCCTCGTAGTGCTCCAGGTACGTCCGGGCCGCAGGCATCAGCTTGGCAGCCTGGTCGATCAGGTCGCGGGTGAACGCGCCGTACTTGATGGCGGCGGTCTTGAGGTCGCCGATGGCGCGGGTGAGAGCTGTCTCGGCCTTGGCGTACTGGGGGCCGAGTTGCTGGGCGACGGACTGCGTGACGTTGTTGTAGCTGTCAGCCTTCGCCAGCATCGAGCCAGAGACGAACTTGCCATCTGATTTCGCCAGGCTGTCCAGGGCACGGATGATGGGGGCGTCGGATTGCAGGCCGAACACTGCCTTGATCTTCTGGCCCAGCTCGGACAGCCAGTTGCGCAGCCGACCCAGCACCGACTGGGATGCCTTGAAGCGCCCCGCCACGATGGCCGAGCCGTTGACGGCCCAGAACTCCGAGGCGTTGATGTTGGCGTAGTGCTCGTAGGGCACCTTGCCATCCTTGAGGAGCTGCTGCGCAGCCTTGAGGCTCGATTGCGTGCCCTCGCCGAGGTGGAAGTCGGACAAGTGCTGGTAGTAGGCGACCAGGTCGGCGTTGCCGGACTTCTTGGCAGTGGCGATACCCTGGGCGAGGGAGTTCAGCCAGCTCTTGCGGATGGCGTCCTGCACGGGGGCAGGCATCATGCGCTCGAAGTGGTGCAGCAGCTCGTGGACTGTGGTCTCGGCGTTGCCGGACTCCTTGACCAAGCTGACGACGCGACGCAGTGTGTCGTAAAAGCCCGAGACGTTGTCGTTCTTGGAGCTGCGCACCGAGATGCCCACATCGTCCAGCAGTGCGGGGTTGCCCTGGATGAACCACTCGGCCAGGTCCACGGCTTCCTCGGACAGGTCGCCACGGCGCTTGGCTTCCAGCAGTTTCTGGCGGAAGTAGTCAGAACCGCGCACACGGTCCGTGACCAGCTTGTTGTCCTTGGCGCGGTCAGCAGCGTTGACCGCCATCTCCAGGCGGTTGGCGAAAGCCTCGGCGCTGATCTCGCCACTGTCCAGCTTGGAGAGCAGCGTGCGAACCTGGCGGGAGACCGATGGGACGCGGGTGGACTCGCCAACCAGGGGCTGGGTGCCGGAGGTCAGGCGTTCGAGGTTTTCGAGGATCTGAGGCGCTGTGGGAACCACCTCGGTGGCAGGTTCGGCTTGAACCTCGGCCTCAACCGGCTTTTGGATCGTGCGCTTTTTCTTGACGACGACCTTGGCCTTGGCCGCGTTCTCCTGGGCTACTCGCTGGTCTTCGGCGCTGGTGTTTTCGACGGCGGGTTCGGCTGCTGGGCCTTCAACTCGTCCAGCTTGAGCTGGGCTTTCATCACGAATTGCGGGTCGAGCTTCTTCTGCTCGCGCCACCACTGGCTTGCGGCCTTCACCTCCGGGGATGGCTTCTGGGCTGGTCCCGGAGGCCGCTTGCTGACCCTTGTACTTGATGTAGTCACTGTAGCTGTCCTCAATGTTGGCCTGAATGGCGTCCAGCAGGCGAAACGCAGCCTGGTTCAGATCGCCGTCGAACTGATCGACGATTTCGCCGTACTGCTCAATCCAGTCGGCACGGAAGGTGTCGGGCAGTGTATCCCAGGGCAGCTTCGTACTACCCCAGTCGGAGGCAGCGTTGTCGCGCTCCGGGTGGCTCGCCAGGATCAGGCGGATATTGGCCTGAATAGTGGGGTCGTTGTTTTCCCGCAGGTCCGTAACCACGGTGTCCGACTTGGTCGTGTCCGTGGTGGGCATCTCCACTTCGGTGCTGACCGCGTTCTCGGGCTTGGTGTCGCGTGCTGCGCTGGTCTTGGTGGTCTTGCCCTCCACCGCTTGCGCTGCGGCTTCGGGGGTCATCGTGCCCTTGAGCAGGGCGTTCGCCACCTTGGTCAGGTCGGCGCTACCCGTGACTTCGTCGTAGATGACACCCTGGTTGGTTGCCTTAGACGCAGCATCCTCAATGCGAAAGCCCGAGGCGTCCGCCCCGCCCTCGCCCGTCGGCGCAATGCCGAGGTCGGCCTCGGTGTAAACCTGGCCGTTGCCGGTAGAGGCGACCTGGGTTGCCACAGACTCATTGACGCCGAACTTGGCGAGCGCCTGGGAGATCGCCTGACGAGACACTTGCTTGCCGGTTTGCTCGGCTACGGCATCCGCGATTTCCTGGAAGGTCATCGGGTTGCCCGCGATCACCAGCTTCGGGGCGCCCGTGGTCGGGTCGGCCACCATGTCCATGCCGGTCGCCGCCAGAATTCGCATCTTGTCGAGCGGGTTGGCGGCTTTGATCTTCTTCATGACCTGCACTGGGGTCATGTCGCTCTTGCGGCCCGAGCGACCGATTTCCTTGGTCTTGTCCGGTGCGATCCCGGCGATGGCGCCGGGGGCCTCGCTCCAGTTGGGGCGCGTGGGTGTCTGCGTGGTGGGTGCGCCACTCTGCGCAGCCAGCGCCGCCTGGGTGTTTGTGGCACCGCCTTGCCGTACAGCCGCTTCCATCTCTCGCTGCACAGCCGCTTCCATCTCGGCACGCTTGTCGTATGCACGATCCCAAGCGGCCTCGTCGAACACCTCACCCGCTTGCTGGGCTTGCAACTGCGCCCACTCTTTCTCCATTGCACGGGTGCCATCGTCCTCGGCGGGGCGGGCTTGGACCGCAGCGACCGCGTCAGCCTCCGACTGCGCACGGGCTGTCTGGGTTGCACCAGCCTGGGCGTATGCAGCCTTGATGAACTTGGCAACCTGGTTGTTCTTGCGCTCGCCGAGCTGGACACGGGTCTCGCGGAAGTCAGCCTCAGAGATGACACCGTCCTCCAGTGCTTGCTTCAGCTCCAGGTACAGGTCGGCACCTTTGCTGCCTGTGATGCCGAGGCCCTTGGCCTCCTCGCGCACCGCGCTGCGAGCCTCGATCTTGGCCTTGTCTTCGGCCAGTGCGGCTTGCTCGGCAGCGAGCTGCTGCGCAAAAGCGTCGTTGCGCTGGGCAGCCTCGCGCTCCAGGTACTGCGCCTGGGTCATCTCGTACTCTTGGCCCGTGGCAGGGTCCACCGCGATCACGCCGGAGGGCTCGTCCTGGGCGGCCTTGAACGCCGACTCGTAGCCCTTGGTTGGCTGGCGGTTCAGATCCAGCCCGACTCGCTGGTTGATGACGTCAGCCAGGGGGGCGTTGGCACCGGGGTTCACCGCAGGTGCGGGTGGGTTCAGCGGCTGCCCGTTGAGCAGGTTCACGCCGCCGTTCGCGCCGATGGGGGGTTGGTAGCCCTCGCTGCGACGCCAGCCGCCTGTAGCCGCCGACATGGTGCCGCCGAGGCCGAACCCCGCGATGAAGGATTCTTGGTAGCGGTCGTTGGCTTCGGGGTTGAACAGGGTCTGGTCTGGGTTGACCGCCATGCGCCCGAAGCTCTGGTTAATCATCTCCTGCCCGGTCTCGGCCAAGCCCTCCATAGTGCCGACTCGGGCAGCGTTGACGCCCGTGCGGAGCGCCGCCCCTCGAAGTCCTTTGACGCCGTCCAGGCCCTCGTCAAGCAGGCTGATGCCCCGGCGCAGGCCCCCACGGGCGGCGGCACCTTCCAGGCCCAGTGCGTTCAGGCCCGCGTAGCCGATACCACCCAGCGCCGCCGAACCAAGGTCGGTCTTCCCGGCCTCGTCACGCTGGTTTTGCAGGATGTCACCGACTGCCGAGGGGTAGGACGCGAGGACGCCGCCCGCAGTAGTGCGAACCGCCATCGCCTTGCGGGCTGCCTGGGCAGCGCGGATTGCGTCCAGCGAGGCGTCCGCTGCGCGACCCGCAGCCATCGTGCCGCGCAGACCCGTGCTCAAGCCTCGAACGGCCAAGCCGCCAACTGCGGACTCCAGCAGGTAAGGCGCGGAATCAATGGCCCACCCGCCGATCAACTCGGGCACGTCGGCGACGGACTCGACGTCCTTCGTGGACATGATCGCGCCCTGACTAGCCGCAAACTGCTGGGAGTTGCGAGCCAGGCGCTCGTTGTCCTCGCGCCAGTTGCGCATGGTCGTAGAGCCCGTGACCTCCTCGGCCACACCGGACAGGCCCGCCTGGTAGTTGTCAACGCTGGCACTGAGGCGGTTGCCCCACTTCGTCCCGGCATCCGCACCTACCATCTCAGCGAAGCGGTTGAAGTCCGGGACGTAAGCCTTGTACTGCTGGTGCTGGTGCTGGGCGATCTCGAAGTCGGTGAGGTTATCCAGCCCACCGTTGGCTTCGCGGATCTGTTTGATGGTTGGCAGCATGTCGGGTTCCGATCAGCGGGTCAGGTATTCGAGGCCGGGGTATGAACCGCCGCCCTGTTGTTCGAGCACCAACCCCCGGAGGTCGCGTGGCGGGTTGGTGCGGTTGGCAGCATCCTGAGCCTGGCGCAGCGTCATAGCTGGCGGCAACTGGACGGGCTGTCGCGGGGCCGGTGCTGACTGCTGCCGTGCCTTGTTTTCAGCCTGTAGTCCGGGGATCACCAGCGGGTTACCTGCGCCACCGGCACCGGGAACCCCGCCCCCACTCTGGGCTGCGTAGAGGTTTTCGATGCGCAGCAGGGCCTCGCCGAGATCCACACTGTTGTTGGTGGCGTAGTCAACGGCGAGCTTGTAGCGTTCGGCTGGCGACAGTTGCGGGCGGACGGCCTTCGGCATCAACCCTGCCGGTAGACCGACGACGCCATCGACGCCACGGGGTGCCGCACCCGTGTCGATCAACACCGTTTTGCCGTCCTTATCCACGAACTCCATGAGGTTGCCGCTGCGACGGTCACGCTGCGCGTCGAGCGCCTTGGCCTGGTACGCTGCCTGCTGCGCGAGCTGCCGGTTACGGTAAGCCTCCGTCGCCGAGTTGCTGCGCTTGGTCTCGGCCAACGTGTCGTCGGCGCGGGTGTCGTCGTTGCGCAGGTTGTTGACCGTGTTGTTGGCACCGGTCACGCCGGTCACGCTGCTGTTGCGGCGTGCCAGGGCATCGCCCAGCTCCTTATTGACATCGCGGATCTTGGCAATCGACTCCTCCGGGTAGTCGCCCATCATCTGAGCTGCGGCGTACACCTGAGCCTGCTCGGACGGGGACAGCTTGGCGAACTTGCCCTTGCCGTCGGAATCGACGTATGACATATCACGGTAGCCCTTTTTGTCGGGCTCGCCAACCGTCACGATCCCGTCGTTCGCGTTCATGTGCCGGATGCCGACGCCCACCTTTTCTTCGTCGTTGGGGTCGTAGTCCTTAACGTAGCTGGAGAAGGTTTCCTTGAACTTGAAGGTGCGGCCATTCTGGTCCGCCTGGCGCATCCCGTTGATGTCACCCTTGATGCGGGCTACGTTGCCGTAGATGCGCTCACGCTCGGAGTCAGTTGGCCCCTGGGGCGCCATCTCCATCGAGGCAACCTGGAAGCCCTGCGTTGGGGCGACACTGGGCGCCGAACTCAGCGGCGCACCCTGAGAGAGCGCAAGGCCCTGGGCGCGGCCCGTCGGGGCGGACGTGATCTCCCCACCCTGCGGAGCGCCGAAGCTGAAACCCGGCAATCCAGCGCCGCCTTGGGCGCCGAACTCGGCCCGAGGCGCGTTCATGGGCGCCTTGGTGCCCTCCAACTTCGCCAGCTCGGCCTGAATGGCTGCATCCTGCTCGTCCCGCTTGATGCGGTCAGCGGAGTTGTTGTATGCGTCGATTGCGCGGCCCGCCATTGCGGAGCCCGCCATCATTCCAGAAGCCCATCCCATGTCAGTCCTCCAATTCCGATTCGAGATCGGACAAGTGTTTCTTCAGTGCGGCCTTGATGTTCCGCAGGCTCATCCGGTACTCGCCCAGGCGCTCCGGGTGGAGTTCCGCCAGGTACGCAGCTTTACCGTCATCCCACCAGGCGGTGCAGCCGATGCACTCGGGGGCGCTGATGGACTTGAAGTGTTTGTAGATCGGGTTCTTCGGAGCCCCGACCTTCTCCAGGTACGCGAACACGTCGCGGTGGCTCCATTCCCGGATCGGCAGCATGACGTAGTAGTCCTCGGCCCAGCCCTCGTGGGGCACCGTGCCGGTGTCGGCCCGCTTGGTGCCCCGAACAACCACATCGACGTCGTCGCCCAACATGCGCTGGTGCATGGGCACCATGATGTTGTTCCAGCAGCAGTCAAAGCGCGACGACAGCTTGGTCACACCCATGCCGTACAGCAGGCCCAGGGTGTGGCTGTTGGCCGGGACGAGGTCCGACGGGGTGCCGTTGGCGCGGCGCCACTCTTGCACGTCCGAGCGCACCTCCACAAACGACGGGAGCAGTGCCTGCACCTGACGGACGACTTCTTCGGTCTCTGGGCAAGCGTCTCCCGTGTTGACCCAGTACACCCGCACGTGACGAGCCAGCCAGGGCTCCAGCAGGTACAGGCAGGCCAGGGAGTCCTTGCCGCCAGAGAAGTGCAGTGCGACGTTGCGCCCGGCGAACAGGTCTTCGCGTTCGCTCTTGCGCAGCACGTGAACGCCGTGCTCGACACCATCAAGGTGCCCGCCGCTGACGACGGCCTCAACCGTGGCTCCGGGGGCCGTGAACTCGTCGCTCTGGTACGCCACCGAGTCGAAACCGATGATGTGGCAGGCTGCGCCGAACGCCTCCGTGTTGTGGAGCTGGTAGTCGAAGTCCGCCTTGAAGCGGGCTTTCACCTCCGGGGCATGTGTGTGCATGTCGTGGACGACGAGCACACCACCTGGAGCCAGGATGCGGTGGGCCTCGCGCAGCAGCTCGACGACGTCACCGTGGCCCACGGCGTAGGCCAGGACAACCGCGTCGCAGCTTGCAGGCAGCAGGCCGGTGGAGGCCATGTCAGCGAGAACCCGCTCGTGCTGCTGCGGGCACTGCGAAAGCTGCCACTCGTTGTTGTTCACCAGTGTGAAGCTCAGGTCGTCGCGAAGGATCGAGGCCAGGCGGGCGAACTCACCAGTGCCGCAGCCGAGGTCGGCCACACGGGCACCTCGGGGCAGGTCGGCCATCGCCAGCACCCGTGCGACGTGGCCCAGCTCGGTGTCGGCCAGGCGGAAGAAGTTGAGCAGGCGGACCCCCTCACCCGCGAGGGCGGTGGTCAGCTCAGCGGCGCGTTCGTAGCTCATGGTCAGATCATCGCCGCGCCGACCGTGACGACCGCACCCAGTGCCGCCCCGCCCATTTGGCCGGACGACTCCGTCTTAGCGTTCTGCCCCGACTGCCAGGCAGACAACTGGGTGTTGTACATGCTGCCAGCGTTCTGGCCCAGCGAAGCCGCACCCTGGTTCACCTGACCCCAGCCGCTGTTGAGCCCAGCCAGGCCGCTGTTGGCGAGGCCCAGGCCGTTTGCGCCGTACCCGGCCCCGGCCCCGGTCAAGCTGGAAGCCTGGGTGGCGTACCCGGCCAGGGCGTTGTTGGCCCGGTCGGTCAGGGCGTAGCCCTCCTGGCGTGCGGCAGCGCGGACACGGTTGGCGGCGTTGGCCTTGGCCGAAGCCTGGTCGATGTCCAGGGACTGGTCCAGGGCGGCTGCGCGGCCCGAGGACAGGTTGATGCCCCGGCGTGCCATTGCACGTTTGCTCTGGCCCCGCACGTTGGAGAACGCCGCGTCCACGTCCGCGTTGGCCTCGTCCGCCATCTGTTCCATGCGACCGGGCTGGTTGAACTCGTTGGCCTGGGCGGCGATGCGGTCCTGCATCTCGGTCTGGAGACCCCGACGCTCAAGGGAGTAGACGCGGTCAGCCTGAGACTGGTTGTACGCGACCCGCGAGGTGTCCAGGCCGAACTGGAGCTGCTCTTGCTGGAGCGGCGCCAGGCGGTTGTTCGTTGACATCATCTGCTGGAGGGACTGGTCCTGAATCCCCATCGACTTGATCTGAGCGGCGACAAGACGCGGATCTGGCGGCGGGGCGCCATCGCCCTTGCCACCTTCGAGGGTAATTGGACCAAACCGACCGCAGCGGGGTCGGAAGGCGTTGGCCGGGAGCATGTCCCATTCGTGCTGGTGAAACTTAGCCATGATGGTATCGACAGTCTTTCTTCCACAGAACGTAGAGAATCACATCCCCACCATCCCGAGCGGCACCTTTGAGAACCGCCTCCTCCTGGAACCCCAGGTGTTCGTCGAAGCGACGGGCGGCGGTATTGCTGGCATCCACGTAGCCGCTGATGCGGTCAACGCCTAGCTGAACGAACGGGTATGCAAACACCGCACGTAGAAAGTCTCGGGTCAACCAGTGGCTGCCCGGCTCCGCAGCCACGTGCATCCAGATGTTGTGGTGGGTGTAGCCCTCATAGAGCACCCCCGCCACCATCTTTCCGTCGCGCTCCAGACCGATGCCCTTTACACCCCCGATGGGTTGCAGTGCCACACGCTCGGAGACGAACGCGAACACTCGGGCAGGGTCGAGAACGAGCTGGTAGGCCATCAGGCGCCGGTTGCGTCCACGGCATCCGTGTCGGCAGCCTCAACTGGAGCGACCTTCGGGGCCTTGGGTGCCTTCGGGGCCTTGGGTGCCTTGACTTCGACCGCCTCAACGTCCACGACGTTTTGCAGGATGTCCGCGCCTTCGGGCGTGATGATGAACTGGCCGTTGCGGTAGTGGCCCACGGTCTTGCGGTTGAGGATCAGGTCGCCACAAACGCACTCAGCGCCACGGGCAATCAGTTCTTTGTCTTGCATGGTGTTAACTCCTGTTTAGGGTGTTGAGATTATGACCTAACACGTTAGATTACGCGACCCCTGGAGACCAGGTGATCGCCCGCACGGCCTCGACGGTCCCGGCCTGCTGGATGGCCTGGTACAGCTCGTCGCCACGGCGGTACGTGCCGCCACGGAAGGTCGCCGCGATGGCGCCGACTTCCAGGAGCTGCGCCCGGCTGAGTGTGATAGAGCTGCGGTCCTTCAAGATCCACTGGTCCGACCAGGACTCTGGCATCTGCGCGGCGATGGTTGCTGCACCGATCATGTTGACGATGGACTCCAGGTCGCTGTCAAACCGCCCGTATGGCGTGTCGATGCCCCCCGCTCGGTATGCGTCACGCTCGATCTTGACCTTGCCCCACTGAGTGATCCGTGCCCACTCCAGACTGCTGTAGGACTGGACGTCCGCGACGATCTCACCGCCGTAGAAGTTGCTGCCCGGCGTGTTCACCGCAGCTTCCTCGTAGGCCGAGAACGGGTCTGCCGTCACAGCCATTGCGACGCCCGTGTCCGTGCCTGTGTAGCTGGGCTGAGAGCCTGGCTTTTTGGGCTCCTCGGAGTCCGGCCAGGCGTTGAACTGCGCCCGCCAGGCCCGCGTGGTGCCGAAGCGGACATACTCGACCTTCGTGATCTCGAAGTACGTGGGGGCGGTGCGCCCCGCGATTGTCTTGAGGATTGGCATATTTAGGCGAAGTTGAAGACCATGCGGATGCGCTTCTTGGAGCCGATCATCTCCCCCAGGTAGTCCAGGAAATACTCAAATTCGAGGACCGTCGTTTGCGGGGGGCCATTGCGGGTGCCGACGGGGAAAGCGTCGTCGAAAACAGGGATGCCGTCTGGGCGCCCTTCCCCGATACACCCGGAGGCGAGGGAGATGGACGCCATGCTGGCGCGGGCCGCAGTGGTGAGCTGGATGCGCGAGAAGGTCGAGTCCTGAACAATCGTTGTCGCGTTGTAGCTCGATGCGGGAGACACCAGGGACCACCGGACGTTGAAGAACCAGCGGTTGACCTCGGCAGGGGGGATGCTGGCCGCGTCAAATTTGAAGTACGAGCCATGCGGTCCCGGCGCCATGTACGACCCGGAGGGGATCAGCGCCGAAGACCCGATCATTGGACTGTCGATGGTTGGGGCCTGGGTCTTGAACCCGAGGATCTCGGTGCCCGACCAGATCCGGGTCTCCAGGCAGAAGCGGTCCCGAGCGGCGTCATACCAGACAGCGGGGGTGCTGAAGTAGATTTGCTGCGCTGTGTACAGTGAGTTGCTGTTGTGCAGGGCGACGGTCCAGATGGCGTCGTATGCACCAGGGCTCCCCGTCGTGTTGAATCCTGGCGTCGTAACCAGCCCCTGGGACGCAAACGAGATGACACTGCCCGCACGGGTGATCGTGCTGGCGGGGATGACCGTGTTGTCGTAGCGCAGGGCGCGGAAGCGTGACCACTCCCGGATATAGAAATCCTGTGTGCTGTTGGCGTAGAACTTGACGGCGCCGCCCGACGGCCCAGAGCGGATGCGGAAGCTGGTCGGGATGGCGGTCACGGGGTCCGGTGCCGTGGCCGTCACGGACTGCGTGGCTAGCACGTACATCTGCTCGGCGATGGAGAACGGCGTGCCGTCCGGCAGGTAGCCCGCCGAGCCCGATGGCGGCATCATGCAGATTTGGACCGCCGTGTCCACGGTGGCCCGTGTCGCCAGCGGCGCCAGCTCGAAGCTGTAGTACGTGTTGGGCTCCATGATGAACCGCGTGTGGTCCAGCTCACGGTAGTCCCCGCCAACGATAACTGTGGCCGCGCCGTAGTTGACAGACCACACCTCGGTTCCGGGCGTGCTCAGTTGGATGGTGTTGCCCGAGGCGCTGATCGTGGCTTTGAGGCTGACGTTGTCAACTGCGAGGGACCGAATGCGTGCGCGGTTTTGCACGTCGGCGGGCAGTGCCAGTGGGACGGACCCTGCGTCCGCAGCGCCGATGACCTGCACGACCCACGGCGGGACCGCATCCCCGGAGGCGTCCAGCAGAATCTGGTTCGCCGCGTTCCTGATGGTGAGTTCCCGCCCGTCAATGCGGGCTGCTGACAACAGGCCCGCAGTGATCTTCTCAGCGTTGAGGTTGGCGACGTGTGCGTCCACGATCTGCGCGTTCGCAATCATGGCTGTATTGATCCAGGCCGTGCCCAGGCGGGCGACAGCGGCCTCCAGGTTCATGATGAACGCGGCGTCCATGTAGACACCTTTAGGGATCGTCACGCCGTTGGGTGTCACCGTGTCCACCGTCTGAACGACGAACGGCTTGACTGACGGAACCGCCGTGACACCCTCCGTCTGCGGGGCGCCGATCCAGAATCGGTTGGCCGCCACACCGAATTCAATCTCCGCGCCCTGCGTGCCTGCGCTGGTCCCGGAGAGGCTGAACCCGCCGACAAGTGTCTTGCCGTCCACAGACACTGTTGTCCGCACGGTGTACCGGCCCGCCAGCCAGTTTACCGACGTTGTGGCGGCGTCGGCTGCGCCCTGGGCCGTGGCCGCGTTGCCCAGGGCAGTGTTGGCGGTTCCCTGGGCGGCGGATGCGTTGCCGTATGCCTCACCCGCCGTGGTTGCGACCATGTCGAACGAATTGGCGAAGCTCGTCGTGAACTGGTCGTAGCCGATCAGCCCCGACAGCGCCGTGACGATGTATGGGACGTCCTGCCCCGTGGTTGCTGTCAGACCGTGCAGCCCGCCCGTGGGGTCAGACTCTCGCCCGTCTTTGCTGACGTGCGTCACCCACAGGTGCCAGGTCGTGGCGGGCGTGGTTGGGTAGCCGAAGATGGACCCCGTGAAGCGTGTAAGTTCAACCGCCGACGAGAAGGTTGGCAGGTCACCCGTGCCGCTGTAGGTCACCCCGTACAGGATCGAGCGGTCGTGGCCGTGGCCCTCGGTGTAAGCGGGGGCTGCGATGCCACCTTGCAGTTGGGTCAGACCTGCGCCCACAAAGAAGCCCGTGGGTGCCGGTGGCTTGGTCAGGTCCGGCACGTACTCCGGGGTAGAACCCCCTCCCCCACCGACCACAACCGTCGTGGTGGTGCCGCCAGTGCCGACCGCCGCTCCCGCACCGATGATCGGCGAGCCCACGCCGTTGCTCAGGAACGTCGGGTTCACGCGCACGATGCCCGAGTCCGCCAGGTCACGCACCGTCACGCCCCGGTCCATCACGTTGCCGTTGGTGCCGAGGTAGCCTTGCAGGGTCTCACGGACCCGCGACAGGAAGTTGCTGGAGTTGACCGACGGGAGGTCTTTGCGGCTGTCGCTCATACCTGCCCCAGTTCATCAAAGCTGTGCGCCATCGCCACGGACTGCACGGGTGCGAGGGAAGACACCTCCAACTGGAACTCCTGGGCGTGGTAGCCGCCAGGCAGGCGAACCGGCTCTGCGGACGTGACGTCCTCCTCAAACACCGGCAGGCCGTCCGCGTAGACCGTCAGGAGGACCGGGTACGCATCGGCGATCACCTGGGCGCAAGACGGGGCAGGGATGGGGCGCGGCGTGCGAAACAGGCGGCTGCGGAAGGACACAATTCGGGCCGTCGCCCCCGCGTCCCACTTGCGCACGGAGGTTCCACTCAAGACGTACAGCGTGTCTTGGAGGTCGTCGGTGTACGCCGCCGTGAAGCCCAGGTCCGTGAAGTACATCCCTGCTGGGTTGGAGGGGTCCAGGACGAACCCCTTTCGGGTGGCCCCGTCCAAATAGGACGCAACGTACCGGCCCTCGTACATGCAGGCGATGATGGACGACGGGTTGATGGCCTGCCAGTCGCTGCGGTCCATAATCCCTGCGGTGAGCAGGCGAGGCCCGCCACTGCCGATGTACGCCAGGCCGTCCGGGGAGGCCCAGGCGACACCGTGGCCCATGTTCACGACAGAGCGCACAGCAAGGCACGACTGGACGAAGTCGAGCGGCATCTCGTCCATCGAGTCTGGGGCAGTGCCTGACAGGATCATGGGGGCGCCGTTGGTCAGCACGACCAAGTTCTGCGCGAACGCGCCGAGCGCCACGGGTGTGTAGTCCAGCGGCACGTACTCGTATGCGATGGGCCAGGCGTAGGCCACGTTGGGCTCGCACAGGCGGATGCTTCGGCCAGAGATGCCCGCCATCATGCCGCCCCATAGGCCCGTCAGGCACTTGAGGTCCGCCGGTGGGGGCCGCCAGCCTTTGGTTTCCAGGACTTCCTGGAGCTGCCGGTTGTCGTCCGCCAGGGTTGTCAGGCCCGCGACGGGGTCTTCCCGCAGGAAGAAGAACGACGTTGCATCAGAGCCTGTCTGGGTGCGGTACACGCGGACGCGGTCAATCACCGACGAGTAGCCAGCGGGTGGTGGGGTGAACGCGCTCAAGACAGCGGCGTCGTTCACGTAGCGCACCAGACGGGCGGACACAGGCGCGGGGGCGCTCTCCTCGTTGTCCACGGTCACGTAGGTGTACGTGTAGTAGTAGTCGTTCGGGAACAGCCCGGTGTGGTCGCCCTCGGTGCCGAGGGCCGCCGTCAGCGCGGTTGTTGGGGCGGGCACACCCAGCTTGCGGAAGGCGTTGGGGTACGCCGCGCCAGCGATTGCCAGCGTGGTGTTCGTCCAGCGTGGCTCAGTGTTGCCCGTGTAGTAAGTGCGCTCCAGGGTGTCGGATGCGTTGGGGCCACGAACGACGTGGACTGGGTCCGGCCCCTGGAAGGCCAGCCAGTAGTTGGAGTCGCTGACCGCGTCGCGCCCCATGCGGTAGATGGTCTGGGTGCCAGCAGCGACCGTGGCGACGGTCAGCAGGTTCTTCCACGGGCGCAGGTCACCCTTGGTGGGGTTTTGGTTGAGCGAGAGCGTGCCCGCCGCCTCGGGGATCAGCGTGGGGTGCAGGGCGCGGTTCTCCCCCGCGAAGGCCGCCATGCGAAACAGTGCCACGTCAGTTGCCCTCCTTGGGGAATGCGTCCAGGATCATTTGGACATCACTTGCGTGGCCTGTAGCCGCTGCCGCCGTTTCTGTGAGTTCTGCTTCACACTCTCCGTATAGGTCACTGACGGTATTGGCGTACTCACGGAGGGCGGCGACGGGAGCCGAAGCGATACGGGCTCGGGCGTCGGACAGGTCGTGGCGCAGGCCGTCAAGCTCAACACGAGCGGCAGCAAGAGCGTTCGCGTTGGTCGCAGCGCGAATCGAGGCGCGTTCGAGGGCATGGTCCTTCTCCTTTTGCATCAGGTCAAACTTGGCGTTGGCTTTCTGTAGTGCAAGCACGTGCAGCTCGGCCACCCGCGTTGCACGTTTCTGGTGTTGTAGCGTGAGGTTGGCGATAGCCGCGTCGTGTCGCCCGGCCAGGACGTACCAAGTCAGCAGCGAGGCGAGGACGGCGGCGAGTAGCATCAGAGCGGGTTCGCGGTACATTTTTGGTGCCTTTTGAGTTGGCGGGTCCACACACCCGAGCAGCGTTTGTTGCCGGGTGTGGAGCAGTCGTAGCCGCCCGAGAACTTGTACTTCAGCAGGGCGTCGCAGGCTTGACGGTACTCACCGGCCAGGATGTGCTCGCGTATGCTGGACTTCCACCACGCGCCCTGCCCGTACTGGTACACCCAGTCCATGTAGACGTCGTACTCGTGCTGGTGCAGGTGGGCACCTGCCAAGGACTTCTGGAAGCTGGCTTCCTCCTTGGAGATGTGCGCCTGGGCCGTCACGAGTGCCCGTACCGGGTCCGTCTTGTCGCCCAGCTTGACAGGGGTGCCGTCGGCGTGGAAGGTCGAGCCGAAACCCAACGTAGGCCGGTCGTTCTTGGTCGGGATCATGGCCTGACCGACGTAGCTCTCCTCCGTGACCAGGCCGATGAACGCGGCGGCGCTAAGGGTCAGGGTGGCAACGACGATGCGGGCCTTGTCCATCAGTAGAGACTCATGCGAGCGGCGTGCTCGGCGGCTTCATGTGCGTGCTTCTCGCGCAGCAGTCGGTGAGCCTCTGCCTCGCGCTCGTTGCGCTCAAGCTGGAGGCGCGTCTCAACCCGAACCTTGCGGTGCGTGTAGTACCACTGGATGAGTAGACCAGCCAGGCCGATTGCCATGCCGAAGATGATGCCGACGGTGTTCATGGTCAGGCCACTGACGATGCTTGTCGTGCCGCCGGATACGGCTGCGGTCACGCCGAACTTCGCCATCGCGGTGTCGGAGGCGGTCTGGGCGATTTGTGTGGTTGTAGAGGCGCTGTCCATACTGCTCAGGTGCTGCTCATAGGTGTGCTGCGGGTGGTCGGGCCAACCGTGACGGTGGCGCTGACCTCGGTGCCGAGACCGGCGACGAAGGCGGTGTAAAACGCCTGGGCGCGGGCGGCACTGGATGGGCTCTCGCTGTCCTTGGCGTAGGCCCGGTACAGCATGTAGTTCACCAGGGCGTTGACCAGGATGTCAGGGACACCGATGTCGCCCACTACATCGTCGTGCGTGGCGACGCCGACCGGCTCCGCGATGTTCGCGGGCAGCGTGGAACAGACGGCTTCGACCGTGAGGCCGACCTGGGCGGGCGGGTAGACGTAGAAGTCGCGGGGCGTGCGGGGGTCATACGTGAAGTGCAGGATCTCCGTCGCACGTGCGGCGCCCATCCAGTCGGGGTCGAGCGCATCGAGCATCTCCCGCCCGCACTGACGAATGACGCGCTGAGATCCGCCAAGGTTGCGGCGAACCTCCAGCAGCTTGACGGAGCCCGCTGGCAGGGTTTGTCGTGCCCCGTCCACTAGGGTTACCGCGACGGGTGCGGCGAGGGCATCAGGACGGCTGACCAGGATCTCCCGGCGACCGTCGTTCAAGTAGCGCACCAACTCCGCTACAGGCCAGCGGCGGTAGCTGAGATCCTGGAGCGTCTCGGCAGCTTGGTGGACAGCGTACTTTGCGGCGATTGTCATGGCGTCCTTAGATCAGCGGGCGTGCGCGAACCTGGGCGCTCGTCTGAATCCGTTGGCGGCCCGCCTCTGCGGTAGCGAGGGACTTGCCGTAGCGAAACCGGGCGGCGGCTTCGGCAGCCTGCACGGGGTTAGAGAACGCCTGGTCGGGGATGGAGGTGATCCGCATGACCGCGCCAGCGACCACGGCCTCGCACCACGTGTGCAGCAGCTCGTCGGGGAGCACCGTGGCGTCTCGGGTGGGCTCCAGGGCGACGCGGGCGTAGAGCGCGAGAGCGGCGGTCTGGTCCGGTGCAGGGTAGATGCTGACGGTTTCGGGGGTCGGGGTTGCCAGGAGGGTCGGGGTGCCGGTGGCACCGTCCAGGGGTGTCTCCTCGCACAGAGCGAGGGCTCGACCCTGAAACGTGGCGCTCAAGATGCGCGCCGGTCGCGTGAACTGGGGGATCGGGAGGGTGTAGTCGCCGACGCCAGCCTGCACGTTCATGGGGCCGACGCGATACTCCACGACCTCGGTGTCTCGGCAGAACTCAATGGCAGCGTCCAGCAGGCACTGGTCGGCCAAAGGCCGGGGGCACGACGGCACCCAAACCATGAGGCGGGACGTGAACGATTCCAGAGATGCCATTGGTGCTCGCGCAAAGAAAAACGCCGACCAGGTGTGGTCGGCGTCAGTCTAACACGTTAGCCTGCAAGGTGGCAAACTACCGTGCTGTCCCCCTTATCAGGCGGCGATCAGGGTCACCAGGGCGTCGCTCTTGACCACCTTGGAGCCGTAGACGTTCAGCGAGCGGATGTAGTCGCCGAAGTCGCTGGTGTTGCGCACGGTCTCCATCTTCGTGATCTGCGACGCAAAGGTCAGGGCCGACTTGTGACCCGCCACGAGAGCGCGGCGGGCCAGGCCGGACGCGCTGGTGACGCTCTGGTCAACACCGTCGCCCGAGATCCACGGGGTGTTGGTGCCCGCCACGGCCTTAGGCAGTTGGTTGGTCACGTACAGCTTGAAGCGGTCGATGGTGCCGATCAGGCCGTTGCGCACGATGGAGGTGCTGTCCCCCATGAAGTTCGCTTGGGCCAGGTTCGACTGCATCAGCAGCGAGCGGGTGTACGGGTCAATCAACAGCCAGCGACCGTCGTCCGGCAGGTTCGACTCGTCCATCACCGAGGCCATTTGCAGGATCTTCTCCAGCACGGTGCCTGCGGTCAGGGTGATGGGGGCCGTGTCGGTGCCCAGGTTGTACTTGCCGGACTTGGCACCTGCGGTTGCGCCCTTGTTGGTGGCGGCAGCCTGGTTGAAGGTGCGGTACAGCACGTCCGAGTCGATTGCGATGCGCATTTGCTGCGCGGCGTCAGCCGAGAACGTGTCGATCAGGTGGGGCTGTGCCTGGTAGGCCAGGACGTCGTTCACCTGGAAGGCGAAATACTTGCCCTTGTCGATCAACAGCTCCTGCGAGCTGGGCACCGGAACTTCGTAGTTCAGGCCCGCGCCAGGGACATAGTTCGACACGGTCAGGCTGGGCGCCGTGTTGATGACGACCTTGTCGCCCATGTTGCTGATCTCGCCCTGCCAGTCGGTGTTGGCGATCTCGCCGAACACGGTCGTGGCATAGAACTTGGCGTTCATCTTGGCCGACCAGACGGTCGGGATGAACGTACCCGAGTAGGACGGGTTGGTGTTGAACGGGGCGTTGACGGGGTAAACGGCAGCCATAGATCACTCCATAAGGTGTGTCACATCTGGCGGGGCGCTCGTTCAACGATGCGACCTTCCGCCAGTGCGGTGTTGAATGTCTGCTCCAGGGCCAGGGCTTCGTCATCACGGCCTCGGTAGACGCCGCGCTGGAGGTCACGGTAGAAGGCTTGCACCTCGGCAACCGTGAACGTCGTGCGGGCGGCTGTGGGGGCCGGTGCGGATGAAGTGCTGCGCGGAGCAACTTGCTTGTCGAGCTTGTTGGCCGCAGGGGTCACGGGGGCTGGTGCCTGAACAGTGGCCTTGTAGGCTTGGAAAATGGTTGCCACGCGCTCAACGTCGCGTGCATTTCCGGCCTGTGTCAAAGCATCCTGGCGTGCGGCACCGTAGATCGGGTCGATCTCGTCGAGCCAGGCCAGGAACCCTTCGCTGGTGTTGATCGCCTCGTAGTCCGGCACGCGGGCTTGGAGGCGCCCCAGGAAGATTTCGTCCGTGGTCTTGGCAACGGCGTTGCTGGTGCCTTGCAGGCGCTGTTCGATGGCGGCGAGACGCTGGTCAAACTGCTGGGCCACACCTGCGTATGCCGCAAGGGTGACTCGCTGGACCATGTCCACCATGTCAGCTCCAAAAACTTCTGCGTCCTTGGGGTCAACCGCGATCTCTGGGGCCACGGCTTCAGCGGCGGTTTTCAGTTGAGCGATCAACTGTTCCTGCTCGGTGAGGCGGTTCTTCAAGTCGCCGACGTGCCGGTTGTGGATACCTTGCAGCGTGCGGTACTTGTGCTCCCAGGGGTCAGGCTGCGTTGCCTGCGACTGGGGTGCGACGGGGGCCGGTTGAGGGGCGGGGGTGACCTCGGGGGTCGGGTCTACGTTCGCAGCGGGGGCCGGAGTGGGGGCGGCTGGTTCACCGTGGCTTTGCGCTTGGGCCAGGAGGGTGTCAGCAGCGTCCAGTTGGGCTTGGATGCGGGCGGGCAGATTCGACATGAATGGTTCCTGGGCCTTGTGGCCTGTCAGGTGGTTGGACCGCTTTCGCGGGAATGGGTGGGGTTACCGACGAGCTTTCATCGCGTCGTCCAGGTTCTTGATGAGGCTCTGCAAGCACCGGGCGTGGCCTTGCGCCACTCGGAACTGCTCCCCATCCGTCACCTGAACCAAGAACTGCGACTTCTGCTCAAGTTCGGCCACCAGGTACTCCCTGAACTTCGGCTGGTTGCGGGCAACCGACTCGAAAACCTGGAGGTGCGCGGTGGTCAGCATTCGGATTTTCCCCTTTGAAAATAATCTAACACGTTAGACTGTCTGGTGTCAAACTTTAATCGTATGTGGGGTACGCTGACAGGTCCACGGTGCCGAAGGTGTAGCTTCCAGGTACGCCGTAGGTAGTCGATAGCTGCTGCATAGCGGTGTCGATCCAAGGGCGGCGGTCGGGGTAGGCGGGGCCACCGGCTGGATACCAGTACGACGATACGAGGGCCGGTGTGAACGACTGCGAGTTGGGGCTCTGGGGCACGAGCATGAACCCAGGGCTGCCGCTGTCTCCGGGGTATGCGAGGTTGAAAAATGCGTACAGGGGGTCGTCCGGAAACCTTGTGAGGGCCGCGCCGCGACCAATAACATTCAGCCCGCTCACAGAAAGCCGTCCATCCATCGCGGCAAGCCACTCAACCCGCAGCTTCGGGGAGTTAGACGCGATGGGGTTGTTACCAGAAAGCGTCGGGTTGTTTGGTGGGTTGACGCCCGTGTTGTGTTGCCGGAACACGAGCGGAACGCAGCCCACAGCGCCCAGCGTGTAGAGCGTCTGCATACTGAGCGCCGGAATGTAGCGTTGCCAGTCGCTGGGCAGCGTTTTGTAGTACACGCAGTCAGTGACGTCGGCGCCAAGTACGATGACACGGAGGTCGTCGTCCACACCCGTTGCCGAGACGCTGTCAATCTCACCCAAGACCTGAACGCTTTGGTAACTGCCGTCACGGCGGCGGAACACCACGGTCTGCCCTGTGTACGCGCCCGCGTGCTTGTTGCACACGGCGTGGCGTGGCGAGATAAGCATGACGGGTAAGCCTGCCTCGGCCCCGCCGTTTGTGGTCGCCACGGAGACGCCGCTAAGGTCCAGGCCCTGGAAAGCCCTGTCTGGATTGGGTGTCACCGACGCAGATGCAACGGAGTAGTTGCCGCCGTCGAGGAACACCGCCTGCGTCGCGGCGCCCGGTGTGCGGCTCGCAAGTTGTGACCGGACAAGGCGGGTGCTAGAGGCCGCGAGGCTGTTGTAGTCATACGCGCCCGGTTTCCAGGGTGCGAAGCTCGGGGTTCCTGTGATGGTGTCGTCGGAACCGAGGCGCCGGGTGAAGTTGTTGCCAAACTCGAAGTAGAAGCGGTTGGTGAAGTTCTCTGCCGTGGTCTGCACAGCGTTGCCGCTAAGGCGCCAATTCTCGGTGTCGAGCAGCTTGAGGTACGCCCCCTTCGTGTTGCCGGTGAAAGCGAAGACCGCCTCCGAAATGGTCTGCGCTGGAATGGACGGGTACAGGATGCACCCCGGAACATAGACTGGAGCCAGCTCGGTGTAGGGCAATTGGCGGTAGACGCTCTCGAAACTGACCCCCACGTTGTCGGCTTCCGTCGCACCTTTGAGTTGCGCAGTTGCGCTGTAGACGATTTTTGCAGCCATGTGTTACACCGTGATCGCCATTTCGCGGATGTCCAGGTAGGCCGTCCACTGAATGTTGACGCCCGCAAGGCCCTCGACGCCCACGTTGATATACCCACCGCTGAACGAACTGACAGTGACGACCAGCCCTGCGAGGCCGGTGTTCACGTCCGGCGTTGGCGTAGTCTCGCTGTACATCGTGATGGGGTTGCCCGTCTTACGAAACACCGCACGGCGACAGAAGCGTGCCCAGTTGTTCGTGCCAATCTGGCGGGCAATGACGGTGGTCTCCACATCGTAGACCCCGTCGCGGAGCACCCGGATGGCGTTGTTCACGCTCGGTTCCAGGTTGTCGGTGGTCAGCGAAAGATATTCATCCGTCGTCGTGCGTAACCCAGCGGTCACGAAGCGTCGCTGCACGTTGGCGATGACGCTACCGAGGACCACTTCGCCGGACATCGTGGCCTGGGCGTTGGCGCCCGCAGCGAGCGACTTGACCGCCGTGGCGGACGTAGATGCGCCGAGGCCGAGCGTCAGGCTGTCCGCGCCGAGGGCGTTGGTCGCGCCGAGGGCGCGGATCTCGACGGCTTGACCGGGGGTGCCATTGAATAGGATCAGGGATCGGGTGTCGGTGGCGACACCGACTTCGCCGTTACTGCCCGCAAGGGCCAGCAGCGAGTCCCGCAGTCCCGTGCGGTGAATGATGTTAGCTTGAACCTCGCCCCCGGCGTTAACCGGCAGCAGGGCAAACTGGGAGCCTTCGATGGTGACGACGGCCACACCGTTGACGACGGTTGCGGCGCCGAGGCCCCCGAGGAGGGGCTCAAGCTCGCGGGCGTTGGCGGGGCTGAAGCCTGCCTCCACGAGGGAGTCGATGAGTTGCTCGTTCGCCATATGTGGTCCTTACTGAGGCTGGAAGTTGTCGGTGGCCGGTGCGCCGTTCATGAGCTGGCGCTTCTCGGGGGGCTGCCCTTGCGGGGCCTGCTGGGGTGGGGTGCCATTGGCACCTTGCATCTGTGCTTGCATCTGGGCCTGCATTGCCCGCAGCTTCACGGTGCTGGCCGAGGGCACGATGTCCTCGGTGTTCATGTCCAGGGTCTTGGCCGCTTCACGCAGCAGCGCCGCACGCCCGTCCAGGCCGATGATCTGCATGTCGATGGGGTTGGCCGTCGCCATGAGGAACTCGTTGCGGCGGACTTGGGCGGTGTCCTTCGTGACCAGGGACATGGCACCTCGGGCGACGATCTGGAGGTCGCCCTTCATGTCAGGGTCGCCCACGTAGCGCATGACGAACTCATACGCCCCCCGGATGGCCGGGGAGATGACGTTCATGTCGATGGACGCCAGCGACTTCTTCACGGTCTTGCCAGCGTTGCCGATCATCATGGACATGCCGGACGCAGTGCGCCCTGCCCCGCCCGCCGTGCCGTCGCCGGTCATGTAGCGGGGGATGCCGGAGACCTCGTCCGCCAGGGCCGAGAACTTCTCGAAGACCCCCATCAGCTCGGCAGCGTTGGAGCTGGGCTGGAAGAAACCAATCGGTGGCGTGGTGCTGCCCATCGGGTCACTGAGGGTCTGCCAGATTTTCCAGGGGAACATCGTGGTGATGTCCTCGCCGTTGGGCAGGCGGTCGTTGTTGACCCAGACCTGGGGGCCAGACGAGATGCCCATGTTGTTCGCCAGGGCGCGGGCCGTGGCGTTGCACATATCCTCGCAGTCACGCACGGTGTCGTACAGCGAGGTGCCCCAGAACGCGCCGGGGATACGCTCGAAGCTGTCGCCGTAGTAGGGACGGCGGGCCAGGGGGTCGGTGTTGATGACCGCCTTGATGACCCAGGAGCCGACCAGCCAGGCTTCGACCGAGTAGACCTTGGCCTGGTCGGGCACTTCTTCCTCGGTCATGCCCCACTCGCGCAGGATCTTGCCGGGCACCTCGCCCCAATACTGGAGGGCGTCGATCAGGTCCGAACCCGCGTGGGCGAACGATGTGTCGCGGCCCTCGGCGGTGGCGCGTTCCATGTCCACGGACAGCCACTCATGCAAGCCGCCCGTGGCGTGCGTGTCCAGCACCTGGCGGATGGCGTCGTCGCTGTAGCCATCCACGCCGATCAGGTCAGACAGGGCCGACGGGGACAGGCGGTGACGCTCGATGAGGTAGCCGTCCTGGACGTTGCGTGCCCAGGGCGCGGGGTAGATGTTGAACGGGTCAACGCGCTCCCACTGGGCCTTGTTCTCCTCCACGGCCTCGGGCTCGCTGGTGCCATCCGGCTGCGGCACCCAGGTGAGCACACCTGTGCGGCGCACGATTGGCCCCTTGATGAAGGCCGTCTTGAAGCAGGTCAGGTCGTCCAGAAAACCGTCCAGTGCCGCCATGAAGCCGCCCTCGGCCAGCATGTCCTCGATCTTGACCTCAGCGCGGCGGCAACGCTCACGCGCTTCCGAGAAAACAGCCTCCTCGGCGCGGAGCTTGGCATCGCGCAGCAGGTCGCGGATGTCCTCGTTGCTCATCGGGACGCCCATCTCCTGGGCCTGGTACACGATCTCCGACGCCTCGGCCAGGAGCTGTGCAGTGAGGTCGTCGGGCAGACTGGGCTTGGGTGTGGGGCGCATGGTCCAAGGCTTGTCGTTGCCCGAGCCCAGGAGGACGTCGGACAGCAGGGCCTTGGCCTGGCGTGCCTTGGTGGCGAACAGCATCATGTAGATGAGCGAGCTGTTCTGCGACTTGAGGTCCGAGAGCTTCTCGGGCGAGTATTCACCCCGGCGTGCCCGCACGGCGGCCAGCATCTCGCGCTCTACATCTTGCTTGGCCTGCTTGGCCTCGCTCCAGTGGCGGCGGATCTGGGCAGCCAGGGAGATCACCACGGAGGTGGTGTTGGCTGCGGTGGCTCGGGCAAGCGCCTCCCGGCGCTCATCCTCAAGCAGGGTTTTGAGTGGGCGGGCCGACATCAGGCCGCCGATGGTGAACTCCCGCCGTTCTTGAGGTTGGGCGGGTGTTGGGCCAATCGAGAGTCCTGTTGCTGCCATGCCGATGTGTGTCTGGTTGGCGCACCCAGGGCTGGGCACGCAAGGCTAACGTGTTAGCCTATTGTATGGCCGACTGTCAAGGTCAGCAATACCTGTAGACCGATGGCTTGACCTGGCGGACGGCGGGGCTGCGACGGTACATCTCGCCCTGGCCCACGGCGTTGTAGTGCAGGGCCAGGTACTGGACGGAGTCGCCTGTGTGACTGTGGTGGTTCTTCTCGACGGTGGTCGTGCTCACACCCCCAGCCGTCTTCTTGTAGCGGTGCCCCCACTCAAGGGTGTCGATGATGTGGCTGCACTCGGCGTCGATCAGGAACGCGGGGCCGCCGTCGATCTGCTGGGTCAGCAGCCCTTCGACCGCCTGGATGCGCCGCTCGGGGTCGTTGGTGGGTGCCTTGGTCACCTTGAAGCCCAGGTTCATCACGGCCTGCGCGATGGTCTTCTCGTCCACCTGGCTGCGCTGGAAGCACGCCGGGTCGAGCACGAAGATGATGTTCTCGCGCCGGAACCCTGGGAACTTCTCGGCGATGTACGGCACCAGGAGCTTTTTGAGGAATGTCTCCACCCCCATCGTCTCGTCCTCGGGCACGTAGCACTCGCCCAGGATGTTGACCCGCCCCTTGGCGTCTTGCTGGCCGAACGCCGCAGCGGCCTGGAGCCCGTTGTCCATGCCCACCACCAGGGGCTTGTAGGTCTGGGAGATCGCAGACAGCTTGGTCTTGCTGACGTGGAAACTGCTCTTGAAGCTGCCCTTGTAGATGGGGCGCCCCATGTTGCCCGCACCAAACTGGTTCTTGAGGTAGACGTTGATCCAGTCCTCGGTCTTGCCCGCCAGCAAGTTCTCGTAGTAGTCGGGGGCCAGGTTATCCAGGTTCTCGGCGTCCGGGTTGAGCGAGCCGTCATCCAGCAGGGCTGCGGGCTGCAAGAAAATCTCGACGCCGTCCTGCTTGTTTGCTATCAGGTCGTGCCAGAACCCCCCACGTGGGGGTGGGTTGGTCGAAAAGATCACGCCGGGGTACGTCACACCGCCAGCGATGCGTGCGGGGTAGCGGTTGACCCGGCCCTGCAAGCCTGCGAACACCTCGGGGTCCACCTCGCGGGCTTCTTCCACCCAGGCCGAGCTACATTCCAGTGACAGCAGGCGGCGCACGTCGTCCGGTGTGTCGGCGGCCATCAGCACGAACTCGGCGTGGACGATGGTGTAGTCGGGCAGGCGGAACTTGGCCTCGAACACGTTGTCCGACAGCCGCCACGAGCCCATCGTTCCCTGGGTCATCGTGACGAACCAGGTGTCGATAAGTGGCTTGACCGTGGCCTTGAGCTGCGCGATGGTGTTGCGCAGGATGATGTGCTTGGTACGCCGGACGTTGTTGAACGGCGCCTGGCGTACCGAGCGGTTGAGCAGCTCCATGATGCAGACGGTGGACTTGCCACCGCCGATTGGCCCCATGATTCCTTTGATGTATGCGCGGCTGTCGATGAACCGCTGGCCGGTTGGCCCTGGTATGTATGTCAGAGCCATCTCAGATCAGCACTTCTTGCTCATCTTCTTCGCAGCGGGCTTGGCCTGCTTGCGGTCGAGGGCTTCCTCCTTGCGCGAGCCCTCCTTCATGCCCTTGGGCTCCTTGTCCTTGCCGGACTTCTCGAACGGGGGGAACGGAAACTTCTTGGTAGCCATGTGCTTGCCTTTCAGGGGTTGAGGCCCAGGACGGCGTCGATCTCGTCCAGGGTGAGGGGTTTCATCGGCACGGTCATCGTCCGAGGCTTGACGTCCTCCACCTCCAGGACGGGGGTGGGGTCGTTGGGGAGGGCGGGCTGGGCTTGCGCGGTCACGACGTTGTCGATGACCTCCTGGACCTTCTCCAGCACCGCGTTGGCCTGGACCCCGCCGTTGTTGAAGACGAAGTTGAAGATCGGCAGGCCCGCTCCCGCGTCCACCTTCTTGTCCGCCTCGGCACCCAGCGTCTTGGTCACGTGCTCCAGGAAACGCAGCATGTCCTTGGCGTCGCCGCTGGCGTGCAGCTCTGTGACCAGGCGCGTCACCACCTCGGGCGTCGCCGTCCGAAGTAGCTGGTGGTAGTGGTCGCGGAACTCGGCGTTGTCTTTCATCGGTTCTTGCCTTCTGCGTACAGGTACATCAACTGCTGGCTGATCCCCTGGATGCCGTATGCCTCGAACTCGGCGCTGGGTTTTTCCTCGCCGATGACCTTCATGCACTCCTGCCAGATGTGGACAGCCTCGTGGACGAGCAGTGCTGCGATCTGTATGCCGTCGATCTTGTCATCCGGGGCCATGCACACGATGGCTGCCGTGCTCCCGTCCGACCGCTCCAAGAAGTGGGTGGTTGCGTTGGAGCCGCCCTTGACGAACGGGGGCTGCTCGTGGACGGGCACTTTCAGCCGTCGCATCTCCCGACGGAACACGGTTTCCGAGAAGCACGCAGTGAAGCACACGGGCAGGATGACCGCCCCGCGCTCGCACCAGGTGAGGCGGGTTCGGCTCATTTGGCGGCAGCCTCGCGCACCTGGCGGTTGATGTCGTCCACGATGGCCTGGGAAACCGCCGGGGCGATCTGGTACGCCACGTCATTGACTGTGACGGTGCCCTCGAACTTGGCCCTGTCCTTCAGCTTGACCTGGTACTTGACCGCGTGGGTCATCCAGTCCTGTGACAGCACGTGGTGCGCCACGTCCGACCAGGAATAGACATTGGGCTCGGGAACCTTCACGGCGTCCAGGTCAACCCAGTCTTCGGCCAGCATGTCGGTCTGGGAAGCGAGCCAGCCCATGAGGATTTCGCCGGTCGCGGTCTTCATGGTGATGCATGGCAGCACTTTGGCCGTGCCGCCTTGGGAGCGTGCGTGGTCGGCATTGTTGACAGACCAGAACCCGCCAGCGGGCACGTCGCGCACGCCGGGGCCGGACAGCGAGAGCCACATGCCCTTGCCATTCCAGCCTTCACGTGCAACACGGCGTCCGGCCTTGAGTGCGACGAGTGCGTCGCCGAATGTCAGTCCGCCACTCATACGGCACTCTCCTGCTCGTACAGGCGCTGGCGCAGCAGGTAGCCCTCGTGGCCCCAAATCTTCTCGCGGGCGTTGCGGTACGCAATCTCGCGGCCAACCTGGGCGTTGAAGTTGGCTGGGCTGGCACAGGCGCTGTCACCCGTGACGGTGAAGCCGTTGGGCAGCTCGATGCAGCACACGGTGGTCGTGGTGCCTGGGAAGACGTGGTATCGCACAGTCTGGATCAGGCTGTCGATGTAGTTCGGAGTCAGGCGGGGGGCCTGGGCGGTCTGCTGGAGACGCGCTTCGAGGATGTCTTCGTTGGTCTGGGTGACGTCGGGGTTCATGGTCGGCTCTGGTAGTTGCGCAAATAGGGTAACACGTTAGACTGCGTTGGAACAAGCTGTTAGGTATTTAACAGGGGGTTTGAAAACACCGACCAGGATTTTTTGGCGGGGCTTCGTGTTGCTATTTGTAACAATGTTTTGAAAACAGGCTGGCTGTGCGTGCGGATCAAATTAGATATTTATTGCTTCATTATAAGCCACGCCGACTGCTTCCATGTTTGCTTCGCTGAGTGTAGGATGAGCATGAACAGTTTTAAGAATCTGTTCGTGAGTGGCCTCTAGTGATTTTGCAAGTACAAATTCCATAATCAATT
>OFRB01000013.1_pt1 | contig 56983 bp, 94 predicted proteins | sample 1543021 | NCBI WGS metagenome assembly OFRB01 (sample SAMN07774230, study PRJEB24372) | wastewater metagenome | isolation source: Exp Tend CN 0WW | collected 2016-02
AGTATCAGGCGTTTCTGGTGGATGTCGATAGATGCGGGTGTGGAAAATGATATTAACGCAAGCTAGGCTAAAACACCCAGAAAACGACTTCTGGTACGACCGCCTCTTAGACCTCAAAGCAGAATACGACGACCAAAACGGTGCGCAGCTTGAAGCCATGAACGGTGGTGAACAACATGCGTAACCGTCGTCCATTAGATAAACAGCGTCTACAAGAACTCGAAGATATGACCTTTGAGGACTGGCTAGAAGATCAACACGACAGCGCACTTGAACTTTTCGAGTCGTACATCTGGGAACACTGTGACGAACTCACAGAGATCGCAGTTGCAAGCGTTATTGATAACTTCAAAAACACCTACAACGTAAACGACCCACGTTGGGATGCCTACATGTCTCTCTACACGGAATGGTACAAGAACTTTGCTTCTAAGGAAGCCCAAATAGAACTCGAAGGGAGATTCGATGCCTGGCTATCAGACGAAATCCACAACACGCAAAACCGATTGGACTAACAGTCGCACCCTCGTAGGCATCTATGCGTTCTCAAAACTCGCAGGACACTACTGGGGTGAACTCACCTTCACAGGTGCAATATTCGTGTCAGGTATCTATGTAGGTACGCTGATGGGTCAAGGAGTATAAATGACGAACTACACAAAAGAACTTATAGATCAAAAACTATTAACCGAAGTTCACTCGATACTTTTAGAGTTACATTCAAAAGGATGGAACGACGGTTTCGATAATGTTATGCCAGATTTAGATGAACTCACCCAAACGGCAAAAAAGTTAATTCAGCTAATAGGGGAAACAAAATGAACGAAACCATTAAAGGATTCAATATACACACAGGCTACCAATGGAAACTCACCATAACAGGTGAAGGTTGGGATGCTAATTTCTATGTCGAATCTGACAACCTCAACAAACGATACGACGACCCATATCTAGCCATGAAAGAAATGCGTGACGCAGGACTTCTTACTGATGGAGAATATGAAGAAGCTGTTTTTGCTTTAATGAGAGACTACGCAACCAAAGAAGGATGGCTGGTATGAGACAAACATCTATCGAAGCCTACGAATCACTCAATGCTACCCAGACACAAAAACTGCGTGAACGTATCTATCATCTACTTAGAATCAACCCTATGACCGACGAAGAACTCTTAGAAGCACTCGGTGGCGAACAATACTATTCACCTTCAGGTGTTCGGGCAAGACGTTCAGAGTTGGTCAAAGACGAACGATTCTCGGATATGCGAGTTTATGATTCTGGTCTTAGACGTAAAACTAGGTTCGGTAAGAACACTATCGTGTGGTCTACTACACCTCAAGGGAGTCTGCTATGACTGAACCAACACTTAAAGGTGAGCAGTTAAGCCAAGCACTAATTAGTGCGTCAAAGTGGGGCTATGAATGTGAACAACGTATAGAGGACGCTCTATTCGAACTCAAACAGGCAAGAAAAGAAATGAACGATTTAGCAAGTCAAATGTTCAACGAGTTAGAGGAGCTACAAAATGATTGATACCTTTTATTGGCAACAGAAAACAGTCCTTGACCCCTGGGATATAAAACTTTTGAAATCAGAGATCGCTCAAGCGGAAGCCGATGAGCAATCAGCTAAACGCATAACCGAGATATTAAAAAATATATTACAAACAGAGGAATCTAATAGCGATGGTGGTATTTGTGTCCATGACAGAAGTCTTGTCGAGGGTATGGAGAAACCAGCAAGAATAAAGCAAAAATAGAGGAGAAATAATGGAAGATATAGAAGCAACATTCGCAGAGAAAATGGCTCAAGTCCAATATGCTTTGAAAGCACCAAAAGACAAATCAACCTACGCCTACTCATACCGTAACGCAGAAGAAATACTAGGCAAAGTAAAACCCCTACTCATCGAACATGGACTAGTGATAACGCTCGACGATGACATAATCGCTGTAGGAGAACCCTGCCGATGGTTCATTAAAGCAACTGCAACAATTACTGACGGAGAATCAGGCTCATTTTCCGCTACTGCTTGTGCAGAAATACTCACTCCTTCAGTCGGTCGAGATTCAGGTAAAGCGTCAATGAATGAATCCCAAGCGTCAGGAGCTACAAGCTCTTACGCACGAAAATATGCGCTCGGTGGACTATTAGGTATCGACGATGGTGATGACGCAGACGACGTAAAATATCAGCCAGCCGTCATCGCAGCAACAAAACCAGTTCGTTCTGAACCAGCCAAAGCAGAGAATCCTGCCAGAGCAATCCGAGAACAACACCTATCAGGTGCAATAAAAGATGTAAATATCTATCCTGATGTATTCAAACAGTTATGTTTTCTTCCAGGACGAGGACAAGGCAACCTACAGCTACCTAAAGAAGTATCTAAAGAAGTGTGGGATGAATGTTGGCAAAAAGGATGGCGCAGAGGAAAATTCGACAAAGACGCTAAAACATGGTCAGGAACAGAAATCCCTATGTCTGCTGTACCAGAGATCGTAACAATGTTTTGTGAGAAAGCAGGACTTAGCGACGTAGCAACTCAGGTAGCTATCCAAAATATTATGTCTTATGCTCCTAAAGAAGCTAGAGAGCCTGCTGTAGAGCAACCAGAACTCGACGATGAAGATTGGCTTGCAGATGATACTGAAGATTATTCAGCCCATTCAGACGAACCCTTCTAAAGGAAAAACATGGACGAAAAACTATTGCAACTCAGAGAAGTGTCACGCCAAATACGGTCAAATCGAATCGAACGCCAAAACATTAGAGCAAAATGTCTCCAATGGAACTGGTGGGCAAGACAACAAACCGAATACTACCAATGGGCATACGAACAAGCCTACACACCCAAAGATTTGAAAGCCTACGCTGATCTAGGTGAACCAGTAATCTACGAATGGGATGAAGGTGCAGCTTATTATGCTCATCGTAGGTTGATTTATCATGATCTTGAGATTTTGTGGCATAAAGAATCTGAATTGCTCCAATATTTATGGCAGAAAACAGATACAAGAAAACGATATGTCTATAACTTGGATGTAATTGCGGCTGCTCATGAATCGACAGAAAACTATATGTATAAACGGATGCGAAAATTCGATTGGTTCAAAAAACGAAACGATATTCCAGGGAAGAAAACACATAATACATATCTGAAATTGGTCGAAAACATATAATCCAAAACGTTTTTTGTAAAACGATTCCAAAAAAAGACGTAAAACGATTTCGTAAAACGAATCTAACTGAAAACTAAAACCAAAAACGATTTTGATTCTGTTTTGACGTATTTTATGGACGTAAAATCACTACCGATACAATCGATAATCGCGATACCCAATTTACTATCGATCAATACCAAACCTTCAATTTAGATTCCGAGTATGAAAGTCAGATCGACTATTTACAATCGGATGATTCTAAGGAGCTGCGAGAATCGTATGGGCTGCCAGATTTCGACGATGAAACATATTTAGTCGATGATTATTTGGATTTCAGTTTCGACCCCGATAATAGTTACCATGAAGCGCTTGCAAGTGCTGCGATTGATATTATCGAAGAAGCCGACGGCAAATATGGTAATAGTCTCGAAATATTTAAGTCGATCAAGCTGGAAGGTATCAAGTCTCCGCAATTCTATAATTACACTACGGATAGTTTCGTTATGACTATCGAGTATGATCGCGACAAATTGGCAGCTTGGATTTCTTCAAACCCTGAAAGACTCGAAACGTATATTTCAGAGAATCCAAACCTCAATTTTAACGATGTTTGGCGCTATTGGGGTGGCCGCACTCCTGACAGTGTTTCAGGTAATGAAAATTGGATTGAAGCACTCTATTCCGTTTGGCTATTAACTTATATCGATTTCTTGTATGAAACAATCGATAATGATAGTTGGAGCTATTATTGCGAAATATACGAACGTACCTCTGAAGCCGCGTATGAAGCCGTACAGTGGGAAGTTAGGGCCGACAAATTGGAAGAATGTCAAGCCCGTAAAATCCAAACGATCGACTTCAAAGATCAGCTTAAGATTGAAGGAGTCTAAATGTTAGTCGTGACTCCGATTGATTGTTTTGAGCTGACAAACAAAACGCTTGAAACCATCCAAGAAACCCAAACAAACCAAACATACAACCTATTAGCCCAATTCGAAACAGATTTCGAGCAGCTAATCTTAAACCCTGAAGGAGACAAACGAAATGATTTCTAGCAAAACATTTAACGAAAATATCGACCATTTCAAACAGAAATATTATGAAGGCAAAACGATAGTAGTTTCGAGATTCCACGTTCAGCAAATCAACTTCAGCCAAAACGCAGGATACTATTTAACTACCGTTAAACGTGTCGACCGTTACGCCAAGCCAGGCCGTTTCCACTGCATGAACCCGACAGACTTCAAACACCTAGACAAATAAACCCAATACTCAAACCCTAAACAGAACCCCTCACAACACCAACGTGGGGGGCTTTCTCATGCAACAAACCAAAACAAATAACAAACCCCAAAACAAACACACCCCACACGCACAGCTACACACAAACCACAAACCCAACAACAAACCCAACAACAAACCCCGACAAACCCATCCAAAACATAACCCTAAAGCCCACAAAACAACAACACGAAACGAAACACAACTTCAATACCTCACAATAATCAACTCATTCAACCATTCGAGTAGTGCTGTCTAGTGGCTGCGGGGGCCGTATATATACTTCATACATACATACGTTCGTACGAACACTTGTTCGTAAAGACCATGACTAAGTTACGCACTAGTAACATACAGCGTAGCTCCACACCCTGTTATAGGATTTTCTAAAAAAAATACGAGTTAAACTAATGAAAACAAGGTTTTTTGTAAGGTCTGGTATTCCGAGATATACCTCTCCGACCTACCTTCCAGTCTAGCATATCCTGTCAAGGACTGTTTTACAGATAGTTGTATCTTTTTGTTAGATAGGTAGATTGTTTTTGTTTACTGGAAATGTAAAAGCTGTTTTTTCTTATGGGCCTACAAATTTTTATAAAAAAATATAAGATATTACTTGACACTACATCTACGACGAGTATAATAAAGGTAGAGCAGAAGTAAAGGAATACTTCACCAGGTTACAACAAAGATCGCCTGAAGCTGCGCGTTGGTTATTCTTTTGACCTTGCTCCGCGCAGCGGACGGCGTTAGGTGGAAAGAGCAAAAATGAAAGAGCAACTCATAATAGGGGACAGACAAACTGTCGCTGTTCGTAACGAACTCACAAAAGAAGCAATAGCTAAAGTTGTCAAAGTAACAAAAGCAAAAGACGACAAAGCCGCTTGGCTACAAATCTATTGTGCGTTAATAGCAGGAAACAAAGAAATGGATTCAAAATCCAACGTCGTAGACCAAACAGACATTTTATATGACCTATACCAACAAAGGTGGCAATAATGCCTGACTGGAATCGCCTATCAGACGAAGCACTCGAAAAAATGATCTGGACAACCATCCGAGACAGAAAACGGCTAACAAAACTCGAACTACAACTAAAAGACATAAGAGCAAGACGCAACGAAGAAGCAAAAGACGAATACCAGATAATAAAAGAACCAAAAAACCCAGAATGGATATAAAACCATTCTCGACCAAACAAAGGAAACAAAAAAATGAATAAGCAAGTACCTGCATGGGTTTTATACCTAACCATCGGAATAGCAGTTTTACTGTTATGCGGTGGAATAGCGTCAGCGTCATCAACACAACCAGAACCAGAAGTCCGTACAGTCACAGAAACCGTAGAAAAAGAAGTTTTGTCTAGCACCTGCCGTTCAGCTCTCGTTAAATCTGCCCAGAACATGTCAGACTTCAACAGTCTTGTTGGCTCAATAGGTGACGCTCTTGTGGTTTTCTCAGAGACTTTAGATTCTTCACAATTCGAAGCGATCTTGGCTCAACAACAATTAGTGATTGACGACATGCTTGCTGCGATCGCTCAAGTTGTATCTTGCGACCCGACTGTTGGAACGGAAGTAGACATTCAATAATGAAAAAAGCGTTATTAGGCATACCAGTCGGAATAATCTTCTGGTGTGCCTTCACTTTTGGTCAATTATTCTATTAAAGGAAAGCAGGACTAAATGAACGAAACTTTAGAAGCGGAATATCTATACCACCTGGTGCAAGACAAAGAGTTATTTCGTCTAGCCAGTTTGGTCGGATGCGAACCCAAAGATGAACTTCGACACAGATTAGAACTTGCTAAACATATAGCGAAACTTTTAGCTGAAGTTGGCGCTTGATGTCTAGTGTTATCCCAGAACCCACACAACCCACAACGACCGACTATATAGATTTCTGCCCGATAGATACACCGCTTGCTACTAGAAGAAAACTTAACGTAGGAGATATTTATATTAACCAAATCAGATGCCACTCTTGTGGTTGGCATATTCGTTCTAAGAACCGACACGATTTTGTGACTTGTAAGTGTGGCAAAGTTTCTCTTGATGGCGGTAGTTGGTATCAGAAGATAAATGGAGATATGTCTTTAGTGAGTGACCATTCGATTATGTATAAGTTTGGGGTGTCTGATGTCTGATTCACAACCCGAAACACGACGAGAGCAAATCGCAGAATTACTTCAAGAGTTCTACGTGAATGAACACCGAGATATTTACGATACGGTCGATGCGGTACTTGACCTTATAAAGGAACAAAGTTGGAGTGTCTCTCAAAAAGAAGCCATACGTGAACAGATACAAAATTATCATCACATGATTAGACATTCTGTCGAGGCTTACAAGCTTGAGCAAAGAGTAGCAACTCACTATGAAGATGAATGTATAAGAAAGATTGAAGCTATTACTAAAGGAGAAGAATGAACGAAGAAATGTCAGACATGCCAAACAATAAAGAACACTTACGAATATTGCTTAGGCTATTTGCGTCAGTTCTTATCCAAATTAGAAAAGACACTAACCAAAACGGCAAAACTGGGTTAAATGCTATTGCGTTTACAGAAACCAACCTTTATAGACAAATAGAAAACTATATTGAGTCATCGGTTGAGGAGGTTACCCAAAATGACTGACATGACAATACCGATAGAAAACGTAACACCTAGAGGAGATTGGGGATACATTTCTTATCGACCATCTGACGGTGCAATCTTGGTTGGTAAATCTGGCGATAGCGATTGGATAGAGATACCTAAAGAGATAGCTGACCTGTTTGGTTTTAATCCTGTTGAGGAGGTTACCCAAAATGACTGACACACCTACAGTAATATGTGATTTGGACGGCACTCTATGCAATATTGACCACAGACTGCATTACCTGAAAGAAAACAAAGACTGGGATACCTTCTATGATAATTGCGATAAAGACAAGCCAAATCTGTGGTGCGTGAAAATCTTAGAATCCCTTGCTAACTCAGGTGTCAATATCGTTTTCGTCAGCGGTCGTCGCAGTAGCACATGGGACAAAACAACGAAATGGTTTCACGATAATTTGCCTGTAAAAGTTTGGTTAGGACGAGAATTGTATATGCGCCAAGATGGTGATTATCGTAAGGATTGCGTTATCAAAAAAGAAATTTTTGACGAACATTTAACTGAGCGAAATATTCTTTTTGCGTTAGATGACCGTCAGCAGGTTGTTGATATGTGGCGTAAACAAGGTTTGGTTTGTTTGCAGGTAGCGAAAGGTGATTTTTGATGTCTGACGTTAAGAACCTATGGGTACTCAAACAACCAGTAACCAAAACGGATGTTTATTACAATGACGCGAGGTTGCCTTACTTCGGGATAGATGAGTTGAAAGGAATTGATTTTTCTTGTATTCACCCAGATGTTTTTTACTCGTTTTTTCAGCCTTTGGATGTTGAGTCTCTAACCGAACAACTTGGAGATATTCTACAAAACTTTTGGCAAGATGAAGATCAAGATTTAGACGATTCGGTGGCTGAGGTTTTAGAGCTTATAGGTATAACCAAGGAGCAAAAATGAGAGAATCGATGATAAAAGCAAAGTTCAAAGGGAAACTACCGAGCTTGGGTTACTGGCCTCGCAAGAAATATCTTTTGCGTGTCTACAGAGATGGTCATTGGCGAGGCACAGAAATGTTTTGTTGGATTGAACGGATGGATGGCAAAGGCAAGTGTCCGTATGCAACAAGAGAATCTTTTAGAAAGAACTGGGAACACATGGGTGGTCTTTTCCCAACGGGTGAATCGGAAAACGAAGTTGAGGGTTTAGGCATGAAAGGCAAACAATGAACGACGACACAGATTTTGCTTTAGAAGTAATGAAAAAGTCTTTCGGAACTAAAAAATACATTGTTGTAAATAGCATTTTGAGACCCCATATCAAGATCGATAAAGACCAAGTGGTTACATTTTGGGGCATATCTGACCGCAAAAAAGAATATCTAAGTCAGTTGGCTGGGTTTTCTTTTCCAGTAGAAGGAGAACAAAGTGACTAGGCGCGTTATAGGACACCACAAAATTAGTGGACCAAAACAATATATCTATTCCTGTTACCTGGCCCGTTGTAAAGAACCCGAACACCGATTCCGTATGTGCAAACATCACTATATGTTGTTAGCGAAAGGCGTAAGATGATCTACGAATATAAATGTTCTAACTGCCAACACATCAAAGAGATAGAATATCCGATGGGTGCAACCGCAAAAATACCTTGTTGTCCTGAGTGTGACGGTCAACTGTTACGTCTGTTTAGTGCTCCTCCTATACATTTCAAAGGCGAAGGCTGGGCAACCAAATGAAGATCTTTATTGTTACAAACGGAACGTATAGTGATTATCACATTTCTGCTGTTTTTTCGACAAGAGAACTAGCCCTTGGCTACATCTACGAAAATATTGAAAACAACGATGGGTACAAAGTAGAAGAATATGATGTTGATACAGAAAATCAGACACCCTATGATCGTACTTTATATAGCGTTGTTGTATTTGAAGATAATACAGGCGAAGTGGTTGAGGATGACAATGACCAGCCGAGTAGGTTTTCATTTCGAGGCATGGAAGACCCCGTTGGTTTATATTTAAAAGTATTTGCTTACGATGAACAACACGCAAAAAAGATTGCTAGTGAATACAGAGCAAGAGTAATTGCTCTTAAAGGGTGGCCGACAAAAGAGGTTATTAAAGATTGTCCTGGATGGTTTAGATTGAATAAATGGATGACTGGGGAGGACTTTGCAGAATGAAGATAACCATGATAGGTAATTTCCAGGTTTCGTATTGTACGGAACAAGACTGGGCTTGGACTTATGAACATTTAGGACATGAGGTTATTCGATGTCAAGAAAAGGCGAAGGATGGGCAACCAAATGAGCGAACAATGCAACTGGGACAAACTATTCGGTCGATTGAAACTTGAATCAATAAGCCCACACAATTATGCCTCTTTTGTCGCTAAAAAACATGGGTCTACCGTTCTATCCTTTTTTATTACCGACTTGGAAGCATACATAAAAGATACTTCCAAAAAACATTGTTTTGCTATCTCTTATTATTCCCCAGACATCTATCTGCATAGCCTCAGCGAAATACATAAGGTATCACTATGTAAATATTTGCTTGATCTTACTGGGGCTTCTAGAGATTCTGACCAGAGACTTAGAGAACTTGGAGTTATTAAATGAAAATAACCATGATAGGTAATTTCCAAGTTTCATATTGTACGGAACAAGACTGGGCTTGGACTTATGAACATCTAGGACATGAGGTTATTCGATGTCAAGAAAACCAGACTACTACAGAGGAGATATGGGAATATGCACAAACTTCGGACTTGGTTCACTACGTTCACACGCATGGTTGGGAAACCCCAGGAGAGGCGACGATTGGAGAGTTGTTGGAGAAATGTAGGAACAGCAACATATGCACAATTGGAGTGCATCTCGACTACTGGCGAGGACTTGAAAGAGAAAAAGATGTAGGGACTCACCCTTGGTGGCATACAGACTTTACCTTTACAGCCGATGGAGGTTCGAATGATTGGTATAAGGAACAGGGTATTAACCATTTTTATCTCAAAGCAGGAGTAGTGGAACGCGACTGTTATTTGGGTGAGTATCGTGAAGAATATGCGTGTGACGTGGCGTTTGTCGGTTCATACCACTACCACCCCGAATGGAGCTACCGTCCTCGTCTTATAGATTGGCTACAGGAAACGTACGGAGATCGGTTTAGACGTTATGCAGGTGACACCCAATGGGGGACGATACGAGGCAAAGACCTCAACGACCTATATGCGTCAGTCAAAATAGTTGTAGGCGATACGCTTTGTTTGAACTTCAATCACCCCGACTATTTCTCAGATAGAGTTTTTGAGACTACAGGACGTGGCGGTGCTTTGATTATGCCAGAGATTCAAGGACTCCAAGATTGTTTCGCATATCAAGACTTTACGACAACAAACAAAGGTAGACCGCAAGAAATCTCTACTTATACTTTCGACAATTTTAGTTCTGTCGGTAACGGGTTGAAAAGGGCGATAGATTTTGCTTTAGACAACCCCGATAAAACGGACGCTATGCGTATCGCTGGACACGAAAGAACCAAAAAAGATCACACTTATACGAATAGAGTTAAAGAGATGTTTGAGATACTAAAACAAGAGGGTGCGCTATGACCGACACATTCATAAATATAACTGACCTGAAATGGAAGAACGTACCCATCCACCGTCAAGGCGAAACCAGAATCTACGACTACGAAATAGAACTCTTTGAACCCCTAGCCGACTGGGATGTATGGGACTACTGGGAACGCGAACGCATAGCGTCTATGCAAAAACATATAAAATCAGGCGAAGTCCTATGGGAAATCGGAACAGAACAAGGCTGGATGGCAGCACTATTCTCTAAATATGTTACAGATCAGCTTGTTTTGATTGAACCTACCGCAGAGTTTTGGCCTGGCATTAAAGCTATCTTTCAAAAGAATAAGTTGAAAGACCCTATTGTTTCGTTTTGTGGTTTCGCAGATGACACCTCACAAACTTGGGAGCAGTCTTTCGGTTGGCCTGTCGAGGTACATTCAGGCAAAGTAATAGAGAAACGCAAATACCGTAACCTGTTCGATAAAGACGATCTTAGGGATATTCCTGCTATTCAGTTGGATAAAATCAGCGCGAATTGTGACGCTATTTCTATTGATGTAGAGGGCGCAGAATTACATGTCCTACGAGGCGCTACTCACTTGTTGTCTAGCCATCGTCCGAAAGTTTGGGTGTCAGTACATCCCGACATGCTACAATCTTTGTATGGACAAACAAAAGAGGACTTGCTTTGGTTTATGGATAGCCACGACTACAATGCTGAGTTGCTCGCTGTCGATCATGAAGAACATTGGTACTTTGAGCCAAAAGAGTAAGAATGCCAGCCTCTAAATATTCATTTTGTACGTTACCCGATTGTGAGCGCAAGCATTACGCTCTCGGATATTGTAAACCTCATTACAACAGGTTTACTAGACATGGAGATTTAGAAGTTCAAGAAAAATGGTATCACGGTCAATCTGGTACAAAAACTCATAGGTCTTGGGCAAATATGATTCAAAGATGTACTAATAAAAACAATCGCGCATGGAAACACTATGGCGGTCGCGGAATTAAAGTTTGCGAAAGATGGAATGTATTTGCCAATTTTTTAGAAGATATGGGGGAATGCCCCGAAAATTTAACGCTAGAACGCATTGATGTTAATGGGGACTATGAACCAGACAACTGTAAATGGGTTACTCGTAGAGAACAGGCAAATAATAAACGTCAAAAAAATAAAACAGGCTTCCCAGGAGTGAGACCAAATGGAAAAGGTTTCCAGGCTGTAATCAAAATAGGTAACAAAAGTAAATGCTTGGGAACGTATCAAACTCCTATTGAAGCGCACCAAGCGTACCTGGCTGAATTGAAAGAAATTTAGATGATCGAGTATTTACCTCCTGGCGAACAATGGGATATGACGCTATTAAACGATCTTTTAGATGAGATAGAACATGGGAGCGTAAATATCGTTGTGATTCCTGGGCGTTATTGGTTCGACAAGCTCGACGAAATAAACCGCAAGATCGAATCTTACGAGAATGTTTTGGTTGTAATTACTGGCGATGAGGAAGCCCTATTCCCTACTGAACAACTCGAACACTCGAACATGATCGTGTGGGTACAATCTCCTCATTCTGATAGCCCACGTTACGCAGACAGATATTTCCCTATCGGATATACACCAAAAACTCGAAGCGATCTGACACGCCCAGATAAAAGCCTGAGATATTTTTTTGGTGGACAGGTAACTCATGCTCGACGTAAAAAGTGTGTTCGAGAGTTACGTCAGATGAGAAACGGTGTACTCGTAGAAACTAAGGGCTTTAATCAGGGTTTAGAACCCGACATCTATAACGTAAATATGAGGTTAGCTTATACTGTTCCTTGTCCTAGTGGAGCTGTAATACCCGATACTTTTCGTCTATATGAAGCACTCGAAGCAGGGTGTGTACCTATCGCAGATAATCGCGACCCTAAAGGCGGAAGCAAAAACTACTTCCAATTTCTTTTCGATACCGACGAACTACCTTTCCCGACGATAGAAGAATGGGCTGACCTACCTGGAACAACAGACTATTTCGTAGACACTTTCCCTCGATGCCAGAATAGGTGTTTTGGTTGGTGGCAGAAACAGAAATGGTTGATGAAACGCAACCTACAGGCAGACATAAATAAACTTCGCAAAGAGCAACCTATAGGTAATGCGACGACGGTTTTGATTCCTACTTCACCTATCGGTTCACACCCAGATACCGCAATTATTGAGGAAACTATTGCGTCTGTCCGATACCATCTACCAGAAGCCGAAATTTTGGTAATGATTGACGGTGTACGACCTCAACAGGAACACTATCGGGCAAGTTATGAACAGTATGTCAACAGGCTTTTGTGGATAACTAACAGACAAAAAAACATTATCCCAATCTTATTTAATGAACACCAACACCAAGCCAAGATGACACGCGAAACACTAAAACTCGTCGATACCCCAACGATCTTATTTGTAGAACACGACACCCCGTTAGTAGTCGATTACAAGATACCGATGAAAGAGCTAACACAAACCATCTTGGATGACAAAGCAGACGTTGTACGGTTTCACCATGAAGCCGCTATACATCCCGAACATGAACATCTTATGGTTGATAGAGAACCAGATGATCTGTTTTTACCGATGTTGAGGACAGCTCAATGGTCGCAGCGTCCTCATTTAGCATGTACCGAATACTATCGAAAACTTATTAGCGAGAATATACACCAGGACGCTAAAACAATGATCGAGGATGCAGTACATGGGATAACTCAAGAGAAATGGTTGAGACAAGGTCGTCCAGGCTGGAATCAACATCGTATGTGGATTTATGCTCCTGAAGAAAACATGAAACGCTCGTATCATCTTGACGGTAGAGGCGATGACCCAAAGTTTGAGATGGAAGGATTATGAAGCTCGGACTTATCGCTTACGCCACCAACACAGGATTGGGCTATCAAACTAAATCTATCTACGACAATATGAACCCAACGAAAACTCTGTTGGTTGATCTATCGCGCTATAACGAAATGCCTCTAAACCACGACTGGTTTCCTAACGCACGATATTGTTCAGGTTTCCCTAAAACCGACGATATTGAATGGCTCACAGATGATACTCATGTGATAGTCGAATGTGAAACCCCATTGAACTACGAACTCCATGATGTCGCCCGACGTAAAGGCGTAAGAGTTGTACAGATATATAACCGCGAGTTCCTAGACTATTTTAAGAACCCAGACTGGACACCCCCAGCATTATTAGTATCTCCGACTTCTTGGTGTATCGACGAAGTTAAAGATTTGCGTGTCGCACCAGTAGAACAATGGTCAATGCCCATAAACCCACCGTCGCAAACAAAAACCATCGACCATCTCGAAACATTCATACATATTATCGGACGACCAACAGTTCATGACCGTAACGGGACTGTCTCGTTTCTTGAAGCTGTAAATCTTTTAGGCGACAAATATAAATATAAAGTTTTCTATCAAGAACCAAAAGACCATAGGGCTAAAGAGTTTTTTGCGCCAGTAAAAGAACAACTCGACCGTTTCGCAGGTCTAGTCGAAGTCTATGTAGATGTTCCCGACAATAAAACAATATTCGAATCAGGCGATGTTCTTGTCCTACCTAGACGCTACGGTGGACTTTGCCTACCTATGCTTGAAGCGTTATCTGTCGGCATACCTGTAATCATGCCCGACACTAGCCCCAACAGTGACCTTCTCCCTAAAACCTGGCTTTGTGAAGCGGAATATGGTTTCCGTTTTCATGCCCATACCGACTGGGATATCTATAATATAAATACGATGTCTCTTGTCCAAACAATGAAACGCTTTGACGACGATAACGAAATGCGTTGGGCTAACCGTAAAGCAATCGAGATCGCAAGGATGCAATCTTGGGAAACCCAAAAGCCGATATGGGAGAAAAGATTGTGGCATCTATCTCAATAGTCCTACCTATAACGCGCCCGTGGCGTGTACAAACAATGGCAGAACAGATAGATGATCTACGCAAGTTTGATGTTTTTACCAACAAACAAAAAACTATCCATTTTGAACTAATCTTGATAGTAGATAACATCGAGATACCAAAAACCACTATCCACCGTTGTTTCAAAGATTTCCAATATACACTCCAATATTCTGGCTTACCGCTACCCTCTGAACAGAACGTAGGGGTTAGACGACAACGGATAGCTAACAACATAAATAGGGCTAGAGAACTGACAGAGAATACAGATTTTGTTTTATTGGTTGAGGACGACACAGATTTTGAGCCAGATTTTCTACACAACATGCTTGTCAGATATAAACCCAACACAGGTATTATTTCTGCTGTTCAAGCTGGACGACACGGACTACATCATATCGGGGCATGGGTCGCAGATGACCTCTATGACCCACAAATGTTTGAGACAGTCCCTTATCGAGAAAGCGGATTCAGGGAAGTGGATGCTACAGGTTTCTATTTTGCCTTGTTGCCAACAAAAGTTTTTAAGGCATACGATATTCCTTGCGAACCTCTACCTGTCGGCCCTGATGTGCAGTACGGTTTAGAATTAAGGAAACAGGGATATAGTAACTTTCTTTATGATGATCTAAAATGTGGTCATGTAGAACAGAACCGTATTGTTATGCCTACTGAGGAATGTATGCAGGTGCGGTTTAGGAAACAAGACGATAGGTGGAAATTAACAAAATGACTATTAACGCTTGGCAACCAGGAGAGTTCAAACCGATAAAGGAACGCGAATATCGGATGTATCTGCTATGGAAATCGTTACCTCTTGCTATGCGTAAGGGCGGTAGCGAATATCTTGAGAACGTCGGTATCGAAGATGAAGATATGCACGATCTAGTAAATATTCGTACACAAACAGAATTTAGTCGAGTTTTTGGTGTCGATATGGGTACGTTGTCTGACTGGAATCAGCAAGAACCACCTATGGAATACCAGGATGTTAATTGGCGTACCTGGGCTAAAAAGCTCGCTGGTGAAGTCCTACAGAAACTTTGGGAAGGTATCGAGGAACGTAAAGACCCTGCCTCTATCAAACTATATATGCAGTTGATCGGTGAATATACCGAAACTTCCAAAGTTCAAGTCGATTATACGACCGACCTGTTTGACGGCATGAGACAGCTAGTCCAATCTATGAACAGCCCAGAACAGCCAGCCATAGAAGCTGTAGCTCGTCCAGTAGAACCTACATCTCAACGGTCGAAACCTAAACGCCAGTTGAAACCTAGAGAAAAAACTATCCCTGAACTACTACGGGAAACAAGAATGTCTGACCCTCAAGATGACTGAAACAATCGAAATATCTAAAGAACAACAGACAGCTATTGATCTAGTAAAACTCTGGTTCAAAAACGACGACGGCAACCCATTCGTCCTAACGCCAAGACAAGCAGACATCTTCAACGTCATCTTCTTGAAACGCTATCCTCGAAACCAAGTCATAACTTGTACCCAGTATGGCAAGCTATTGTCTCACGATACACCAGTTTTGACTACTGTTGGTTGGACTACTCATGGGGAGTTGAAGCCTGGGGATTTTGTTTTTAATGCAGAAGGACAGCCAGTAGAAGTTTTACATACTTTTAATGATGGCTATGCAAACTTGGAAGTCGAGTTCTCTAATGGCGAAAAAATTAGATGTCACGACAACCACGAATGGGTAGTTAAAGATAGTAATTCTGATCGCTACGGTAAACCATATAAGCAAGTGGAAACCAAGTTCATAAAAGACAATCTTCATCGAAGATGGCATATCCCAGAGATACAACCTTTAGAGTTCAAACCGCAAGACTTACCTTTAGACCCGTACTTTATTGGCGCATGGTTAGGGGATGGTTCAAGTTCTAAACCTTGCATTACTGGACATAGGGAAGATTTAGAGATTATTGCGAGAATCCCTTATCCGACAAGCTCTATCTGCGTACATAATAAAACAGGGATTGTTAGCTACTATTTTTCAAATCAAAACATTATGGTTCGATTGCGTGAACTTGGGCTAGAAAACAACAAACATATACCAGACATATACAAATATGGCTCAGTACACGACAGGCTGGAACTACTAGCTGGTCTCATAGATACCGATGGTCACGTCAATAAAGCAACTAGAGAAAAAGGGTGGCGAAACAGCCGAGTCTATTTTACCAACACAAATAAACGGCTCATAGATGATGTAAAAGAGATTGTGGAATCGTTAGGGTTAAGAGCTTCAATAACAAAACAAAAGCCAGTCCTATCTACTTCAGGGATTCAAGGGAAACAAGATGTCTATGTTTTAGGATTCCAGCCTTATATTTCTATCCCGACTGCTTTGTCTAGAAAAAAAATAGACGCATTAGAACGCACACGACATACGGTAATAAAGTCCGTAAAGGAAATTGAACCCGTTAAAGGGCGCTGTATTCAGGTAGAGGGCGGTATCTATCTAGCAGGACGACAGCTAACCCCTACTCATAATTCTGAAACTATCGCTATGGCTTTGATTTTGCGTTCTATGACGTTTAAGGAAGATTGGCTTATCCTCGCTGGTGACACCAAAAAGACTGGAATCATCATGGGGAAAATTATCGGTCATTTGTTTGACAATCCAGCCTTAGAACAACAAATTAACCTCGAAGGGGTGACCTCGCTTGAACGTCTAAAACATGAACGCTCCCAGGAACGCCTAACTTGGCGTAATGGTGGAGAAATCAAAATCTTGACAGCAGATGCAAGAAACCGAAAAAGAGTCAAGGAAACCCTAACAGGACAGGGTGCAAGAAATATCGTACAAGACGAAGCTGCGCTTATCATGGATGATTTGCAAGCTATGGCTATGCGTATGTTGGGTGGTTTTGCTGACAGTTTTCTGTTGAAGATTGGTAACCCGTTCTATAGAAACCATTTCTATCGTACTTGGAACTCTCAAAGGTATCATAAGGTTTTTATTGACTATACCGAAGCGTTGAAAGAGGGTAGGTTTACTGAGTCTTTTATCGAGGAAATGCGTGACGAACCGTTCTTTAAGGAACTCTACGAATGTCGATTTCCTAGCGAAGATGAACTTATGGAAGGTGGCTACCAGAGGCTTATCGCAGATGAACTGTTACATAACGCATTGGTTGAGGAAGAATACGCGCCTAAACCAGAAGGAAACTATAGGTTGGGTTGCGACTTTGCTGGTGGCGGTAACGACAGGTCAGCTTATGTCGTCAGGTGTGACAATCTGATGTGGATAGAATCAACGAACCGTAGCCCAAACACTATGGAACAAGTCGGTTTTGTTCAACAGTACAAAAATAAGTACGACATTGAAGATCGCTATATTTCTACCGACGCTGGTGGACTTGGTAAGGGTGTTGGAGATCGACTTCATGAGATAGACATATTTTGTAATAACGTCCAGTTTGGTCAATCAGCAATGATGAAAGATAAATACAAAAACGCAAGAGCAGAAATGTATTATGAGATGATGTTATGGCTCAAAAATGGTGGACGGATAGTGGCGAACGATAACTGGTATGAATTACTGTCAATAAATTACAAGACGGACAGTGAACGAAAATTTCAGATACAACCAAAAGATGAACTAAAAAGGCGCATGAAAGACCGAGGGCTTACAGCTTCGTCACCCGATGTAGCGGATGCTGCATGTCTTACGTTCGCTGACAGTAGTATGGTGGTGGATGTGGACGACTTCTTTTTAGGGTAGGTTATGGGTTGGTTTTCTGATAGACGAGCGGTTGCTAAGGCTTCTTTTGCTGATCGTGCTGATTATGGTGGCGATAGTTTTATTTCTGGGATTGCTGGACGTTCCAGTATTTCTCGTCAGAAGTTGTTGGCTCAATATACAGAGTTGGCTTATTCTTGTATAAATGTTCTCGCTGAGGAGATCGGTAAGTACGAACCGTATTTTTATAAGCTGGTTGATGGACAAGAGATTATTGACCCTCGACATCCGATGTTGGCGTTGCTCGAGCAACCTAACCCGAATATGACCCAGTATGAGCTTTTTGAGGCTACTCAGTCTTTTATTGAAATTACTGGTGAATGTTTCTGGTATATAACTTTTGGGCGTATGCGTAATGAACCTATGAGGATAGATATTGTTCGCCCAGATAAAGTAGAAGTCTCGATTCAGGATGAACCTGACCCAAGTGGGCGTTATGAGGTTGGTGATGTGATTGGTTATGTCGTTACTGGTGCTAAGGGACAACAAATTCCTTTAGAGCCTAGAGACATGATTCACGTCAAAACTTTCAATCCTTTCAATCCTTATCGTGGGTATTCCACTTTGGAGGCTGGTTTTACGTCGATTGGTATTGATACTTCAACTTCTGAGTTTCAAAAACGGTTCATGGATAATAATGCGACTCCTCAATCTATTGTCTCTTTTAAGGGCAATATCGGTAAGGATGCTTTTGAGAAAGTTAAAAAGGTATTCTCTGAACGTCACGCTGGCGTGAGGAACGCAGGTAAAACATTATTTATTCGTGACGCTGATGTAGACGTGAAACAGCTCGGATTGTCGTTGGCTGACCTTGACCTTAAAGACCTCAAAACTATTACTTCAGAACGAGTACGAGGTATGTTTCGTGTACCTATGCCTCTTTTGGGGAACACTGATGGCATTGGTTTGGGTCGTGCTGGTGTTGAATCTGAAGAATATATTTTCCAGAAATATCCTATTGAAGCTAAGAAGCAACGTCTTGATGATCAACTTAAGATTGCTTGTCGTTTGTTTTGGCCTGACGATAAAGATGTTCTTGTTGGACATAAAACCAATATCCCAGAGGACGGGCAACTTGTCCTAAAAGAGCATACTGACTTGACGGGTAAAGTAATAACTATAAATGAGGCAAGAAAACAAAGAAACCTACTGCCAGTAGAAGGAGGGGACGAACTTTATGTTTCATTTAACGTAGTTAGGGTCGGAAAAGACGACGAAAACCCTAACGACGATAAAGATCAACGTCCACCTAAAGAAGAACCAGTTGAAGGTCAAGACCCTAATAACGAGGATTTACCTGAACAGTTCAAGATGGTCAAAATAACTAAAAGGCTTGTAACAAAGAAATCTCCTGAAGAAAACCTTTTTGATAACGCTAATGCGATAGAAGATCAGGGTGCTATCGAATATGAAAAGAAACTCGTCAAACTTTTAGATGAACAAAAATCTAGGATTATCGACCAATATGATTTATTTACTGGCAAAGCAATCGAAACCCAAATCTTGCCGAACGAAGAAACAGAGGCGGAACGGTTCGCTGCGTCTCTACTTTTGTTGTTGTTTCTATATTTGGAGCGGGGCGGTGAACTCGGTGTCGGCTTTGTGGGCGGGTCGAATACCGAGTTCATTTTAGATAGGGTAACTAGGGATGCGATAACTGGTTCTAATGAAACTGTGTTGCGTTCGTTTACTCGAGAGACTTTGCAAGATATTCAGAACGCTGTGAAACGTGCTTTGGATGAAGCTGCGACTGGTGGGCTTTCTGCCGAGCAGACTCGTAAGGAAGTGTTAAAAAATATTGAGGGTGTGTATGGCGAGAATATGTCTGCGAGGGCGAAACGTCTAGCTGAATCTGAGATTCATAAGGCTGTCAATACTGGTCTTGTTGTCGGGTTTATGCGTTCTGGTGTGCAGTATATCCAATGGAAAGCTAATCCTGGGGCTTGCCAATTCTGTCGTCGTCTTGATGGTACGGTTAAAGCTATTGGTCAGTCGTTTATTCCTTTGGGTGCTTCTGTTGAGGGCGATGAGGGTGGTACGTTTGTTAATGATTATGAGGAAATCAGGTATGCACATTTGCATCCGAATTGTCGTTGTCTAGCTATCCCTTATTATCCGAAGGGTTCTTCTAAAGAGTTAATTAAGGTTGAGGTTCCTGTCCAGGTTGAATCTGAGGAGACAGAGAAGTTACGTCAGGCTTTGTTGGAGCAAACTGATTATGTTAAGGCGCTAGAGGAGATAGCAGGAGTAGTGGACGATGGACTCGACCCAGAAAGTTAAACTTGCCAAAATACAGAAAGCTAAATCCGAAAAACAAAAAGTTGCAGAACAGGCAATCCAAAAAAGGCAATCTGAAATCCTCGATGGTTTTGTGCGACAACTTTCTGATGTGGTCGAATCAGGCATTGATCTCAACGGACTCGAGAGTTTGGATGTGGCATGTGACCGTGTTGAAAAGTTCTCCGATACCATCAAATCATCGCTTACGGATATCGCCAAATATGTTGACCATTTCTATGAACTAGAACTTCCTGAGGAGTTAATCTATAAGCAGGTTGCTGACCCGATTCTTTTGGAGAAGCTAGAGGCATTGGGGGATAATGGTGAACTTTATTCGCGGCTTGCGAAACTCGATGAGGCGCTCGTATTACTTGCGGTTGCTGTCGAAAAGGCTCAGAAACATGGCAAAAGACCCGAAGATTACTTACCCGTAAGACTTGTTGATGGTTTTGATGACCAACTGCGGTTTGTCACTATATTCAGCACTGGCGGTGGAGGCGGTGGTGGAGGTAACGGATCGCCATATATAGACTCGACAGGTAAGATCGTAAACGTAGAACTAACTCCAGGGGGTGAGATTCCTGTCAGTGCTACGCTCGCATCTTCTCCTGAATACATCAAACTTGCAGGCTCTGACGCTAACGAACGTGATTCTACTTATTATGGAGATGGTCTTACGTCAGGCGTTATGGCAGTACATGGTCGCTACTTTGATGGAGCAGCCTACAATCGTACCTCTGCCTCTAAAGTTCTAGTAGACAAAGCAACTACAAACATTATCTATATAGGCAAAGCTCCTATAGGCACAGCTCTTGGAAGTGGAGCATGGCAGATTAAAAAGATAGATAAAACAGTAACAGATAACGTAACCATAACATTCGCAGCAGCAGGGGCTTTTACCGCAACGTGGAATAACCGAGGAAGTGAGACTTACTCATGAAACCCATAAATCGCAGATACCATAATTTAGATAAGCCCACCGTTGCTAGTTCGGTAACTTGGGATATGAGTGATGGGCATACTGTTGTTGTAAATGACCTTTCAACAGAAGGCAATATGGGTGACGGTAAAGAAGAATTGACTGCACTTGCACAACAGGCATGTGATTCGTATGAGGAGAACTTATAGTGGCAGTAATTATTTCAAATGGTGCAACTGACCTACACGCTGCAAGCGGTTTTTACAGGGTGGAAGCATCAAATCTCGGAATATATAACAATACGACACTAGCACTGTCTACTACTCGGAGTATAGCGGTTACATTTGCAAACGCAGGAAACTGTCAAGGTGTTGTTATCGGTATATCTACTTCAAGTGCAACTCAAGATGTCACTGTTACATTAAAAGAGAGCGGTACTGCTAGGGCGAGTAAAACACTCACTAACGCACAAATTATAAATAGTACTTCTTATGTTGGTGGGCACTGGTTAGTACCGTTTACATTTACTGCACCATACGCAGTAACAACAACTGGTGGTGTTTGGACTATAGAGGTTTCACAATCAACTGCGTCTGCTGGTTGGGGTTTGATGACCTCTAACGGTACTGCACCGTTCTACGCAGCATGGTGCGATAACGCTATGACTTTTGCAAACAATGATACAGTTATTTGTAAGGATATAGTCACGATTTCACAAACCTGCACCGTAAAAGGTACACTTGGAACAGGTGATGCGGTAAATGCTACCGCTATATGGGTATGTAAGTCAGATAGTGCACCAACCAAAACAAATAACGCTAGTAAACTACAGATTATACCTGCAGCAACTATGACCTTATCTATCAATGGTTTAATTGGTTGGGGTTCGCACTCTGGTATTCAAGCAGGAACTTCTACCGTACCAGTACCAGTTAGTAAACTTTTAACTATAGACTTTATACTTTTGACGGTAGGTTCAGCCTATGGGTTCAAGGGATTGTCGGCGTTTAGTGCATTAAGAGGTACATTTTTATTCTATGGCGAATATCCAACGACAGAACGCTATACTTTAACAGCACAAGCAAATGTCGGTGCATCATCTTTTTCGGTTGCCGATACAACAGGTATAAGTAACGGTGATATTTTTCACATATCGAAAGCATCAAACGCACAATACAATACGATTACTTTTTATACCGTAACAGGCACTACCGCAACAACGGTTTCGATTACCCCAACTATTACAGGTTACGCAAGATTAGCAGGCGGTGTTGCATACAAAGCAAGTGGCTACGGTATTAAGATTATACGAAGTGGTGCAACGGGATCATTCAATAACTTGTTTGGCGTACCGTCAAATTGGTATGTATGCGGTATGGAAATATTCAGACATGCTAATGATGGTGGGTTTGCGTTCGGTGCAAGTTCATTAGCACAGTCAGGTGAGGATAGTTCTTATAGGTCTAAGTGGCAGATGGAACACTGTATAAAGGGAATTGTTGGCGGAAGTGCCTATCAACCTTTAACAGGTGGCTATACTCCATACGAGGGTATAAGCATGAATGATTGTGCAGGTTTCGGCTCAATGATGATTATCAGTAGTGTACAACAATACGACTCATGGACAGTTGGTGCAATAGAGGAAAAGAACAACTATAGTTTTTCACAATTCTCAGGCGGTAAGTCTGTAGGTACGAACGGATATGCAACATGGGATATACAAGATAATATTTTTGAAATGTTTGCATATGGTTCATTGAAAGGTAAAGACTCGATAGTTAAGAATAATTATTTCCGAGGTGGTTCGGGCGGTGGTTGGCAATTCTACCTACAAGACTTTTTGAACTGTGCTGAATGGTCAGGTAATACATGGGACGAAACACCTACATCTTTGAGCTTTCAGAGTGCTGTATTAAACCTCAATATGAAAGATGAATTAAATGTTGGAACGGTTGGCTCCACTTCGCATATCTATGCGAGAGCTGGTTGTAACATGATTAACGTCATTATGGAAAACCCAAGCTTTACACCTACTATAAATATAACCGAACAACTACTATGGGTAGACGGTTCAAAACTATCTATTGTTGATACAGCCAATGTTTCAGGCTCAGATGTTAGTTATATTCGTACAGGTGTTATACACCGCACGAAGTCAGGGTTATCTGATACAACTGTAAGAACATCTGGTGGTAGTGCTATGCGGTTCACTCCAAATAGTAGTACGCAACTTGCTAAGTGGGAACAAACAATACCAACAGGCGACATTACTAGTAAAACAATGACTATCACTTGTTGGGTATATATTAACAATTCTGCCTATTATGCAGGTACGCATACTAATCCTACTTTAACAGTAACCTATGACAAGACCTCTACCGTTACTTCAGTTGCTACAGCAACCGCAGGAAGTTGGCAACAGTTAGCTTGCACATTTACACCGACAACAGCGTATGGACAGGTCACTATGAAAATAACAGGTGCTACTGACGCTACAACAACAAGTAGATATTTCTATGTAGATGACTTTAATATTGCCTACCCTGCTGGCGTACAGGTTGACTTGGGTGGACTTGACCTTTGGGCGAATGGTTTACCTGTTGAACCTGCTATTGCAACTATGCCGAGTATCACTGGGGTATGGGACGAGCCACTATCTGCTCATACGATTGCTGGTAGTGCTGGCAAGATATTGAAAGACGGTGCAGATAACGCAGAGGCAGCAGCCTATGATATGTATAAATAACGTGATACAATAACCCGATTACTGCACTAGATATTTGGTTTGAAGGCCAACCGTTAGCATTTCAGCTTGCACCACAAACACTTGGTGACGCAGCTCTTATCGCTTCAACTGTATGGGGCGATACAGCTACTTATAGTTCTGGTACTAAAGGTGGCGATCTTAAAGAAACAAAAGATAACGCAGAACTTGGAGCGATCACATAAAAAATATTGTGTTCAAAAAAATGCAAAACAAGACTGTTAGCGTTCACGCACTATAATCAAGATATATGTCTGGAAGGAATATTTAGATGCAGACTCAAATCGAACAACGTATTGATTTAACTACCCCATTTACTGTCAAAGCGTCCAAAAATTTGCCTTATGGGCATGTTGAGGTTGTGGTTTCTAATAGTGCTACTGATCGTCATGGTGAATCTATTGAGATGACTGGTATCGATATTAAACAGATTCAACGTAATCCCGTTGTGTTATGGGCGCATGATTACCAGTCTTTACCTATTGGTAAGATATTGAAGCTATGGAAATCGAATGGCGATCTTATGGCTCGTATCGAATTTATGTACGATATTGTCGATTTTGCTGACACAGTATATAAGCTCATTATGGCTGGCACTTTGAACGCTGTTTCTATTGGCGGTATCGTCAAAGAATATGGTGTACAAAATGGGGTTACTGATTATTCTAAGATAGCGAAACTTGAGATGGTTGAACTTTCTGTTGTCCCTGTTGGCGCTCATCCTGACGCTCTTGTGACTTCTAAAGCGTTAGAGAACGTGAATGTCAGTAAAGATATTTTTGAATCTCAATATGCAGATTTTGTTAAGTCTGCTACTATTTCTCCACAGGTAGACGATCTGATCGAAAGACATATCGAAACCTCTAAAGCGTTACTGAAGGCATTAGAACTCGTCAAAAACGACTCTATGGATTCCGAAGGTGAAACTGCGACAAGAATAATCCGAAGAAAGACTCTAGTTCTTTCAAATAGTCGGAATCTTGCTAATACACAAAAAGCACAGATAGAACAATTTTTATCTGATGTTAATAAGCAGTTGAAAGGCATCCATCATGACAGAACAAGAAAAGACGACTGAAATAGTCGAAGAACAAGTTGTTATTCCTGATGAAACCGTTAAAGGTCTCGTCGATAAAGTAACAGAAACAGTTAAAGCTTCGCTTGAAGCACAAACAGCAGATATAGATTCAAAAATTGCTGAGGCAGTGAAAAACGCTATGCCTGACACTCCTGTAAATAAGGGTGTTGCTGGTAGTTCTACTCCTAATTCAGACAATGGTTCTTTTGGTACAACTCGTACTGTAAAAGAGTTCGAAGGTGCGCGTAAAGAAGTACGACTTATGCGTCAATCTCGAGCGCTTGCTAGAGGAGAACGTGAAACTCTGAAACACATGAACGACTATAACTTGTCGTTGATAGAAAAAGCAGAACAAAACCTTGATGAAGTATGTAAAGAAAACAACGTTACAGGACGTTATCTTTCTAAAGCTACATACAACAACGAGACAACAACAACAGAAGGTCAATACCTTATTCCAGACCCAGAGTTCCTTATGGGAATAGAACGATACGAAGCACAATATGGTGTTGCGTTCGCTAACTGTTCAGTAAGGACAACAGACCGCGTAAGCATCAAAGCTAACGTAGGTAGTTCAAACGTCACAATGTATGAACTAGGTGAAGCAGCACAAAAAACCCAAACGAAACCAACATACGACCAAAAAACAGCAAACCTCCGTAAGTTCGCTGCAATCGTTGTTGCTTCTGATGAGTTCATCGAAGATCAAGCTGCTGGATATTGGCAAGACGTAACAGAAGGATTTGCGCGTGAACGTGCCCGTCTTACTGATACTGTCGTATTCACAGAAGATGGCGCTGATGTAAATAAAAGAGGTATTTTGAATACTTCTGGTACTATCACCGAAACTGTTGGTTCTGCTGCTACGAGCATCTCTTGGGATGACTTGTTGAACGCTGAAGCTGCTGTTCTTCCTGAAGGTAAACTTAACGCTAAGTTCGTTATGCACCGTAGTCTTTGGAATCAACTTCTAAAGTCTAAGGGTGCAACTAACGACCATTATTACGGTGGTTTGAATCAACTCGGTTTGGAACGTACTCCTTGGGGTACTCCTGTTATCCAATCTGAATTGTTCCGTAACGTTAATGCTGGCGAAAATAACCAACCGTATGCTCTATATGGTGACCTATCTAAAATCCAACTTTGGATTAATGGTGGACTTACTTTGACTTACGGTAATGAAGGTACTGTTGGTTCTCTCAACTTGTTTGAGCAAGACCTTACAGCGCTTCGTGCGGTTACTCGTTTCACTAAATTGATTACATTCCCATCTAGGTTTGTGACAATCGGAACTGGTACAGTCAGCTAACTGAACTGTAACTTAATATCTGCAATTAGGCCACTCTGAAAATGGGTGGTCTTTTTGTTGTTGTAAGATATAATCATGTTGAAACGTAGGAATATCAAAAACCAAGCGATGCTGGAACCCGAAGTTTCTAAATGTAAGGGAGACTGTAAATGTCATACGCAAGCCAAACAACGGTCGAAAACTACTTGGGCAGGACGCTTTCTGCGTCAGAAATAGCTTCTTTAGCTTATATTCTTGAGAGTGCTGACCGTACAATCAATGACCGTTTGGGCGGTAGTTATGGTGTGGTAGATGTTTCTTCTAAATATTATGATGGCGGTTGGAGGCATATAGAGTTCGATTCTGCCTATGAGGTTTCTGCTGTTGAGATGGTCGATAGTGATACTTCTAATAGCGTTTTGGAAACTTATGTTATCGGTGAAGATTTAGAGTTACTGCCGTTGAATCAGACAACGAAAAATTATATGGTTAAACGCTACGGTTACTTTACCGAAGGTGTCGGAAACATAAAAATTACTGGTCGTTTTTCTTTAGGTGCGACTGTACCTGACGACATTGTTTATTTAGCGACCTATATAGCGTCGAATATGTTGATAAATAGCCAACTTAACGGAATCAAAAAAGAAGCTATTGAGGGTTACTCTCGAGAATATACGATCTTTAATGCTGATACTGACCCTGAGATAGCTAGGGTTTTGGGTAGTCGTAGCGAAATATTGATATGACGTTGTTTGCTCCACCGATGAATATGTCGTGTCAGATAGTCACGACAACTCGTGACCGTTTTGGCGATTGGGTTTATGACTCTGGCGCTTCTGTATCGTGTTATTTTCGTGAGATCAACGTGCAACGTGAAGCTGGTGCAGCGAAAGATAATATTCATGCTGAATCTAATGATGCTGATGCGATGATTTGGTTTCCTGCTGGGACTGCTGTTGAGACTGGTTCGCTTATCTTTTTTGATGGTTTCTATTATGAGGTTCAGCGTGAAACTAAAGCACGACGGAACTTCCAGTCTACGGTACAGTTCATTAAGTGTGACCTGAAAAGGACTGCGGTGGTGAGCTGATGTCTACTCGACCTGTTTTTACTAGCTACGCTAAACAGTTCAGCGACAAAGTAAAACGACGCAACGATATAGCTTTGGGCGATATGGCTCAAGAGATCGAAATGATTGCAGCGTTCTATGGCCCTGTTTTGTCGGGCAATCTTATTAGGAAAATCAAAAAGAAACGTAAAAGCGCTAACCATTGGCAGGTTAGAGTCGATGAGGATTATGCGGCTTATCAGGAACGCGGCATGAGGCATGATGGCACTAATATCGTAAAGAAATATACGACTCCTGGGACTGGTAAGCATTATCTTGCTAGGGCTGGCCGTCTGGTTTCTGGTCGTGCTTTGCATTATTTTAGGAAAGCGCATACTTTTGCTTCTAATACGAGTAGTGTTTCTGGTGGCGGTAGCGGTTTGAAAAGTAAGACCGATATGACACAGTTTTTTGGTGATTGACGATGGTTGCTAGCACTTCTTTTTTGGACGATATATGTTCTTATATTGGCGATAAAACCGATTTCTATTATGGGGATGCTGACGTGTTGCCTGGCGGTAAGAACTCTTGGTTAAAAGCTGGTGAGCTACCTAAAGATACAAATGGTGTCTATGCGATGCAGATACCTACGGAAGCTCCTGATCGTGAGACTGGCGTAATGTATTTTCGTATAGATTTCTGGGCGTTAAACCAATCCACCGCAGATGGGTATGCTGATTTACAGAAAATCTATGATCTGTTTTATTTGAACCATGATTTTCCGACAGATAACTTCTATGTGTTCCAGTCGTTTATGGAAGGGCAAGCTGAGGATTGGGATAGAACTATTGACAATCTCAAGGCATTGTCGTTATCTGCTATATTCTATGTTAGATACTTGATCTCATAAAGGGGATAAAAAATGGCAAAGACTCAAAGCAATCTCCGTATAGGCGATGCGGAACTTTGGATTAACAACGGTGTTGATGCAGAGTTTGTTATTGGACACACTAAAGGCGGAATTGAGTTCTCTTTTGAACGAGATTTTGAAGATTTAACTCACGACCAGGGCGGTGAAACCCCTGTAGAGATGGCTCTTAAAGGAAATAACCTTACTTTTAAGGCTATGGTTGCAGAAGCAACAACATACAACCTGAACTTAGCTATCCCAGAAGGAAAATTCAATGACGGTTCTATCAGCGAATCTTTAGGTTTGGGTACTGACTCTGGTTATCTGTTACGACAAAACGCTGTACAGATGAGACTTCACCCTCGTAACAAAGCAGCGAGTGACTATACAGAAGATATATATATTTGGAAAGCTGTATCGTCTGAATCTGTTGAACTTGGATATAAAATCGACGAACAACGTATCTTGGAAATCACTTTTCGTGCGTTGTATGACGATCAACAGCCAGACGGACAACGTCTAGGTCGTGTCGGCCCTCAAGCTATCTCATAAAAACATTAGTTAGGTGGAATAATGGTAGAAGAAGCAGATTTTGAATTAGAGCCAGCGGTCGATCTTGACCTTGATGCGCTAGTTATTGAACCTAAAAAAGTACGTTTGCCTGGCGGTGCGGTCGTTTTGATTCACATGCCTGAGCTTTCTACTCTTTTTAGTTTAACTAAGTTGGGTAACAGGATTGACAGTCTTAATTCCTCTAAGAAACCTGCTACTGATGCGCAGAAAGTGAAGTTGTTTGAGGAAATCAAAGAGGCTTTTATTGAACTTATCCCTGAGTTGCAACCCTATAGCGACCAGTTGAATGACGCTCAGGTTGTTGCGTTGATTCAATTTATAGCAAAAATGTCTATGCCGAAAGACCTAGATGAACTTCAGAAGCGTGGCATCACACTCGATGATGACAAAAAAAAAGTCCTACAAGACTTTTTAGGTCAGTAGCATATTTTCTTAAACTCTATCCTGGCTACACATTAAGCCAAGTTTTACGCGAACCTGCACCCTGGTTTTTTATTCTTTTAGATCAAGGATTCAAAATTGATGCAGAAGAAAAAGCAAAACTTGTAGAGATCGCTGCGGTAGCTCAAATGGATTCTCCTGCTATACAGAATCTACAAAAGAAATACATTAACGCCTCTCGCGAAATCTTAGATATACTTAAAGACGACGACGACTATTCAGCTATTTCAAAGCTGAAACAAGAGATGAGTTCTGATGGCTGAAAAAATAGGTTCGATCTATTATGACCTTGATCTAAGAGATAACCAATTTAACTCCAAACTTCATCAGGCAGACAAAAATACTAAGAATTTTGGCGATAACGTAAATAAAGTTGCTGGCGCTTTTGTTGCTTTGGGTGCTGCTGCTGCGTTGGCTTTGAAACAGACTGCTTCGTTTCTTATGGATGCGGCTAATGCTTCTTCGCAATATGAGACTTCTATGACAAGTATCACTCGTATTGGTGCTGCTTTGGGACTTTCGATGGATAAAGTCAAAAGTGCTGCTAAGAGTTTAACTAAGGATGGTCTTTTGACTGTGACTGATGCGGCTGCTGGTTTGAATAACTTGTTGCGTTCTGGTTTTAGTTTGCCTGAATCTATTAAGTTGATGGAAAACTTTAAGAATACTGCTTCTTTTGGTGGGCAAGCTGGTTTGACGTTTGGTCGACGCATTGTTTCTGCGACTGAGGGTATCAAGAATGGTAACTCGATTCTTGTAGATAATGCTGGTGTTACTAAAAACTTGTCTCGTATTTTGCAGGAAGCTGGTTTCGCTGAGGATGACTTGATGAAAGTTAAGGAAGATGCTGCTGTCCGTCAAGCGATGTATAACGGACTTCTTGCAGAAGGTGCTGTGAACTTGGGTGACGCTGCTGCTTATGCTGAGACTTATGCTGGTAAGCAAACTATTTTGAATAACCAGATTTTTGAAGCTAAAGCTGCTTTGGGTGATGTGTTCAAACCTATTCTTCGTGATGTTTTGGAACGCCTGTTGAAAATTGTTAAGGCTATTAAGGCTTGGATTGAGGAGAATCCTAATCTTGTAAAAATTATTGCTGGTGCGGTTGTGGCGATTTTGGGTTTGTTTGTTGCTTTTGGTTTGTTGGCTGGTGCGGTACTGATTTTTAACCTTGTTGGTGGTACTGCGTTGTTGATTATTGGCGGTTTGGTTTTAGCTATTGGTCTAATTATCGGTTTTATTGGGTTGTTTATTTTTGGGTTGGTTCAGCTTTACAACAAAAACAAATGGTTTCACGATTTCGTAGATATGATTTGGCAGAACATAAAGAAGATCATTAAGGAAGCATGGGAGCAACATATTAGACCTGCTTTAAGTCAGATTAAAGAATCTTTTGATCGTCTGGTTCAGACCATCAAAGACCTTTTGGAGAAGCACCCTGAGCTTAAAGAGATGTTGAAATTTCAGGCAATACTTATCGGTATAGCTATTTTGGGAAGTTTGAAATACAGTCTTTGGTGGGTTGAAATGGCCTTAAAAGCTGTTTCTTTACAATTAGATTACCTAAATAATTTAATGGTCGCTGGTTCTAACATAGTTAGTGCTTTTAAGTCTGCGTGGGAAGGCGCTGTTCGTGGCGTGTTGGCTGTTGTTCTTCAACTTATGAAACAGTTGAATAAACTTCCTTCTGGTGTCAAAAAGTTTTTGAAGTTGGAAGGTTTAGATACGGGGATATCTGCGTTGGATAGCTATTTGAATGGTGGCGGTTCAACCTGGGGTCGTACTGGCGCTAATTTTGGCGGTCCTGATGCTCCTCTAGAGAATTATGGTTCTCGTCGTGCGATGGGTGGCTATCAAAAGGGTGGAGAGCTTGGTCTTGTTGGAGAACAAGGTCCTGAGTTGTTTGTTCCTGATAGTCCTGGACATATTTTGGATGCTCAACGTACTGCTGCGATGTTGTCTAATAGTTCTTTGTTAGGGTTGGGTAACATTCTGTCTAAGAGTATGAGTTCTGCTGGCCGTCAGTCATCTACTGTTCATTTGTATGTTGATGTTGATGGTGTGACTGCGATGTCTCGCCCTCAAGCTAAAGCGTTTGGTTCTTATCTAATTGAAGCCGTGAATGATGATTTGAAGAAACGTGGCGTTGAGCTTATTGGTGACGGTAAAATTAAGGGGACTGGCTGATGGGTCAAGATATGTCTATGGTTTTGGGTGGTCGTCTGTTACCTAAGCCTTCTACTTTTAAGAAAACTGATTCGATTAACGGTGTTGATGTTACGACTTTGGGTGGTGTTCTTTATACTGATTTTCGTGACCGTCGTAGGTCGTGGGATGTGGGTTGGGAAAACATTTTGTATGCGACTGACCATGAAACCATTATGGATATTTGGCGTGAGCAGATTACGACTCGTACCTATCCGATGTTGCAGTTTGATGCTGAAAGTATTTATGTGCCTGTAAAGATAGATATTAGTTCTCAGAGTCTTAAATATAACGGTACGTTGGTGCAGTCTTTTACTATTACTCTGACGGAAGCGAACCCGATTAGTTGATATGGTATATCTATGAAGAAAATACATTTAAGTGGGGTTAAGGGTAAGGGATTATTCGCATTAGTCGATGATGAAGATTTTGAACATCTCAACCAATTCAAATGGCACAAGAGCGCATTTGGTTATGCTATTCGTAAAACACAAGTTGAAGGTAAGCAAAAGGTTGTTTGGATGCACCGCGTTGTGAATAACACTAAAGAGGGTTTGATTACTGACCACATTGATAGGGATAAATTAAATAATCAAAAAAAGAATCTTAGGGCTGTCGATCACTCAACTAATGCTTATAATTCCAAATTATTTAACACAAACAAATCGGGTTATCGAGGGGTTTGCTGGGCTAAAAACATGAATAAATGGAGAGCTTCTATAACTAAAAATTATGAACACATAATTATTGGTTATTACGACAACATAAGCGATGCCGTGATGGCTCGAAAATTAGCCGAAAGAAGCTGATGCAAACTAACGATCTAATGTATGCGTTATCCAAGGGGGATATGCGTCGTATCAACTATCGAGTTGCGGTGTCTTTCGATAAAGTTTTTGATAACGATATAACTTTTTTTACGATAGGTCAATCTGTTGTTGGTGGTCCAGATTATATTCCTGGGACTTCTGATGTTGTTCAGGAGTGGGATAAATATGTTTTTACTGATTATACCGACCGTGTTGTAGATATTAATGTCGAGCATGAGAAGGATTATCCTTTTTCTGTTGTCGCTGCGACTGCTGATGTGACGTTCAATAATTATGATGATTTTTTTGACCCTAATGGTGATTCGTCTATTTCGTCTAATGTTTTGCCTTATCGTCCTATAAAGATTTGGATGGGGTTTGATGATGAGCTTGTGTTGGTTTTTTCTGGTTTGACTGATGGGATGCCTCAACTTGACGAGAAATCTAAAAAGGTAGAGTTTCATTGTATTCAGTCGCTTTCGTTGATTTTTGATCGTCCTTTGGATGAGTTTGATTTGTTTGAGAATGTTCGTACTGATGAGCTTTTGGGTGAGGTTTTGCAGTCTGCTGGTGTTCTTGTTAGCCAGTATGATTTGGAACCTGGGCTTACTTATCTTCGTTATTATGCGATCAGTAAAGGTACGACTGTTATTGAGGCAGTTAAGCCTCTTATGGAAGTTGAATCTGGTTCTCTTTTTATGGACGAGCAAGGGCAGATAAAGTTCTATAATCGTCAGCATTCGCCTGGTGACATTGTTCATGCTTTTGAAAAGCATAGAGACATTATTTCTTTTACTGGTCGTCGTGAGGACGAAATTATCAATACGGTGGTGGTTAATAGTGAACCTAGAGCTTTGGCAGAGAATCAATATATTTGGGCTTCGAGTGAAGCTGTGGTTGTTCCAGCGTCGGGGTCTGTGGATGTTTGGGCTGATCTTGGTGACCCTGTTAAATCTGTTGATGTTCCTGTTTTGGATGCTGTTGCTGGTTCTACTTATAGTGTCAATTCTTTAGCTGATGGTAGCGGTATTGCTTCTACTGATGTGACTATAACTTATGATTATGCGTTTGGTCAGTCTTACAAGATGACGTTTACTAATAGTTCTGCGGTTGCTTTGTATTTGACTGCGGTGACTTTGTATGGTGAGCCGTTTAAGGTTATAGATCAATTGTATGTTCGTGAGACAGATCAGGTTTCTGTAGATAAGTTTGGTGAGCGTCTTTATACTTTGGATAATAACAATATCCAGGATGAGGCTACTGCAACGGCTAAGGCTTTACAGTTGATTGATGACAATAATGATTATGGGGCTATTACTGAGCTTGAAGTTAAGGGTACTCCTCAGTTTCAGATTGATGATCTTGTGTCTGTTGAGATTGATGGACGCTATAAGACTGGTCGTATTTGGAAGATTGTTATGGGTATGTCTGAGGGTGGTTCGTTTGAGCAGACGTTGTCTTTGAAGGAATATACGCGTCGTGATTATTTTCGTGTTGGCGATTTGGGCAGTGTTGTTGGCGGTAGCGACTATATTAGTTACTAGAAAGAGGTTGTTATGTCGAGTATGTCTGGTGGACAGAAAACTGATTCTGTGAATAGCGGTAAGTTGCGTACTGAGTATGGCAATAATCGTATGATTGTTAATGATGGTACTGACGATATTTTGTTAGCTGGTCAAGATAACGACGGAGATATAGTTTTTAAGGTCGCTCAACCTGGTTTTGATGTAAAGACAGCCACAGATCAACAGTTGGCTTTTAGTTCGCAGTTCAATACTCTAAAGATTATACAAAGCGGTGAAGCTATAATAAATAAAGCTGCTAACGCTCAGACTGGAACGGCAACGGTAACTCATAATTTAGGTTATGCACCAGCAGTAATAGCTTTTTGCAATAGGGGGACACCTGCAATTTTTGATGGTGCTTCAGGTGTTGCAGGAACGTCTTTGCCTGTTTTTACTACTGTGCAGACATGGGACGGCAGTCTACCTGGGACTGCAATAACAGCACATGCTTATTTTAGCTCTGGGACTACCGAAACCGTTTTTGTTTTGAGAACTCCTATTTTTAATAATCCAAGCTACCTGGGGTATTATGACGACGCAATTACTTTAAGTTTCAAATATTATATAATGGCTGAGACGGGCGCTTAAACTTTAAGGAATAGATTATGGCTTTTACTTCACAGACTTTCTCGGCTTTAGAACAACCAACACTCGCTAAGTGGAACATTCTGAACTCTAACGACGACGACCTGAACGCTCGATTAAATACAATCGAAACCTTAGGCTGGGTTTCTTATACTCCAACTTTGACAAACTTAACCGTCGGCAACGGTACTTTAAGTGCAAAATATATGAGGCAAAGCAAAATATGTACCGTCCGTTTCGTGTTCACTTTTGGTACAACCTCATCTATGGGTACTGACCCGACTTTGACTTTACCTTTCACAGCAGTTGCGTTGGCTGCTGGTGCTAACATTATGCAAGAGGGAGTTTGTGCTTTGTTTGATTCGAGCGGTTCGACTTATTTCTATGGGTATTTCGCAGCCACAAGTACAACAACAAGAACTATTCGTACAGCTAACGTCGCTGGAACTTATCCATCTGCCGCGCAGATAACGTCTGCTGTTCCGATGACTTGGGCTAACCTCGACCAGATTGCTGGACAATTTACTTATGATGTGGCGTAACAATGCGACTGAAAATTATCCGCGAATCAGATGCAGAATATCCATTAGCATAAAACGAAAAAGAAAGAGGAAAAAATGACAGTATGGCACAAACGATCATCCATAGGACTTAGAAATGCTCACGGTAGAAATACATTTAAAAAAGCAATTAAAGGTTTAGCGTTCCACTGGGAAGGCGTATCGACAAAACAAGCTGGACTCGAATCAAGTTTCGAAACGCTCCGTTCAATTCAAAGATCACACCTCGCAAACAAAGCACAAGGCTACATTGATATTGCTTACAACTTTGCAGTCGACTATCTCGGAAATGTTTTTGAACTACGTGGATGGGATGCACAAGGTGGAGCTAATGGCACGACTGCAGCAAACGAAACTTACGTTTCGATCTGTTATCTCGCAGGGCCAGGGCAGCCATTCACCGATGCAGCAAAACAAGCATTTAAATCAATTCGAAGCGAAGCTGATAAAAGAGGCATTGGCTCGGACAATAAACCGCACAGCGCATTTAAAGCAACTGCATGTCCAGGTGACGAAATTCGTGCGTTCATTGCAACACTATCTGGTGGCGAGTCTGTGCCCTCGACCCCGACATCGCAGCCTCGTCCACCAGTTTCGACTTCACAAGCACCACAATTTCCACGCGTAATGAAACGCGGTGCAAAGGGAAATGACGTAAGTCGTTTCCAGCAACGTTTAAAAGATCGAGGATGGAACATCGCGGTCGATGGCGATTTTGGCCCTAAGACCGAAGCTATTGTAAAACAATTTCAAAAAGAGAAAAATCTAACTGCAGACGGAATAGTAGGCCCTATAACATGGGGTCAGTTCTGGAACGCACCGATCTCGTAAAGAAAATCAATGGAACTAAGAGTATATTCAAAGACAATTGTTGCAGCCATCGGCGCAATAATTACGTGGGCTTATATTGTAGTTGACACACCATCTGGCCCGATCACATCGCGTGAATGGGTAGCACTTGCAGGTGGCATTGCCACCGCAACTGGTGTGTGGGCAGTGAAAAACAAAACGAGTTAATTGTGGAAATGCCATTAGTCTCCAATGAGATGCTTCACACCACCTTGCTAGAGATAAAATCGGACGTGAAAGAGCTGAAAGTCACGAAAGTAGACCTAGCGATGCACGACAAAGACATGGAAATTCTCAACCTAAAAATTGACCCCATACGCAAAGATGTAAGTGCAATTAAGGGATATGTGAAATGGGTAGCGATCACAATTATTGGTGGCGTGGGAGCTGCAGTGCTTAACCTGGTTATTGTCGCACCTAAATAATCCCTGGTCAAACGAAAGTTTCAACTAATACACCTATCACGCACTATCACCTGCTATATTGGTTTACATGAGAAAAAAGCCTGAACCAGGAAAGCAAAAAGTAATGCGACTCGATAAATCTCTCACAGATCGACTAGAGCGATACAGTAAAGAGATCGGAATTTTCGAGGTGCGAGTGGTAAGCGAAGCATTGAACGCTTATCTGACGGTGAAGGGGTACTAATGCCAATGCCTGAACTAATGCCCGATTGGGAAACCGATCTTCGAGGCTCATTTCGCAACCGAATACAAGTGCACCAATACCAGCGCAACGTTGTAAGCCTTCACAAAGCATTAGAAAACTACACTGGTGAGAAATACCATCCACCAAAAAAACCGCTCTACGACAAAATGCTCGACGTTTTAAAACACCACGACGAGGGCAGCGAGTGGGATGCTCGCACAATGCAACGCCACCTATATTTTTTCCACCAAAAGAATTTCAATCGAAGTCATATAAGCAAACTACTAAAAAAGATGTCGACACTCGGTGTACTCAAAGCCACCGGACGTGGACAATACACGAAAGCAGGTAACTAATGATAAGTGGAATTGAAGTAATCGGTGGTGACAAGTACGAATTACTTGTTGATTTAGTTGATTGGAGAGGTGCAACTTTTTTAGAGGCAGGTTCAATTGTAACTGTACTTTCAGTAATGCGTGACGGCGATAAATCAAGTGTCATTTCTAAAGTTGATGATCGACAAGTAGGCGTGGAACTTCACAGTTTCCTAGCATGTTTTAGGGAGAGCATATAATGAGCAAATTATCTATAGTAGCCGAAGCCGACTACAACGATTTAGAAGATCGCGAAGCATTTTCACTCGAGCACCTAGCACAAAGCCTAAGACTCATTGCAGCACGAATTGAATCCGACTATAAAAACCATCGCAGCGAGCAAGAAAAATATGGAATCTTTTGGCAGCACTACACGGTCGATTCAGGTTCAAAACCAAAACGAAAACGAACCGATACCGCTTCACAGCAAATCCTAAAACTAGCGGAAGGTGAAAAATGATTAATTTTATTCTAGGAAGTCTATGTTTCATTATCGGTGGAATGGTAGGCGTAGTTCTAATGGCACTCGGACAAGCCGAATGGAACAAACACAATGAAGAACAAACATGGCCACCACGAAAGGACACCAAGTGAAACGCAAAAGTTTTGGTTATCAAGGTACTAATGCAAAAGCAATAATGATCCAGGAAGAAATGCACAAGCGAAAGATCGAACGCCACCACGATTATTGGTGCTATGCAGGTGTTGCAACCATCGCATTTTCAATCGGTGCTTACCTAGGTGTGTTGCTCACAAACGGAACTTGGAGCTGGTCATAATGAGTGAACTATCTGAAATGGAGATGGCGTGATGTCTGACGTTAAGAACCTATACACATTAAAAAAACCAGTTTCGATTGAAGATTACGACGGCGGTGATCTTGTAGAGGTTGATGGACATATTCTTTTACAATCCGAAATCAAAGAATTGTTTGTGCCTTTGGATGTTGAGTCTCTAACAACACAAGTCGAAACAATCATTGAAAAAATCGAGAAAATTCTAACCGAATATTGCACAGCTCGATCATTCCCAATACAAACGATCAATATTGAAGGTAAAATTTCGAAACGAAAATTTAGAAAACTAAAAAAGCAATGGATAGAGGCTCAAAAATGATTAAACGAACACGCAAAACACCGGAGCAAATTTATGTCGACTATTGGAGCACAGTCCCGAATTGGGTAGAAAAAATGCCACTCAACACCGAGAATCTGGAACGCTTCAAAAAATCTAGTGACTTCGCTCGATTAGATTTAAACAACGCTTTTGGCGTTTTCGTCGACGAATTACTGGACACACCTGTAATTAAAGCACTAAAAAAGATGATGGATAAGATGGAACATCCGAGCAACACAAAGCTAGAGCCTGGATTCGATAAGGATGGAAAATTAAGCGAAATTTCCATTGTGAAAAATGAAAAATGACCTGTTCTATGATGGCGTAATTACAATTGCATCTACACGTTATGGTGGATGCTACGAAAATGCGACTTGGATGGCGTTTAGCGCAGGTGTTGACGAAATAGACCATGAAGGTGCTTTTGGACAAGATCCAGATTGTATGGAATGGTGGGAGACACTTCGCAAAAATGATATGACTTACGTTATAAATGAAGGAACAATTGTGCAGGAAACCGTGTATGTTGCAATTGGAGACACGCCACACAAAGCATATAAAGTATTACTCGCACGAAATAAAAAAGCGAGACTTGCTCCAAGGAATAAGTCTCGCTAATATGAAGTTGCTAACAACTGAATAGCCCTAATCTTAGCTCATGGCGCTGGCGTAGTCCACACGAAATAGTGGCAAAGGGAAACTCTCAAGACCCTCAATGGGAGAGCGGTGGGCGACCGACACAGTGCCACCTCGATTCATAGAGTCGTGCAGGTTAAGGCGTGACCGAGCTGCACAGTAGCATCCAGGCTCTATGGAATACACCGTCCACGACAAACTTCGCTTTGTTAAGGCGCTGGCTATATGACGTTCGATCTCTCGATTCGACGAAAGCACTAATGCGTTTTACCCTTATTCACCTACTTTGCACCCCTATGCAGACGCGGTGGGTAAGGGTAACTATGCCCATTCTCCAACTCATCCAACAAAAGCTAAAGTTATCCACAGCCTAAACCGATACAGAATAGGACAGACGAGAGGATGCGGACATGAGAAAGATCATAGCTAAGTTAATCAATTCAATATATAATGCTTATAACACACCACACAATAGAAGGCGATTATGAGTAAGCACAGCGCATCGGGTAAGGAATGGGAGAAGTTCCGACAGCTGGTGTTCAGAGTGCATGGACGTGTGTGTGTGCGATGTGGTAACTATGCCAATACAGTTGACCACCTCGATCCAGTTTCATTAGGTGGTGACGTGATCCCTTCAATAGATCGTGCAGTTCCGATGTGCACATCATGCAACTCAATAAAGGGAAATAAAGTCCGTAAACGATGCACCTATGTCAACAAAGAATGGCTGCAAGCGATCTAGTTCAGCAACAAAAAACAAGTGCCCCCTGGTTTTTCTGATGTAAACCTGCGAACCGTCCCCCCTAGTTGAAGTTTTTATTTATGGGAGAGAATGATCTAAAAACGTTATTGTGCTATCATTAGTTATATGCCCCCGAAAGTTGGAACAAAACAAAAGTATGCAACTGCGCTCAGTGCTTTTTTGAAGCGAGCCGATTGGTTAGATTCTGAAATTGACAGCGTGTGGATATTCATGGCGCGTGATCTAGCTCGAGACCTGGACGAGAATGGCACGACTGCATCGCTCTTAAATCAATTCTCAAAAGTCATTTCGAGGCTCGAATCTTTGAAACCTGCACCACCAAAACCCGAGGCCGAAAAGCTACCGGTGGAGCGTGACCAGCTCGATCTATTCCTGGAACAAAATGGACTTTAAACTCGACCTGGAAAACACTGCTTTGCCAGTGAGATTTACATCTTCATTGAGCGGTGACGAGAATTTTCCTAGTGACATTGACAAGCTAATTCCAGTGTTCGATGTGTCATTAGGTGGACGCGTCGAGGGCGAGGGCTTATATAATTACCAGAAATGGTTGTTGCGACATGCGTTCGAAATCTATCCGGAAGGCCACCCGAAAGCTGGCAAGCTACGATTTAGGCAAGTGCTAATTCTTGTTGCGAGGCAAAATGGTAAGACCGAAATTGGTGCAGCTGCAGGAATTTATGGCCTTCGACGTGAACCAGGCGATCAGATTCTCGGTGTTGCATCCAATGTAAAGCAAGCAAACGTGCTCTACAATCGAACAAAAAATGCAATCAATCGAACATTCGCACTAAAAAAACGTTTCCGAAAGACCACCGACACCCGAGGTATTCGCTCGCTCGAAGGTTCAATATATGACATTCGACCTGCGAAAGCTGACTCGATGCAAGGTGAACCAATCGAACTAGGGCTAATGGACGAGGTGCATATTGTGCCCGAGAACCTACACCAAGCAATGCTTGCTGGACTTGGTGGACGTGACAATGCAATTCTAATAATGATCTCGACCGCTGGTGACGAAACCAGTGAGCTACTAGACAAGCTCCAACTCAAAGGCGAGCAAGCCATTCTTGATGATCCCGAAAAAAATCGTTTCGGATATTTCGTTTATGAAGCACCCGAAGCACGACTGCCCGAAGATCGAGACACCCTAATTGAATGGCTGAAATTAGCAAATCCAAAATATGCCGAAGGACACGGTGACATCGAAAATCTATTGAGCGACATGGAGACAATGCTGCCATCTGACATCGTGCGTTACCACCTCAATCGAGGGGTAAGCTCCACCGATGTATTCATTGGACTCGACGAATGGCTCGCACTCACACGACCTACAGGCTCAAAATTCCCACACGAAAGCCCTGTAATATTCTCAATAGAGCGCACGCGAGAATGGTCACATGCGACAATATGCGCAAACACTCGCACCGACGATGGAAAAATTCACACCGAAATAATCGTTTCACTAGTCAATCCCACCGAAGATCAGCTGCTAAAAATCATTCTCGATCTCAAAAAGCACAAGCCATTAGCGTTTGTGCTCGATGGAACACGCTTCAAAAACCTCGCAAAAACACTCAAAGATCGAGGTATAATTTGTTACGCATATTCTGGAAGTGAAATAGCGCAAGCCTGTTCAGTGTTCTACGCAAAAATTAAAACAAAGCAGATAAGCCATGCAGGTGATCCATTGCTTAGTGACCAGCTGCCAGGCTGCATTTCAAAGACCCGAGGGAATAATTTTGTTATTGCGAGAGCCGATGGAGCGAGTGAAATAGATAGTGTCTATGCCACCACACTAGGTGTTTATGCAGCGGAAACGATCCGCAAAAAAAAAGCAGTGATATACTAAAACTTTTCTTTCACCGGTGCTATGATTCTTTGCGTGGGATTATTTAGCAGCAAGTCATACGACATTCTAAAAGAAGAACTTGAAACATTGAAGCGAGCCGACCCACCACTCGACGGTGTGAAACCACCATCTCGAGCATCTGCAGCATCTTCAATTACAGTCGACCAAGCACAATCAATGAGCATAATTTTGCGAGGCTTACAAGTGCACCAGACTGCAGCAAAACAATGTTCGATCTACGGTGTTGATGTCGACACAAACAAACGCGTAAAATTTTCTGACCTTCCATCGATAGTGCGAAAACCAGTTTTAAAATATTCATTCCAAGAATACACTGCACGATCAATTTCTAGTTTTGTGCGACATGCAAACTGTTATCGACTAAAAGAATTTGATAGCGAAGGAAATATTTATTCTCTAATTCCATTGAACGCTGCAGACGTAACGGTTGAAATTGACAAAGCCGATCCAACCCGAGTCACACGATATTTATATCACGGTGAGAAATATTATCCATCGCAAATTTCTCACATAAAAATAAACGAGATCGACGAGCTACCAGTCGGACTTTCAATGTTCGACGCTGCAAACATTGAACTAAAAGGCATGTATGACACGCGAAATTATACGCGCCGATGGCTTCAACAAAACTCAGTGCCACTTGAAGGATATTTAAAAGCGTTATATGACATCGACGACGAGGAAGCAAAGTCATTAAAAGAGGCATGGAAAAAAGGAACACAAGGTGAAGAATCAATTGCAGTGTTACCTAACGGTGTTGACTTCGAACCGCTCTATTTAAAACCATCTGAACTGCAATGGATTGATGTCCAAAAATTTGACGCGATCCAACAATGTCGACTGCTCGGATTACCTGCTTCAATTATGTTAATTGGACTTGAAGGAAATTCTCAGACCTACGCAAACATCGAACAGGATTGGATTGGTTACACGCGTTATGGATTGATGACGATGCTACTTCCATTAGAGGAAGAATTAACTGCACTCACCAATGGACGAATCAGAATAAAATTTAACACCGACGCATTACTTCGAAGTGACACACTCACACGATACCAAGCACACGCAATTGCACTCGGACAAAAACCATTCATGTCACAACAAGAAATTAGAGATATTGAAGATCGAGACGAAATAGATTTAACATTGTTAAATGGTGAAGCACAAACTGCAAGTGTGAGCGTCGACGAATCGCTCGCAAAAATCATTAAAGCAAAAGCCGACGCAATCGGTGTTCTAGTGCGAGCCGGTGCATCGCAAGAGGATGCAGCAAGAATGGTAGGACTGACCGGTGTGGAATTTCCTAACGTACCTACAACCGTTCGAATACCAGCAACCGACGCAACTTCACTAGAGGGCAGCTCACCGACAGGCGGTCAAAATGGCTAACCTTCCACCAATTGAACACAAAAGAGGTTCAAGCTCCACCATTACAGTTACTTTGCCAGTGGAACTTGATCCAGTCGATGCCACTGTTTTCTTCACGGTGAAACCTGCAGAGGTAGTTGAAGCGCTCTACGATCATGATTCACAAGCAATCCTAAAAAAAATAATCACTACTCACACTGGTCGAGTATTTTCTGCAGCAATCGACCCTGCAGACACAAACAATGTGACACCTGGAAATTATGTCTACGGAGTAACAATCAAAGATGCCGACGGCCAGATTCTCGGAACAAAAACTAATGGCCGATTCACTATCGAACCTAGAGACACTGCAGACGTGGACGGTGACTAATGGCCGATTTTGACGTTGCATTTCAAACATCTGAAATAAACTTAACGCTAGTTTTAGAAAACACTGTTGGTGAAGGTGGCGCTGGTGTTACTTCATGGAATGACCTCGAAGATAAACCATCCACATTTCCACCCTCGACGCATAACCATGATGATCTATATTTTAGTGAATCCGAAGTAACGTCTGCACTTGCTTTGAAATCCGATACATCTCACAATCACGACGATAGATATTTCACTGAATCCGAAATAACTGCATTACTTTCACCAATCGGAAAACTAGATCGACCATTTAAAGTTGCAATAAACGATTACTTTTTAACAACCATCGGACTAGGCGCAGGATATGCAGCCAGTGGTACAAGCTCCACCGCAGCAAACAGTAACAACCGAGGGAAATTTACACCGTTCTATATTGGAACACCAACAACAATAGACGCGTTAGCACTCTATTGCGTTGGAACTAACGGCGGTGCAAGTGCAGTTGTAAGACTTGGAATTTATGCAGACAATGATGGTCGACCAGGCGGGGTAGTTGTTGACGCTGGCACTGCAAGTATTAACACCGCAACATTAAAAACGCTTACCTTTACACCGGTCACATTGCAACCTGGATTCTATTGGGCCGTTGGTGTTCCACAAAACTTAGATACCGCTGGTGGAAACCCTACTTTTGCTGGCGTGTCCGGAACACAAGCAATCGGCGATTCTGCACCTGCAGCGTCGAATAATATGTTTGCAGTCGCACTAGCAACCATTTCTGGTGCACTCACTGCAAATCCAACTATTGCACTTAGTCGAGCAACGACAGGTTCAGCAATGCACATTTGGGCGAGGCGGTCGGCATAATGAGAAATGAAATCTGGCGTGATGGTCAACTAATCGAAGTAATTGAAACCGAAGATGAGATTGACGCGATACCAATACCAAACGATGTAACAATTCCAGTAAGTGCAATCGACTCACTGCAATCAACATTAGAAGATCCAGCAACTAATTCAATCGCCAAAATCAAAACTGCACTAACAGAATTTCTTGAAGAATTAAGAGGATAAAATGAGAGTAATCGAAATCGAAAACCTTCACATTAGAGACGAGGGCGATCACTGGTCGACCGGTGGACGAGCCATTAACTTTGATGTGCCAGCTCGAGTGAAAGACATTGATCCTATTACTGGAAACGTTCATTCTTACCTTGAAGAATTTGCACCACATTCAATCCTTATTCCAGCGGAAGGTGTACTTTTAAGAGATGAGCACGGTGAAGATGTAGGACTGCTTACTCGATCTAACACACCCGAAGATGGATGGGATGTCGAGCTTAATATCGACAAAACAGCATCCGGTGCAAGGGTTCGACAAGATTTAAAACAAGGAAAAAAACATTCGTTTTCTATTGGCTTTACAGACATAGAAACTATATTCGATGCGACACGCAACGTTTACCGACGCACAAAAGCATTGGTAAAAGAAATAAGCGTAACAGGTGCACCACAACACCTTAATACTGGTGTAGCATTTGTGCGTTCTAACACAACACAGGAGAAAATAATGGATACCGACAACCCGACAAACCCAACAACGCCAGCGCCACAACCTGCGCCAGCGCCGACAACTGATCCAACACCTGCACCTGCAGGAAATCTTTTAACTCGATCACACCTAGATGACGCAATGCGCGATCTTCGTGGAGAGTTTCAAGAATCACTCAAGACTCGATCAATCCCACAAGCAGACCACCGTTCACCTGGTGAATTTTTTAGAGACCTCGCAAAAGGAGACGACGCAACTATAAAAAGTTATGAGACGCTTTTGAAGCGATCCGACTCAGAAAAAATTGCTGCGCGTGAAGCATTAAAGTTACGTGCATTTCCTACCGAAGGAATTTACGCAAACACACCAGACCTTCCAGCATGGGTAGGCGATCTAAGCCGACTAGTTGAAGAACCTGCATATTTACTTAAAGCATTTTCCGAAGGCCCACTGCCTGATAAAGGAATGTCAATTGAATATGGCGCAATAGGAACAGATGGAACAGTCGTCGACGAGCAAACAACCGAAGGTGATGACCTCGATTATGGTTACGTGGATGTCGATCTAAAAACTGCACCTGTAATAACTTACGGTGGATATACTCGACTAAGCAGACAAGCAATCGAACGTTCAAGCATCGCATTTCTTGACACTAACCTTCGAGCTATGGCACTACGTGCAGGAAAGCGAATTAACATTCGTATGCGAACCGCACTTGAAACTGCACTTGCTGCACAAGTAACAGCATCCCGAAAAGTTACCATTGCCTCAGGTGATGAAGATGACTGGATGAAAGTTACAGATGCGTTATTCGATGCAGTCGTGCTATTGCTTGCCGAAGGTTTAACTGGTGACACACTTATTGTCGACCAAACTTGCTGGAAGATTCTTAAAAACCTTCCAGGTGGAGATGGTCGACCATTGTTGGTGCTTAGTGGAAATGGTGTTAATGGCATCGGTTCACTAAATCTTCCAGGTGCGGAAGGCGAACTAACCGGAATCAAAGTTATGTGCGATCCGTTTTGGACATACAACCCATCGAGCACACCGACTAACAACATGGCGCTTGTTAATAAAGAAGCGATCCGTTTCCGTAACTCAGGAATCACGCAACTCACCGACGAAAACATTGTGAATCTTTCAAAAGATTATTCACTATATTTCTATGGTGCAATTGCAGCTGAAATTCCTAAGGGTGTAGTTCCAATCGAACTTACATTGTAAGAATAAGGTAAATAGAAATGGCCTACACTTTTGAACAACTCAAAGCGTACCTTCGCACAAGCGATGACGATGATGATTTTGTTCAAGAATGTCTCGACGAAGCAACTGAACTTGTCACCGATCATGTCGGTGACAAGTTTGTTCCGGAAATAAAATTGAACTTAGCCATTAAGGTTACAGCTCGAGACTTATATTCCGGTCGAGATTCACCACAAGGTGTAGGTCAATTCTCGGATGTGAACGACACGCCTATTCGTGTTGCTCGTGATCCACTAACTGCAGCGAAACCAATACTGCGAAAGTACGTCACAGGGATAGCATAGAATGGACGAGGAAGCAATCATTACAGCAATTGGTGAAGTCAAAACGGTATTAGATACTGCAGGGCTAGGCATGGTTTACGATGTAATTCCTAAGCATCCAAAGTTTCCTTCAGTTATTATTGCGCCAGGTGACAATCTTATTGAAGATGACGAAACTTTTGATGGCGTTCGTGTAGTCCTAGATGTGTGGATAATTACTGCACCATCGGTTGATAATAAATCAACACAACAAGCACTCTATCGCAACGTAGCAAAAGCATTCGGAGCATTAGACGAACAACAAAACTTTGTGTTCGATACCGTCGCGAAACCCGTACCGGTCGAATACAATCAAGCCAAAACACTCGGAACATACATTTCGGGTTACGTAAATATATAAAGGGAGAAATGACATGGTAGGTTCAACAAGAATCTTAGGAAAGCAGCTACGACTTGAAGTCGATGGCGACGATTATTGGGCAGACATTATTTCGTGTGTCAAAAAAGCAGAGGTTAATGGCGATCAAGTGGTTACATTTGAAGATGCTGCAGCTGGTGAAGTGTTCCAATACTATTTCGACATAACTGCAATTCAATCTACAGCTGCCACTTCATTCCATACATTCTGCGAAGAAAACGTTGGAACACAAGTTGCGTTCGAATATGCACCTTGGGGTAATGCTTCACCTGCAGCCAACCAACCGCACTACACCGGAACACTTGAAGTTGCTGCACCACCAGACCTCGGTGGCGAAGCAGGACGCAAAAAGCAACAAACATTCCAAGTGCGTTTCGACATCATTGGTACACCAATCAAAGACGTAACACCATAAAATAAAATGGCTGGAGCAATTCGGAACTTATCAGATAACGGCGGAGCAACTGGTCAAACCATTTCGATAAATGGAATTGATGAAGTGCTCCGTAATCTGAGGAAACTTGGTATTGAAACTGACGATTTAAAACAGCTCAACTTTGAAGCTGGAACAATCGTAAAAAATAAAGTAACAATACCAACTGACACTGGAACAATGGCAAGGACGCTACGAGTGGCGAAAGCTACTAGAGCTGCAAAGATTACAGTCGGCCAGAAAAACCGAGGCTGGTATTCTACTTTTATAGAATACGGAACAAAAAAATTAGATGCTAACCCATTTCTTATGGAAGCAAAAAACGCAAGTTTACCTCAAATATATGACCATTATGAAAAAGGCATTGACGCTTTAATTAGTAAATACAACTTAGACTAGGAGAAAATAAAATGACACCAGCGAAAGCACCACAAGATCGAAAACCAAAAGCAGTGAAACTAAAAAAGAAAACATACGCTGAAACTATTAAGGAAGGCCAGGAAGAAATTCCAGCTGAAATAAATATTTCTATCGGAGAATTTATCCAGACTCTAAACATGGAAGAACTCGACACCGCAGAAACACTTTCAGGAATGAGCCTCGATGAGTTCGAACAGGAAGGTCGCGCAAAAGGTTTATTTATTGCAGCCGTTGCATGGGTAGCAAAAAGACGCACAGACAATAAATTCACATGGCTACAAGCTAGGCAACTTGACCTTAAAGGCGTGAAGGAAGTTATTTCCGAAGCGTACAATCTCCCAAAAGCAAAAAGCAAGGAATTAAAGGTAACAAACGAAGAATAGAACAAGCAATCTATTGCCTTGATTTACATTGGAGGCCAAAAGATTATTCCGAAATGTTAGTTTCGGAATATAAAGCAATCGAAGATGTACACGAAGCAAGGAAAGACGAAGCGGAATAATGGCTAAAGCGAAAATTACGGTAACGGTATCTAGTGACACTAGTGGTTTTCGTTCTGGCTTAAGTCAAGCTGAAACTGGACTAGATGGATTTTCGAAAAATCTAACTAACACTGGTCAATCAATGATGAAGTTCGGAGGCGCACTCTCGCTTGGCGTGACAGCTCCACTAGTCGGCTTCGGTGTTCTATCCGTAAAGGCGTTCAATGAATCAAATGAGGCAGCCACAAAACTTTCAACAAACTTACTTAACGTTGAAGGTAACACCAAAAAAAATGTTGAAGCAATAGAAAAGCAAGCTGCAGCCTTGCAAAAAAAAGGCGTTATTGAAGATGATGCAATTATTGCTGGAGCTTCACAGCTTGCAACTTTCAAATTGCAAGGCGAAACAATCCAAAAACTAACACCAAAAATTGCAGACATGGCTGCGCAAATGAAGGGCAGTAACACCACTTCGGAAGATATGGTAAAACTCAATAACCTAGTCGGTAAAGTAATGACTGGAAACGTTGGAGCTTTATCTCGATATGGTGTGAGCCTCGACGAAAACCAAAAAAAGCTACTAAAAAATGGTAGCGAAGCGGAACGCGCAGCAATTCTTAATGATGTACTCGCACAAAATTTCGGTAAAGTAAATGAAGCGTTAGCCAAAACGCCAGAGGGCAAAATGACTTTGCTTAAAAACCAATTTGGCGATCTCCAGGAAGTAGTTGGTGAAGCACTAATTCCTATTCTTACAACTGGAATGAAAGTAGTTACGGGATTACTTGGAGGATTTAATGATCTTAGTCCAGGTGTAAAAAAACTTATTGTCCCAATCGGCTTAGCAGCTGCAGCGATCGGCCCACTAATTACAGTTGTTGGAGCGCTAACCGTAGCCGTCGGATTCTTGCTCTCACCAATAGGGCTAGTGATCGGTTCTATTGCGCTAGTTGCAGCTGGAATGGTCTACCTATACAACACTAGTAAACCAGTAAGGGAGGCAGTAGACGGCCTCGCAAAAGCGTTCAAAGATTTTGATTTAGATAACATCGGGCAAAGCCTCAAAAACGTTGGAAGTAATTTATCGAAGGTGCTCACTGAAAGCCTCGACGCGTTAGGTGAAGCCATCGACAAAATTGACTGGAAAATGATCGCCGATAAAGTGCTTGACGGCCTTCAAATAATGAAAGATAAAGCGTTCGAATTTCTAGGCTCAATTGATTGGGGTGGCCTAATTCTCAGTCTAGGAAATCTAATCGGCAAAGCGTTCGAAAGCCTCGGTGAACTATTAACAAACATCGACTGGAAAAAAGTCTTTGCATTTATTCTTGATCTCGGTGTAGACATTCTAAAACTGCTCGCAAAAATTGATTGGGGTAAAGTAGCTGCAGGAATCGGAACAGCTTTACTAGGTGCACTTAAATTCGTATTCGTTGCGCTTCCAGTCGGAATAGTAAAAATGTTTGTTGGACTATTTAGCGCAGTTGGTGATCTCTTATCGGGCGAAGTTGATTGGGGTGAAGTTGCTGGAAGTGTCGGCAAGGGAATAGTGAAACTATTCGAGCTGGTCTTTGTTGACCTTCCAGTAAAAATTGGTGAACTCGCTTGGTCAGCTCTTAAAGCTGCATGGGATTTTATTACAGATGTCGATTGGGGTGAAGTAGTTGGAACAATTGTCACCGGTTACGTCGCACTGCTAAAACTTGTTTGGGTTGACCTACCAAAGAAAATCTGGAATCTTGCGTTTGATGGACTTAAAGCTGCATGGAACTTCATTACTGAAATTGATTGGGGTGAAGTAGTTGGAACAATTGGCGAAGCCTATGTGAAACTAATGAAGAAAATCTGGATTGACATCCCATCCAAAATTGGTGAACTCGCATTAAAGGGAATCAAAGCAGGGTTCAATTGGGTAGTTGAAAACGGTGGCGATCTACTAGGAAAACTTACCGACTTCATTAAAGGCATTCCAAAGAAAATCGTCGACACACTTGGTGATCTCGGAAAAACATTATACGACAAAGGAAAAGATTTAATTCAAGGTCTGCTCGATGGTGCAGGTTCACTACTAAAAAAGATCGGAGAATTTTTCTTAGATAAAGTTCCTGGATGGATTAAAGGTGCGTTTAAATCTGCACTAGGAATTAGCTCACCTTCGAAAGTATTCAAAGAGTACGGAAAAAACATTATGCAAGGTCTAGTAATTGGACTTGATGACGTTGCACCAATAGATAACGCAATGAAAAAAATTGCAGCGAGCACCACATTAAACCTAGCTAACACAAGTGGAACTAACGGCGGAACAGTAGTCAATAACTACATTACGGTAGACGCTCAGATGCTCACACCGACCCCCGAAGCTGGACGAGTAATAACACAAAGCATTAAAGAATTTGCAAACTTGGACGGTCGATAATGCCTACAGTTGAAAGACCAATTGAAGGCTTACATGTCGAAATCTTTGCACCCATTGGTGGCTTCATTTTTGGTGTGTCAAAATTCGGTGACTCATTCGGAATTTCGAACGCGTTTGTTTTTGGTGTGTCAAAATTCGGTGATCCATTCGGTGACTCAGAATCTCGACAATGGGTGGACTACATATCCGACGCAACAAACATCTCTTATGATCGAGGCTCTATTTCCGACGGTGCAAGTAGCAATGCGCAAGTCGGTCTTTTAAATGTCACTTTAAAAAATGCAGGAAACCCACTCGACGATTACAAAATTAGAGCAGGTCGCAAAGTACGTGTTCGATATAATGATGAGCACCTATTTAACGGAACGCTAGTAAAATCAGCTGGACGATTCGTGCGAAAGCGAAATAACTACACAAAATTCTTCTCAGTACAAGTAGCCGATGCAGTCAAAAAACTCGCTGGACTTAAAGCGTATGGAATGGGTGGACTTAGTGAACTTTACGAAAGTTTCGAAGATCGAATTGAGCGAATCCTAGACACCTACGATGGCCCTGTGCTACTTCCAACCGGTGACGCATATCCAGAATATAGATTGTGTGCCACCGTATATGAAGGCAGCCTTGCAGCTCAACTAGACCTCGCATGTAACTCAGTCGGTGCATCGTGGTATGTCGACAAGCTAGGGCAAGTGCGTTTTGTGACCGCTCTCACCGATTATGTCACCGCAACCTTCACCGACGGTTCACAAACAGAAATTGTAGATCAGCCATTCGCATATTGGAATTTGCAAATCGAATATGACAATAAAAACCATATAAATTATTTAGAAATAGCAAACAAAGACATCCAGGACGATCCATCGAATCCAGGAAACGCAATAGCACTCGAAACTTCAACACTATTTTCTGACGGTGCATCTATAAAAGCTAATGGTACATTAAAAGAGACACTTACCACCACGCTTTATGACGAGGGCGCATACGATGGAAGTATTATCAATCGAGCAAGCGAAATTTTAAACCTATTCAAAGACCCACAACCTGCAATCCAAAAAATCTATTTCAATATGCAAGAAAATTTTCTCGTAACACAATTAGAGACGCTGCATAGAGTGGATGTATGGCTTGAAGGTGTGAAGTATAACCTAAGAGTCACTGGAATTAGTGCTACTATAAATGCACAAAACAAAGAATGGCTCATAGAATTAGATGTAATTAAGGAGATGTAATGGCTGCAATATTTGAAGAATTTGCAAACGGTGAAGATTTTAATGCAAGTGACTTCAACACATATTCAATGCGACAAGTCGTAATTTGTTGTGATAATCAAACAGACCGTGATTCAATCGCAACACCACAAGAGGGAATGAGAGTCTATCGTAAAGACACCGACGCAACCGAAATTTACAACGGAACGGAATGGTTAACTTTTGACAGCAAATGGCAATCTTACACTCCAACTTTAACTAACCTAACTGCAGGTAATGGAACATTGAACGCAAAATATATGAGGCAAGGCAAAAAATGTACCGTCCGTTTCGTGTTCACTTTTGGTACAACCTCATCTATGGGTACTGACCCGACTTTGACTTTACCTTTCACAGCAGTTGCGTTGGCTGCTGGTGCTAACATTATGCAAGAGGGAGTTTGTGCTTTGTTTGATTCGAGCGGTTCGACTTATTTCTATGGGTATTTCGCAGCCACAAGTACAACAACAAGAACTATTCGTACAGCTAACGTCGCTGGAACTTATCCATCTGCCGCGCAGATAACGTCTGCTGTTCCGATGACTTGGGCTAACCTCGACCAGATTGCTGGACAATTTACTTATGATGTGGCGTAACAAAAATTTGGGGGGATGGTAGTGAAGTATTTATCTCGTCAGGCTTGGGGTGCTTCACCGCCTAAAACGGTGTTGAAATCTATCGGCAAGGTAAACGAGATTTTTATTCACCATAGCGTTTCTAATCCATCTTCGAGTCCTGCTAATGACGCTAGGGCTATCCAACAATTTCACATGAACGGACGAAACTATAGCGATATTGGATATACGTTGTTGGTTCATCCTGACGGTACTGTAATGGAAGGACGTACGGTGGGTGGGCTTGCCGCGCAGGGTGCACATACTTCGGGGCATAACTCTACTGCTATAGGTATTTGTGGTGTTGGCAACTATGAGGAAAACCAGCCGTCGGATGTTTTGATTCAGGGTTTTAATGATGCGATTCAGTATGCGAAGGATAAAGGTTGGGTTATTTCTGGTCCTAAAATCAGACCTCATAAGGCTGTGTTTTCGACTCAATGCTGTGGCAAGCATTTGATTGCTAGAATGAATGAGATAGGAACAGGAGTGCCAATGTCAGCAGATAAATTAACTAAAGAGGAAGTCATCGAATTGCATGTCGCTTATTATGGTGGCCCCCCTGGTAGTGGATATGATTATCGTCACGTTGGCGGTTCTTTACAGGCGTTGATTCATGCTTTCCAGCCTTCGTCGGACACTTTGGTAAATAAGGTAAATAGTAAAAGACTTATTAAGCCTTCTGAGTGTCCTGTTGTTCCGCCTAGCGTTGCTCCTGAATGTAAGTGTGATGTTGATGTGATTGCTGAGGCTGTTGCTGAGAAATTAGCGCAAAGACTTAAAGAGTAGAGATGTTTGCTATTTCTGAGGCGTTGGATGCGCAACTTGTAACTCTTATGGGTGCGCTCATTGGGCTATTAGGGTTAGCTAATGTCTATTTTCTGAATAAAATCAAAAAAGATACTGGCCAGGTTAATACTGCTGTGAATCATGTAGAACCAGGCAAGAAGCCTCTTACGCAACGTGTTGATCGTATCGAGGAAACTTTACATACTATCCAGTACGATATGGATGTGGCAAAGAAAACAGCGATGGATGTGTCTGCTCAAGTTGTTGGTAATTCAGAGAAAATTGATGATACTAAAACTATGGTCGAAGAACTTATGAAATCCCATGTTGCAAACGTAGCTAAGTTAGACGAAATTTTAGATGTGATGCCTAAACGTAAAACCGATTCCGAGGGGGAATGATGGTAGCTAAAAAGAAAAATATAAGTAAGACAGATAAGTTGAAGTTGAACGCTAAAGATATTGGTGTTCGAGCACTCAAAACTTTTGTTCAAACTTTGATTGGTTCGTTGGCTGTTGTAGCTGTTGCTACTAGCTGGGAATCGCAAAAGGTTGCTTTGATTGGAGCGTTAGCTTCCAGTGTCGCTGCTGGGTTGTCTGTTATACAGAACGCTTTGCTTGCTGTTGTCGATAAATAGCTGGGGTTAGTTCCTGGTTGTTTCGCCAGGCTGTGTTTCTATCTCCTGATACTTCCCATCCATTCATGAGTAGGTGTTGGGTTTCATGGATAGAGAATTTGCGGTGGAATAGTAGTTTCATCATTGTTGTTGTTCTCTTGCTTGTGGGTATAGTTCTTTTAGTATTTCTACGAGTTGTGATACGGTCATAAGTGCATATTGTTCTTCGGCTTTGCCTTTGCCTTTTCGTTTGAATATGGTGAATCCGAATCTTTTGTTTGCGTTTTGGCGTTCGATTTCGGTTTCGTTTATCCAGCCAGCGAGGTTGAGTTTTACACAGTTTTTTAGCTCGAATACGCTATCGACTTTCCATACTTTTAGGTCGCCTAAGTCTTTGTTGCCTGAAAGTATTTGTCGGTCGCAGTCGAATCCTTGTTCGATTAGATAGTTTTTTATTAGAGTCTCGAAGTTAGTACCTTTTTGTTTCGATGGGTTTGACATGTTTTCCCTGCTTAGAGGCTTTTTGTTAAATGTTCTTTAGTTTTATCTTATCGTGCCGACATATAGATTCTATGGATTTGAGAGAACAGGTAAGGAAGCCTTCAAAACAAAGGAAACTAAAAAATGAAAACTCCCTTGCCTAAAATCAATGTTAGCGCTGTTGCGCGTTCAAAAGTAACTAGTGGCGTGTTAGCTGTGTTGGCTTTTGGTGGTTCTGTATCTTATGGAACTATTCAAGTGTATGAGGCGACTCGTCCTGAGCGTCTACCTGCTAATACTGCTTGTCGTACTCTTGCCGATCAAGTGCAGGTTGCGTTGGATAGCTACCAGAATGAAATTTCTGCTGTGTTGTCTGAAGAACCTAAACCTAAAGCTGATTTGTCTGCTGTCAAAAAGTCTTATGACGATTGTGTTGCGACTGAAAACCAATATCAAGTTGAGGTGGCGAAATGACCGAATCAAAAAAGCCTTTAAGTATCTTCATGTTGTGTCTTGTTATCTCGCTCGGTTTCGGCTGGATAATGACCTACTCAAATTGGGATAACCCAGTCGATCTAGTTAGACAAGAAGTCCGTTGTGACGATGGAAGTCGAGTGCTTGTTCGTGTAGGACACGAAGCTCCTACTTGGTGTGAAGTTCAGGGGGCTAAGTAATGGGTTGGTTTATATATATCACCGAGTTCCTTACGCAACATCCTGAGTATGCGATCTTGCTTTTTAGCAGTTGGCTTGTAGCGATTGTGCGTATGGAATCTAAGAAAAGGAAAACATCATGAAACATGGATGGAATTTGTATTGGAAATACGAATGGCTTTTTGAGCCTCGCAGGTTTCCTAGACACAAAATTTAAGGAAGAACACTTAGCTCATGGATGAGCGCTTTTTTTCAAACACCCCTGTCCAAATGAAAGTGAACTCATCCTATGAAGCTAATAGCTTTTATCTTATCGCCCTTAATTATTTTTATTGGTTCGCAGTTGCAACCGCCTGACGATTATCGAACTTCAAACTATGCTGGTGTTGAGGCTGTGACGGTCGCAGAGACTCCACCCCCTGTGGCTGTCCAGTCTCACCCTCGTACTTTCCATGAGAACCAGTCATCTATCTGTGTGAATAGTCACACTAGAGAACACTACATAGGTTGGAATGTAACTAAAGCTGAAACGCTAGATGTTCTATCTAAGGCTGGGTTTAGTGGAGATCAACTCGAAATAATGGCAGCGATAAGTAGGGCTGAGTCTGGTAGTGATTTGCGTTGTTGGGGTGATGAGCATTTACAAGACTCGACGTGGCGTGAATCTTATGGTCTTTTTCAGATAAGGATGTTGAAGAATCCTGGCAATTCTTGTCGTAACTATGACGTGTTGAGAGATAATATTCAGGCTCAAGCTAATTGCGCGAAAGAGATATATAACTCTCAAGGGTATGGTGCTTGGTCTGTTACTCATGGGTCTAGGGGTCGTCCTTATCTGAAGTGGATGGGTAAAAACTGGTAGCTTTTGTCCTTTATCTCTGGTTATGCAACAAAATGTATAAGGAAAGATGTTACCTTTGCGCACAATAGACCATCTATACATTTGAATGTATAACAAATTTCGATAAGGCTCAATGTTAAAAACAAACAGAACAGCATCAACGTAGTTGATTCGGGTACGAGACAAAGACATAATTCTTTAAACCAACCAACACTAAATAGAACACGCAAAAGTGAAATACGCCCAACTTCTTCTTGGTTAGCCAAAGCGTACGCGATGCTGGCGCAACCAGACATCCGTAAAGCAAAAGCGTGTTAAGGTCGATCTATGAATACTAATAATGCAATAGTCGTAGCTGTCGTAGTGCTAGTTGTTTTAACTTTTCTTAAAGTATTTGCGATTATCTAATACCAGCCGCGAGAATAAGAATGAGCTAACGCTCCATCAAAACTTCCGTAACGTCCCAGACAATACGCGTGAAACCATTGCAGTTGACTTATAGGGTCGTACCCGTAGCCGTCTGAACCGCAACCTCTAATATTTTGGGCTATCCCACAGGCCGAGCTAGTCGGATTTTGAGCGTTCGGATTGCAATGCGATTCACGTTCTAACAACTTGATAGCGGAATCTGTTAGAACTATTCCAGCTTCACTAGCCCAAGCGTGGCATTGTGTAACCCAGTCGCCTGTTGGAGCGACTACTGGTGTCGTATTTACAGGCTTTGGGGTGGTTTTGACCACTAAAACAGTTGTTGTAGTTGTAGCGACCGTAGAGGTCGTTGTAGGGGCTGTACGTTTTTCTTCCCATACATCTACCGATATTGCCTTAAAAGGCTTCTGAGGGGATTGTGGTGTGTCTAACGAGCTGGCGTTGGCTTTCCCTAATGCTAAACCGAAGAAGAAAAATATTATGATGATTGTTGTCCATAGCGTATTGCGTAGCCAAAGACGACGTAGTATCTTTAAGTCCATAATCAACTCCAATGATTAACTGCCAGGTTCAGATTCGCACTCTGCACCTGGTTTTCTTTTAGGGCTATCAACTTAGGTCAAAACTATTACCTGTTGTCAAGCCTCTACCTTGATTTCACCTAGAGTGAACCACAATTTAGGGTGTCTGACCTGGGTTTATGTCGAAATAATTATTTTGTGAAAAAAAACAA
>OFRB01000015.1_pt1 | contig 55054 bp, 83 predicted proteins | sample 1543021 | NCBI WGS metagenome assembly OFRB01 (sample SAMN07774230, study PRJEB24372) | wastewater metagenome | isolation source: Exp Tend CN 0WW | collected 2016-02
GGGCAGTACGACAACGTGCGGCGGTCCTACGCGGGGCAGATCAACCGGATGACGAACTCCAACGACGGGGACAGCTACTTGACCGACTACGGCGCCGCGTTCCCGGAGCAGCCGAAGGACGACAGCGACATCGAAGCCGCGTTGAAGGGTCGATAAATGCCGCCATCCCTGACTGACGAACAGTTGCAGCGACTTGCCAGTAACGACGCACTCCTAGCGAAGTACGAGAGCAAGCTGAACTCTGACGAACGGCGACGGCTCGGGCAGTTCCGGCAGTTGCAGCCGCCACAGCAGCCGAGTGCCTTGCAGCGGTTCGCCACGCCGATTCTGGCAGCGCCTGGCGATGCCGTGAACTTCGCCGTGGGTATTGCGACGGACCCATTCAATGGGTTCGAGACGACGCGCTCCGTCCTCGATGCCAGTTCAGGACAGATCGACAAGGCGAAACAGGCGCAGAACGAAGGGCGCCCATTGGCGGCGATTGGGCATGCGGTGGGCGCGGTGCCGCTCGTGGGTCCGGCCGTGTCTGACATTGTCGAAACAGCGCAGTCGGGCGACTACGCTGGCGCGGCGGGTAAAGCCACGGTGATGGCGGCGCCGTTCGCGGCCGGTCCCGTGCGCGCGGGTGCGCGTGTGGCGACTGGCGCCGCGCTCGAAACGGCTCGGAGGTCGCCTGCGGTCGCTGGCGCGATGGATCGCATAGCTGGCACCATCGACAAGGTCGCCGAAGACAAGTTCACGCGAGCCATTGCGCCACAGGTGGGACCGAACAAGACGCGCTTTGGCGGCATGGCGGCGGAGAAGGCGCCCGAACTCCTGCGCGATCCCGAACTGAAATCAGCATCGGTCGGTGGCTTCGATAACCGTCTTGAAGACGCGATGACGAAGACCATCGAAGAGATGGACGCGGCCAACGATTCCCGTCTCGTATCGCAGCAAGTCAAGACGCGGCCCCTACTGGCAAAACTCGACGCCGAGATCGACCGGCTCACCTCGCATCCGGTCGAAGGCTCACGGCTGGACGCGGCTACAACCGTGACCGGCAAGACGACCGGCACCAGTTTCCAACTCGACGCACCGCCGAACACGTCGGCCGTGTTGGGCAGCGGTGGACCGATCGGTAAGCCGGTCGTGCCAGAGCCGAACGCGGCCCAGGTGACAACGCTCCGCAAGATGCGCGCAGAGATTGAGCAACTTGGCGAGGTAGAATTGATTGTCGCTTCGCTCCCCATGCTAAAGCATTGTGCAAACATTCACAATCAAACTGGCTTATATTCATTCATCCGGATGGACGGATAGAATCAATCGTTGATCGACGATAGATTATTGAGTGAGTGCTAGCTAGAGTGCTAGGGCGTGGTGGCCATAGAGTAGCACTAGGTAACGTGCTATGCTGGCCTAGAGTAGATGCGTCTGCATTGTCAATGCCTACGAAAAAAGGCCACTAGCATGAGACTAGTGGCCTTGAGGTGAGGTTAGATTGTGATACGCATCCCTACGAAAAAACCCCACACGTTTGACGTGCGGGGCGTTCCTGGGGGTGGTTAGAGGTTAGTGGTGTTAGATATCCCCATCGTAGTCAAGGGTTAGATTGTCCAGATCTTTCATTGTTGGTGGTTTGCTGTAGTGTAGTTCTATCTCAACTACAATATCGGTCTTGAATCGCCATATTGGGAGCTTGACTAATGCTTCCTCGATAGTACTAATAGTATCCAAGGGTGGATATGCCATTAATTCTTGCCAACTGTCCCCATCGCATTCAGGGGACATTAGCCTAATGATCCCGTCTACTGGTTGTAGGACAATAGGGTGCGGGCCACCTCGTTCGATGGTCCGATATCCCAGTGTCCCGTGATGCCATTCTACTTGTGCCAGCGTTAGATTAAATTGCAGTTGGAATAGTTGTTCTAGGTACATTTTAGATTCCTTTTGAGAGAGAGCAAATAGAAACAATGACACAGCGTAACCGTAGCTACGCTGTGTTGATTGCGTCTACTCGACTCTATTCGTCAGTAGCGACTTCCTTTGTTGGTCCAATATCCATCCCCCCGAAGATCGGGTAAGACTTTTTACCGTCCTTAATGGCCTTCTCTAACGCTTTGGTAACATTAGGGAAGTACGCTTGCTCTGTAACTCCCTCTCCAAGTAGGTCACTAATCGTAGCTGTGAGACCCCAAAATATCCAGCGGTCAAGTCCAGACGGTTTCTTAGGGTCTTTACGCACTTTGGCAATCTCGCGGACATAATTCGACAGGCCCGCGTTGCCCTCATCGCTCACAACACCTAGTGCATTCAGCACGGTGTCAGTAATGGCGTCATCGACTGCAATCGATGACCCTACTTCCCATTTGTCGGCCCCCTCATTGGAAGCCAAGACGATAGCTGTCGCAATCATTGGGACACTGAGTTGCTTAACCCACAAGCCCTTTTTACCATCCTCACTCATCGACCTTGCCCAAACGCGGGCAATCAGCCGTTGGAGCGTATCGCCCTCACCTAGATCATCGAAACATTGTTGCAAAGCTAGTGCTTGCCGAGTGGACGGGCTATTCTTTCCGCTGGGGTGATAACCTGTTCCGTGCAATCGTGACCATAGGTTATTACGCACGGTCACTAGGTAGCCAGCTAGTTCGTTACGCAATTTCTCTACGTTTTCGGGGACATATTCCAAACCGCAAGATTCTTCTAAGAATGTCCGTGTAAACATTTCACGATCGATAAACTCTTGATCCTGTTTGGTCTTAGGTGCACCCCGATCAAGGGTGGCAGCCAATTGTGGTGGCATACCGACGATTGTTACGATGTCAATCGGGGTTTCCATTCCCCGATCGTCGCCCAATTCAAGGTTGACCATGATTTTGGCGATACAACGGTGTTGCAGACTCAGGATCATCCCATAGCAATCGATATGAGCGGCTGGCCCCAAACCATAGTACGAATTGACCATATCGTAGATTAGCCCTTCCTTGGAGAGACTACCTAGATTACCTTGTTTGACAATCCGGTTGTGGGCGTTTGCTTCGCACCAATAATAGACTTTTTCCTTGCCTTTGCCCAATTCCAGGTTAAACGATTCCTTCGCAGGGTCTACCTCTCTTGCACCTAGAATATGCAAACAGAGTGCAGTACCGGTCAATCGCAAAACGACGCATGTACCATTTTTGAAAAACCAGTCATTGAGTCTAGCGATCTGTTCGCTAGTAAGCTGCTCAAACCTCATATGTCGCGGCACTCCAGCTACTTCAGCTACCGATGCTGCCAAGCAATGATCGGCAATCAGAGCATCGTAGCTTTCAATGCTGTCAACCAGTGTAAAAGTACTCATAGCAAAATCCCCTAACAAGTGTTGCGTCTAAATCGGGTAGACGCGTCCCGTCTGGCAATAGTCGCCATTGACAAGCAGGGGCTAGACTGCTTGTGGAATGGGGGCTATTTACAGAGTGCAATTACTTTTCGTGGTACATGTCCATCGCGTTTCCCGTAGTACTTGTCTATCATTTTAGCAAATTCGATTGCTTCCTGTGCATCTGGCAGTTGCGAGAGTTTGGATATTGTTGCGGACAAATTGCTGGTAGAGAGTGTACTTGCAATTGAGTACTTATTGTGCCATGTAAGCATTTTCGTTGTCCTTGTGAGTGTTGGTGGCGATAGGAGTAGTATCGTCTAGTTGGTAGTGCGTGTCAAGTGGTTTTGCGAATAATTCTCAGAATGTTTTGTTTCGCGTTTCCCTTGCTGCTTGTGATTATAGCGGCATGGTATTTGCATAGACAATCCCCCTAATGGCGGACATGCGTTTGAGTAGGCAAAACACTGGTTAAAATAATTTGGGAATTATTCTCGATTCCAAGGTGGACATCTAGGTTATGGTTTTAGGCCGCTTGTGAATTGTTTCACAAAGTATTTGTCGGAATAATCCCCGCTTGGTGGAGAATCCAAGGTGCGGGAGGAGACTAGTAATACTGGACCCGCCCGCGAAGCAAACCGTGTACCATATCGGTTTGGCATACGCTTTGCAGTGTAGAGCAAACGGCGTGCCAGTCTCAAAATGAGAATCGAAAAGATTGTGAAATCTTGCACAATCAGTTTTGCTTATACCACCCAGTGGGGTGTGGTTCATTGTCACACTACTTTAGTGGGATTCGATTGTCCCTCTGCGTGGTGTGGTTGATTGTCACACCACCGTAGCGGGGAGAACCTGGTTCATAGCTTGCCACACGTGAAGGACGTTTTGTGGGTTTTTTTTTGTCCGTTGTGGAGCAACATTCTCCACACGTGAGGAAGTGTTTTGTGGTTTTTTTTGCCTAAGAATTGCGAGTAAAAGGCAGAAATGCGAGCTAACAAAAATAATCTTAGATAGTTATCTAAGACTAATCTATTACAAGCAATCATATTCAATTTTATCTACTGGAAATTGGTTTAGATATTCTACGGCAGAATCTAAACTATCGTGATAGTTTGTTTGAACTGTGTTTCCAGTAGCCTGATTTACTAGTTGTGTTTCTACATCGGTATTGCAGATTGTTATGATAGCGGTCATCGGTATGGTTCCTTGAGGGATTGTTGCGAGCATTATGTATCCCCTTATGATAGTGTTTGCTGCGTTTGATTCTCAACTACAAACATTATACGCATCATCTCACCCGTAGGCAATAGGGAAAGGGTTTTTTTTATAAAATAATTGAGCGATATTGTACTTATTAGATACTTTATTGTGCGATCTGTGAGTCTATTTAGGTAAAATTCTTTAATGAATTCTTTTCTAGTTTCTATTGCCTAGGTATTAAAATGAGTTGCTATTTCTAAATTATATTCTTCTATAGATTCTAATTCTTTATTTAATAGTTCGGGATCTATGTAGATTGTATTAACTACAATCTTTGGTTCCACCCTTATTCTGGGAACCATTTCTCTGGGGTGTTTCTCTTGTGCTTGTATAGCTTCGAGTAATGAATTGAAAGTTCCTAATGCTATTGTTTCATAGTTTGCTTTTACAAATGCCTTCCAACCATCTTTGCTTTCATATATTCCAGGATGTTCACACTTACCTATTTGATCAATATGTTTACATGTGTGTTCAAATATATTTGAGTTGTGTAGATTTATCCATCGGTTATCTGCTTTGTGACCATTTATATGATCTACTATGATTGGATATTCACCTGTCATATACAGCCAAATTATTCTGTGAGCTGGATAACCTGTATTCCATATTTTTACTGTTCTGTAATTGTTTGAAGGTTTTTGTTTGCACTTACGTTTATTATTTGTAAGTTCTCCTGTTTCTGTATTATATGTAAAGTTTTCTAATAAATAGTTTTGTGGTGGCATATATCCTTGATTCATTGTACACCTTTATATTTGATGACTGCTATTTGTGCTGCTGTGGGACACTTGTAGGTTCCTATTTTAGTTAATTTATTGTTTATTCTTACAATAGCTTCCCAACGGTTTCTATTGTTTAATTTATGGGAACCTAGATTATATTTAGTGGGTGGTGGCAATACAATTAGATTTATACCTTCATTTTGTTCAATACTTGGGAGGTTCTTTAGATTTTCCCATTTATTATTTAGTTTATTTTTGTCAACATGAATTAAATTCTCTGGTTCTAGCCCAGTCATATATTTATAAATGAGTCGGTGAACAGCATACAAAGTGCTACCACTTGTATTTATATTAGTTACTTTTGTATACAAGCATCCATGATGTAGTTTACCTGCTGTTCCGGTATATTTTGTAAATTCTCCAGTATCGGGATTATAAGTGAATATTTTTTGTAAATGAGTTTGTGGTGGTAAGAGTTTGTGTTTAATGATATACCTCTAATGGGTGGGACGCTTGACTGTGTATCACGATAGATACACTTTTAGGCAACTACTATCTACATATTGATAGTATACGCACTAATGAAGCAATAGTCAAGTATCAAACTAGGTACACAATGGCTAGATCAGTAGTCCCCTCACACCGCTGAGACGTATAATCAATTAAGTACAGAAGTAGGCGAAAACTATCACGATAGGTACAGGCGTAGGCGGATAGGTGAGATCGCCCCTATACCCCCTAGAACCCACCAGATTCGATTGAGCCGCACTTTATAGACTGATAGGTACTATCATAGGCGATAGAAAATAGGCTGTTAGAGAGCCACATTATCGCCGAAATATGTATTTATTAAGTACACGTGATAGAGGTAGTAGATAGGTTATATATTTAATTCTTTTCTTATTAAGTACACGTGATAGAGCTGTTAGATAGTGTATAGATACGAAAATACCCCACGCAATGGAGGGGTATTCTTCTGGGGAGGATTAACTGCATTCTGGTATAGAAGATTTCATTATAAAACCTTCATAGGATTCATTACATACCATGGGTACCCATCCGTGGGGAATAGTGTCTTTCATCTGTTCCCATTTATCTTTACATAATTTATTCCAACTGCCGAAGTCTGATTCGTCATCAATGACACCTTGCATTAGAAATTCTGTTTGTGTAGGGTCTTTTGGATTTTGGGCATGTAATTGAACTAGCATAATATTGCCTAACTGTGTTTGATGATGTTTTTAACTACTGCTGCTATGACATACTCTGAATAGGGGATGTCGTTGTCAAGTGCTGATTCTCTAAGCCAAGATAGAATAGTTGGTAGTTCTTGCAAACAACGTTCTTTCTTCCAAGCATTCATTACTAGCACTCTATTAGCACAATCACAACCTTCTGGTTTAGGTATGAACCAAGTGATTATTTTATGTAGAGTAGTACCAGGTCCTTCACTTGATTCTTCTATTCCAGCTAGAGATAATACTACTTCATTTATATCTCTTGGTTTAGTACATCGATCACAAGCTCGGCAATCTTCTGGGGTGGTTAAACATTCGTTGCCTGCTAACCAACTAGCCAATAAACATTGATTATCTAGTAAGTGAGGACAGATCATTTTCAGTTAGTTCTGAAAGAGGTACTATTTGATTCTTTAATTCATGCTCACAATCACCACAGAATTGTATATTACCATCTTTAACAAAGTAGTGACAAATTGTTATTTCTTGATTAGTTTCATGATGTTGGTAGAAATGTCTTACTGAAGGAGAAAAGGTAGGAGATTCTAAAGAACCATTCCAATTCCATCTCTTAGGACAAACAGAATGTAGATGCTTACATCCTGGACACTTATAATAAATTCGTTCATGTTCTGTATTAGGGGATATTTGTATGGTTTTCATGGTTTGTACTTATTTACATGGGTCTTGGTAGATAATTTAATAATCAATTTAGTAACCAATTCAGATATAGAACTCTTTTCTTTTACTGCTAATTTCAATAACTTAGAAGCAATCTCAGGACTTACTTCAATTGTTATTTTCATTGTATTGTTTACTTCCTGCTAGCCGGTTCACATAGTAAATCACAAGAAATGTCTTGAGGAACTCTCTGCTTTGTTATATAACCCATTGCATGAATAGTAATTAATAAATCGTTAGGAGTGAGATTCTTTCTAGCTAATGTATGAGGATTAGATTCAATACACATAACTGGTTTGAATCTACGAATAGTATCTTTAGCTCCCCTGAGAGCTTCTATTTCATCCCCTTCATTGTCAATCTTTATAAAATCACATTCATCTAAACATAGTTCATCAATTGTGACTACGGGAATCATATCTCCCTTTTCTGTATAGACGGCCCCATAGTTGCCATCTTCTGGGGAGGACATATTTACGTAGCCATTGCATTCACCTACTGCCATGTTGTAGAGAGTAGCATCTACTTTACGCATATTGTATTTGAGACATTCAAATGCTATTGGGTTTGGTTCGAAGCAATGAACGTGCCCGAACTGTGCATAATAGATTGCATGAGTTCCTATGTTGGCTCCAATATCTAGTATAGTCCCTCCTAGATATGGCCTTAGATAATGGAGGAATCCCCAATGATGCGAAAGCACACCTTCTTCTTTCACCCATTTAGTAAAATATTTATCATCACGAATTAGTGCAATGTCTTCCCAAATCTCAATTTCTGGACTCATGTTCTCTCCTACGTGAGGAATTGTAGTATGGTTTTTTTAAGTATTGTGATTAGTGAGAATAGCGTGGTTTTAACTGATGTATTCTTCTATTGTTTTCTTTTCTTCTTCAGTTAAACCTGACCAGCTCCAAAATTGATGGCAAGGATAACGTGGGACATCTTCTGTAAAATGATATGGATGTCCTTCATTAAATGCAAATGCCCCCAGAAGATTGAACTCACTTACATTTCTACCTGTAACTCTTTTATAAATCTGTGGATAAGCTAATGAGAAATCTCTAACTGTATCTGTTCTATGGATTATTGGGAATGTTCTCATAAATTCATGAGAGACTGGAAAACCAATTAGATTCTCAGTAATTCCTTTCCACATATATCCATCACTACCAGCCAATTGAGTATATGGAGTCATACCTAAAATAGGGAATGGATCAAACATACAATCAATATTAAATGGAGCTGTATAAATACAATCAGAATCTGAATATAGAATATGATCTGTATTTACATACTTATGAGAATCTAGTTTATCAAATTGTTGAGCTACATAGCCATCTAGTTTTTCATACAAATAACTTTCAATTACAACATCAAAGAAAGATTCTATTTCTGTTGGTATAGTTGTTTGCCAAGGTACAACCAATACTTTATTATCCACCCCAGTAAGATACTTCTTCATAGAAGCAATAGAGTAACGCAACCATTCAAAATCTTTAGGGTATGAACGTACAAATAGCGAGGTGGTCATAAATAAGTCTTTTTACTAAGATGGGTTCGGTCTGTTAGTTCTTGTAAGGTATCTGCAATATCTTGTACTGAAATATCAAATTCAAATTCCAATAGTTTACCTGCTCGGCGGTAATCATCTTTATTCCATTGTTCTTTGTGAGCAGCATGTAAAAATCCTTTCTTTATTATATCTAATTTGTACCCATTAGTTAATAATTTCCATACTATCCAATAATCGCAAGCTGGAATTCCTAATGCCCAAATGGAATTATTGACCAATAACTTTGCGGATTCTGGGGTGATTAGATATGCATCTATGCCATATTTGTTTAGTTGTGTGAATTGCTTACAGTAGTCAGTTCTAATCCCTATCCTTAATACATTATCTTCTGGTTGCCAATCAAGAGGATCTTCTAATTCAATATCTGAATTGATAAGTATTGTTGGTGAATCTATTGTCTTAAAGATATCTATTAAAGAAGGAGTACGTTTACTCCAATGAAGATTAGGTTTTACCCATTCGATATTGTCTGTAAAATCTTTAGCATAATCTTCACCAATACATTGAACAGCTCTAAATGAGAGTCCTTGCTGTTTCCAACTTTGTACTGCTTTATCTTGTGCTTCTAATCTAGCGGGACTGAAAGAGGTTACGAGCATGTTTTGGTCTACTTAAATAACAAATACGTGAAAGATGTTACGAGCATATTTTATCCATTGCCTAATTTTAGAATCAAAAACATTTAGTTGTTCTTGTCGTTTTTCACACCCACATTTACCACGAACAATGTGTTTTATGAGCCATGCGAGACCGGTATAGTGAATAATAGCAGCAAGACGATCACCCAATCTTTGTGTGTTGGGTGATTTACAACGACATACAAAATGTTTAATTGCTGGAGAGATTATGATGGTGCGGTCACAATTCTTACAAGTATGTCTAATCATTTTAGCAACTCAATCCAGAATTATTCGATTCAACCTTTAGTTTACCGCTTGCACTAAATCCTATAGATAGTAAAGGACTAAGCAAGCTAACTCCGAGACTACTCTTGATTATATTTTGACTGGAACCTGTATAGGATATAATAGGCGTACTACAACTGACTTTATATGGAATTGCGTCTGATACCTGCCATAAGGGGTAAGTATATTTTTTAGGACGATCCATTGTGTTTCCATCATAAGACACATCTGCATAAATACTACCTAAAACACTCCTTTGTCCACAGATATCAACTACTATAAACTGCGCTTCACAATTTGCTAAAGTAACAGGTTTATTGACATAACTGGCTTCTGGGGCGGCAAATACACCCTCATATTGATCAATAGATCTATCTAAAACACTAGATATATCTATTAAAGGTGATCTATAGGTTTTTGTATTACCAGCTACAGTAGAAGGCTCAGTTCCAGCAAATTGCCAATTTATTAGCATTCCATTGATATCTGAAGCTAGAGTATTTCCAGAATAGTAATAACCGGTGCCACCAATATCGGTAGATCGATTAGCATAACTATCATTTGCTGCATTTTGTGCTAAGCAAAAAACTGCATACCATTCATCGGGATCGTAGTAATCCGTACAAGGTTGACAGCAATCACACGGAAAAGGATTACAAGCCATTATGGACATCCCATTTGAAGTGGTTCCCATTGTTCATCAACAGGATTCCATATTACAATTATTGCTTTACCCGTAGTACCGGTTCCCCATCCAAATATATTTTTAACTGTTTGATCCCCAGATGGGGCTAGACCATTATATGGAACTACGGGAGTTACACTAAAGGTTGTTGAAGAAGTCCCACTACTAAATCCTGGACTTTTAATGGTACCCCTAAAAATTGTAGCTTGGTGTTCAATAGAAACTAATTCCCAGCCTTCTGTAACATAGTTATATTTAACTATCCCAGTATCATTGTCCTTAGAATTCATTGCTAGACTATAGATGTCTTTAACTGAACTGATTGTAGGGATTTCTCCCCCTACTTCTGATTCGTTAGAAATAACATCAAAATCTGTACTTGATGCGTCTGTGCCAGCGGGCCAATCATCAGTTAATTTGATACGAGCAATACGTGCTGTAGAAGGACGAAGTTCTAGAATCTCCCAGTTGTCGTTAGTACGATTGTAACCAACGGTGGCTTTATCTCCACTCAGACCGATCAAGTTTCTCGGATTATCTAGATCGGGAAGTGTCCCAGGAATAAATGATTGAGGGTATGAACTAATTGCTACTAGAGCAGATATCGTTGTAGTCTGTTGGCGAGATACTTTTCCGTTATCGGAATAACCAGATGAAATATCGTGAGTGTCAGAACTAAGTGTAGCAAGAGAAATCAATGCGTATTGATCTATTTCCGTCACCCACCAAACCCCATTTACATTAACGGCCCAACCCTTGGCTCCTGTGTATCCTTTCTTTGTAGTGGTGTTGTAGACAGTTATTGTTGTCCCGTTAGCTGTATCAGGATCACCACTTATATCTACTGTTGCTGTTGCTGTTGCTGCTACGGTTCCTGCAAGATTAGCTGTTAGGGTAAAGGTTACTCCTACGGTATTTGATTCTCCACCTAAATTGAGGGCCCACCAAACTCCATTGACTTTTATAGCAGACCCCACTGTTCCGGTCAAAGCACTTTGTGTAGTTGTATTGAAAACTATTACAGTTTCACCTATAGAAGTATCAGGATCACCGCTAACTAGAACTTCCGCACTTGCTGTAGAACCTACAGCTCCCACAAGATCACTAGTTAAAACGAAAACTACCCCTACCGTATCTTCTCCTCCGTCTCGGATCAATATGAGGCCCGGCAGCCCCTCACTTTCTGGGGGGGATAGAATTATGCCTTTCCCTGATGTTCCTGATTTTAATGCTCCACTAACTACTTCTACGTGGGTGTGTCCATCTGTGTAGTCAAATAAAGCCCAGGTGATTCCTAGTACTACTAATTTGGAGGTGATGTTGGGAATACACGGGCCTTGCACTATTCCCCATTTATTTGGAGTTAAAGTTTTATTTACTTCTGTAAACAAAGTAGAATATTGAAAAGAACCAGAACCAAAAGTAGAATAAGGTACTGCCGGACCGACTATATTGGCTGCTTCGAATCGTACAAGTTCTATTCCAGATGATACTAAACAACGGACAGTTATTGGATTTTCAGAGAAAGGATCTACGGTATTTTCTCTGGCTTTAGTACGTTGCTTATTGTGCTTATTTACCCAAGTAGCTGTGATTCCTTTACGAATATCATCACCAGCTCGTACTACTCTAGCCATTGTCCCTCCCCTCCCTTGATTACAATACAATAAAAAACGGTAGCTAAGAGCAGACCTCTCTTAGCTACCTAAACCGTCGATTGGCTCGCAACAACCGACGACTGTTCTCATCGCCATTCGTTGTCTGATTCTTTTAACTTCTCTGCTAAATCCAATAGAATTGGACCTAGGTGGGGGTGATCTCCTGGGGCCATCGATAGTATTTGTTGTACTATTTCATGGGGTCTTACACCTTCTTGATACAATCTTTCTTTACCAAATGATTTACCTATTTTAGCTATTTCTAATCGATTAAGATCAGTAACAGCTTTCTGAATAGTCTCCCATTTGTACTCTTTGGTTGCGAGTGGCATGTTTTCTCTTTCATACATTTTTGCCAATTTATCTTGAAATTCTTTAGGTACTACTATCATGTTTTGAAACATGTGATTTCCTAAAGGTTGAATTTATTGAAATCTGATGTGAAGTATTGTTGGTGTACTAAACGTAAAAATGGTTGTTGTAGTGTCATTTTAGCAGCAGGATCGACATCAGGCATGTATCTATAATCTACGGTAGTCCACCCAGAATGTGCATTTCCAGGGAATTCAGTAACAGAAATTGAATCACCAAAGAAAGGATCATGGTATGAGTCGAACATTTTATCTACGTCATCTTCTGTCGCATCTACCAATATATCGTCACCACCTTGTGTAAATTTAAAATTAGGTCGCATTTGGAAATCAAAAGTTACTGGTACTACAGAATACAAATCTCCTGAAGCTGATCCTTCTAAAAATAAAACACTACCTGCGGGGAAGCCAAAGAAAGTTCCTTTATTGATAGTTGTGGCCATTCTGTACAATCGTCTAACATAGGCAAAAGTTAGATCAGCTGGTTTTTTGTACGCTGTAACACTGAATCCAAAACTTCGCATATAGACTGGAGCACCTTCTACCCCATCTTCTGTGTGTCCTACAGGGCATCTTTCTCCAATAGTATACGGTAGTGCAGTAGTACCAGCGTAGACATAAACATTACTATGAATATCCACTAATTTTAAATCCATAGATCTTTGTTCTTGCTGTGATCCTACATTAAAGGATAATTGAACAAAGTCGTTTGTCCATTGCTGTGTATCACCTTGATTAGGGCCAGGACCACTTTGACCGGGATCTTGATCCTCTGGTTTAGCGGCGTAACCTATTGTCAACTTCCATGTTTCACTTGCTATTTGCTCTACTTTTAGAGAAGATAGGGTAAGAAAAATATACCCACCATCATAGAGAGGCATAGTTCTACTACCAGGTACTATAGAGTAAGCAGCTTGTAAAGCTACTACATCATCATCTGGACCATAATGTTCAGTATCCATAGCTTCATCTAAAAAGTTCCCACAGATAAACATTACGAAATCTTGTGTGAAACTACTTTCAGATATATCTATACTTCTAGAAGATTTGAATTCTTCTTCGAATTCGAATGTTAGAGCCATTGTTTCTTTTCCTAGCTTTCTAGGTATATAGATTTAAATTGTTCTTCTATGTCAGCTTTACTGTGAAAAGCATATAAATTTTTTAATAGCTTAATGGAATCCAATCTATTTATAAAAAATAGCCTTGGTTCTCCTTGAGGAGTTTTAATAACTCTTACTACTTCTACTGGTGCTAATTTACTTAAGCGTTTATATTCCATAGCAAACAAAGAAATAGTGTCCCCAGTTTGTTTTGCCAATACAGATAACCACATAGAAACATCGCTATTTGTGTGATTCATTATTAAAACTCTTAAAAATGGAAAGCGAATTTTATTCTTAAAGATATGTGAGTATTCTTTTAAGGAGGTAAAAGAATTCCATCATTTTCTGCTATCTTTTGTAGTAGTACCGTTTGTTTTTGTTGTTCTTCTAATTGTTTTTCATCGATAGGCTTTCCTTTTCTCAGTACATTTCCTCTAGTACTTTGAACGGAACCTACTAAAGCATCAACAATTTGTAACATTGCTTTTACGGCTGGAATCTCTTGTATATTGCCAGGAGTTATTCCTTGATCAAAATTACCCTGTTCTTTCTGTTGTTTTATTTGTTTTTGAGCTAGTTGTTGTCTAACATATTCAGCATTAGCAAGAGATTTTTCTCTCTCTAGTTTTGAATCTTCAATTGCTTTAGCAGCATTAGCTTTAGAGGTGTCTACAGAAGATTCATTGAATGATTTGGTTATACCTTTTTTAGTTTCTTCTAAATTCTTCTTTAGAATTTTTTGTCTTAAAGCAGCTTCAAGTTTGATTCCTTCTATCCTAGCATCTGTATTTTCACGATTCGTAGTGGTGTATGGATTGACACGTGTAAACACATATTCTAATCCTACTAGGAATTGTTGAGTTATTGAATTAAATTCAACAGCAAATGCAGCTATCCAATTGAAAAGTGAAGGAATGAATTTAGCCAAAGCTTCTACAATAGACTTAGCTGCATTTCCCGAATCTCCAACAGTAAAATCTGTTTGTCCAAAAACAGAATCTGTTAATTGAGAAAGAGTATTGAAACCAGAACCTATTATTTGTGAAATACTCTCTACTATACTTTTGATAGTTAAATCAATGACATTGAATAGTCCTACAATAAAATCATAAACAGGAGCAATAGATTCTTTGAATTTATTCCAAGCAGCTGATAATTGATTTCCAATAATAGCGGCTAAAGAAGAAAATCCAAATAACAATCCTTGTACACCTAATTTAGAGTTACCCGCTACGAAAGCTTCAATAGAGGCTTTGAATAACTCTAACGGTCCCGTAGCGTACTTAACTATATCACCAATCTGTTTGAAAGCATTTGAAAAACCTTGTCCTAAAGCAGCTAGAGCATTTCGAACAATAGGTATTTTATCACCAAAAAGAAGTAATACTTCTAAAATAGTGGTTAAACCTCCAGCTGAAAATACTCTGCGTATCCCAGTAAATACTGTTTTGAATACTGTTCCAAATGTAGCTATACTCTTAGTAGCGGCTATTAAACTGAATCCTTTAGCACCTTTAAAACCTGTTGAAGCTATAGAATTCATTTTCTTGATAGTTGCTAATGGAGCTTCTAGAAAAGCATTTACTCCACCAGCAGCTGCATTTGCTCCTGATTTAATTCCACCCAGAATATTGCGGGGTTTCTTCCTGGGGAGATCGATTGCTTGTATTGCTTGCTTAGCTTTGTTGGCAGAGAGTAATACGTCTTGACCTTTAGTTAGTTGACGTACATAACGTCCCTCAATGGCTGATTTACCTTTTGATAAAGCAACCCCAACTTTTTCTAATTTTGCTTGTTTAGCTAATAAAACTGAACGTTGTTTCAATCTGGCAACAGTTTCCTGCGTAACTCCTACACGTCCAAGTACTGGACGAATTTCTTTAGCTCGTTGTCTTGCTAACGCTATTTCTTTTGTGATACCGGATTCTCTAAAACGTAAAGCATCCAATTCAAATTTACTAGCTGTTTTTCCAGCTATACTTTGCCTTACTCGTGCCCTATCTGCAATTAAAGAATCTATTTTAAGTCTAGCTGAAGATCTTGCTTTAGCGGCAATTCCTTCTGCAACTCGGACTTGTTCTGCTTTTTGTGCAGCTTTGATTTTCTGTGCATTATTTGCAAGTAGAGAAGTGTTACGAGCCTGTGCTACGTTAACTTGTTTAATAGATGAAGCTACTTTAACGTTAGCTCTTACTAAATTGGTCTTTGCTGCTGTAATTAGCTTAGTTGCATCTGCTTCACGTTTGAGAGCTAATACGGCATTACGTTGATTGGAAGCTAATAGTGCTCGTCTGGCGAGTGTTGCTTCTCGTCTAGCTGCTAATTTGCTGGCTGCTGAAGATACTCCAGATACTACCTTATTTTTTGCTGAACCTATGGTGCTGGTGATTGCCCCGATAGCCCCCGGTGTTGCTTTTCTTAATCGACTTAGGGCAGTAATTTGTCCTACAGTTCCTTTAGATAGTAATCTACCGATTGGTCCTAGAGCACCTTTGAGTGCTCCAGCAGAGTAGGCAGCGAGACGTAGACCCTTGGCCAGAACAATCATACCGGCACCGGCTGCCAGCAGTATTCCTGGGGAGAGTATTACTAGGGATGTGATAGCTGGATTGAGGGCTGCTATTCTCCCTAGTTCAGTTAATAATCCTTTCAAGACTGCTGAGATTTTAATAAAAGGTTTTTCAGTTGTTTTGCCTAATTCAATATCTAAATCTTGAAGAGTAGAAATCAATTGACGAAGTGCACCGCCAGGTCCAGCGTCTTTAATCTGAGAAGCTTGTCGAGCCTCATCTTTTGAATTAGCAATTTCTTCCGTTAATTTATTAATTAAACCCAAGTCTTTACGAAGTGCGGGAATTACTCGTGCACCCCGTAAATTAAATATATCTTGAAATAATGTTTGTTGTTTAACAAAAGATAAAGACTCTGCATATTCGAATAGATTTTCTAATGATTTTAAAACATCGAGAGCTTCATTACCATCTTTATCTATTCCTACAACTAATTGAATATCACCTACTGCAGCTAATTCTTCTGCTTTCTTCGTTAATTGGGATAGTGCCGTATTTAAAGAAGTACCCGCTATAGATCCAGCAAGTCCTCTAGTAGATAATACATCAAAAAATGCTATCATCTTTTGGAAAGAGACACCAAGATTATCTGCTGTACTGCCAGAATATTTTAAGGCAGTTGCTAAATCATCTATTTCAAGAGTACCCTTACGTGCACCTCGAACAAATTGTGATGCTATTTCTCCCGCATATTTAGTTTCAATACCAAAAGTACGCATCGCATTGATAAGATGAGTAGTAGAAGCACCTAATTCACTATCAGTAGCTCTAGCTAGGTCTAATACAGCTTGTAGAGAATCTAGAATTTCTTGTGGATTAAAACCACCTTTAGCCAAAGTAGCTGCGGCATTCGCTACTTCCGTTGGATTAAATGGAGTTATTTTAGCTAGAGAACGAATACGTTCTTCTAACGGTTTCATTACTGAGTCAACTTGCTGGGCTGATTTACCGAACAAGTCTAGATTGACTCGTAGGGTTCTCATTGCGTCATCAAATTTAATGAATGAGTTAACTACTAATCCGCTACCAAGAGCACCAAAGAATCCAGTTCGGAATAGACCTTCACCGATCTTTCCTACTTCATTAGAAAATCGATGTAAATTATTACGAATTTTACCCAGTGACTTGTTAACCAAATCCTGGGCTTCAATAATAATTACGGCTTTGCCGGCTATGATTCTACTACGGGCCATATTTAATCCTCTACTAGATCATATGTTTAATCACTAATTTTATTGTCTTAGCATCGGTAAATTTCTCCGTTTGGCCCAATACCCCCAAATTTGGGTTGCTTACCATCATGGAGAAATTGAAGTTCTTCTTGATGTTCTTTGCTTCCTTGTGAGGGATCAATTTCATGTTTGAATACTAAGGATAAGTGTCGTTGAATAGTTTGTGCTTGCAAGCAATCAATTGATTTTGGTAATCCTGAATCAATACTTATTCCATTAATTTCAAAATATCCTTGTAACCAAAAGCAAAAATCACGAGATGTCATTATTGTTTCTTCTTTGGATTTCCATAGGTAGCGTAGTATTTTTCAAATACTGGGGAAACTCTAGCTTTGATGATCTTAGCAGCTTTCTCTTTGCTTTGCTTAGGTGTAGTCTTTTTAGGAAGTAGTTTACTGTTTTGTGCTGAACAAGCCCAATTGATTTGATCACGTTCATGGGCTTTATTTTCCATATAGATGATCTCTCCTAGAGTTAAATCATCTATAGCTACTCCTCTAGCTTGGAGATTAAGGGCGATACATCTGATGTCTCCATCGTCAAGTCGGCTTTCTTTAGGTCTCTCTTGAACTGGCTCCATAGGTCCTGAAGTAGCTTCTTCTTCAGGGGACTTGAAAAATTTACAACTGCTGCCCAGAAGTCCTCCCTGAATCTTTCTAAGTCTTTGCTAGAGATAACTTCTAGAAATTGGTCAAATTCTAGTTCAGTCTTTTCATTTAGATAATGCCAACACAGATCTAAAGTCTTTTCATCATCTAGAATCAATGTTTCCATTGTTGCAGCAGCTACTTCACCATCAGTGAAAATCTTGCTGAGGCTGATCCCAAACTTTTCTGGGAGGATTTTAATGCTTTGGTAGTAGGTGATGTCTATGGGGTATTTCTTACCCTTGAATTCAAAGTGAACTGTCATTGTTTGCGAGCTTTCAATTAGTTGTAGATAGCAATAGTTAAAACTTATTGCTTACGAGCTTTCAATTAGTTAAGATTTAATTCAGGATCGTTCGGTTCGGTGGGCTTGCTCAATAGGGGAACGTTGGCAGGAATTTCACCTTTACACCGTGCATAAGTTGCCGTATTTTCCGAACGAAACTAACTTTTCTTCAGTCTTTGATCAATATTGATTTTAGCAACTTTTTCTTGAACCCTTAGAATGGCTTCAATAGCTTCTATTCGATTGATCGTACACAATCCTTCGGAAACAAAATTAGGTTTCCTACTATATGGTGTGGTAATTAAACCATCCATTGCGACTAAGTTACTAATCATTCCCTCTGCTTTATCCATTCCTATGGCATGAGCTAGATGAGAAAAATTAACCATTCCTTCTTCTTCTGAAGAGGCATTTAAACTATGCAGGAGACGTTCACGACGTTCTCCTGCTGTCATTTCATTTGCTACACTTTTCATGCGAGACTTTCAGTTAAGGATTAATAGGAGTATCTGACTAAGTTATCGGTTACCCCTTGTTGTCATCCATTAATAGTAAACTGCTGGATCGTAATCTCCAACAGTACCGGCTGTAGTAATCATTACTGGTCGTACACGACAATTAGCTGATTGACAAGCAGCAGGTTTCAAACGAAACGTTTGATTGGGGGCACCAGTCTCTGGGCCGGTTCTACTTCTATCGAAGTTACGGAATCGACCTCTCCAACCTTCAGAACCAACGTCACCAATGTAACCCGATAGAACTGCTACGTCTACAGGGTTTCCACCAGATCGAGCTGAGTTAAGGAATCGAGTACCTTCGTACAAGGCATCAACTACTTGTTGACCAGAGATTTCTACATCGATCTTTGAATCGACATATTGTTTAACAACTTGAGCTGGATCACGAACAGAAAGTTCTTCTTCATCTTCTGTTTCATTGATAGCTAAGTCACCTGTTACTCCTTTATGAAATGTCCAAAAGGGAGTTGAGCAGTCATTACCTAAATTCAGATAAAGACTAAACTCAGAACCTTTCTTATCGCAGAGGCTTAATTCTGAATTTAAGGCCATTCTTATTGTCCTTTGTTGTAAAAGTAAGTTGAAATTGTCTTATTCAATAGCTTATAGGAGTATTCTTATCATGGCTAAAGAGTTATTCAATAGCTTATGATAGGACTCTTCCCATCGCTAATGAAAATTCTTGTGGAATCTTTCCACTTGCTACTAATCTCTTTAAAGTAAAATACATATATGATCGTTCAGGGTATCTCCAATATCCTCTGCGAGCTAGGAAAGTACCGCCAAATTCATGTACATATGTTACTGGTTCATTAAAGAAATTTGATCCTGCAAATCTGACTGGTCCGACGATAGCTGCACCTGCTGCTTCATCAACAACAAATTCTATTGCTCGCAATCCAGCTCTTGTATGAGCGTGAGGAGGAGTAGTAGGACTACTAGGACCAAGTCTCAACCGCATTGAACGTTTTGCAGATGTTCTAACTAATCCAGCTACTTGATATAAAGCTCTACTTTTAGCTACACGTACACGAGTATTTAACTTTTGTACATAGAGTAACGGTTTTGTAGAGTACTTTACACCAAACATAGTTAACAACCCATTCCTTCAAACTCAATCTCAGTTACAGATAGAAACCACCTAGCCTTGAGGGGTATTTCCTGGGCAGGTTCAGCTGTTATGCCCGATATGTTCCAATCCCACTCATATTTTAGTAGGTAAGTATCTATTTCTTCTCTTAGATTAAGCATCTTCTTAACCAATTCCCAAGGAGATACGTCTAAACCAGTTGTATCTGGGGTTGGAAATCTATAAGAAAGACAAAGGGCTATTACAGGGCTTCTGTTCAGACTAACTATTTTTTGTCTACCTTGGCTAGCTTGTCTATTGTAAGTCATTGTTACAGGAACTACAAATAGGCCAGCTTTTTGACTTTCGAAGAATGTTTCAGGATCAATTACTGGTTTAGCTCGAAGAAAATCGGAAGGGCTTGTACCTATACTATAGTCGGACCATGTTTCTGCCGGAGCAGCATGTAATACTTCTATTACTTCATCTGTCAGTGCTGCTAATTTAGCTGCCATAATACCTCTTTCTAATTCTTAGAGAAATTATGAATTCTTTAGCTGCCATTTTAACTTCCGTAAGTAGGACTCAAGCCTTCATTGTCTCGAACTAAAACCGCTTTCAATACTAAATCATTTCGATCTGGATCATTGTACTCACAAATGTCTTTAGATTCATAGGCTAATTCGTACTCATCGTCAAGATACCAAATCTTCAAACCTCTTTGTAATTTAACATCGTATCGTTCTAGATCACAACGTCTTACTACAAAATGAAAGATTTGTTTCTGTAAAATAACTCGATTCTGAGTAGAAGTAGCATCATCTGAAGAGACTGTAGCATTGATTGGTGCTGCTGTATTCTTCGTGAATCCAATAAGAATCTCATGAGTACAGTGAGCCTCTCGTTGTTTTTGAAACCACAAGAGGCCTTTTGACATCATATTATTCACTTAGTTATTCTCCCTAGAGCTATGATGGATAAACTATCTTATACATTTATCAAGAGCATAGATGGACGGTTTGCTTCTAAGTGATTAGTAGTAAGTACCATATACAGTTGGTGTTCCAGGTAGTGATACTACTCGAACACGTTTGCTACCTGTTACTGCCGGATAGGAATCACCGTGATTAACATATACAGCACGACCCAACATGAAACCATTAGATGGAATCTGATTGGTTGCTGCACCTAATCCTGATGAGGTAGTTTCAGTACCGATTACACCAACGGCATTCAAAGCAAGATTCCAATAAACAATAGAATCTTGAGTAATGTTGCCGGCATGAGCGAGGCTCAAAAGAGCATCAACCATGAAGTCCGAGATCAGAGTCCCGATCTTTCCTGGGAGGATGGTCTTTTGTACGATACAGGTCCTACCGAAGTAGAATACTGGTTCACCTGCTACGTAGCATTTATCGGCTGTCGTATTCTTAAATGGAATAAACAACCCTCCCTCTTGTCGAAGGATACATGGTGGTTCATATCCCTCCAGAGCTACCGGATCAGCAATCCGATTGGGTGTCAGAATAGGCATTTGTTTCTCCTAATTATTGATTGTAAGTGGATTAGGCAGTAGCCGTGTGACGGGATACCGCAGTACGTTCTCGTTCGTTGATAGCTACGTCCCAATACCCGCGAGTACCGAAACCAAGGAGAGTAGCAGGCATATCGACTGCTTCAATAACTGGCTTCTTTTGTCCTCGGTAGTAAGTGATTTCGTAAGGTGAGAATCGTAGGGACGATGGCCACAAGATCCAAGTACCATCCCCGACAAACTTACTACCACCTGGGAAGGCACTAGTGTTAGCCATTTGTGGGAATACTTTGAGATCGAATCGGCCGAACCAGAAGTTTTTGCTTCCAGTAACGGTGTTGGATGTAGTGTTACCTACGATGTAATCTTGCTTGAGAAGGTCCCAAGCAGCTTCTTCTAGGTTAGGAGAAACGATCAAACTCCAACGATCGTTAAGCATTACGTTCCAATTGAAACGTGCTTTAGTTTCTTCGTATTGACGAATAGCTTTGAAAGCAGTGGACAAGTTTGCTCGTGTTAGAGCAGTGTTATCAAAGCTATTATCATCATCCACCCAGAAAGTAGATGCAGCAGGAGCTTGTTGAATCATCTTCTTTCCAAGAAGATAGTCAGGGATCATCATAGCCCCTTCAATCATCATGTCCATCATGTCATTCAAAGCACCCATATCATCATTGGCAACTTCCTTACGAGTCATCGTAAAGATAGTACCATAAGTATCAAGGCTTGTTTGATACTTCTTCTGATTTCCAGCAGCCCATAGTTCGAGCTTACCATCATCAGCTACTTCATTCCACATATCTCCACCAGTTAGGCGGAGACGTTCTGTAATACGGAAGTCAGGATTGCTAGCTTCTTTACATACCGTAGTAGCAAAAGGAGCACCAATAGCCCAACGTTCATCTTTGAGTACAGAACCTACTCGCTGGAAGAAGTCAGGAAGATCAAAGGTTGAATAACCTGTATTCTTCAAGAACTTACAGACAGCTTCTGGTTCCGAATAACCTTTGAAGTCACCACCAGAAAGATTGGCAGCATTTACTAATAGCTCTTGGATACCCATTTGACCACGAGAATCAGCATTGTCCACTAGAGTCTTATCGAATCGAGTAATCAAGTATTCTGGTTTAGCTCCAAATGCAACAGCCATATTGACTAGCATTTGATTTTCAAGGGCATCACCCTTCTTATATCCTGGGGAGGGTGGCTTTGGTAGGTTGTTGTTCAACTCTGCCAATTGGATGCTATTATTAATAGCTTCGTCATCCCAACCGTTCGATAGCCCTTTCTCAATCATATCCCATTTACCGGGATTGCTATTGAGTAGACTCATAGCTCGCTTAGTTAATGGATCTAGTCCATCAGAATGAACTGGAGGGACTTCTTTAGGAGGGGTATTGTCTACTTCTTTGACAGGAGGAGTCTCTTTCTTTACAGGCGGAGTCTCCTTCTGTTCGTTCTTGACATCCTCTACAGGAGGTGTCTTTTCATCCACAACGGGTGGGGTAGCGTTCTTAATTTCCATTCTTTTCTCCTTGTTGAGAAATTCAAAACTTGTGTTACTATCACGACCCTTTGGAGTGACAGTCATTTCGCGTAAAACCGACTTGTTTACTACATAGATTGGTCCTTGAAAATCTCTGTTATTGACTTTGATTGGACCTTTCTCGTGTAGTTTAATATCGGTCTTATAGTTCATCACTTTAAGACCCATACTAGCTTGCCAAGGAAAGCCATTTTTAGCACCTTCAACTACTTTTGTAGTATTGGGTCCAGGTAATGAAGCTATTCCTTTTCCTCTTACAGCTGATGAATTATCAACTTTTCTTAACGAGGTCGTGTGTCCAATAATATCTACGTGTTGATAAAATATTGGAGTCTTTTGTTGTAATTCAATACCTGCAATAGAATATACTACAGGGTATTCGAATCCATAATCTTGGAGATTAACTGAATCACCACTATAACCTTGAAAGGTTAATTTGGGTGGTCCTTTCTCTGGGGTGGTCGCTTTAGCTGCACAGTTGATGTGTATAGCTTGTGCATCAGGAACTACTTCATTGTTTATCTCCATGTGTTTCTTTCTTAGTTAAGGATCTAAGTAATTTTCTATATTCTTCTGGAGAAAGATCGAATAGTTTAGTTTCCATGTCAAACTCTTTTATCTCCATTTCTTATGCTTTCTTTGAAGGTGTTGGTTCGTCTGCTGGATCTTGTAACAAGAATGGGGCACTAGCTCTAGAAGCTATAATGATCTCATTTAATTCTTGTCGAGTAATACCAAGCATCCTAGCTTCTCTATCTAATTCTCTACGTGGATTTCTAGCTTGATCTGTATAAACCCTATGTAGAGTAGTTGATCCAGAAGATAAATCTACTGCCCTAGCATTTGCTCTCTTACCTGGATCAGGATGTTCAAATGTACTGTCGTAGTTCAAGTCATAAGTGAAGTTTGTTCTAGCAGGTATAGGTAAATAACCACTAGCTAAAATAGCCCTATCATACCACATTTTGAATACTTTACGTACAATGGGTTGAAAGTCTACTCTATCAATCTTTACTTTATTGATCCAAGGTTGAATGTCAATAGCTGCTGTAGCCATGTTACTATCTGAACTGTCACCTAGGGCTATGTTCTTAGGCATTTGAACACAACGAGCAGCAGCAGATACGATCAGATAAATGAATTTAGTTCTATCATCCGAAGTATTTCCTAAAGGCACGCTGGTGAGTTCTGTTCCTGGGGGAAGGGTTGGTATGAATCCTGGTTCGTATTCAAAGCTATCTGTTGGCATGTCAAGTGCTTCACCAGAGTGATACACTTCTTTGTCTAAAGTGATTGCCATAGGTATGCAGGATCTGAATTCTTCTCCACGAACGATAGCATTCATGTATCGTTTAATAGAGGGGAATAGACAAAATGCAGGACCACATTCTGGCATACCGATTAGCATATCTTCTGTAGTTCGTTTGAACCATAGAAATATATCTTTAGCTTCGTATTCTACCGGATCAATTACTCCATGTTCTTTAACATAGATCTTTTTGATATCCCAATTTTCGTCGTATTCTATTCCATCATAAATACGATCTTCCATCCTAGCTCCAAGAGGATTAGTCAATCTCAAGGAAGAAATGGTCTTGATACCGAATCCAACTGGGTCTGAAGGATCTAATAGTTTATAAGGAATCCCAATTCCCAATCCAGTCCTAGCAGCACCCCTACGTATTTGTCTAATAGCTGTACCAATAGAATTATTGGTAGCCCAGTCCATCCATTTATCTTCAATAACGTCGTTGATTTCTGCTATAGGATGATTACCCAGAATCAAAGGTACTGATCCAACACAGTGTTCTGCAATTGTATTTAGGATACCTGTGTAGTAACTATTCTCTTCATCTTCTTGTGCAGAGACTTCACGTATTTTCTTTCGAAATAGCGGATTACCAATCGCTATTTTGTAATCCCGTCGGGGGATATTTCTCCAATCTTCTGGGGTGGATGGAGTATTACTTATTGTTAAAGAAGTGATCATTCGTAGTCCGTTCTTGGATCTTCACAAGGGCAATCAGAGTATTTAGGTCGTACGTAAGTACCACCAAATTGGCCAAATGTAATAGGCTTACGAGCTTGACGTTCTAGAAGTTGTTGTATCTTTAATGGATCATGAGCTTCTATTTCAACTTCTTTAGTTTTAACTCGTTTAGGACCTACAAGATCTTGTAAGGCATTGAATTCTTCAATAGTCATAATTAGTCCGTTTCTATTGTTATGTTACCGGAAACTCCACTAGCTGAAACAGAGAATTCACCACCACCTAATATCGTAAAACTAGTGGAATCAGTTATTTCTGTATCACCATTCGGAAGAGTTTCAGCAATTTCATTTCCACGTCTAACCGAGCTTTGTGGAATCAAGGTTCCTGCTGCTCCACCTGCATAATTGATAAAGATTTTAGTTTTATCTGGACGAAGTGTGATATATGGTGATTGTCCATTAGCTACGGTTATCATACTTATTTCCTTTTATGTTTGTTTCTCTACAATATCGACACGTGTCTTAATTTGTCGATTACGTGCTACTGTAATTTTGTAAGAACCTTCTAACACTTCGACCGACCAGTCGTATTTTCCTGGGGGTAGTCCATCTAGTGCTGTGTTGGTGATGTTGAAAGATACTTTGAATGTTCCACCACCTAGATCTGTTACAGTTCCGGTGCTATTGACGTATACTTCAGTACCTGTCAAAGCATCTTTAAGACCAAATTTACCTGTAGCAGCTGTAGTGATTCCAGTAATTTCATCAAAAGACCATTCTAGTGCTCTACCATTAGCTGCTAGATAATCTGTCTCTAAGATCAATTCTAATAGATCACCATCACCACTTACTGGAGCAGATACTACTGCCGAGCCTGTTCCAATGAGATCGGTCTTGGCTTTGATATCAACCGCATTTGCCACCATTCCCCCTGGAACCGTGCCCAGGTCTGCGTCGGCTTTGAATGCGGCAATGATCTCGGCAGCAGTAGCACCACCACCACTCTCTGGCACCGGCCCCAGCGGCACAAATGGAATACTCATACGACTGTTTTCACTCCCGTAGTTGGGTTGTAGCGAATCGTTACTAGAGTAGCACTGTCAGCCGCGTTGCGAATGGCAATGTCATAAGTGCCGTTGCCGTTGTCCGTCACGTTTTGTTTGCCCACGACGGCATTCACTAACGACGCGAGATTAGCAGATTCAAGCCCAACAGCGGATCGCGTTGCAAGGGCTTCACCTGCATCGGTCAGTGCCGGTCCCGCAACAATGTAGCTAGCAGCCAGTGTTGAATCGCGGACACGCAATTCAAACTCGATAGTACCTGTCGGCTCTGTAGCTACGTAGATCCCTGAGTCTGCTGGCGTCTCCGTGGCCGTGATACGATAGCTCGTCAGGTTAGCTCCATTGTAATTTTCAAACGCAGGAGTCCCCGATGTATTCCACCATTGCCCCGAAGCGTTGCGGCAGAAGAAATCTACGTTAGTTTGGCTCGGGATGTGTGCTGCTTTGATTGTCATTTATGACCTCTGCTGTGGTTAATTTAACGAAGATCGCAGCCAGTACTTGAGCCGCTGCCATCGAGTCGGGTGAGTGTTTGATAGCCGTGTCAAATGCGGCTTTGACGTATTGGATTTCTTGTTCGTTTAGCATGAGTTCCTAAGCCAAAGTTAGTGCTATTGTTCTTACTGTTCCGTCACTGCCCTTGGCCTTGACAGTTAGCGTGGTGTTGCCGGTTAGCTCAAACACCACATCGCCGTTATCTATGGGTGTGACTGATGCTCCTGGCGTAAATCCAAACGTCCCGTTCACGTCGAGCTTGTAATCCGGTACTGGCTCACCGATACCAACTTTTCCGCTACTGCCGCCTAACGAACTGCCAGCGAGGATGATGTCGGAATTTTGGTTGCAGATTATCGGCACGCGATAACTGTTGTCCGAGTGCTGGCCAATAAGTACCCATGCACCGTAGTCATTGCTTGCTGCGGTATCGCCACGATAGTGCATGTTCCAGTACTTCATCTGAGCGGAAGCATTGGCCTTTTCGACAACAATACTGCAATAATTCCCGTTAGTCCCGACGGACAATCCACCAGCGGAAGTGTCAAACACTGTTAGCCCGGAGTAACTTGCTGGCGTGTAAGCTGCGTTCCCTGTTTTAAGTGACGTTCCTGCCGACACTGCACCTTGGAGGATAGTCGCTGTGATATTCGAGTCACCGATAACAACTTGGTTGCTGGCAGTGGTGTAGGTGTTAGCACCAATTGCGATGGAGTTGACCGCATCGGCCTTTTGTACGCCGGTTGCCCAGCCCGAATTTTGCCCAATGAAGATGTTGTTTGTTGCTGCCACGTTGTCGAGTGTTAGCCCAGTCTTACGGCCAATTCCAATGTTGTAGCTGCCTTTTACTGAGTGCAACGACTCTTCACCCATTGAAATGTTGTGATCGCCTTCACCATAGATCTGCGAAGTTGAGCCAATTGCAATGTTGTGATCTCCTATAGTCGTTTCAACTAATTCGGAGTGTGCCCCTGCATAATCACCGATCAAGATGTTGCTGGTTCCGGTGGTGCTATATGCTCCCGCAAAGCTGCCTATTACCACGTTATTTGATGCGGCGGTGAAATGCTCACCAGCGATGTAGCCCATAAAAACATTGCCAGCACTACCCGTCTCCAGGTAACGGCCAGTTGCATCACCAACGCATGTATTGTGGTATGTCTCGACGATGGAATTTAATGTAAGATTTCCAACAGCAACATTACCGTTGCCCGTCTTCACCTGTCTCGCTGTTTGCGGTCCGATGAACACAGAGTCCGTAATGTAATCTGGTTGTGCTGCTAGGTCACCAATCACGATGACGTTGACACTGTTGATATCAGTCGGCACGTCGCAGTCACCGATTGCTATGGCCTGCTTGGCTTGACGACCCCGCATCTTCATGCCGTTGACACGGTTGGTTATTGTTGGTGTTGCTGTTGTCATATATTACCTTTCGTTCTCTGCTTCAAGCGACTGCCAACTAGCGGGATGAGTCCTGGTATTGCTTGTGCTGATGTGCTCGATGTGATTGGTGACGGCATAGTATCCTACGAATTCTGAGGCTTGAAGATTGCATCGGCCACAACGCAAACTGTCGATGTCGGCCACGTCCAACTAGGATTCACTGCCGCAGCGTCAGTCAAGATTTTGTAGGCACAGCCGAGTGCTAGGTTGTACCCTGAGTTAGATGGTGACCATAATCCCCCTATGAATCCAGACGGGTACGTCGGAGCAACTTCATTTGTGTGATTAGCTAATAAAGTGAACACCAGAGAATTTGGTAGAGATGGAGTAAGTGAGCCAGCAGCTAAGGTTGTCGCGGCTGCACTAGTGGCACCACTTTGCTTGTCGTACCCAGCAGGCAAGCAATTCTTGAATGCGTAAAATGCAACTGATGAATAATACCCTACGTTTTGCGAGACAGTATGCCCAGCACCTACTGATGTTGGATAACAATACCAAATGGCCGCAATTTGCGTATCTTGAGTGTATTCCGTTAGCTTCGTCCAAGTGTTCCCCTTTGAGTCAACTATCGCCCCTACGCCTGAATAATAGCTAGATGCAGCAATTAATAAATCGGCACCAGTTGTATCTATAGCATCGGTAGTGGCGATCGATTGTGACCCACCCTTGATCGTGCTTGCGACGAACTCAATCGTAGGCACGACAGGCCCACCGCCGCCGGAGCCGTCGAGCAGAGAAGCAAAATTACTACGTAGAGTTTTATTTAGATTAGAGATTATATTAGATTGTAACATTAATTTCTCCTCTCTAAAATAGAAACTCTGTTTTCAATATCAATTAGAAAATTACTTCTTTTTATCATTACGGTTATTCCAATGGTAATGATAATTGCCATTGTAACTTGAATGATAAAGAATGTTAGAAAATAAAACTTAGTCATCCAATTGAATCTCTATTCTTTTTAGTAACTTCTAAGTGATTTACTCTCTTCTCTAATTCAGCATATTTATTATTAAGAACAGCGTGCGCAATGAGAAGAGAATTTCTACCCGCTTCACATTTATCAGCACGTTGTTTTAATTTTTCAACTTCTGCTTTGAGTTCCACTTTTTCTGCCTTGAAATCAGTAACTTGATTACTGTAAAACTTAGCTACAATACCTGCTAAAGTACTCACGATAACCCCTACTGCTGCAAGAACCCAACCAAGTAAGCTACCATCTGCCACGTTACCGGCCTCTCTTCTGGGGTGATTAGTTTCCCCATGTTGCTCGTGGTGCACAAGCACTGTTGGGAAAAGCTTTTGAATCTTTCAAGATGCCTCTACCATTTTGGCCCCATGTCTTGGCCCAACTATTTAGTATTTCGTTGGCAGCGTAACGATTGGGATCATTTTTAGCTTTATTCTTGTAGATGTCATACATCCACAATCCACAAACACTATGACCCCACCAGTTGAAATCACTAATGACTGGGATACGATTTAAATAGCAACTAATGATTTGTTGAACATTGAGTTGTCTATCGTATTGTGGAACAGCTAGATCCACGAATCCTTCGGTAACTCGATACTCTTTAGCTACTTCCCAATTAGCTGGAGTATTGTAAGCATTTCCGTTCATGGACTTTTCAGGCCACAAAGAGACAGGCATTACTCCCTTGTCTCGTTGGAAATCTAATCCTTGAGCACCCCAGCCACCTTGATCCCTACCGCCTTTGATTACCCAAGCACCTGAGTGAGCTGACAATCTAACATTTGGTTGATTGTTTCTCATCCTAAGACATTGAAGAGCACCAGTACCTGAGTAAAACCAGCAATATCCTTGGCCATTTTGATCGAGTGGATCAAGAGTTTCAACTAGATCAATCAATCTAGTCTTGGTCTCTTCCATATGGGCAATTCGATCAGGGATTTCATCCCAAGGTACTAGCGGTAGTGAAGCAATATCCCAAGCAGGAGCCGCAGCATAAAAGCCTTGAGGAAAAGCACTATAATCACGAGGAATTAAACCACGTGCTCTATTATCTGATTGTGCTAAATATTCTTGTGAAGGTGTATCATCACCAATTACTAGTCTGTTTTCAAACATCAGTTTGTTCCCCTATTAAAATGAACTAATAAGCTAGCTCCGGTTTTCCTAGTGCATTAGGTTCTCTTAGATAACACAGGACAAGCACGTCCATAGTTTCGCCCCGACTAGCTTATTAGTTTGTTCCTTCTTTGTATTGCTTAAGAAGTGCGAGAGTAGCTTCTACAGTTGAAGGAAATTGTCCTTCATAACCTATTTTACCATTGCTAATAATTAGCCAAGGTAAAGATGTCCTAGGTCTTGCTAAGGCTTTAGCAAATCTGTGTTGTGAGTTAGTAAATTGCGTATCTGGATCAAAGCGTCTAAATTCTGGTTGACCATCTACTTTTATACAATTTGAATTTAGATAGTCAGTTATCAATTTACTATAGAAAGAATCTTCTACAGTAGGGGGTAATTGTTCTCCACTTTCAGCTACAAATAAAACTCTAAATCCTTCCCCCTCGATGGGTGCTTCTCCTGGGGAGGGTGGATTAGGTGGTTGTGGGCCAGGTGTTGGCGGTTCTGGTTGTCCAATTGTAATAGTGAATACTTTCTCATCCCAACTAAGTGGGTTTTGAGCTAGTACTATTGCCTTGATTGTGTGGCTACCGACTTTTGTTACTGTGTAAATACCTGTAGAAACTTTAGCTGGTTCACAAGTTTCACTAGAGATTTTTACTAGAGTGTTGTTTTCATCTGACAAATCTCTGTCAGAATTAAGTTTGAAACCAACTACTTTTCCATCTTTATCTACAATGCGTTCATCTTTAATTGTTTCGGGAGATCCACATAAAGTGCCATCTGCTAAAACTAATTGACGATCTACAGTTGTAGTAGTGCTTAATTTGCTGTAGACAGTATCTACTCTTAATTCTGCACATAACGAAATACACAGTACGAGCCAAATCATATTTTTCCCCTAAAGCGTGCGAGTGTAAAAAGTGTAACCTTTAAAGTCCACTTTCTTGCTACCGGTGAAAGAGTGTAAGTAAGAAATTACACGAGTACCTTTTGGTAATCGTGGTAAGATCTTTTCTATTAGTTCAGGATAAAGATAGACAGTAACTACATTAGCTTTATCATAAGTGTAATTGAGTACATCACCTTGATAAAGACGAATCTTGTTTGCCAATCCGTAATCATCTACATTTTCAGCAGCTAGTTTGAGAGTGTCTGGATTAAGTTCTACTCCAACACTTCTACAACCATAGAGATAAGTAGCTTCTACTAAGATTCTTCCATCCCCACAACCTAGATCGTACAATACTTCGTTAGGTTGTACATTGGCAAGAGCCACCATTGCGGTGACTGCTTCTCTGGGGGTGGGAGCTAGTTCTGTAACTCGTAGTAAGTTTACATTTGGAGTTGCTTTATCGATAACATTTCTTACAGCTTTAACTGCATTGAGGATCGGACGACGTTCTGTACGAAAAGCTGTTTCGTACCAACAAGTAATCCCGTTGCAATGTTTTACTTGGTACGGAACTTGTATAGTTTCATACTCAATTGGTACTGAAGATTGAGTAGCTACATCGTAAGTTCTAGTTGTTAATGGGAGTTGTACGGTTGCTAATTGTGCTCGGATGTAGTTGCACATAGAACAGTTTGGATTGCTACAAACAGGTGCATTGTACATTTGTCCTTTGTAGACAGCTTGTCCGAAAAGAGGAGTTGAAAAGCAACATAAGATTAGAATTAGCAACCGCACCATAATAGACTCCCTTATTGCTTGAGATCTTCAACTAATGAATTGATTTCGGCTTGGGTTTCGGTACTACCCATCATTTGTGGAGTCTTGAAGAAGGACATTATGAAATCAATGATTTCTTGTCGATGCTCCCACAATAATTTAAGAAGATCACCATTAGCGGTGAGTGCGGTACTAGATGCAGCAAATGTTTCAGCCGAATTAGCTTGCTTAGCTTCTTTAAGAAGCTTTAGAATTAATAATATGATCTGTAACCACGGCATAATCTATCCCCTTTGTCTGATTATTCGTAGCTGTGTATCATGTCAAATACAAAGTTCAGCGACGAAAAAGGCCCGTATGTATTGTATACATACGGGCCTGGGGAGTCAAGGGGTAAATTTTGGCTAACGCCTAGAAAAGTATCTGGGGTGATACTAGGATAGTTTGTTTATACTATCCCCAATGATGTTTATTTGGTTGATACGTCTTTTTCTTCAATAGGCTTCGTATCGTTGTTTGACTAACATCAAATTTTAATGATAATTGAATAATTGAGTGACCTTGTTCTCGTAAGATAAAAATTTGGTCTCTCTCTTTACTATTTAATTTAGATCGTCTTGAAGTAAGCTCTTCCTTATTTTTCATAATTCTGCTCTTTCAAATAAGTGTGCTAGTGTTATTCCAAATGCTTTTGTAATAGCTAATAAAGACGGTAGAGAATAACATTGGTCCCCTATTTCTGTTTTAGTTATTGTTGTGTAGTTTATATTAGCTTTATTTGCTAATGTTCTTTGAGACCATTCTCTTTCGGCTCTTAGAAGAAATACTGTTGAAGTCACTTTAGATAGTATTCTCTTTGTGTGGGGATCGAGAGGCTTCATTCTCTAATCTTTCTAATTCAAGTTGAGTGAAACAGAACCAAGATACTTTTGCTAAGTGCTCTTCTGATCTGTCTCCTTCTTTATATTTGATTAGATGAAGTATTGCATGTTCTAATCTTTCTTCTTGATATTCCTTATCATTAACACCTTTCTTCCAATTGTCTCTTCCGTATCGTAAACCTTCTATAAATATCTTTCCAAGGTTGAGAAGAGAGTAAAGAGGTATCAGTACTAAACCAGTACCTACTTTATCACTTGCTGCTTTTGGTGTTTTGGCCATTTCATTAACCACAAAGTTATCAAAGGCTTTACTTTTCTTTCTTAGTTCCTCGACAGATGATGTGGGTGGTTTCTCTGGGGTGGTTTCATGTAGTGGTTTCATAGAACATGTTTTAGCTAATCGTCTAATTGTTTCATAAATATCTTCTAATGAACCAGAACACAAGAGATATTCATCTGTTAATACTTTGCGTATTTTAGTCAGAACAATATCTCTTGCGTCTAAATTAGCTAGTTTTGAAGGAGTTGGTTCTTCATTCATCTCTCGTACCTCTTAATTATATCTAATGCCCAGGATGCTTGTTGTGCCGATAAAGAAGATTTAGGATATTTATAAAGAACATTCTCGATAAAATCTGCTTCTTTAGAACTTACTGTTACGGTATCATCTTCATCAATTGCTTTTAATTCTTTACGAATTGATTCATCATCGTAACTCATTGTGTCCTCCCGATAGAGTAAGTTCGAGGATTCGTATTTCAGCTATTGATTTACCTTCTATGTCTGTACAATAAGTTTCTACTTTTAGTGAAGTAATACATAATCCCGTATCAGATTCAAATCTTGTTGCTAAAAGTGTCATATCTTTTTCTAATTGCAAGATTAGTTGTTTATTTTCTTTAGCTAATATTGGTTGACTCATGCCAATTGTCCTGTGTTAAGTCATATATTTTGGTTCCATCTTCTTTACACCAAAGAAAGAAAGATGATTGTAGTGTAGTGGGGTCTATCATTCTACTTACTGTATAGATATTTTCATCATTTTCTCTTTGCCAAGTAGAGTATCTATTGTTTTCTAAATAGCTATTGTTTATTTTCTTATCTTGAGAGTATCGATTTGCTTCTAGGTACTCATTCACGGGCTTCTTTTTGTTTTTGGATATAGTCTTTGATGGAATATGTTCCTTGCTTTTTCTTTTTACCACGAATTTCACACCCTAATTTAAAGAGACCTGCTAGACAACCAACAAAATTATCAAAGTACTCATTATCTTCTTCTTTAACATTCTTCCATAGAATTACCCTACGATCTTCTTTCTCAAAGAAATCTTCTTCAGGAGTTTCAGCTAGACAATGTTTAGCTAAGAGCAGGTGCTCCGATTGTCTCTCTGGGGAGTATAGGGATATGCTACCTCCTATGTCAGATCTTGATTTGATTCCCTTGTGGAATTGTGTCTTAAAGTAATTAACATCGGAATACAAAACTGTTAAAGTTCTATCTGTCGTAGGAACCGTTGCACAATGGAAGTGCTTTTCTGCATGTTTCTCATAGTGTCTATCCATAAATTGTTTATCTCTAGCACTGATACCTTGACCCCTATAACACATAGATATGTTACGGAATTCAGAGTCTCGAATAGCTCTTTGAACTTCATCAATTTGATAACCCATATCTACTAAGATAAGATTATTGTGCATTACTAGATTATCTTCACGAGTATATGTGAGATTACCTATATAATTGATTAACTGTTTTACTCCCCAATAGATTCTTTCATGATGTTCTGGTATGTCGGGATACTTACGTTTGAGTGTGTAAACAATGTCTTTCTTAGACCATGTTGCTCCTTGTTGTTCTGGCCATTCTCCTTTGTCAATTAACATAGGACGGAACTCTTTAGGGGAAGCCACAGTTGTATAGGTGAGAATATTCTTGTTAACGTCGATGTGGGTTACAATTAATTTAGTTTCCACAGGGCATTTACGTCTAGGATAATCATGAATTTTATTCATAATTTCATCTAGAGTAGCTTTAATACCTTCTGCTTCATCTATTCTAGGTGCAACATTACATTGACATTCAGATTCAAAAGCATCGTCACCTTCCTCAATCTTAAAATTCATAGCATGTTGTAATGCTGTAATTTCTGTCTGAGGTTCTTCTTGCCAAGCATATGCCCAGTCCCAAGCTATTTCTGCTCCTTCATGTAGCATATCAAAATTCTCTTCTACATATTTACGAGCACGTAGACGAGCTTTTAATTGATCTCCTGTAACATGCCTTTCAAAATCTAAAAGAATCCTAGCATATTCATTTAACCACACATCTAAATGAGTTGGAAATTTACGTATCATAGGAGATACGATATAGTCCCAAGAAGGTTCATTTAAGATGAAGTGACTAGATACGTCCCCAGGACATATAGGAGTACAGCACATGACAGCAGAAATACGACGAGCATGAGAACCCGCAAATAACACTGCCTTCTTAATTGTTTGTATGATTTTGTAGACTGAAGTAGGAGATTCTGCTTCTTCATCTGTTTGGATATCATCTAAAAAGGCAAAGTCAGGACGTAGTACTCTTCCAGATTCCTCACCATAACGAATCTTAACAGAAAGCCCACGTACATTATCTTTAGAGCGTACTTGAATGATTGACCCCGACGACGGTTCTCCTGGGAGGACTGGCATCTTGATCATATACTTAGAGAATTGTATGTGTGTTTTCTTTCCCATATATGTTTGTCTTGCAGCACGCTGGGGACTTTCTCCACCATGCTTACAACATTCACATACTCTAGGATAGAGATTATACAATTCTTCATTATCAATCAATTCTGTTTTGATTGAATCTAGGATATCCTCTGCTTTTTGTACAGAAGAAGCTAAAATTAAAGCATACCTAATCTTTCCTTGAAGGATAGCCATTAAGGCATTATTACCTGTACGGGATGTTTTACCAAATCCACGAGGTTCGGCAATAACCGATCTTCCACCGTGAGTTAAAGTATGTAAAGTTCTATTTACAGAATCTATTTGGGTCATACCAAAAGGTTTGATACCGGTAGATCTAGTGAATATTTCTTGGTGAGCAGATACATAATCAGTTTCGTATTGTATTCTCTTTTCTTCATATTTACCGACAGCTTGTTCAACAGCACCTACTTCGTTAAATTCGTCCCGCATAGCAGATTGTTCTTTCTGCTTGTATCGGGCTAATCTAAATTTCTTTCCTGCTTTAAAGGCTTCTTCTTCAGGTATGTCATCATACTCATCATAAAATTCATCATATTCATCTCTTTTCTTAGCCATATTTATTTATGTCCTTAAAGTAAAGGACAAGATTCTTATTTCTTTTAGCCATTGATTTGAATCAACCCTTCTTTAATGTCATCCCGTAGTGTAAATACCAGACGTTTATGTCTTGGTATATTACTGGCCCCTATCTTTTCGTCTACTAGTCTTAGGATACGAAGATCATCTAATTCCCTAGTAACTATACCTTTAGACATACCACTAGCCTCAACCAATTCATCACGACCGTACCAACCTTCCATTAAATCTTGACAGAGCCTATATCTATTGGATGAAGGATCAATTACATCTCTCACTACTTTCTTTAGCAATTTATTAGAAATAGGTTCATCATCCCTACCTAATACCATAGGTACACACATCGTCATTTTAGATAATTGACCAATCAAACGAGTAGGTAATTCAGCTACAGGAGAAAATGTAACGTCTCCTTTGCCAAATGTATCTCGATCTACCTTGGTTCTCATTTTAGCAGTAAGTTTAGCTAATCTAAGAATGTTCCCTTGTAGTTCTTTAGTTAATCCGCTATTGAGTACTCTACTTGTTAAATGGTGATCTATAAAACCCTTGGCAGCAGCCTGGACGTGTATCTCTGGGGGGAGTTTAGATGGGTCGGATGCTAGCATCATTGATCGTTCTAACATCCTTTGAGAGATCAGTTCTTCATCCCTTGGTGAAATCCGCAATTCGAGGTCAAGAAATCGTTCTCCCAAGAAGGCTTGGTCAGCTCTTCGTAAAACGTTTGTTCCACACAATACCATAGTAGAGGGGATATTTCTATAGTCATGATTGAATCCGTGACGGTAACCGGTCGAACTGTCTTTGTCGTAAAAATCTCGTAGTTCTGAAAAGATGCGAGATATGTTAGCTTGTTGTAATAAAGCATCCGCATCTTTAACAAACAGAGTCTTTCCAGCAATGATCGGTACCAAACTTTTATCTTCATTTGAACCATCATTGTATCCTGAAAACAGACCAGTAAATGTAGACCGTAAAACAACTTGATCTGAGGCGGATACTGCTTTCGCTATAGTAGTTTTTCCGCACCCCGGTGGACCAATAAGGCGTAACCATATTTGTTCTCCTCCTACATTAAGTGAGTAAATCGAAATTAGTACTAATAACAAACTCAGTTCCATATCGGGAGTTGTATGGTATGTTTCCTTAAATACATCCATAAACTTATCAAAACTATCAATCGTAATGTTAGCTTGAACATTTTCAATAGTTTGTTTAACAATTACTGTTCCTTCACTAACTTTAAAGGGTTTGATAAAAGAAGTTAGGTATTCAAAAGACTTTCTTTGGTGTTGCTTGTAACAATCATTTAGATCGTATTTATCTGGTAATTCCTTATCCCATTCTATGAAGCTGACACTCTTGGGTTTCTGGGGGTGGCTAGCTATATGCTTGGCTATTACTTTTTCAAATCCTACCCTACCCGAGTTGTCGTTGTCATAACAAAATACTACATCACGATCAACTAAGATATCTGTCCAACCTTTCTTCCATACACCTGCTCCAGGAACTCCTATACAAGTGATTTCATTAGCATTACCAACAATAGCCTCTGCTGCAATACGATCCCAATGACCTTCACAAATCCAAATAGTCTTATGAGGATCTTCTGGCCAATTCATAATAGTGTGTTCCATTGAAGGGGTGCACAATACCAGAACTTTATCTGATCGTTTCTCTGCTTTGTATAGATTATTGAGTTTCCCATTCTTAAAGGTAGGGATCATAATAGAATCATTAAGAGGATTATATTTCAAACCCAATTGACTGATTCTAGCTGTAGGTAAATCTCTCCAATCAGCTACTATTTGAGAAGCTTTGGTAATTGTATCGTGTTCTTCATATAGTTGTCTTAGAAAAGAAACTAGATTACCAGAACGTGGTTTACGGTTAACAGGATCAACACAAGATAGATTCTTGCAATCCCATAAAAAGTCTTTATTAAAATAGAACTTCTCACTCTTTTCACAAAAAGGGCAAGTAGAAATATACTGGTCACCATGTTCTTCTGCTTCTATACCCGTCCAGAATTCAAAAGGTGTCACTTGGAGAATCCTATCTGTTCTGTTTTTGTGTGTTGGAGCAAGGTTATTTCAAACTCTTCAAACCATTCAGTTTTACGAGAATTACCATCCCAATAGGCTAATTGATACGTAACTCCATCTTTTTTAATACAAACTTGCAATACTTGTGCTTCTATTCGAGACTTATATTTAGAGTCTCGAACAGCAACATATGTTCCTGGTTTGAGTATATTCATTGATTTTCCTTAAATGGATTATTTCCAGTAATGGCGTGTGGAGGTAGTGACAGTCCATAGTGAAAACACCAGATTCTGCCCGTATTATTTACTTCTTCTAACTCTTCTTTTGTAGGTTTCCAACAAGATATAATTACTGGAACACCATCTGAACTTTGACCAATGAAAACAGTCAAAGCTTCACACTCATCATAGGTCATATTATTTGGTTTATCAAATACTTTATTCGCTTCATCAAATGAGCAAGGGTACATTAATTTTCCTTGATGTATTGTACATTAGATAGTTGGAATTGTTGTAACACTTTGAGGCGGTGTTTCTCTGGGGTGATTGTACTAGGGTTTATTGGGCAATACATATGTACAACGTTGTGAAGTCCTCTGATGTTTGTGTAACTTCGTTCTTCTGTTTTACCGTCGCAATAAACTACTGTTACAGGCGGTATATGTGAGTTTTTCTTCGATCCCAAGAATTTAAGAGTGTACGTGTCCCATCCTGTAGCCGTGTATATGAGAAAACCTTTTTTATCTGGGTATGAAGTATTACCACAATACTCACTCAATTCAAATTCTTCTTCTTCCATACGTAATAGTAATTTACGCAACAATAGTACTACTTGTTGTCTGGTCATTGGTTTGGTCCTTTTAGTAAATAATAGGCAACTATTGTTAGGAGTAACACTTACAAATTCCATTAAAATGGTAACTCCCCTAATAAAAGTTCTTGTAAGTGAGGGTTATTTTTATCATCTGGATGGTAAATTACTTCATAACTAACAGGTGTATCACCAAAAATATCATGAGCACATGTTTTCATAGAATGTGTGATTGATTGAACAGTCTTATACAATCCTTTGTGAATTGGTATTTGAGGTTTAATCGAATCATGGACTTGTGCGACTAATTGAGAACCGGAGTCAATATACCTTTCGTTATTGACTACAGCTATCATAGCTCTAGTGGTAATTATTCCAGCAGAACCTTGAATGTAGTAATTACCTGCTTTAAAGGGTTCATCAGTAGGAACATCTAGTAGATATCCCCCTAAAGTCAATACAGCATGTCGTTGTAGGTATACTCTATTCTCTTCACACTGTCTAATTAAAGATTGTGTAAATTCTTCAATACCTGGAAATCGAGCATTGATTTTAGCTGTAGCACCAGTATATCCATATGTTTCATCAGCTTTCTTTTCAGTAGCACCATAGATACGAGCAAAAGTACCTCCCTTAACCCCACGATATAACTTCTTCAATCCTTCATTGGGATTTGTTTTGTAAGCTTTAAACTCTCTAGGATACAAAGTTTCCATAATCATTTCGTGAACTGATCTGCCTTCATTAAAGGCGTCTATCAGTTCTTTATTACCTACTGAGAATGCCCAGATACGTAGTTCAATATTAACAAAGTCAATATCGACCCATATACTTCCTGGGGGAGGTTGGAATAGTTCTTTGAGCTTACCGGTTATGTTCTGTTGATTAGGTGCTGTGGATGATTGTCTGGTTTCTCTAGTACCGGTTACATTGGTATTACTGTGAATATACCCGTTGTCATCTGCCCATAATTTGTACGAAAGAACATATCTGTGTCGAGTCTCAATTGCTCGTCCCTTCATAAGCGCATTGAGTAGTTTAGTCCTGTATTGATTAGCGTACTCACCTAATGCCTTCTTGTCTGTAGCTGGTCCACCTTTCGGAGTGTTATAGATTTGTGGAATACATAGATGATTATGTAAGAGACTAATTAGGTGATCTCTTTTATTCCAATTAAACTTATGACGAATACCCAATTCATTTTCAATGAACTTACGAATTCGTAACATCTTAGTTTCTAGAAGTTCTATGTATTGATTAGTATCTCTAACATTTAATCTCATACCTCCGGTTGTCATATCATAACAAATTTTAAGTAATTTCTTACGAAGTTTATAAGGTGCCCATAGACTCTCATTGGTTAATCCTACTTTGAAAGCATCCCATAATAACCAAGTACGTTCAGCATCCCTAATACCATATTTGAGGCACTCTTCTGGGGCTAACCACATGTCCATTTTAAACCAGTTGACAGCACCTTTAAGAGCAGGAAAATGTGGATGCCCCTTTTTAGCTATTTGCCATCCTTTACTAGCCATTTGTGGTCTGAGACTTTTAACTGTCTGATCTAAATCTTTTTCATCATCATCCCAGAGATTGAGATATTTGATAGACAAGTCTTTTAAATTGTGGGAATCTCCAGAGCATAAAGCATGGGAAGCTAAAAGTGTATCTTCTACTTTATCCCATAGATGTTCTATTTTCAAACCAATAGATTCTAAAGCTCTCATATCAAATTGAGTATTATGGAATATCAGAATAGTACATTTATCTAATAGAGTTTGTACTTCTTCTAAAATATCTTCATTCCAGAATACTTCTCTAGTGTAGGGATTAACCTCTCCTTCAAAATAATAACTATCTGAACCATCACACATAGTAATTAAAAAAGGACGGCAACCATGAAAGAAGTCAGTGCCAGTAGTTTCTGTATCACAAGATAAGATCATGATCCCCAATTCTTTCCCCAACCACTGGTGCCGTACATTTGTTTTACTAAAGTGTCTAAATCCATCTTGGCAGATGAATAATTATTGCTTTCTTCTGGTTCTTTAAATTCATTAAATATCTTTAATAACGCATTTAATTCATCTAAAGCTGTAGTCAAACTTACAATATCACTATCAATATCTAATATAGAAGCTTCAAGAGTTTCTTGGATTAATTCATTAGTATGTTTCTTTAAGAATTTAGCCAATCTAAGTTCAATAACATTTTTAGTACTATTCAAACTACTACGTTTTTGATCTAATTCTTTTATTTGACTATCTAATTGTTGGCATATAAATTGAATAGGGCGATCGGATGTAGCAAAAGCTTTGATAATTAAAGCACGGAGGACCGTGTCTTTCTGGGAGGATGGTCTGTCTGTGTTACCTGTTCTATCATAGTGATCCCTCTTTTCAGGATCTTTTAGTATAGTATAGGCCAAGGTTAATTCTTTGAAAGTCTCTTTGTCTCCACCATGATCTGGATGTTGTTTCATAGCTTTCTTTCTGTAAGTCTTTTCAATATCTTTCTTTGAAGCAGTAGGAGGTACTTCTAGTTTATCGTAGAGATTCATTTTGGGCCTTTCGTATACCAACAGACTAATTGACTACGATCTGGTAGGTGTGATTCATGAATAGAGATAGGGGTTAGGTGCATACGATTGATGTATTCTTCTAAGAATGATCTAGCACCTTCAAATTGTACTGGAGTAGTTATATTATTCCTAGAATCAAAGAGTTGTGGTTTATTGTATTTATTGGTATCGAGAGTAAGATGATAGAGCATAGTTGTTTTTCTAAAAAGGAAAGAAGAGGCATACGTATAACTCAGTATGCCAGAGAGTTGTATCAATAGTTGCAACCTATTGATTTTTATAAATTACAAATCAGCGGTAAAATCGTATTGATTTAACCATTCTGGGTCTTCATACCAATCTTCTAGTCCAAGTCCGATGCTTTCACATTGCGTGTTTGTCCAGTGGTTTTGGACTTGATCACTAGATCGTCTCCGTCCGCATCCACCAGTTCCCACTCCTTTCCCATGTACTTTACATCCTTTCCCACTTCTACTGTAGCAACGGGGGCGTGTCCTTCTGGGGCCATGGATTCTACACCATCTATGGATTCAATGTTGAATACCTTAACTTCCTTCTGGTCTCCACGACGGTAAGCATTGTGATGCACTTCTGCACCATATACTTTGTCACTACTTGTGAAGAATCCGAGGATGTCTTCCATAGTAGTATCTGGAGAACGACGAACTTCGCCAGGAAGTCCAAGATTTTCCAAGTCATTCATACACCACTCGAAGCGGTCCATAGCAGTGGCCTTCTCTGTATCCCAGAAGGACCACATGAGGCTGAACTTACTTCCAGCATAAGCTTCGTCGTTGATGACATTAAAATCAAGACGAACAAAGTCTCGACCTGGTTGAGTGTTTCCCTTCTCGTCCTTACGATCCTTTCCTTTGTCGGCAATACCGCCAACACAGATAGCATTTCCTTTCCAATCTACTGGCATTTTGCAAGTCGACATGCTGTTTTCAGCATTCTTTGCTTCTTCTACAGCTTTGGCGTTACGGGATAGGAACTTGTTGAAATCTGACGAAACTTTAACATTACTCATTTTCTGATCTTTCTAGAAATGGATGGGATTCTCGGTATCAATACACACATTGCGTACTGTTCGTTTTAAAAGATGAACTTGATTTTGTAATGCTATGATAGCATTTTTTATTTGTTCATACTCACTAACTTCTAGCAATTCATAAGAACCCATAGAAGATGTTTCTATTATTTGTGCATTCCCATAAGTACTATCATAGGTGTTGTGTAGTTCTACTCTCATAACAAATCTTTATATGCTTTGGGCATACAATTCCATAAGTTTTTGAATGCTTCTTTAGCTGAATCACCCATTGGGATGATAGCCGGTAATTGTAGACGATTCTTTGCAGAATGTCCGGGTGCTTTAGTTGTGAACATTAATCGATTATCATCATCTTTGGCCTTTCCTTCCATAACAGTTTTATCTTTAGCTAATTCTGTAGCTCTAGTAATAGCTACATCAATATTCATAAAGATTACTGCTTGTGCCCATTTAGTAACACAAGAACGTAATCCACCCTTATCCCCTTGATCCATATCAATTACGTGAGATAAGTAATCTGCTCCTAATGTATTGGATTCAGTAGTTGTAACCATGTGCCCAATAATGACAACATGAATACCTCTGTTTCTCATTGCATCCAATAATTGTAAGAGACTATCTAAAAAGACTGGACAATCTACTCTTTGACCTTTCCAATACGAAGTAAATTTATCCCAATCATTTCCATAGACCGTCTTACAAACGTAATCAAAAAGAATCTTCTGTAATCCAGAAAGAGAGTCAATTACTACTACCCCCTCTTTGATCTTTTTGATATTACTCATTAGACCATCCCAACTATCTATCTTTATATTTTCACACCCTCTAGGAACCTCCTCGATAATTTCCAAATCTTCATAACCTGATTCTCCAATAGAAAAACATGTTAGTGGTCCAAGAATAGATAATTGGAGAGCAACACCTGTTTTTCCAATACCTTCTCCACCATAGAATACTAAACCAAGTCCTCTTGTCATTTAATCATACCCCCAAGAACTAGCTATTCTTTTAAATTCTTCATAACCAGCATGTCCTGGTCTTCCACTAAGTTCTGAAAGTTGAGTTCCTATTTCAAAGCTAACATCGCAAGGTTCACAAGCTTCTCTATTCGGTCCTTTGAATTGTACGAATACAAAGGAATCATTCCAAGAGGTTAATTTTCCTACTTCTTTATTACAGAATTCTCTGTGATAAATTACATTACGTCCTTTATCACTTTCTGTTAGTTTTACTATTTCAATCATTTAATCACCTTTTCAAGAGTTTCCAATTCATTTTGTAAAATACTAATGTGGCCTTTCAAAAGAGTGTGAAGAGTTTCGTTGGGATGAACTTCTGCCTCAGTCATCATTTCTGTAGTGAATGTAACAGGTGGTCTATCTGTGATACCTAATACGGTAATCATTTTGTAAGTATTCATTCCTTGTCCACCCTGTTTTTAGCTGCTTCATCTGAGTATGTCTCCCCATATCGTTTCTCTAGTTTCACTATATTGTGAATTTTACAGAGAGCCATATCTATGTTGAGGGTATTACAGATTCCTTGTAAATAGAATAGAGCATCACCAATTTCTTCTATTACATTTTCTACATTCAATTCTTGATTGTAGATTACATGCTTTTTAATAGCATCCAGCAATTCACCAGTTTCGCCAGAAGCACCTACTGCCATATGGAGCAGGTGGGCTTTTTCTGGGGTGAGGGATTTTATAATGTCCTCCCCTGGTTTAGCTAGTCGAGTGGTTAGTTTGTGGTGATGCTCCGATACGTTGTGTTCTTCATAATCATCGAACATTTCAGGAGTATCGAAGGGGTCAAATTCTTTAGTCATCTATAATTTCTACTTTCGTGTCTGCAAAGGTTGAGGGGGTGTCTATATCACTCTTGGGGGCATTCTTTATGAGTTTTGCTTCAATTAGTTTCTTGAAGGCTAGTCTACAAGCATTATGTGCAGAAGATGCCCTACCTTCTACAATGTGTTCTTTGTATGTTATTCTATAGGTTAATTTCCTAGGCATATTTTATTCTTTTTGTAATATTACTATTCTTGGTTAATTTACGTGGCATGGTTTGCTTTCTGTTCGTCTAACTCCGCATAAAAGGATTTTACAGGTACTAAGTCTGAAATGTCTATTGAATCAGTTAGTAAATTCCAATAGGAACATTTATATGATTGTGTTCGTGATGGGTCAAAGTGTCGAATTGGTGTTTTATAAAAGATGTGATTGTACCATTTAGGATCATCGTGATCAAATCCTGGCTGATTGACATAATCCCAATAGACACATAATTTATCTATTAAAGGATTAACTGTTTCTTCCATTACTTGTTGAACAGAACCATCTGAAAGTTCTATCACTACTTGTTGAATCCACTTATGTTTCTTAGTAAAGATGGGATAATCACCCCATTCTCTCTTGTCATAAAGGGATTTAATGTAGCTAACTGGATTCTCATATTGTCTTTTAGGTGGTAAAGACCATTGAGTATCGGGAATTCGAATTAGATCATAAATAATTGTTCTAGTTCCTAATACATAGGAATAAACATTTACTTGTAGATCTGTAGGAGTCTCTCTCATTGTCTGTTGAATATCAATTTTACCTTTGCACTTGTGTTCTACAAGTATTTTGTGTTCTTGATTCCAACCGTCTGCTTTACCTCTAAGTGAAACTAAATTACCATTTGGAGTAGTATGTTCTATTTGGAATTTATTTTCTGTTACAAACTCTCCATATTGTTGTTTATATTCGTCGTTGTAGAGAGTAAGCATTTGTTTGATAGAAGGTAAAAAAGTAATAGGTGCTCCAGGCCAATCACTTTTAATATGTTCTTCTACCCCTCCGTAGATTTCCTCCCAATCTTCTGGGGTGAACTCTGTCTTCTCCCACTTCTTTTCGATTAGTAGTTCTAATCCCTTGTGACATATATCACCCCAAATTAGATTAGGTTCTGGTTCTCCTGGTTCCTCTAAACCCAATCCAGCATAGAGGTAAAAACGATAAGGGCATTCTAAATACTTCGATAAAAGAGATTGTGTAATCCCTCCTTCTAGCGGTCCTTTCCATTTATTCATTGGAATTTCTTTCATCTTGGGACTCATTCCAAGGGTTGACGCTTGGTTCTAGTACGGCCATATTGTTCTGAATGTCGGCCCAGCTCCACTTCTCCGCACCTTCAACATGTAGTTTGAACTTGATTTCGGTTTCGAGAGGTAGTTCAGGATGGTTTGTATTTCGTAGGATTTGTTGAACTGCTTCTGATATTTCTCTCTTTTGTTTAACACTAAACATTTATGAATCTTTCTACAAAGAGATCAAGTTTGTGAGCTTCTTTACGAACAGTGAGTAGTTTGTATTCCATTCTAGCTATGTAAGCGGGATGGAGAATTGAGAGTGTAGGAACATGTCTCCAATTCCAATCATTGTTATAACTAGAGTGTCTAAACAATTTAGATTCTGGATCACTAACTAACTTTTCAGTTGGAATTAGGTACTTAGGATTAGTGTAAGATTCTGCAATCTTTCCTAAATAGACTACTCCATGAGGTTGGAATGATTCCATCAATTCATCTATGTGGGGCTTACATAGTTCTATTTCTGCTTTAGTTGGTTCTCTATTCCAATTGTAGATTTCATAATCTTGATCTAGTATGTAGTTAGATAATGAGAAAGAATCTACATCGTCTAATTCTTCATCTTTAGCTGAATCAAGAAATAAAACATCTACTGGTCTACAACCTACTGTGTTGGTAATACAGTATTGAAATTGAAAGTGAGTTAGTTTAAATAGTTGTTCTAGAATCTTACCTGATGTTCCTACAAAGGGGATACCTGTCTTATTTTCAAGTTCTCCGGCAGCCTCACCAATAAATAGGATTTTAGTATGTCCTGAACCACTATACCTTTTGATTGCTACACGATTGCGAGTGTGATATAAACGGCATTTCTTACAATCTCCCCAATCAGTGGCTCCACAGTAGGTGTTGCCAGGCAATATTTCTGGGGGAGTTCTATTCATAGGTATCATGGTCTTTTGGTTCTTCTATAAATTCTTCCATTGGTGTGATTATTTCTGTTTGAGATACTTCTCGTATAAGTATTTCAGGGTTTTCTACAATTGCTTCGTAGTGAATACCTGATAGTATCTTATTCAAAAAGTCTAAGGAACATGGTCTTTCACCATTTAGTGTACTATAGAAATTAGGGGTCGAAATTCCACACTTTAAAGCGTAGTGTGGAAAAGTATGGGGATAGTTTTCTTGGATTAGTGATTTTATTGCTAATCCTTCTTCACGAGTTAATTTGATTGTACAACTTACTAAAGATGCACTAAGTTCAAATTTGTCTAATTCTTCTTCATGTTCCATCGTTATTTCTTTCTATTGTTATAGTATACCTAAATTTATTAAATTCTGAAGCTAATTGCCTAAGAGTGCTATTTACATCATCTTCATATACAGAATCCTCACCATTCCAGTTATAGTCTCCCTGTACTTCGGCAGTTTCTATTACTGTTTGTAAATCTTTAGTTTGTTCTTCACTTAAAGAAAGTATTAATCTTTTTAATGCTTCATCCCTTTCCATTTAATTTCTCCAAATAAGAGTAAATTGTCTTTTCTACGCCATCTGCTAATAAATCTGCTAAATCCTCTCGTTGGCCATTATCTAAGTTATAAAGTGATCCTGCACAAGTAATTATGATTCCTAAAGATACTGCTGTTGCTACTTGTTGGTCTGATTTGTGTTTCACAAAAACATCTAGAATATCTTGATAAATTATATCAAGGGATTCTTCTTCGATCATATTAGCTTTTCTTGCCATCCAGTAATCTCCTTAGTAGTTCGGCTCCGGTTTCTCTGGGGGGTGGTTGGTTTATGGGTTGTCCTTTGAGTACTTTAATCAAGTAATCGATAGTTTTATGTATAGCATCTTCTTTGATATGGATTCCCATAAAGTAATAGATTGACCAACCTAATTGTGTAGCTTCATTGTGTCTTTCGTAGTCTTTTGCCATAGAAACATAGGAAGCGTGGCCCATTCCATAGCCTTGTATTTCTATTGCTATCTTACGTTCTGGAAAGGCAAAATCGAATCTAAATTGACGAGTCGGGTGGAAAGGGTACTGAGTTGCAATCGGAATCCCAGTTTTCTTCCAATACAGGAGGAATCTCTTCTCTAGTTCGGACTTGTACTTCTTGTCTTGTGACAATCCCTTTTTCTTCATAGTCTACATTCAATTCGTAAAGACCGAGATTGATTAATTTCTTGCGAGCATCCAGAAGATCATTGAGACACTCTTGAAGATTGTTAATTATATAGTTGACATCTTGTTGTTGAGCATATAATTCATTTGGATCAGTGAAAGATCGAGGATCAATTGATTCTAGGAGTTGTTTGGGAGTAAGTGCTAAGAGAGAAGTGTTGTGTCCTATTCCTACTTTGATTGCTAATTTGAGACCAGATAGACAAGATCCATTTTCATTCATGAGTCAATCCTTTGATACGGTCTTGTGTTTCTTTGCTTACTGGACAATCTTCTTCATAATCATCTACTACCATAGAGATATTTGTTCTAGTATTGTTTGGATTTGTTGCTAGTATCAATAAGTCGGTTATTATATGTTTATTTAATAGTTTCCTTTGGTGACTTTCTTCAATATCATAGGCTTCTCTTAATTCTTTAAAAAGTTCCGGATCATTTCGTAATAAAGCTTCTGCGTTATTTATAATTAGTGTTTTACCTTGCAACAGTGGAAATAGTTTTTCTTCTTCATTCATTTCTCAATCCTTGTTTCGCTACGCTCTGGTCGCTAAAGCTCTCAGTAATACCAATATCTCTTGTACATTTACCGGTAGGTTTCAAAGGTATCTTGTCTTTAGAGTATTTTTCAAATTCTACTGTTAACCACTTACCAATGTACTTCTCTTTGTTTCTTAGTAGATACCTTTTACGATCGGTAGTCCAAGATGGAGTAGCTTCAAATACTTCTCCTTCTTTGGTCTTACATACAAATGTTCCCGTACGATTGTATGCTTCTACCACATCAATAATTTCAAACTCAGCATCCATCCTATCTTTGAATTTCAGCAGGTGTGGAGATCGGTAGTTTAATTCGTAAACAGATTCTGGATGACGAACCATTACTCCTTCATAACCTAATTCTACCGCATCTTTATGGTATTCTTTAAGCATTTTAAGAAATTCTGGATGATCGGTAGGGTGATCTATGAAAGTAGCGGTTACTAACTTAATAGGACAATTAGGTGAAAGAGGAGTACGAGATCGTAATTTCTCTGGTACTGATTCATAGGTTGCTAATAGATCATTGTGAATCAGCATCAATTCTTTGATTATATTACGTAATACATTGTAACGTTCTCTGAAGGGCATTTCGGTGTCTACATAATCAAATACATGATATTCGATTTCTTTGTAGACTCTGTGAGGACGTTGACGATTAACGTAGGATTGCATCGTTTGTAAATCTACCCCATGAACATAGAGTTCTCCATCCAATTTATGAGAAGAATCCATATGTTCCAGTAGATAACTAATGTGAGGACAAGAAGTTACTAATTCAGATCTTCTTGTAATCATTTTATCTTTTGTAGATATACATCGTAACCCATCTAATTTGGGTTCTAGTATGGCATTTGGCCAAGGTGCCCTATTTACTTGATCTTCCCATGTTTGGGCTAACATAGGTAGATCAGGAACAGAAGTAGGAATAGTGGTACTGTATCCCTTTCTATCTATTTGTACTTTAACGAGAGCAGCTATTTCAGTGGCCGCTTTTTCTGGGGTGGTTGTACTGTATCCGTTGTGATTAGCCGATATGTTGTTCTTAGTCCTAACATCATGTCCCCAAGAGATAGTGTAGGAATTAGTGGGGTTATTATGTTCATCGGTAGATTGTTCTATCTTCCACCAGGATAGGCAATTATTATTATTTAATTTGTAGAGAATCATGAGTTTATCTGTCTAGAGAGAGCTTTGAAGGTAGTTGTTAAATCGAGATTGGTATCTAGTTCTGTTAGGAATTCTATTCGGCCCCAATAACTTGTTTCAAAATCATGCCCAATAATTTGTTTTCCTTGATAGTAGTAAGTGTACGTAGGATATGTTTCAGATCCACCGTAGTTAAGGGTTTCTACTTCTAAGGCTATTCTATCATCCGGTAGTCTTACTATTTTTAATGTAGGTGGGATCATTAGTATAACTTTCTTAGTTCTTCTCTAGTTAATTTTTTTAATGATTTCATACAGGTTAACATATGGTTTAATTCAGAGACTTGTTTACTTGTAAGATCGTTTGCATCTCGATTTAGAAGCTCTTCTAATAAACCATGAGTTCTAGAAACAATATATTCTTTACTCAGCTGTATATTGTAGACTTTGAAAGGAAGTATTCTATATTCTTCTGGACAAAAGTGATTCCATAGCATTCGTACAGCGAAGAATAGGCGAGAAGTTTTCATTTCTGTAATTAATAATTCTTGTCCTGTTTGTGTTCTCCAAGTTAGTCCTTTTGGTTGTTCTATTAAATAGTTTGTTTTTACTATTAGACTTTTCATGCCGGATGTACCCAATATAAATTTTGTTTGGTTCTAGTGATAGCAACATAATGCAAGTTCATCTCTTGTTGCTTTTGATCATCTGTTCTAGCATGGTGAGATTCAATAGGTGGGAATAGAATGTAGATGTGACTTCGTTCCTTACCCTTGGCCTTGTGAATGGTACATAGTTGGACATGTTGGTCCTCTTGTGAAGGAGTAAACATAGTTTTTAACATTTCGGGAATGTCATCAATTTCTTCACAAACAGACATTACTTGTCTAATACAAGTGATTTTATCCTTAATTACATCTTGAATATGGGCTGGAACTGATTTACAAGAGAATTCTTCATAAGCATCTAATTTATGATCTAATTCAGCTAAAGTAGATGCTTTTCTACCATTTACCATATTCTTTAGTTCTGTAACTAGAGATTTGCCAAGAATAGTACACGGTATTTTCTCTTTAAATAGTTTGAGAGCACAAGAAATTAAAGGAGCATTGTATCGACAGATAATTAAAGCTGAAGATAGTTGGGTAGGAAGCTCTTTTACTAAATTATTGATTGTAATTTGCTTTTCTTCACCCTTTTCAGTCTTAATTCCTTTGAGAAGTACTCGTTTCTTCTTGTCAGGAATAATACGTTTAAGCATCAAGTTATTAGCTTTTTCCACAATGTTAGGTGGATTTCTAAATGATACTTTCAAAGGTAATTCAGCATGGCAAATAGCACGAATCTTATCAAAAGCATGAGGATCAGCACCAGCAAAAGCGTTAATAGCTTGGTCTGGATCACCAACAAAGATTAGATTAGCACACATACGTTGTACTAATAATAGTCTTGCAGGAGATAAATCCTGTGCTTCGTCAATAATCCCTATATCGTAGATAGGCTTTTTACAGAGAAACATGGCTAACCATACTTGATCAATATACTCGATACCGATAGTTCGATCAATTGTACCCATCATCTTAATGATTTCTGTACATTGTGCTACAGATTCTGAATGGATAATCATATTAGCTAGACCATCGTACTTATCCTTCATGGCCTGGAAGTTTTCTGGGGTGGGTGGGAGACATTCATCCTTTAACTTCTCAATGAACCTTAGTGAGGATAGCCATTGGAATCTATCCTTCATTTGAAAGAAGTTCTTACCGGTAATCTTTTCTACAATGTGGGTTCCTCTATTTTGATTGATCTTGAGATAACCATATTTACTATTGAGAATCTTGTAACCAGCTCCGTGAATAGTACGAACATCTACTCCGTATGGTTGTTTGAAAGGAGGAACCATTGGTTGAACTTCTGGAACCATATCTGCATTGTAAGCAGCGTAGAGAAAGGTAGGAATCTTTGGTTTACCTTCTGAATCTACTATTTTTATATTTTGTTCTACCCATTCCCAAATAGCACGTTGTTCTTCGGTATTAGCGTGATTACTTAGAAATGCTTCTTTATTGGTTGCTCGTAAGTATTTGGGAATACTTGTAGCTGAATAGGTCTTTCCGGTACCTGGACCGGCATTAACTGCTAGATTTGGCATTTATACGTACCATAGAAGGATTCGGTCGGAAGGTTTGCAACACTTAAGTAAAGCTATTATTTTTTTATCCCACCAATCGAGATCGGGAACTTCATAGATTTTTAAGAACTGTTTTATTGTTATAGTTTTTAAAGGGTCTCCGTAATAATCTTCTGTACGTGCTTCTGATGGAAATTCTCCATCTATGACTAGTTTGTTTATTGGTTTTGCTATTTTATCTAATTCTATGTATTTATCGTAGTCAGATCGGTCAAAGAGTAAGCTATTCTTAGTAGAATACATATCGTGTATTAGTGGAATTATTGCAATATTCTTGCTCATATTTAATATTCCTTAACTGCTAGATTTGGCATTGTTCTTCAATATTCCTCTAATAAGTTATTCCAACCACATTGTAACTTTTCACACAATTCCATTAGATAGACTCTTGCATCTTTTCTATCTAAAAAGAAATTAAATACATGAACACCTGGTTTAGCATCTGCGGGGGGCATCAATTCCGTCACTACGTTCTGATCGCTAAAGCTCTGGGGCTGTCCACTAGCTACTAGATATATCTCTTGGGAGTTGTAGGTCAAGCAAATATCCCCACCTTCATACTTAGTTGCTTTACCAGTTGGTCCAAGAGTAAGGTTTTCTAGTCGATTATCAGCATTACATAGATTTTTATGGTTGACTCTGGAAACTTGTTCATTTGTTGTCATTATCCATATTAGATTATCTACTGTACAACCTTTTCCAAATAGAGAAGTTACTAATTTACCTGAAGATGGATTTGTAGTAGTTATTTGAGTCTCAGAATGTTTATTATTCCATGCTTTATGCTCTCTTGCATATTTAAAATCTGTCCTAGGACGTTGCTTCCAAATACATATTCCAGTCATAGGATTGTAATCTATGATAGAATTTAAATAATCTGCATCCAATGTATCTATCATGATATGTTTCGCCTGATTCTGTATCTGTTAAGTAGACGTGCTGGCGGTGGGAGGGGACTACTGATCTAACCTGTTTGTATTTTATAGATACTTTATCGCCTAATTCTGTATCTAGTATGATACATACGTATTCTTTATGTTTTATTGGTTGTTTCACCATAGATTCTGGAATTTGTGATTTCTTCTTACTTCTTGTAATCTTTTAGTTAATTCTTCTGCTTTATAAGAATAACCAAAGATAGCCCACATATTAGCAAGTATTACTACTGCTCCCAATATCTTAGATTTTAAACCTATAAAGGTATCTTTATCTTCACAACGATCTAATTCATTGATCCAAGTAAGTAATCTATTCTTTTGGTGCATTAATACACTATCAATAACATCTTCATCAATAGTGTATTTACCATTACTAGGTGTTAACATTTTAAATACCCAACACCTTTACAAAGTAGAAGAAATCACTAAAACATTCTTGAGCCAGGTGGACCAGCTTCTTCATTTCTGGGGTGGATATAACTGTTCTAGCTGGATAGATTGGTCTACCCTTTAGCTTCAAGAACTTACATAAGTGTAGTGAGAGGTTACCTTTAAATCCTAATTCAAAAGCTAGAGAAGATAATTCGTTGATTAGATAGACGTAGTGAGAAAATAGAACTTTCATTGTAGATTCCTTAGAGAGAGAGTTAAAATCCACCCCTACTTAACGACCCTCTTTAGACTATTACGAACAATCTAAAGGTACTTCCTGAAGTAAAGTAGGGATGGATAAAGATTATTTGCAAATTAGATATATAATCCACATCCAAATGAGTAACAGAATCATAAAAGAAATTGTTATCATTCATTCCTTGGATAAAGATCATTCAAATAGATTTTCAATTACCAATTCTTCTGCACCGTAACAAGTACGTTTACCACAATCTGGACATTCATACTTACTTGCATCTGGTTCACAGAAATCATGGGTCCAATCCCCACAATTAGTACACCAACCAGCATGGTCATCATCGTTGATATGTTGTTCAATATCTTCAAATGTAGGCTTTTTCATGGTACATAACTTTCTATGTAGGTTAGAGCTTCTTCTTCTGTATCAAATCTTTTAATTTGATCATTTTCACCTTTTAATTCGACTAGAAAATTTTCTTTTCTTATTAAAGCTATTTCAAAGCGCTTGTGGGTGTATTCGTTAGGTTGTACGATAGACTAAGTACCGTAAGGTTTTTCTAGCGTGGCACGAAGTCCAATTCCACCATTATCTATATATTTAAGCATGATCGTTTCCTAGGCAAAGTGTGATACGATAGGTTTCCAGAATGTCCAAAAGTTTAAGGCTTCTTTGTGCATAGTTAATATTGTATTGTCAGGGAAATGTAACCAATCTTCTAAGGAATGGTCTTGACAACCTATTTTCATAGTTTTATCTTGTCGTATTGTTATTACCCAAAGATTTGTTGCAGTATTAAGTAGTGGTTGTTCTGTACAATTATTACAATTATTACAATTATTACAATATCTACAATTATTACAATTATTACAATCATAACAATTATTACAATCATTACAATTATTACAATTATTACAATCATTACAATTATAACAATCATAACAATTAGACAAGGTGGTTAAAGATTTTTCAGCTGCTTCTACTGATCCCCAATATGAAACTGTAGCTGTGTTGCTGTTATCATCTTGTACATAGGTTTGCATGATTTAATTCTTCCAAGTGAGAGAGATACCGAAAGGTTCAAGTAGTGCCCCTAATTTCTGGGGGTGGTTGGATACGTCTGTCTTGTCTAGCTTGAGGATTTGGGTGGTTAAGATAGTGTCATGTATAGAACCTCTACAAGGGAAAGTAAAGGGAGGAATTGTTTGTTGCAATTCACTAGGGAAACGTAATCCATTGTCGGGAATATCATATCCCAACTGAATTAGTATTTGTCCTAGATAATCATATTGTTCCCCGTCACGTAAATACTTGTGACGTTTGTAGGGTGGTAATAGGCTTCTGACAATGTAGAGAGTTTTCATTTTAAGTTCCGTCTAATCCGCAAATAGGACAAGAAAGTATAGTTCCATCGTTATTCCATTCCATTTTACAATCACAAACTTCCCCTGTTTGTTTATTTACTGGAAACAATCCGATACCAAAATTTGGTGCTTCTTTCATTTCATAATCAGAATGTAAATTTTCCAATCTCCAGTTTTCCATTTTAAATACCTTAATTAGTCGCCTACCTTTAGTGGGTGGTTCGCCTAGGTATCATACTTTGATACAGGCGTTTAGGACGTATATACGCTTCGCTTAGGGTAGTTATAACATATATCGGCTATCGTGTCAAGTACAATTGAGACAAAATTAGAGAGTATTTTCTATGATACATGTACGCGATAAAATAGGAAAGGTGGGCGAACTAGGAAAGGTAGGTAATATAGGTAATCTAGGGTATTTAGATATAAGTAGTTTTAATATATTGAGAAATAGAAATAATATGGGTTATTTAGTAATTTTACCCGCTGAAAATGCCAATTCGAACTATTGAAAATTCTATTGGCCTACAGAAAAAGTATAAGTGCATTTAAAGGTACTGGC